>Ga0209828_1001459_pt1 | contig 21247 bp, 23 predicted proteins | sample MaitaG_FD_187429 | JGI IMG/M metagenome (GOLD analysis project Ga0209828, IMG submission 187429) | Marine algal microbial communities from Maine, USA - Maine_Asex2 metaG (SPAdes) (version 2) | ecosystem: Host-associated > Algae > Red algae > Unclassified | place: Maine, USA | collected 2015-01-05
CATTTGCTACTCCTTTTGAATTTCCATTGCAGGAAATTCAAAAGTATAATATATTTTACTCTGAGTCAAATATATTATACTTTAGGTGTGCATTAGTTGACTTCCCAGGGTGTTCACTGTTGCTGGACAAGGCTTGCAGCGTCCCAGCGAAAAGAATTTCAGATAAAAGCACAAAATGTCCAAGACGGTTTTCTCGGGCTGTTGCTGGCCAAGCTCGGTCTATATCTTCCCCACATCTAACTCAGGAAATTTTATGAGTAGGGAATACCCAGACCTGTTGAGTTACCCAATGGTAAGCTATCATCAAGATAAGAATGTTATAAGGATCTAGCAACATGGCACAAGCACTCGAACACTCCGGCATCACTTTTGAAGAATACCTGACGGGTGAGCGTGACGTAGAGGTACGTAGCGAATACGCTGGTGGTGAGATTTACGCCATGGCGGGTGCAAGTGAAAGACACAACACAAACCGTTGTTAAAGTGCTTTTTTTATCGTGTAGGCTGCCCATGAAATCTCTGATTAACTACCTAAAATACGCAGCTCTCTCTCTAATCGCGTTTGTTTCCCTGGCCGCACTTTTACTGATGCTAAGCGGATACGGTTACATTCTGACCGGGGTATCCAGAACCTATCTAGTCGGTCACACCACTGCCAACATTGATGATCATGCACAATTTGAGAAACATATCATTAGCGCAGGAACACCTCGGCCTTGGCCTAAGCACCAAAATTACAACGCTAAACCTTTGCCAGAGGCGCTAAAGGACTACCTAGACAAATACGAAACAGCGGCATTTCTAGTGATTAAAGACGGTCAGGTACTGAGCGAACACTATTTCAACGGTTATGATGAGCGCAGCAAAACTAATTCATTCTCAATGGCTAAATCAGTCGTCACTATGTTGCTCGATATCGCTATTCAAGAAGGTCATATCGAGAGCTTAGATCAACTACTCACCGACTTTCTTCCCGAATTCAAAGACGACGAAAACGCCAAGACGGCCACCATCGGGCAGCTATCTCTAATGACCAGCGGTTACGACTGGGACGAGCGGTATTACAGCCCTTTCAGCCCCACGGTCGAGCTTGTTTACAGTCACGATATTCAGCAGTTTTTATTATCGCGCTCCTTCAGCGATATGGCGGGTGAGCGCTTTTACTATTCAAGCGCATCCACACAACTGCTTGCTATTGCCCTCACGCGAGCCATACGCCAAAAATATCCTGAGCTAACGCTTGCTGATTACCTGAGTGAGAAACTTTGGAAACCCCTCGGCATGAACGACAGCGCCTTTTGGCACACGGATGGCCAAGGTCTTGAGCTGGCGTATTGCTGCATCAGCACTAACGCGCGTAACTTTGCCAAGTTTGGCCAGCTCCTGTTAGACGACGGTAAATGGGATGAGCAACAACTGCTGGGTAAGGGCTTTGTGACCGCCATGCGCACGCCTCAAGCGGCTAAAAGCTATGGCTACTCAGTGTGGATAGACCGTGCAGGAGCCCCACCTTTTTATCAACTCCAAGGCCATCTCGGCCAATACGTTACGGTTATTCCAAGTGAAAACATGGTCGTTGTCAGGCTAGGACGTCAGCGAGATAAGACGGTTGCATCATCGTTAACAGGGATCGTGCCCATTTACGTTAAACACGCGATATCTCTTGCGAAATGATCTGCAATGCTAACCTCAGTGCAGATAAATATGACAATATTTAAAATCCTTGGCAGTGAATCTGCCTATAAAAGAGTAGAGGTCGACTCGCCATGAGTAACTGGAAAACCGCTTTTCGTTCTTTTTATTATGAAAACGCACCAGAGCCAGAAGACATCAGTTTGCCTGCTGAGCAAGCCGCGCTATTGGTTATTGATATCCAAAATACCTATCTGGAAGAGCCAGACGATGCAGTCGAACGTGAGCGCTGGCAGCCTTTCTTTCAACGCATGAATCAACAGGTGATCCCAAGAACAGCTGAGCTGATTGAGACTGCTCGAAAGACGGGTGTCGAGGTGATTTTCGCGCGGATTGCCTGTTTGAAAGATGACGGCCGGGATCGCTCGTTAAGCCAGAAAAAACCGGGCTTTAATTACCTGCTGCTGCCTAAAGATCGGGCGGATAGCCAAGTTGTGCCAGCGTTGGAGCCGCAAGGTGATGAAATTACCGTTCTCAAAACCACTGATAGCGCGCTGACGGGAACCAACCTTCGTTTGATATTGCACAATATGGGCATCAAATCAGTTGTGGTGGCAGGTATTTTCACTGACCAATGCGTTAGCTCGACCGTGCGTTCGCTGGCCGATGAAAGTTTTGAGGTGGTCGTTGTTGAAGACTGCTGCGCTGCTGCGACCGACGAATTGCATGAGAAAGAACTCAGGATTATCAACATGATTTATTGTCATGTCTTGCAGTCGGAAGATGTATTTGAAATTATGCAAACGAGCTGACATGACCGAGAACCAGCGAGCCATAACTCGCAAGCCGCGACCGAGTAAAGTAAGGACTTGAAATGCCAGAATTGAAAATGGTCGGCCTCTTTTTTATAACCGCACTTGCCGAAATTATTGGCTGCTATCTGCCTTATCTTTGGCTTAAAGAAGACAAGAGTATCTGGCTATTGGCTCCAGCGGCTTTGAGCTTGGCGGTTTTTGCTTGGCTGCTTTCACTTCACCCTACAGCCGCGGGGCGTGTTTATGCGGCTTACGGTGGCGTGTATATTTTCACTGCAATACTTTGGCTTTGGTTGGTTGATGGCATTAGACCGACTGCTTGGGATATTGCTGGGTCTTTAGTTGCCTTGCTGGGGATGGCGATTATTATGCTGGCTCCGCGAAGCACATGACGATATGCGGCAATCTGTGGTTTCAGTAAGACTATTGTGCACTTCACTCAGTGGCGTTTAAGTTATTTTATACGTTTCTAGTGTTCGGTATGCTGCGTTTGCCCAGCTAGTGGTTGGATATTTACTGGATAAGTATTCCGTGCGTAACATCTTGTTAAGCGTCGCCATACTTCAAGCCGTGTTGTTTGCGATGATGATGAATCTAAGTGGATTGCCGGCGCTTATTGTGGCGATTGCTTTCATGCTGGTCGTGTTTGGAGAAATCCCAATAACCGATGTGTTGGTCGCGCAAATCACGGGGAGCGAGTGGCGCAGTAGGGCTTATGCCTTGACTTACTTCATTGGTTTCTCAGTCAGTGCTGCAGAAACCTATCAACAGCAACTTGATCCAAATGAATAAAGATAGCTTAAGGCTAAACGCTTGGGATGTTATTTGATCTTTAGTTGCTTTAATCGGCATGGTGATTATTATGCTAACTCACGAAGCACGTAACGGCATACTCATTAGCTGATGTGTTAACACCTGTTAAGAGGTTTTGATTAAAAGCAATGGAAAAACCAAGCATTCATTTCGCCAATGAACTGGCTGAAGCATTAAAACCTATTGAGCAACCACTCAAGCTCATCATCCATGCTGGCACACCAAAAACCGGCACAACAAGCCTGCAAACTTACCTCGATAAAAAACAACGCAAGCTCAGAGGCAAAGGTATTCTTTACCCGCATAATATTAAAAACATCCAGAACCCTACCGCCCCAAAGCACCAATGGTTTGAGAAAAACCTCGTGACAACGCACTTAGAAAATTTTGTAGAAAACTTTAAGAACATCGTCGCGCAGGTGAAAGAAGACACCCACACTATCATTCTGTCATCTGAGGGTATTTATAATTACTGGTGGGATTTTCCTGAGGAATCTAAAGATCTTTTGCGCGTGCTGAGTAAGCTGTTCGATGTGGAAATCTGGGTGTGGTTTCGTGAGCCACTCCAGTTTATTGAAAGCTATTACAAGCAATGCATTCGGAACCCTCAACTTGAAAATAATCCATGTTATGGCAAAGACTTATCATTTGCTGAAATGTTGGAGATTGACTGGTTTGCTCGGCATTTGGACTATCAGGGCTTTGTCGACGAGTGCCAAATGATTTTTGGTAATAACAATGTCTCAGCCTTTAAATATGAAGGCGATGTGGTACAAGAAGTCATCCGAAAATTAGGCTTAGCGACCCCCAGTGATAACCCAACACCAAGACAAAACCAAAGCTTAAACAACGCATCAGTTGCATTGCTTAGAACGATAAACCGCTATGACATTAAGGCAAAAGACAAAGAACTGCTGATACCGCATCTGAAGGAAATCAATGCGGTGCTTGAGAGTTATGCACGCGATACTTTAATTGACGGTGCGTCTCATAGAAGAGTTTTGGCGCTTGCTACTCGAATTATGTAAGTAGGCTTACTGCGAGTTAGCGTGATTTTTCATCTATTAATTTATTGATTTGGTGACTATCTGCCCCGTCACTGATGACTATTTTTTCTTTTTCTCGTCTGTTTCATCACTTGTTACTAAATCTTTAATTGCCTTGCCTGTGTTAGAGACCGCCCGTCCCGCTGCTGCACCGGTATTGGATACTGCCCTACCTACACCGTCTGGATTCGCTATAGTTGCCCCCGCTGCACCGGCAACTAATGCCACACACCCAGTCAAGCAATTCGCCAACAATACTATTACAAATAGGTTTTTCATTTTATTTTCTCTAAATTTTAGCCAGCAGCGATCTTAATTCACAGTATTGATAATGTCACTAGAATTAATTTATATGTAAAGAGCCAATATAACGCTTACAAACAGCACTGAAAAGATCAATGGTATGAAGATAAAGACAGTAAAATAGCCAAATGCAGTACTGCACTGTGAATAAGTTTTGATGCAATAAAAAAAGCCCCTGTCTCGCGATGAGCAGGGGCTTTTAAGAATCCTTTCTAGTAACAGCTAAACTGTTAACTTAGTTCCATTGTAGTTCGACTTTCTTCTTGCCCCATTTGAAGGCTTTTTTTAGATCTTTACCCATATAAATGTCAATTTTCTTTTTCCAGCGCTTATTCATCTTATCAAGCACTAAGTATTCGCCATCTAGTCCTTTAATTCGAACCTTAGATCGATGCTTCAAGCCATATTTATTCAACATGTCACGCGATACAGCAATCACTTTCATACCGGGCTTCAAACGATCTCCCCAAGCAGCAATATTTGGCGTGCTGTCTGTTTGGTTAACATGTGAAGTATAAGCTGTAGCTGTTACTGTCATATGTCGTTTAAAAGCGCCAGTATGCCGTTTCTTAGCCTTAGCGACCCGAGAGTTTCTCGCTCTCTTTTTAGACTTTAAAAGCTTTCTCGCTCTAGCTTTGCGTTTTATTGATCTCGCAAGCTTTGAAGATTTACGCTTAGCCTTTATCTTTAATCTTGTATCTTTCTTAGCGACCTTAGGTGTTGCCGCCATTGATCTTGGTTGCTGCATCTCTGCAAGCTTGTGTTTTCTATAAAGTACCGCTACATCGCGGATTAATTGTTTAGTATCGTAATTTTTAGTATTTGTTTCAGCAAAACTAACATTCGAGAACGGTAAAATCAGCATGATTATTGCCAAACACCACGAACGCTTAAATAACAAACCATTCATATTTTCATAGCCCCAAGTTATTTTGCGAGGGGATCCAAACCAAAAGAGCGTGAATTTTATAGCGCTAAAATTTTGGTTTCAAGCCCGTTTTTCCGGAATTATGATTAAAAAAAACTCTTTAATGCTCATATTAAATTTAATATTGTGTTATTTTAATCTTGATGCAATGCAGCATTGTGTAAGAGCCAACAAACAAAGAAACTTCTGTAATCTCCTACCGCTTCAGCTAAATACAAATTTACACATCCCGGATTTCGAACTTATTCTCGCAATTGGTAATAACTATTTTGAATTTCTGTGATTAATAAAACTTAAAAGACACTCTGCATTCAAAGAAAGTTCACCACTTATGTTCCACATAAGTATATCTATACGACGACTTGCAATTTTCTGCTGAGCATCCACATTATTGAGATGTTACAATCGACGCACACTAACTTAGGTAAACCTAACCATGGCTGAACGCACAGCAACCGTTGAACGCGATACTCTGGAAACACAAATCACAGTATCAGTAAACTTAGATGGCACGGGAAAAGCACGCTTTGACACCGAAGTGCCATTTCTTGATCACATGCTGGAGCAAGTCGCTCGCCATGGCATGATTGACTTGGAAATCTCAGCGAAAGGTGATCTACATATAGATGCACACCATACTGTAGAAGATATCGGTATTACGCTGGGTCAGGCTTTTGCTAAAGCCATCGGCAATAAAAAAGGCATTCGTCGATACGGTCATGCTTATGTCCCTTTAGATGAAGCCTTGTCCCGTGTAGTTATTGATTTTTGTGGACGCCCGTCACTTATAGATACAGTTGATTACAAGCGCAGCCACATCGGCAGCTTCGACACAGACCTATTCCATGAGTTTTTTCAGGGCTTTGTGAATCATGCTCAAGTGTCTTTGCACCTCGATAATCTCCGTGGTCGCAATGCACACCACATTGCCGAAACGATCTTCAAAGCATTTGGCCGAACGCTGCGCATGGCTGTCGAGCAAGACGATCGTATGCAGGGCATTCTCCCTTCGACTAAAGGCGCGTTATAAGGTCTCTGATTAATGTCTATTATCGCTGTTGTCGACTACAACATGGGCAACCTGCGCTCGGTGACTCAAGCCTTGCAGCACGTTGCACCCACTGCTGAGATTAAAATCACCTCAAACTCGGATGAGATTCTTAAAGCAGATCGGGTGGTATTCCCTGGGCAAGGGGCTGCGCGCGACTGCATGAGTGAATTGCAGTCTTGTGAACTAGTGGAAGTCGTTAAACAAGCCACTCGTACCAAGCCGTTTCTAGGTATTTGCATGGGCATGCAAGTGCTACTACAACACAGCCAAGAAAATGGCGGAGTTGACTTAATGGGTGTCTATTATGGTCAGGTTAAACACTTTGAGGGCGTGATTGGTCGTCGCGATGCCCGCGGCGAACGCTTGAAGATTCCGCAAATGGGTTGGAATCGCATTCAGCACACGCAAGATCATCCACTTTGGAAGGGGATTGAGAGCGGTAGTCGCTTTTATTTCGTCCACAGTTACTTTATCGAGCCAGAAAATGCAGCATTAACCGCTGGAACCACCGACTACGGTATCGACTACACCAGCGCTATTGCACAGGACAACGTGTTTGCGATTCAGGCACATCCTGAAAAAAGCGCTGATGACGGTTTACAACTACTTAGAAATTTCACCCAATGGGATGGGCAAAACTGATGTTATTAATCCCCGCGATTGATTTAAAAGATGGAAAATGCGTACGCCTACGTCAGGGCTTAATGGAAGATGTCACTGTGTTCTCTGACAGTCCAGTTGATACAGCGAAACGCTGGGTAGACGCTGGTACTAAGCGTTTACACCTCGTTGATTTGAACGGTGCATTTGAAGGCAAGCCGGTGAATGGTGAAGTCGTTAAAGAGATTGCTTCTGCCTTCCCTGATTTACCAATCCAGATTGGCGGTGGGATTCGTGATGCTGAAACCGTACAAGCCTATCTAGATGCTGGCGTGCAATATTGCATTATCGGTACTAAAGCCGTTCAAGATCCTCAGTTTGTCATAGACCTGTGCGAGAAATTTCCGGGACATATTATTGTCGGTATCGACGCTAAAAATGGCATGGTGGCCACTGACGGCTGGGCGGAAGAAAGCAATGTTTCTGCCATTAATTTGGCCCAAAAATTTGAAAAAGCCGGAGTTAGCGCCATTGTTTATACTGATATCGCTCGCGATGGCATGATGCAGGGGGTAAATATTGAGGCAACCGTCGAATTGGCGGAAAGCATTTCAATACCAGTGATTGCATCCGGCGGTGTCACCAATATGGATGACATCATTGGTTTATGCGATGTTGAGCATCGCGGAGTAAGTGGCACAATTTTAGGCCGCTCGATTTATGAAGGAACGATTGATTTGGTAGCAGCGCAGCAATATGTAGATAGTAGGGACACAGTTTGATGAACCTATCAATGGGCTTAATATAATGGGCTTGGCTAAACGCATTATCCCCTGTCTGGATGTAGACAATGGTCGCGTAGTAAAAGGCGTCAACTTTGTTAATATCAGGGATGCGGGTGACCCGGTTGAGGTTGCTGCACGCTATAATCGTGAAGGCGCTGATGAGATCACTTTCCTTGATATCACGGCTAGTTCCGACGATCGTGCAACCACGGTCAATATGGTTGAGAAAATTGCCTCTGAAGTTTTTATTCCTCTGACTGTAGGTGGTGGAATACGTGAAGTTGAAGACGTACGCCGCATGCTTAACGCTGGCGCAGATAAGGTAGCGATCAATACCGCAGCGATTCACAATCCTGAGTTGGTGCGTGAAGCCACTAATTATTTCGGTTCACAGTGTATCGTTGTTGCGATTGATGCCAAAAAAGTCAGCGCTGAAGGTGAGCCTGACAAATGGGATATTTTTACTCACGGTGGACGCCGCGATACAGGAATTGACGCCGTTGAATGGGCTAAGAAGATGGCCGAGTATGGTGCTGGTGAATTGCTCGTGACTAGTATGGATCGTGATGGTACTAAAGCAGGGTTTAATTTACCCCTGACCAAAGCCATTACCGATGCGATCAATATTCCAGTCATTGCCTCAGGCGGTGTGGGTAATTTGCAGCATTTGGCTGACGGAGTAATGCAAGGTGGCGCTGACGCAGTATTGGCTGCGAGCATTTTCCACTTCTCTGAGTATACCGTTGGGGAAGCGAAAGCATTTATGGCTGATCAAGGGATTGAGGTACGGCTATGACACAGGATACACTCAGCGACGTGGCCGCGGTATTAGAAGCACGCAAAGGAGCTGATGCGGATAGTTCCTACGTTGCAAAGCTTTACCACAAAGGTACAGACGCTATATTAAAGAAAATTGGGGAAGAAGCCACGGAAGTGGTAATGGCCGCCAAAGATGGAGAGCCTGATAAAATCGTTTATGAAGTCGCAGATTTGTGGTTTCACACGATGGTTTTACTGGCTCAACAAGATTTACACCCGGACGCTGTATTGGAAGAACTCCAGCGACGCTTCGGAACTTCGGGCTTGGTCGAAAAAGCCAACCGACCAAAAGATTAAATTAGGAGAAAATCATGTTATTAGCTATAGGTATGCCTAGCATCGCTTCATTGGTCATCATTTTGGTGATTGTTTTATTGCTGTTTGGGACAAAGCGTCTACGTAGTGCCGGTGGTGACTTAGGTGGTGCCATTAAGAACTTCAAAAAGTCTATGACTGACGCTAAGAAAGATATGGACAAGGCGGCAGCGGATAAAGACGAGACGATCGAGAAAGTTGCTAAAGATGATCCAACTATCATCGAAGCTGAAGTTAAAGTAAAAGACAACAACAAAGTCTGATTCCACTTAGCCTAAACGGGTACCGCCATGTTTGATGCAGGTTTTCTGGAATTTCTGATTATAGGCATTATTGCTCTGGTCGTTATTGGTCCTGAGCGACTGCCTGGCGTTGCCCGCACGGTTGGCGGCTGGATTGGTAAGGCGCGTGCGTTCGTAGACAATACAAAGCGCGACATTGAGCGCGAAATTAACGCTACTGAAATGCGTGATCTACTCGACAGTCAGAAAAAAGAGATTGATGAACTGCGCAATATGGTGGATGACACCAAAGAAAGCTTTAAGAAACAAGCCTCAGAAGTGACTAAAGACTTTAAGGACTCAGCCCAAGTGCTGCAAGACAGTGTTAAAACTGACGCGACATCCAGCAAGGCCGCTAGCGACAAAGCGTTAGACAGTAGTCAAAAATCCAATACAGCAGCCAAGTAAAAAGATGAGTAAAAAACCCAATAAACCGGATGAAGAATCAAAGCTCAGCAGTTTCATCGCTCATCTTTTTGAGCTGCGTGACCGCTTATTAAAAATGGTCATTGCGATTGGTATATTTTTTATCATCCTCGCACCATTCGCTAAACACATTTACGATATATTCGCTAAGCCACTAGCCGACACGCTGCCTGATGGCGTCACAATGCTTATTACTGGTGTGGCTGCGCCATTATTGGTGCCGTATAAACTTGTCTTAATGGCTGCATTTCTTATCGCGCTTCCCTACGTGTTTTATCAAGCTTGGCACTTTGTTGCACCGGGTCTTTATAAGCATGAGAAACGCTTAGTCTTTCCTTTATTGACCTCAAGCGTACTGTTGTTTTATTGCGGCATAGCCTTTGCCTATTTTGTGTTACTGCCGATGATGTTTACGGTAATACCGATGTTTACACCGGATACGGCAACGTACAGTCCGGATATTGGCTCCTATCTCGACTTTGTCATGATGATGTTTATCGCGTTTGGCTTTAGCTTTGAAATGCCGATTGCCACGATTTTGTTGATTAGTACGGGTACCACTACCGCTGAGAAGCTTGCCGAGAAGCGCCCATACGTAATTGTTGGCGCATTCGTTGTCGGCATGATTTTGACACCGCCAGATGTTATCTCTCAGATATTGTTAGCGGTGCCGATGTGGCTGTTATTCGAGCTAGGACTTTTCTTGAGTAAATTCTTTAATCAGCGAGTTGCTGAAGCAGGCGTTGCCAAAGAAGAGCGCATAAAAGCTGAGGCAGATGAAGCAGACAGACTGGCTGAGGAAGCTGGAGATGAAAGTGTCGATGCAAGTCCTAAAGCAAGCACAGCTGTTAGTTCAGCAGTCGCAGCACCTTACTCACAGCAGGCTGACGAATCCGATGAGGAAGCCTACCGACGTGCTGAGGAAGCGGAAGCGAATGACCACAGCGTGGATTTAAGTCCTCAAGCAACCGCAGCTAGTAAAGCGACGGCGGCGACGAGCGTTGCCGATCAAGCGAATGCGTTGTGGAATGACGACGATGCTACGGATGAGCCGGAGCGTACCATTCACAATGAAGGCGAGAAGATAGATACCAATCCGTATCAAGCGTTCGAAAATTACGAACCAAAAACAGAAGAAGAGCTAGATGCTGAGTTGGATGCAATCGAAGCAGAGGAGTTAGCTGCCGAGCAATCTGAAACAGAAGAACTAAGCTCCACCACTGACCCTGAGCAAGAAGATGACAACAGTGAAACACTGTCAGAGCTCAATTCTGAAGAGATGGACGATCTGGAGTCTGAGTTAGCGGCACTTGAAGGCAATGATGACTCAACTGAATTAAGTCAAGACTACACTGATCGCTTGGCAGAAGAGAAAAAGGCCAGCGACGATCTAGAGAAAGGTTAACGGTTACGACTTCTGGGTTTGGATGCTCTTTTGCACTCAAACTCAGTCAAACCACGATTATCCAACAACAGATCAATAACACGCTCACTGGCATGACGATAAGCAATATCAAGCGCCAACCTTCCTTTGCAAACCTTCCCATCAATACCAAGGTTAGGATTAGCGCCATTCTTCATCAGCGCTCTGACGATAGGGAAATGATCTAGCGCAACCGCTTTTTGGATGGCAGGGTACTCATCGAATAGATTAGTATCTGCTTTGTATTTCAGCAATAAATCAACCGAGCGAAAGTCTTCCTTAGCCGTAGCCAAGACAATCGGCTGCTCTGCAACAACATCCTTTCCTGAGAGATTAGGGTTTGCCTTATTCTGTAACAGAAACTCAAGAAAAGCGTAGTTTGTAGGTCCACCATTAAGCAGCAGGCTAATCGGATTGATCTCGCCCGAAGCGAGCAAGTAAGGCTTTGCGCCGGCGCGAACCAAGATCCGAGCTAAATGGTAATTGCCGAGCTCTATTGCCACGAACAATGGCGATGCGTCCATCCACAACGGCTGTATTCCAATATTCACACCCGCATTCAAAACGGATCTAACTAGGTTTTCATCCTGACGACGAATCGCTCTTAGTAGAACGGACAGTAGCTGTTGATTGCGATTACGCCCAAAACTGGTAAATTCCCCTGAAGAATCTGCGACGATAGTGCAGGAATCTAACAGCTTGTCTCGCATCGCCAAACGTTTTGCACGATCCCGCGCACTCATTACCTTACACTCACGCAATAATCCTTTGCGATGGCTGGTCCATTGCGAGCCACGATAGCCACAAAGATTGAATAGGTTTTTATCCTGCTGCTGAACGCTACGCTTGGTAAAATCAATACAGTCATCCGCGCGAACGACTGCGCCAATATTAGATAGCACAATCACAAGCGAAATCAGCAGGAAACGAATGTTCATAGGGGCATATAGTTAGGTAACTAGACAAGCTTACGGTAGTGCTATTCCGATAGATGTTATTATTTGCGTTGGTTTTATTCACAACAGTCTGTTGTAGAATAACAACGTTTTATGTATTAAAACAATAATTTACCGAAGAGCAATATTAAATATAAGCAATGATTAACAGGTTTGAGCCATAAATAAAAATTATCGAACTAAATCATCGTATTTTGAACATCATTAATCGCTTGCTCGCCAAGGGATTCCTAGTTGGGTGCTAGCTGATATCCCAAGGATTAATGCTAGAATACCCCGACACATTTGAACTCGGAGAAACGCGTGAGCCAAGCCATAAAACCAGCAGCAGAATTATCAACAGAAGAACTGGTAAATTTCCTTAAAGAAGCCAACGCAGCCTACCGCAGTGGCAGCCCAATTATTGACGATGCCACTTATGATCAAGTCTATCAGGCAGAATTAGTTTCCAGAGAACCGAACCATCCGTTCTTAATGTCGGTAGAGCCCGAAGCTGAGCTGGAAGGCGTTTCAACTTCAAAGAAAATTCGCCACCTCAACCCAATGCTGTCAACAGACAAAGCGTACACTCAAGAGGAAATTACAGCGTTTGTAACTCGCGTGATAAAATTTGCAGAAAAGCTGGGGGTTGAAGAAAGCAAGCTGCAATTTAGAATTACGCCTAAGTTAGACGGCATGGCAGCCAATTACAGCAATGACATCCTTGCGACCCGTGGTAATGGCCAGTTGGGCAACGATATTAGTCGTAATTTAGAGCGGGGTCTTGTTGCACTGGGCGGTGCTAATATGGGCGTTGGGGAAATTGTTATTAGCGAGGCCTATTTTACTGAGAACCTAAGCGATCAGTTTTCTCACCCACGTAACTTCGTTACTGGCCTGATAGGCGCAGACAACCTTAGTAAAGAAGCCGTTGAAGCGATGCAAGACAAGGTCATTCGCTTTGTTCCTTATTCCCTGCTCAATAACGAGCTGTGTGACACCGAAGCGTTGCGCCAAAACGTCGAAGTACTTTGCGCCAAGGTTGAAAGTGAGTGTGAATATCCTGTCGATGGTAGCGTGATTGACGTTCTGAACCCAGAGGTTCGGGAGAGTATGGGATCCACGAACCATCACCACAACTGGCAAATTGCTAAAAAGCTGAAGGGCGAATCCGCTGTCACCACGGTTGAAGGAATCACTTGGCAAACAGGACGCACCGGGCGTATTACGCCAGTATTGAACGTCACGAAGATCAATTTATCGGGTGCCGATATTTCCAATGTTACTGGACACAATGCCGGGAATATTAAAAATCTTAATGTGGGTATTGGCGCGGAAATAGAAATTGTTCGTAGTGGTGAGGTCATCCCAAAACTACTGGGCGTGCTTAAAGCAGGTGCCGATGCAATCATCCCCGAGACTTGTCACACCTGTGAAGCACCTACTGAGATGGAGCGCGACTTTCTGGTGTGCCAAAACCCTGAGTGTGGTGCCAAAATCGAAGCCCGCTTGCTGCACTTTTTTAACGTACTGGGTAATGTTGATCTATTTGGCCCTCGCACTATTGCGATCTTGGTTGAAAACAACATCCGCGAGCTCCCTGAGATTTATAAACAGCAAGCGGCTGATTTTGAAGGCATGGGCTTTGGTGCCAAGCAGGCAACTAATCTAGTAGAACAGCTGACTCGATCCAGAACAGAGGCCGTTGAAGATTGGCGCTTTCTTGCTGCTTTCGGCATTCATCACCTCGGCCGGGGCGATTCCAGAAAATTGCTACGAGTCCATGAGCTAGCCGACCTGCATACATTGACGAGTGAGCAGCTCATCGACATTCCTGGTTTTGGTGACATTACCGCTGAATCTATCCCACAATCACTAACAGTACGTTGGCCAGTCATTGAAGCAATGCTGGCACTGGGCTTTAACTTACTCACTGACGAGCCTGTTGAAGTCGTTGAGACACCGATTTCAGGAAAGTATATTGTCTTTACAGGCTCCATGCAGATGCCGCGTGGCGATATGCAGGAGAATGCTCGAAAGCTAGGTGCCACGGTGCAAAGCAGTGTGAACAAGAAGACCCAGATTCTAGTGATTGGCGACAAAGTGGGGGCTAAGAAGATTGAAAAAGCCGAAGCTCTCGGCACCGAGGTTTTGACGGAAGCTGACTATTTAGTGTTGATTCAGTAGCGGCCATCCCCATATAGATTTAAAGTGCATTTTTGTAACAGAGATAGCATTATCATTTAACGAATACAGAGAAATTAACGGAGCAGACATGTCATTTAACGCCCTACTTGTGAACCGTAGTGAAGATAAAAAGATCACCTCATCATTGGAAAGTATTGATGAATCGCAACTTCCTGAGGGCGATGTAACCGTTGATATCGACTATTCAACGCTGAATTACAAGGATGGCTTGGCGATCACGGGGGCTGCACCTGTTGTACGTAGCTACCCAATGGTACCAGGCATCGACTTTGCAGGGACGGTGACTGAGAGTTCGCATGCCAATTGGAAAGCGGGCGATAAGGTGGTCCTTAATGGCTGGGGTGTTGGTGAAGGGCATTGGGGCGGGCTGTCACAGAAAGCCCGAGTCAATGGCGATTGGTTGATTGCGCTTCCTGAAAGCCTCAATAGCTATCAAGCGATGGCTATTGGTACTGCTGGTTATACCGCCATGCTGTGTGTGATGGCACTGCAAAAGAACGGCGTAAAACCTGAAGATGGTGAAATATTAGTGACTGGCGCTAATGGTGGCGTAGGAAGTTTCTCTGTCGCCATTTTATCGGCTTATGGTTATGAGGTCGTTGCCTCAACAGGCCGTCCGCAAGAGTCTGCCTACCTGACAGAGCTTGGTGCTGCATCCTGCATTGACCGCGCTGAACTGTCTGAGGCGGGTAAACCACTCGCCAAAGAGCGCTGGGCTGGTGTGGTTGATTGTGTGGGTAGCCACACACTGGCCAATGCTTGTGCTTCAACAAAATATGGCGGCACGGTGGCAGCTTGCGGACTTGCGCAAGGCTTTGACCTTCCGGCAACTGTGATGCCTTTCATTTTGCGTGGAGTGACTCTGGCTGGTGTGGACAGCGTCAATGCACCCACCGCTAAGCGCGAAGAGGCCTGGGCTAAATTGGCAGCAACACTGAAAGTTGAGACCTTTGAAAAAGTCGTGGAGAAGATTGCACTTTCAGAGGCGATTGAAGCGGCGGGTAAATTACTGAAAGGTGAAATCCGTGGTCGTGTTGTCGTAGATGTGAACGCGTAGAACAGACGCAATAAAAACTTCTGGCTAAAATAGTCTGCTCTCATAGGGCAGACTACCCTTATTAAAATAATTTACCAGCCTGATTTATAAAACTATTCATGCTTATAAAAAAGAATACTTCAAGACATTAATCGTTAATTTAACCACAAAATAAAGCTCAAAAAATCCCCAGTATTTGCTATAGCATATAAAATACTTTATGATATCGCTTCATTAAGAGAACCTGAATATGTCTGGGAAAACTAAAAATATCTTGTTCATCATGTTTGATCAGCTTAGATTTGATTATTTAAGTTGTTATGGGCACCCACATCTACACACGCCCAATATCGACAAACTAGCCTCCAAAGGTGTGCGCTTTACCAATTGCTATGTGCAATCTCCAGTTTGTGGTTCTTCTAGAATGAGCTTCTACACCGGACGCTATGCTTCAAGTCATGGCGCGCTGTGGAATGGTTACCCGCTAAAAGTGGGTGAAATGACAATGGGTGATCACCTGCGTACGCTTGGTATGGATTCTTACCTCATCGGTAAAACCCATATGAAAGCCGATATAGAGGGCATGAATCGCTTAGGTATTCCCGCCGATAGCGTCATCGGTGCTAGAACAGCTGAGTGTGGCTTTGATGTATTTGATCGTGATGATGGCTTGTGGGCAGAAGGCCCAGACGGCTTTTACGATCAACAAAAGTCTTCCTACAACGAATACCTCACATCTAAAGGATACGATAGCGAAAACCCTTGGCATGATTACGCGAACTCAGGGATTGACGATAAAGGTGAAATTGCATCGGGCTGGATGATGGCGCATGCGAGCAAACCTGCTAATATTCGCGAAGAGGACTCTGAAACACCTTACATGACCAGCCGTTGCATTGACTTCATTGATCAAATGGATAAAGACGATAGCAAGCCATGGATGTGTCACCTCTCATACATCAAACCGCACTGGCCATATATCGTTCCTGAGCCGTACCACAGCATGTACAGCAAAGACGATATCGTTCCAGTGAATCGTCACGACAGTGAAAAAATCAATACCCATCCTGTTTTTGAGCAGTTCATGAACAATGTAGTGGGGCAAGCCTTCAGGCGAGATGACGTTTTAGAGACCGTTATTCCAACTTATATGGGTCTAATCAAGCAGTGCGACGACCAATTAGGCCGCCTGTTTGAACACCTCGAAACAACGGGGCGAATGGATGACACCATGATAGTCATCACCGCTGATCACGGAGACTACATGGGAGACCATTGGCTCGGTGAGAAAGACCTTTTTCATGAGCCATCTGTCAAAGTGCCAATGATTATTTATGATCCGTCAGCTGAGGCTGATGGCACTCGTGGGATGGTGTGTGATGAATTGACTGAGAGTATCGACCTTGCTGCAACCTTTTTTGAGGCAGCGGGTGGCGAGCTAGCAGGCAACGTGGATCACATATTAGAAGGGCGCTCATTGCTGTCAATGATACATGGGAAAATTAAAGAGCCAGTGCGCGATTATGCATTCAGTGAATATGATTACTCGGTGACGCCCGCAGCAGCGAAGTTAGGCATTAATCCACGTGACGCACAGCTTTATATGGTCACGGATAAACGCTGGAAATACATTTTTGCAGAAGGCGACTTCCGCCCCATGTTGTTTGACCGCGAGTCAGACCCTAATGAATTAGTTGATTTTGGGGCTAGCGAGCTGCCAGAGCACGTCGAGGTGAAGTCTCAGCTGTTTAAGGCTTTGAGTCAGTGGTGGCGACGTGTCAACCAGCGCACAACCAAGTCAGAAAAGGACCTGCTTAACATGCGTGGTAAATCAAGACGCAAAGGGATTGTTTTGGGGATGTACGATGGCACGGAAGTTACTTATGAAATAAAATCGAAATTTCATGGCAAAGCCAGGCAAAGGTTCACACCTAGCACCTAGCACCTAGCACCTAGCAATTTTAGGCGTTTAGGCGAACTTTCGAAAGAAATTCTGCATCATTTTACTCAGGAGGTCCGAATCAATTGATGCATCCGCTTGCTTAAGTCGATTTAAAGCAATTGTTCGAGTATTAGTTGGCACCATGTCCGCTCGGTCAGATGTGATTAGCGCGTCAGTAAATGGGATCGTGAATTCAGGGTGTGCTTGAACCGTCAGAATTTTGTCGCCGTAAACAACACCGGCATATTCACAAAACTCTGAACTAGCAAAGGCTTTAGCACCTTCTGGTAACACAATAATTTGATCCTGATGAAACGCGTTAATAGTCAGAGACTGCTGCGACTCAGGAATAATATCTGGCTGTGGCTGATCAATTTTGTATTGGTGAATTCCAACACCCCAGCCACCGTCAAACTTCTCAACTTTGCCACCGAGTGCTTCTGCAATCACCTGATGACCAAAACACACGCCAATTAACGGCAATCCGGCTTGATGAATTTCTCGAATTAATGATTTTAAGCGATGAATCCAAGGCAAATCTTCATAAGCACTAAACTTAGAGCCTGTGATCAGGTAACCATCGCATTGACTAATGTCATCTGGAAACTGATCTTCAAGCACCGTGAAAATTTCAAAACTAAACGTTTTGTCCTCATCACCGACGAAGTTAACGAACATTTCACCGTACCGACCGTAAACCGAACTTAACTCGGTGGGTGCTAGGCCTGTTTCTAAAATGCCGATTTTCATATGCTGATACTCAGTGTGTGCTGTGTAAATTCGCTTCAATAGCGTGCCTGTAATCACAGACGATTGTGATCACAAGCAAACCATTCGTCAAGGTTAGCTCTCCTGCAGTACGCCTGAAGCAAGCCTTGGTGAATCTTTACGGCCCAGTGCTAGCCATTCCTCCACCACCTTATCTGCTGCAAGATGTTGCACAGAATTTAAAGCATTCTCTCGACAGTAGGTGAGTAATTTTTCATCTCCGTAGAGCCGATCCATTGCCGCAGACAATGCGTCGACATTTTCATTTTCCACCAACAATCCGTTTTCACAACTGACAACGATCTCACGTGGACCAGTTGGACAATCTGTCGCAACCACTGGACAAGACAGAACTAGCGACTCAATCAGCACCATTGGAAATGCTTCCGTTCGGCTAGACAGTACTAAGAACTCAGCACCTTTTAAATACTGGAATGGGTTGGATTGTGAACCTGTCAGCGTGACTTTGTCTTGAAGGCCAAGCGTTTGTATTTGAGATTCAAGCGATGCACGTTCCTCACCTTCGCCAACAATCAGTAGGTCACATTCATTTTGCAGCGCTGATTTTGAATAGGCCTCAACCAGAATATCCAAACGCTTCACTTCAGATAATCGCCCTAGTGCAACCAAATAAGGTTTGTCATGCTGATAGGCTGCCGCACCTTCTTGCTGCACTTCATCAAAGGAAACCAAGTTATAAATTCTAGATACTTTTTTGAGTTTGTACTCATCGCGCAGGATCGTCGCGACATCCTCAGAAACAGCCACAATGTGTTGAGCGCGAGGATATAGAGCTCGCGCAAGGATTGACTCATAACTGCTCAGTTCGTGTGGGTTACAGTGCACCGATAGAATGGATTCTGAAGAAGCAATGGCAGTAGGGAAGTTGGCTGTTTCCATAAATCCATAAATGTAATCATATTGCTCGGCCTTGAAATGCTGTCGAAGCTTAAACGCCCGCTTCAAGACGTTATAAGCCTTGCCAATCACATTAAACTTATCAGGACACTCGATATTGACTAAGCGATAAGGTACTTCATATTGTTGGTCTACAGTGTGAAATACAATCAAGGTTACTTCGTGATCTTTTGATAAGGCACTGGCGAGGTTAAGCGCAGAGCGTTGACCGCCACCAAGCTGTATGTCAGCGATGACTATGGCTGCTTTTTTCATGGGGTTCTCCTATTACCGAATTATTTTTTTAATATTTATCGGTAGAGTTTTTTCTTATTCTTTATTGGTTGATACAAGGGACACTTCATCGAACCAGATAAGACATGGGGTTGATGTAATTCTAGTAGAAACAGGAAAAAACAGATAGCGCCGTCAGACAATCGGAAAAGGTAAAAACCAGTGGCAGTAGATAAAGAATATTCAGATGCCTTCCAGGTTGGCATCTGAAATTTCAACATTAGCAAAATTGATATTGGTGAAGGCTTAATCACTCCCTATTTATTGCGACCAATACAATTCAAATCAGCAAACGACTCCTCTAAGCGCTCAACAAAACGCGCTTCACCCGCACGTAACACTTTACGAGGATCGTAGTATTTTTTGTTAGGAATATCTTCGCCATCAGGGTTACCAATCTGCTGTTGAACGTACTCGCCAAACTCAGCGTAGTAATCACGAACACCTGCGTTAAACGCCCACTGCATATCCGTATCAAGATTCATCTTAATCACGCCGTACTCAATTGATTTCGCGATATCTTGAGGCGATGAACCAGATCCACCGTGAAATACAAAGCTCACAGGCTTAGTTCCCGCCGCGCCAAGCTGCTCTTCAACATAACGTTGCGAGTTTTCCAAAATCTCAACCGACAACTTCACATTGCCCGGACGATAAACACCATGCACGTTACCGAAGGCCGCAGCAATTGAGAAATTTGAAGTGATTTTACTTAGCCTCTCATAAGCGTAATACACTTCCGTTGGGTGCGTGTAGAGCTTACTAGCATCGACTTTGGAGTTATCAACACCGTCCTCTTCACCACCGGTAATACCCAGTTCGATCTCTAAACCAATCTCGATTTTATTCATGCGAGTTAGGTATTTTTCACAGATCTCAATGTTCTCTTCCATCGTCTCTTCAGAAAGATCCAACATGTGAGAGCTAAACAGTGGTTTTCCGTGCTTCGCGTAGTAGCCTTCCTGAAAATCTAACAGGTGATCAATCCAGTGAATGTTTTCTAAGGAACAATGATCGGTGTGTAACACAACCGGCACGCCGTACATTTCGGCAACCGCATGCACGTGCATCGCTGCAGAAATACAGCCCACTGCTGACGCTTGTAACGTGTCATTCTTCAGGCTTTTACCGGCGTAGAAATGCCCGCCGCCGAATGAAAGCTGCACGATAACGGGGGACTGTACTTTTGCTGCTGCTTCCATAATTGAATTGACGGTACTGGTACCGACGGCGTTCACACCAGGCATTGCGTAGCCGTTTTGCTTGGCATCTGCATATAAATCCAGTAGTTCTTGGCCGTATAACACGCCAGATCGAAATTTACTCATAGTCTTCTATTCTCAACTTTACAGAGGGATTGGGAGCGCTTTAACGTTGTATGGTTTTAGCTGGCTCAACGTTAAGCGCTTTATTGTAAGGCTGATTATAACGTCTTTGACGCGATCCTTCCCTATACAATATAGAAAAGCATATAATCATTTTGCATTAGGGTATCAGTAAACTAATGCAGAACCTTAATCAACGAGACTGTCGGTATATTGATTAGCAATGCAGCACTACACCTTTAAGCTAAGCTAGCCAACGCCGCCTCTACCGCTACCACCACTGCCGCATTCTTGTTCTGATCTAAAGCATCAGGATGAGGCGTAGCGAATTGGCCAGAGTCATTATCAAAATATTGCCCTGAAGCCGTGGCAAACTCATCCGATAACGCCGCACGGATCAAAATATCAGCACCAATATTGATATCATTACCTGCCACACCAAACCCTTCTGTCACCATCTTACTAGCCAATAAAGAGCCAGGGTTCACAGCCACCACCATCGGCCCTTCAGGATTTGTATCCGCCATCGCCTTTGTCCACATCGTAATCGCCAGCTTACTCTGGGAATAAGCCGCCATATCATCCAGACGAACATCACCTGCAAT
>Ga0209828_1001463_pt1 | contig 21228 bp, 15 predicted proteins | sample MaitaG_FD_187429 | JGI IMG/M metagenome (GOLD analysis project Ga0209828, IMG submission 187429) | Marine algal microbial communities from Maine, USA - Maine_Asex2 metaG (SPAdes) (version 2) | ecosystem: Host-associated > Algae > Red algae > Unclassified | place: Maine, USA | collected 2015-01-05
CATTCTGACACGAGCGGTCTGGGGACACCGTTTGGGTCAGAAACATCGACAGTGTTTCCGTTGGCGGAAACAATCGCTCCCGATGGTTCTCCGGCAACAACCTCTCCACGGAGTCGAACAGCTGCGGTCCGGTCAGTATGTTGAAAAATGCGTAGGTGCCTTGCTCTTCCAATTGCTGAAGTTGCGACTGCTGTTGATGACGGTCGATTTGTCGACTAGCATTCATGCTGACTGGTCTCCGGGTGCTCGGGATTGGACTACGCACTCAAAGCCTAGTACCTGGAGCCGGTCATTTCTCTCTGTGTTTCAGTCGCTTGCGCTTAAATCAGTGCCATTCAGATTAGAGGCAGAGTTCAGTCGTTGAAGGATCGCTGAGGGCGTGATACGGCATGAACGTATTACTGCTGAAAATCCGATAGTAGAACTTCGTTATGCAAGTGTGGAGGTTCACGTGGGTCATCAGTCTATGAAGCATCCCGCGATATGCAGAGTAGATCTCTCGCACTCCTTTCATTTGTATTGTCTAGTGGCCTGGACGCCAGAAGCTGCAGTCATCATTGGCCTCAGACTGGGACACATATAGCTTGCTCGAAATGTCGAGTTCAGGCTGACAAGAACACTCTGGCTTGACGATGCCTTGTCCGCCATCAAGGCCGGAAACGAATAGCGGTAAGAGCGCTTCATTCAAGCCTCCAACAAGATGTTGAATTCATCTCGTATCCTGGACTCGATATCCGGCGCCAGGTGCACAGGATGATGATTCGCAAGAATATCCTTTGCTTTGATGCGTGCTCTGCCCCACGAATCTGGTTGGCCATTTTCGGCCCAGGTCACCGGCGCATCCCGGTCAGCCAGCTTGGGATAGAAGTAGTCCCGCTCCATGGCGGCTATGGTGTGCGCCCCACCGAGAAAATGCCCGTCACCCAGAACAGCCTCGCAGATGGCCTCGTAGCCCAGAGTATCTTCATTGACTTCGATGCCGCGGATTGTCCTGTAAATCAGGCTGTGCATCTCATCGTCGAGGACGAACGCCTCGAAACTCGCCCCCAGTAACGATGCCGTCATGCCGGACGATTCATAGATCAGGTTGCCACCTGCCAGGCCGGCAGCCAGCGAAGATATTCCTTTCTCGATTCCGTATTGCGCGTCGATCGCCTTGGCATCGGTCATCGAGGAGGCAACACCCGACGGCAGATTCAACCAGTTCGATATTTGCGCCGACGCTGCATTCATGACCGATATCTCGCCACCACCACCCACGAAGGATCCGGTGCGCAGATCAATCACCAGCGGCCAGTTGGAGAACACCATCGGATAGCCGGGCTTGAAAACGTTGACCATGATCAGGCTGGCAATCGTTTCTGCAAGTGACTGAGCCAGAAATCCAGCCAACGTTGCCGGAGCTGTCGCACCCGACTGCGCGGCGGTGATGCAGGAGATCGGCAGGCCATGTTCCATGCAGGCCAGCGTCACGGCTACCGCGTCCTCTCCATAGCGCATCGGAGAAATCACAGGGCTGATGTGTGCTTTCAGGAACGGTGTTTGTCGAAAGCGACCCGATGCACCGTCACCGCCTAGCGCGATGTCCACCATTCTGAGGATGGGGTCAACATGCTCGGCGACGGTGAACGACGTCGCAACCGGTTTACTCGTACCTTTCAACAGCACAAAGACGGTGTTGACATCCAGATCGAGAATGTCGGGTAAATCCGTTGCCACACAACAACGAGTGAACCAACTGACGTTACTCAAGGTGTCCTGCAGGCGCGTGAAGTCGTAGAGATCGCGTAGTGTCGATGAGCGATAGCTGCCACTGTCGATATCCAACGTCTGCACGGCAGCCCCGCCCGTGCCAAAGTACACACGATCTCCTCCGACATGGATCGACCGGTTGTTGTCTCTACCATGAAACGTGAATTCCCTGGCGGCCATCGCGATAACACGTTGAACCATCTCGCGTGGAAACAGCAAGCGATCTCCAGCCTTGCATGCGCCATTGTTCAGTAGTTGGCGTTCAAGCACCTCGGGCACTTCACCCATGGCAAGTTCTGCCAGCAGGCGAAGCGCTGTCTCGTAGATAGCGTGAAGTTCCGGCTCACTCAGAGGCTTGTAGGCACCACCGAGCTGCCCGGCCGGACACGGATTGATGGCAGGGGGCAGGCTGCGCCGAGCAATCCGATCAGCGCGGCTGCCAGTTCGCCGTGACGATTTTGCTCCTTCCATGCGCTTCTCGCTTTCGTGAACATTCTGGAAATTGAACGCCCAGGATCGTGGGCTATGATCATTGGCGGTTGTCTTCGCCATCAGTGTTGTTTGCGTACCCGACGTCAGGCAACTGAAAAATCGGCTATTCGGAAAACTGAAATTCGCGATTCCGTTTTCCCGAATCAAGGATGCGCCCGTGGACGGGTCAGCTACACAAACCAACTCGACGCCGCATCAATGCAAACGTGGTGCATAGTGCGATACAACCGCAAATGTGTCGTGAAGTGATCGGCGCTGGCAACGTAGAGCGCTCTAGCTCTATCACCTGACCCTGCAAGGTCGGAAAGATGCGGTTCTCGTCGAATGCGGTGAGCTGACATCCGAAGCTACCGATAAAGTAGCCCGTGGTGGATACTATCTTTGATCGAATGGCAGCCCCAGGAGAAGCTCAGGATCCACACCACCATCAACGCCCGTTTACCTGCACGATCGACGGTGCACCGTTAGTGAACCCATCTCCGGCAAGCGCATTTGGCAAGCGACATCCATGAAATTGCACATTCGGTGCTATCTCTCGAGGACAGGCTTGCAGATGTCAAGGATCGAGTTCTTCGGAGAGCGCTGAAGGCACTCGACATGAAGACTGGATAGGTATCGCGTATCGGCGGACAAACGACCCGACGGAGGCCAGACTCAGATCCGCCGCATGGGCTATCGGTTGTATTGCTTCTTGCAGTTTTTCGGATTCATACTGCATGTCCATCGCGCCAGCGCAGAATTCCTCTGCCCGGGGTTTGTCCCGGTTTCAGATCAGGAGCCTCATCCTCATGAAGCGAATATTGAAAGCAATTTTCTCGGTCTCCTTTCTCGCAGTTTCGGCTGCGATGTCAGTGCAAGCTCAGGACGTAGTCAAGTTGCGAATAGCCTCGCATCAGTCGCCGGAGTCGCCCTCAGGCTTGACAGCCGCTCAGTTCGAGAAGGACATAGAAGCTATGTCGGGCGGCACTCTCGATCTCGAAATGTTCTATTCTGCCTCGATCGTCAAGTCAGCAGAGACCTTCGACGCTGCAGCCACCGGCATCGTCGACTGCGACATGACGAACGGTAGTTACCAGACTGGCAAGAACCCGGCCTTCCAGTTCGTCGCTGACGTCATGGGAGGTTACGACACGCCGCTGGAATTCCAGGCCTGGTTGAATTACGGCGGGGGCGCTGAGGTCATCGACGAGCTATATCAGTCGTACGGGATGAAGTATGTCGGCAGCTGGGTCGGCGGCCAGGAGTCGCTGAATTCCACGCGACCCCTTGACGGCGTGGCCGACCTTGAGGAGTTCAAGTTTCGCTCCCCCCCGGGAATGGAATCGGAGATCTTCTCGGCACTGGGAGCCAAGCCCATCGTGATGGATTTCACCGAGATCTTCACCGCCCTCGAGACCAGGATCATCGACGGAGCCGACGCGTCGAACATCGCAACCAACATGAGCCTGGGAATCTACGATATTGCCAAACACACGACCTACCCCGGTTTCCATTCGATGTCCTCTGATCACCTCGCCTGCAATCTCGACGTCTGGAACGAGCTGTCGGCAGAGCACCAGTCGATGCTCGAAGTTGCGATGCAGAAGGTGGCGCTGCAGATCATGCTACGTGTGCTTGTCGACAACGGTGAGGCGAGAGAGGAGATGCCAGACATGGGCGTGAAACTCTATGACTGGTCGGCCGAGGACAGAAACACTTATCGAGACGCGGCCAGAGGCGTCTGGGACGAATGGGCAAAGAAGACGCCTGAAGCCGCTGAACTGGTTGAAAGCCACAAGGTATTCATTGATCGCATCGGCGTTGGTCAGTGACACTCAACTTGACGGGCCTGCCTGACAAACACCAGTCCCCTCACCCGCCAGACTTGCGAGTGCCCGACACGCGCTGACTTCGCCTGTACGAGGATCGGCTGTACGCTCAAGCAGTGCGAGCAAATCAATGGGCTTACCGTTCTCTTCCATTTCTTTCACCAGCGCGGCAAGTCCGGCGATGTGGGCGGCGGAGAAGGAACTGCCGTCGAAGAACTGGTAGTTGTCTTGCGGCCGAGCACTCAGAACCTTGTGACCGGGAGCAAGCACGCCGGCCGAAAACTCGGAGACATCCGCCGTGGCGGCAATCACCCCTGGGACAGATGCCGGAAACTGCTCGACACCAGCCGGCGTCGTCGCCCCGACGACGATGACGTCACGTTCCAGTGCGGTTCTCACCAAGCGTTCGAGCAAGGCGTCACGAGGGCCCGCAAGGCTCAGATTGATGACATCGACCTCACTCTGGATAGCCACATTCAGGGCCTTTGCCAACGTGAAGGAATTGCAAGTTGCGCCGTCGCCTGCAAGCTCCTCCTGCCAGCAGGCTTTCAGCGGCAACATCGTCGCGTCCGGCGCCATCCCCACCATGCCACTTCCGTTATTGGCTGACGCGGCTATCACGCCGGCAATCGCAGTGCTATGAATGTCTTCCTGAAAGCGGGCTTCATCGCGATCGACGAAGTTTCTCGGTGCCAGGACACGCTCAGCCAGATCCTGGTGTTGAAGGTCCATGCCGGTGTCGATCACGGCGACTGTCACACCGGCGCCACTGGCCCAACGGTGTGACTGCTCTGCTTGCAAGCTCACCAGCCCATGTTGCAGCGGCAGGTAGGGATCGTCATACGAAGGCGACGCCAGCTCGTTGTTTTTCGCCGACGGAGGTGCTGAGTCCTGCGTCTGCATTGTCTCGAACAACTGCATGGCTTGCGCGGTCTCTATTCGCTGGTCACGATTGAGCTCCGCTACAGTTGACGCTCGATCACGCCTGCCGCCAAGCTCGAAGACCAGGCAATGAATCCCCAGGCTCGCCAATGGCCAGTCGGCCACACGCACGATGCCATATCGATCGGACAACTCATCGAGAAAATCAGCGTATGCAAGCGGCAGTTGCGATGGCGAGTTCGATCGTGAACTGATCGGCAGACGATGCACCATCGTGTCGTGCAAGTCGGCTTCCATCGTCACCAGCAAGAGCTGCTGCTCGCGCCCCTGTCCGTAGCTACCCATCGTGACATCCATTCGATCGAGCGGTGGTGGCCCGGGTACTGGACTGCGCTGTCCTTCAATGGCGCAACCGGCGGGCAGTATTGTCGATAGAATCACGGCGCTGACCGATAGCTGCAACATTCTATTCATGTGATTCCACTCGTTCTATTCATGCGATGCCACTCATTGACGAAACATTGGCTACAGGTGGACTATTCCACGACCAAAGCCGCCTTGCTCACCGAATCTGACACCGAGAGCTGCTCCAGAACCCGACTCACCGCCAAGGGAGACACTGACGCACTCAGGGTATACCGGTACGTCATGTCCCCAAGCTTCTCCCACGCTGTTATCGAACCTTGTTCGGCAAATTTTGACTCGACATGTACAAAACCGACAAGCGATGCAGCTGAGCTGTTGAACTGGACTTCGAGCTGCAAAGCGTTCGTCGAAGGTGATGAGGATGTGAGCACTGAATACTCACCGGTGGACAACGGCACTTCCGGCGCCTGACGCAGGAACAGCAATGCGCCAAAGCCGAGCAGCGCTGCGGCGGCCACGGATAGCCAGGAGACGTTCGATCCGCGCGCAGGACGCGACACGGATTGGTCCGGTATCTCCTGATCTATTCGCTCGAACACACGCGTCAAGGCCGCATTCACATCAGCACGGGTTTCAAGATGCGGAACGTCCGCCTCGTTCATCCCCCTTATCAGTTCGCTCTCGTCCTGACACAGGGCGCAGCCATGCAGATGTTGCTCGACGAAACTCCGTTCATCAGCGTCGAGTGTGCCGTTGATCCACCACGGCAACAAAGCATGTGCACGGTGGTGGTCGAATCCAGAGACGCGATCATCAGACATGATCCCTTTGCTCCTTCGTTTGTGAACCGACCGTCAGGCCAAGTATTTTTCGCAATCGCAGTCGTGCGTGGAACATCCGCGTCTTCACTGTATTTCGCGGACATCCCACGATTTCCGCTATCTCTGAACAAGAGTGGCCAAGTGCCGTCAATCGCACGACGGCCTGATGGTCAACGCTCAGATGCTTGATCGCAGCGCTCATGCGGGACATTTCGCTGTATCCGCTCAAGTGCGCATTCCGGTGAACGTGACCGCCAGTTCCGATCAACGTGACCGCCTTGCACCCCATCGTGGCACTGGAGGGGCTTTTCTACTTCGAGCGGTCACCATCGGTCAAGTCGGCGCCGGAAGCGCTCTTGGCTTCGGCACGGGCTTTTCGCATCGAACCGCCTTTCAGTTCAAGCCGATGTGAGCCGTGGATCAAGCGGTCGAGGATGGCGTCAGCAAGCGTCGCATCTCCGATGTAGTCGTGCCAGTGCTTGACTGGCAGCTGACTGGCAATCAGCGTCGAGTGCCGTCCGTGTCGGTCCTCGATCACCTCCATCAGATCCTGTCGCTGGGCAGCGTCAAGCGGTTGCATGCCCCAATCGTCGAGGATCAACAGATCCGTCTTCTGCAGCTGCGCCATCAGTCGCCCGTAGCTACCGTCGCCGTGACTGATCCTGAGGTTCTCGAGCAGCCGTGGCAGGCGCACGTAGCGCGTCGAGAGACCGTGGCGGCATGCCTGGTTGCCGATCGCGCAGGCGAGCCACGTCTTGCCGCAGCCGGTCTGACCGGTGACGCAAAGATTCATCGCCGAGCCCACCCAGTCGAGCTGCGCGAGGGAGGCTATCTTCGACTTCGACAGTCCTCGCGGGTGGGCGTAATCGATGTCCTCGATGCAGGCGGCGACACGGAGTTTGGCCACCGTGAGAAGCCGTGCGAGACGGCGGTTCTCGCGGTAGATGGCCTCGTGCTCGACCAGGAGAGATAGACGATCCTCGAACGAGAGATCGTGCGTGTTCGGCTGCTCGAGCTGTTGATCGAGCGCGTCGAGCATACCGGCGAGCTTGAGAGAGCGAAGTCGGTCACGGGTTTGTTGAAGGAGCATGTCGTTGTTACCGTCGGCAGTGTTGATGGTGTCGGCGTTGGCTTGTAGCGTGGCTGATCGAATGCTCATTGGTCGTAGTACTCCGCTCCGCGCACGTTCTCGTGAAGCGGTAGTTCGTGCTGATGCTCGGTCGAGCACTCCTCCAACCGATCAAGCCCCTGCTTCAGTATCGATAGCACGCTCTTGTAGTTACATGTCCCGATACCCAGCGCCTTCGCGCACGCCGCCTCGAGCCGATCGCGACCGTAGCGTTTGGAGAGCGAGAGAAGGCCCAGGCACGAGCGGTATCCATGCTCGGGATGCGGCCGTCCTTCAAGCTGCTGACGCACGATCTGAGCGGTGGCGATCCCGATGCTCGTACCCCAGTCGATGAAGCGCGTCGGCGACCACTCGGCGTGCGCTCGATGCGATGCTGGCATGTGATCGACACTGGTATGGAAGCGTTTTCCGTACTCACGCGCATGAGTGGCAACGCGCTTGCCGCGGTGCATGATCTCGACCGTAGTGGCGGTGAAGCGTACGTCGACATGCTGCCCGTAGAGGCGGTGCGGAACACTGAAGAACGCTTTCTCCACTTCGACGTGATAGTCGACGCTGACCTTGGCGTGTCGCCACTCAGCGTATTCGTAGCCCTCGCTCGGTAGCGCCCGAAGAGCCGGACGATCGAGAGCGTCGAACAGGTCACGGCGGGACTCGGTACGACCCTGGAACGGGCGCTCGTTCAACACCGGCAGAAGGGCTTCGATCGCCCGATTCAACTCCGCGAGACTGAAGAACTCGTGATGACGCAGGGCGGCCAGGATCCATCGCTCGACGACCTGCACCGCGACCTCGACCTTGGATTTGTCTTTGGGTTTTCTCGGTCGCGTAGGCAACACCGCCGTGCCGTAGTGGCGTGCGAAATCGAGGTATGGCTCGTTCACCGCCGGCTCGTAGCGACACGCCGTCGTCGTCGCCGAGCGAAGGTTGTCGGGAACGAGCAATGCCGACACGCCGCCAAAGAATTCCAGCATCCGCCGGTTCGAGCCGATCCAGTCCGGCAGGCTCTGCGTCCACGTCGCCTCGGCGAAGGTGTAGCTCGAGGCACCAAGGACGGCGACGAAGATCTGCGCCTGGCGAATGACACCGGTATGTCGATCGATCACCGGAACGGTGGGTCCGGCGTGGTCGATGAAGATCTTGTCGCCAGCCACATGGTGCTGACGCATGCTCCTCTTCTGTGCAGCCTTCCACTGACGGTAGCGCTCTGCGAACTGGGAGTATCGGTGGGCGCGCTCGGCGACACGCTCGACGTGCTCGGACCAGAGCCGTTGCAATGTCACTCCCTTGCGCTTGAGCTCCTGGTGAACCTCGAACCAGTCCGGATCGAGATAGCGTGACGGTGTATCGGACGCCTTGGGGTAGAGGCGGCGCTCGAGCGTCACCTCGTCGACATCGTCGGGCAGCGGCCAGGCGGTGAAGCCGGCGGCTGTGGCAAGGGAAACGTACTTGCTGACAGCCCCCTTGGAGAGCCCGACGGCGCGAGCGATCTTGGCGTGGCTGAGCCGCGCGTCGTACTTGAGACGCAGTACTTCGGTGATGGTGGACATGGAAATCCTCGGTTGTGGCATCTCGGCTCCGTCTCGATAGGGGACGGGCGCGATGAGCCATCAAAAGTTGAAGGAAATCCAGTGCCTTGAAGGAGTATCCGATTGAACGTGACCGCTGATTCCGACATCGTGATCGGCAATTCCGACGACGAGGTCGAAATCGGTCACCATCAATCGAAAAGAGCGGTCACGTTCGCCCGGAACAGGCGGTCACGTTCAATCGGAATCAGCGGTCACGTTGCTCCGGAATACGCACTCAAGCGCCCCTCCGGATCATCGAAGGCAGCCTCGCCGGTGAGAGTCTCGACATCGGCTAGCGGTTCCTGCCCACGAGTACGCCGCTTGCGTGTTCGCAGCGCTTTCAGCGACTTGTTGCAGGCGATGCCGAGAATCCAGCTCGATACCGCCGACTGACCGCGAAATCGAGCCGCATCGGTCCATACCGTGTACAGCGTGTCCGAGCAGACTTCGTCAGCGAGATCGGCATCGCCCAGCATCCTGAAGGTGAAACGATAGACCGTTGCATGAAACTGTCTGAAAAGCCGTTCGAAAGCCGCACGATCACCTTGTGCCACGGCCTCGAGCAAGACCCTCGATTCGTCTCTGGAGCCTTCCGTCACGGCAAAGCGCTCATCTGTCCTGACTGTCGCGAGCATATCATCGTGCCCCTTTCATACTCTCTGATTGGTCTGTTCCCGCCGTACGAAAAACGGTTCAACAAATCATTCGTCCTGCGGGCAGCTTCCAGCCGCCCGCAGGTAGTAGACGACGTCCGGGCTCAAGGCCGCGCGACCGTCCATGTTCCGCCGACACCATCACCCAGCGTGTCGCCCGGCGCGGAATCTGCGGCATAGAAGTAGAGCGGTTGCGTCCGGTGCGCCCACTGCGTCGTGCCGTCATCGCGAGCGACGAGCGAGTAGTCGCCCGTGCCAACGGCTCCCTTGTCTGCATTGAGTGGGGGCCAGTTGGTGGCGCAGCCCGCATTGCAGTTCGAAGTGCCGGCCGTGTCATTGGCAAAATGGTAGAGAGTTCTGCCATCAAGCTCCAGGCGCTGTGCAGGGTCGTCAGATCCTGCGTTGACTCGTCCCGTGCCACCAACACGGGTCCGAGCGACGTCGTCCCGGTGGACACCGGGTCAGGTCTTGCAACGAACCAGACGCCTCCCAGACCTTCGCCGTTGATCTCACCGCCGGCTCCATCTCCCGCATAGTGGTACAACGGACTACCCTTGAACGCCCACTGCAAGGTCTCGTCGCTCCGGATGATAGTACCGAAGTCCCCCGTCTCGGCGCTTTCCGAAGCCAGAATCGGTGGCCAGTCGATAGCGCAACCATCGTTGCAATTCGACACACCCGGTTCGTCATTGGCAAATGTATACAGCGTCAGATCATCATCGACTGACACAAGCACCTCACCGATCACCGTTGACAGGCTCGCAACAGGACGATCTGCCTGTGTACTCCCGGCTTGCCCGGCATCATCACTTGCGTTACCGGACGGCTCGCCCGGAGCGGTCGATGCAGGTTGCACACCGTCGGTACTACTACCGGAGTCCGCACCGCAGGCCGTCAGGGCCAGCAAGACACTTGACAAGAGACTTAGCTGAAACATGCGAAGCGGACGTTCCGTACTCGATGAAATGCAAATCATGGCCCTGCTCTGTTGGCGAATGTGGATCATTCGCCAGTGTGTGTCGTTTGCGAAGCCAGCGGTTCAATGAGAGAGGATGAGGCAACCCGATGAGCAACAATGCACGTACGTCTCTGCCAATGCACCCTCACTACGACGTCGTGATCGTAGGAGGCGGCATGTTCGGCGCGTCAGTCGCGTGGTTCCTTTCAGATACTCCCGACTTTGACGGTTCGATCCTGGTCGTCGAGCGCGACCCCAGTTACAAGAAATCGTCAACGATGGCTACGAACAGCTGCATGCGTCAGCAATTTTCGCAAGAAGTGAACGTTCGCGTATCTCAGTTCGCAGCCGAATTTGTCAAGAATCTGCCCCGACACATGGGAGATGATCCGCGTGTTCCCGAACTGACTATCCAGAATTTCGGGTACCTGTATCTTGCCGACAACGACACCTTTGCCAACATACTTCGTGAAAGCCACAAGACGCAGGTCGCCTGCGGCGCGGGTACTCGGCTCATGTCGCCAGTTGAAATCATTGAAGCCTATCCCTTCTATTACCTCGACGATATCGTTCTCGGCAGCCATAACCTGGTTGACGAAGGCTACTGGGACGGAATGACGGTGTTTGACTGGTGGCGTCGTTCAGCACGCGAACGAGGTGTTGAGTACATCGCCAACGAAGTGGTTTCCATGATCCGAAACCCGTCGGGAACGCGTGTCGACAGTGTCAGATTGACTTCAGGTGAGACCATCAGTTGTGGCACCGTCGTGAACGCGTCGGGACCTCGCGCGGTCGAAACATCGCGCATGCTGGAGATCGACATTCCGGTGGAGCCGCGCAAGCGCTACACCTTCGTCTTTTCCGCCGAGCAACCTCTGGATCGTGACCTTCCCTTGACGATCGATCCGAGTGGCATTCACATGCGCACAGAGGGGTCGCTATACATGGCCGGGTGCCCCCCGGACGATGATCCCGCTGTCGACTACGATGACTTCGTCGAGGACCACAGCCTCTGGCAGGAAAAGGTCTGGCCCGTGATTGCCAATCGCGTTCCGCAATTCGAGGCGGTCAAGCTCGTCCGTTCCTGGGTGGGCCACTACGCCTTCAATTCCTTCGACCAAAACGCCATTCTGGGGCCTCACACCACGGTCGAGAACTTTCTTTTCCTCAATGGTTTTTCGGGTCACGGATTGCAGCAGTCACCTGCCCTGGGGCGTGGCACAGCCGAATTGATTACCTATGGTGAATATCGATCGCTCGATCTTTCAGACTTCAACTACCGGCGAATCGAAGAGAACCGGCCGTTCGACGAAAAGGCTGTGATCTAGTGATGACTCTGCTTCGAGCATCCGACGAATTTCCGGTCGACAGGAACCACAATTGGTACCAGCCCGCGTGCGCGCGCCTACCTTGGCGACCGTGGTGCAATTCCCTTCGGCCGCAATGGCCATCTTGATCGTCGTCGCGCCGACGTCGAAGCAGGCACACACGGTTGCGCCTGGATCGGGCAGGTCGTCTCCCGGACGGCCAGCAAGCAGGCGGTGTCGAGCATTGGTGCCCGTCACCTGCTGGCCGATTCGCTCGGCGAGCCAGCGACGGGCGAGGCCGACTGGCGCGGGGCCGACGAACCAGGCGGCCGCAAGGCGCGGACCTTCGAGCAACAGGCGACGACCCAGCCCGGCACTGCAATCGTCGTGTGAAACGCGTTCGATCGCCCGGTCGACGTATTTGGCCCCGACCAGCAGCGCGTCGAGGCGCTCGAGCAGCAAAGCCGGGCTATCGGTCGAAGCGATCTCTATGCGCCAGCCGGTGGCTGTTGGTGACAACGCCCAGTAGTCGTCGGCAAGCGCAGTGCGCAGCCCTTCGGGGCGGTGCCCAGTGACTGCGAATGCATACGAAACAGCGCCCCACCGCGCGAGTTTGACCGGTTCACTCTTCGACGCCGGCTGGCCCGACACCGGATCCACTGTGCGCGACACGAGCGCATCGACCCGCGCCCGGGACGCCCAGGCGTCACTCCAATGCATCGGCACGAACACCGAGCCAGGACGTTGGCGGTCCGTGACGAGTGCGCGTACGCGCACCTTGCCCGACGTGCTTGCCAACTCTACGATGTCGGCGACACCGATGCCGAGGGCGTCGGCATCGACCGGCGCGATCTCGGCGAACGGTTCGGCCAGGTGCGAGCTGAGCCGTGCCACACGGCCCGTGCGCGTCATCGTGTGCCACTGATCGCGGATGCGTCCGGTGTTGAGTATCACCGTTCGGGTCGGCGTCCGGGTCGGCCTCCGACCGGGCGTCCGATCCTCGGTGCACACGGCGGGCGTCGCAATGAAGGGCTGCACCTCGATCGGCCACATCCGTCCTCTGCCGGACGGCGTGTGAAACACGCCGTCGGCGAAGAAGCGGCGTTCACCAGGCGCGCTGCCCGCGTGCCAGGGCCATTGAAACGGCGCGAGCGCGTCATAGTCGGCGTCATCGAGGCTGGCTGCCGCACCAATGTCGAAGTCCGGCGAGCCCGCGGCTACGGACAGCGCGGCGTGCTCGCGGAAGATCTCTGCAGGCCCGAACCAGTCGAACGCCGAGCGGCCGTTAACGTCCACACACCCTAACCGTTTAGCCACCTCCGCGATCTGCCACCAGTCCGGCTTGGCAAGATCAAGCGCGGCGCGAAAGCACCGCTGGCGCGAGATCCGTCGCTCACTGTTGGTAACCGTGCCGTCCTTCTCGCTCCACGCGGCAGATGGCAGCAGCACGTCGGCCACAGCGCCGGTGTCACTCCCTTCGACAACGTCCGAAACGACGACGAAAGGACAACGTGCAAGTGCTTCCCGCACGCGATCCGCGTCCGGAAGGCTGTCGACAGGGTTCGTCGCCATGATCCAAACTGCCTTAATCTTGCCGTCGCGCACGCGCTCGAACAACTCCACGGCCATGGGACCGGGTTCCTCAGCAATACAAGGCGAGCCCCAGAAATCCTGTACACGCGCACGGGCCCTGGCGTTGCCGAGTTCGACGTGCGCTGCCAACATGTTCGATAGTCCTCCCACTTCGCGTCCACCCATCGCGTTCGGCTGCCCGGTGATCGAGAACGGGCCCATCCCCGGGCGCCCGATGCGTCCCGTGGCGAGGTGACAGTCGATGATCGCATTGACAGTGTCGGTACCACGCGCACTCTGGTTGACGCCCTGGCTGTACACGCTCACGACGCGATCGGTAGCGCTGAAGAGTGCATAGAAGCGCTCGAGCTCCACCGGCTTTAGCGCCGTCAAGGCGGCTACCGTGTCGACGTCGAGTCCCCTTACCGAGGCGAGTGCCGTCTCGAATCCATCGACGTGTGCCTCCGCGAACGCCGTGTCGATCGCACCATGTTCGTCCAGTGCGTGCAAGAGCCCTCCGAAAAGGGCGATGTCCGAGTCGGGAGCGAGGGACAGGTGCAGATCAGCAAGCTCGGTAGTGGCCGTGCGCCTGGGATCGATCAGCACGATGCGCATGCACGGACGCGCCTCGCGCGCCGCCTGCAGGCGCTGGAACAGCACCGGGTGGCACCAGGCGAGATTCGAGCCGACGAGTACGACGAGGTCCGCAAGCTCAAGGTCCTCGTAAGTACCGGGCACGGTGTCGGTACCGAAGGCACGCTTGTGGCCAGCGACGCTCGAGGCCATGCACAGTCGCGAGTTGGTGTCGATGTTCGCGTTGCCGAGCCAACCCTTCACGAATTTGTTGGCAACGTAATAGTCTTCGGTCAGAAGTTGTCCCGATACATAAAACGCGACACTGTCGGGCCCGTGCTCATCGATTGTCTGTCGTAGCTGCGTGGCAACGAGATTCAACGCGCTGTCCCAGTCGGTCTCTCGCCCGGCGACGCGTGGCGCGAGCAGGCGATCGGACACATCGAGCGTCTCGACCAACGCCGCACCCTTGGAGCAAAGCCTGCCGAAATTTGCAGGGTGCTCCGGATCGCCCTGCACTGAATGGGCGCCGCCGGGTTCACGCGTGACCAGAACGCCACAGCCGACCCCGCAATAGGGGCAGGTGGTGCGCACTGCTTCACGGCGCTCCGAAAGGGTTGGCACTTTCGATCCGACCATCATCGGCTCGGCCATCACGCGGCCGCGTTGCGAGTGTCGGGTGCCAGCGGTTCCGTCGCCGCGCGAGCGTCGTTCGGGGCCTCCGGCGTTCCGCTCGGCACCACCGACACGGCGTCCGCAACAGGCGCGTCCGGCGCGAGCATCACGGTATCTCCCTCGAGCTTGAGCGAATAGCGCGCGACCCTGCCCTGATCGACGCCGCGTGCAGCTCCATCGTCGAGACCGATCACGAGATTGTGGAGCGGACACGTCACGCAATTCCCGTGCACGATGCCCTGGCTGAGGGGGCCACCCTTGTGCGGGCAGCGGTCCTCGACGGCGAAGAGTGTCTCGTCGGCGGTACGGAAGACGGCGATCGTGCGCTCGCCGACGGTGACGCGTCGAGCGCCGCGAAGCGGGATGTCGCGAAAGCTCCCGAGCGCGATCCAGCGGGTGTTCCCGGCGGGGGTCATGCGTCCGCTCCGGCACGGTTGCGGGCAGCACCTTCGGCCAGGGCGGCGGCATTGGGCAGGGTAACCAGCGGCTTGAACTCGTGATCCCAGCGCGGCTCGGCTGCGTCGCCGGTGACGGCGCGGGCCGCCCAGGGATCGACCTGAGCGGTCGTCTGCGAGTTCTCGAAGCGCGCCACCAGCGCGGCCCGGTTCGCGGCATCATCGACAATCTCGTTGCGCACCTCGTCGAGCCCGATGCGCAGCGCCCATTTCCAGATCCGCTCAAGATAGTGACCCTGCTCGCGGTAAAGCTGGAGCAATGCGGCAACATGCTCCATCACTTGTTGTTCGGAGCTGACGTGGCACAGCACATCGGTACCGCGCACCTCAAGCCCGGCGGCGCCCGCAAAGTGGAGGTCGTAGCCCGAATCCACGCAAATGATGCCGATGTCCTTGCACGTCGCCTCGGCACAGTTGCGCGGGCAACCGGATACGCCAAGCTTGACCTTGGCGGGCGCCCAACTGCCCCAGAGGTAGCGCTCGAGTCTGACGCCGAGTCCGGTCGAGTCCTGCGTACCGAAGCGGCACCAGTCGGTACCAACACAGGTCTTTACGGTGCGCAGCCCCTTGGCGTAAGCGTGGCCCGACACAAAGCCCACTTTACCGAGGTCATGCCAGACGAGCGGCAGATCATCCTTCTTTACGCCGAGCAGGTCGATGCGCTGGCCGCCGGTGACCTTGACGGTCGGGATCTCGAACTTGTCGACGACATCGGCAATCGCGCGCAACTCGGCCGACGAGGTCACACCACCCCACATGCGTGGTACGACCGAGTAGGTGCCGTCCTTCTGAATGTTGGCGTGTGCACGCTCGTTGATGAAGCGCGACTGGTAGTCATCTTCATAGTCACCGGGCCACTCACAAACGAGATAGTAGTTCAGCGCCGGGCGACACTTCGCACAGCCGCAGGAGGAAGTCCACTCAAGCTGCTGCATGACGTCAGGAATGGTGCGAAGAGATTTCGCGCGGATCAGGTGGCGTACTTCGTCGTGGCCGAGCGTGGTGCAGCCGCACACCGGCACGACCGTCGCGCGCTCGAAGCGCTCGCCAAGGGTGAGCGACATGACCTGCTCGACGAGGCCCGTACACGTGCCACAGGACGACGACGCCTTGGTGCGCGCCCGTACCTCATCGATCGTGGTCAGGTCGTGCTTGACGATCGCGTCGACGATCCTTCCCTTGCAGACGCCGTTGCAGCCGCAGATCTCCGCCTCAAGGGGCAAGGCTGCAACGGCCGCCATAGGGTCCATTTCGGCTGCTCCGGCGAAAGCCTGGCCGAAAATCAGACTGTCGCGCCCGTCCTCAATCAATTCGTTGCGGCGGAGCTTGTCGAAGTACCAGGCGCTGTCGGTCGTGTCGCCCATCATGACAATGCCGACGATGCGATCGGCCTCCATGACAATGCGCCGGTAGATGCCGGCCGCCGCATCCCGCAGCACGATCTCGTCACAGCCGTCGCCGCCCGAAAAATCGCCGGCGGAGAACAATGCAATGCCGTTGACCTTGAGCTTCGCCGACAGCATCGAGCCGGTGTACGCCAGATTCCCGCCGGCAAGATTCGCGGCCAGCACGTCTGCCATCTCGTACAGTGGCGCGACGAGACCGTACACCGTCTCGCGGTGCTCGACACACTCGCCGAGTGCCCACACATGCGGATCAGACGTGCGCATGTCGTCGTCGACCAGTATGCCTCGATTCACCGCAAGCCCAGCTGCCTCGGCGAGCTGAGTCGCCGGTCGGATGCCGACGGCCATGACGACGAGCTCCGCATCGATCACGATCCCGTCGGCAAGCTTTACACCCGTCACGCGACCGTCCTCACCCAGAATCTCGGTTGTGTTCGCCTCGAGCAATACATCGATACCGCGTGTCTCGATGGCCTGCCTGAGCAGATGCGCCGCCGGTGCATCCAGCTGACGATCCATCAGCACGGTGGTGTGGTGCAACACGGTGACCTGCATGCCCTGGGAAGCTAGTCCATCGGCCGCCTCCAGGCCCAGCAGCCCGCCGCCGACGACGACCGCGCGACCGCGCCGGCGACTGACATCGACCATTCGCTCGACGTCATCGAGATCGCGGTAAACCATGACGCCGTCGAATTCAGCGCCCGGCAGCGGCAAGCGATTCGGCGTCGAGCCTGTTGCCACGACAAGCTCGTCATAGTGGTGGACATCGCCGTGCGCATCGGTCACTGATCTTGCTTCGCGATCGATGCCCGTGACGGCGCATCCCTTGAGCAAGGTGATGCCGTGTCGCGAGTACCAGTCGTCGTCGTGCGTGACGATGTCCTCGTAGCGCTTCTCGCCGCTCAGCACCGGCGAGAGCATCAGCCGGTTGTAGTTCACCCGCGGCTCGGCATTGAAGATCGTGATGTCGAACGCGCCGGGCGAATGCTCGATGAGGGTCTCCAGCATGCGCCCTGGCGCCATGCCGTTGCCGACAATCAGCAAGCGCCGCTTTGGTCCGTCGGTATCGTCCATTGTGTTCATCAGGAAGCGAGCCTCGTCTCTTGTCGCGCTGCGCGCCGTGCGGTGATCGCCTCGAGTAATTCGGGCGCAGGATCTGCCCCGCCCTCGTAGGCTTCGAGGAACTCGAGCAGCTCCTCGCGGGGGGCGTAGTAGTCGGGGTGCGCAAGCAGCGCTTCGCGCGAGCGCGGCCGAGGCAGGTCCACCTTCATGACGTTGCCGACTCGCGCGAGCGGTCCGTTGGACATCATCACGACCCGGTCGGCGAGCAGGATCGCTTCGTCGACGTCGTGCGTGACGCACACGGCTGTCACCTTCGTGCGCGCCCAGACATCCATGAGCACATCCTGCAGTTGCCAGCGCGTGAGACTGTCGAGCATGCCGAACGGCTCGTCGAGGAGAAGCAGCTTCGGCGACAGCGCGAACGCACGCGCGATGCCGACCCGCTGCTGCATACCATTGGACAGTTCCGACGCGCGGCGGTGCATCGCGTCACCGAGGCCGACGATCTCGAGGTAGTAGCCAACGACGTCAGCGCGCTCGGCCTTCGAGGCATCCGGATAGACTCTGTCGACGCCGAGCATCACGTTCTCCTGCGCTGTCATCCAGGGCATCAGCGATGGGGCTTGAAACACGACCGCACGTTCGGGGCCCGCGCCGCTCACATGCAGCCCGTCGAGAACTATCGCGCCGTCGCTTATCGGGTTGAGCCCCGCGGTCATCGACAGTACCGTCGACTTGCCACAGCCCGAGTGCCCGATCAGCGTGACGAACTCGCCTTTGTCCATCCGCAGCTCGAAGCCATCGACAACGGCGAGCGGACCGTCCGGTGTCGGGTAGGTCTTGCCGAGCTGGCTGAAGAGCAGGAAGTCACTCTCGCGCACACTCCGACCCGCCTCGATCAAGGCAGCCGGCACGGACGGATTCGAGCTGTCGCTTCGCGGAATGCCCGGAAACATCGGCACGACATTCGGCAGCTCACGTGTCGTGGCCGCCGCCTCCGAGCGCGTCTTGGCAAGTCCGAGCATGTAGCGCGTGATATCCCCGCGCAGGCGCACGTAGCCAGGGTCGTGATTCATGTCGGCACGTAGCCGGGGCCGGATCAGCGGTACGTCGAACGCACGGCCGAACGTGGCCGACGGTGCCGGCGTCATCGCGACCACTCGGTCAGCGAGCAGCAGCGCCTCGTCCACATCGTTCGTGATCAGCACAATGGTGGCACCGCTTTGCGATGAAATATCGGCGAACTCGTCCTGCAGACGCGCGCGGGTCAGCGCGTCCAGCGCTGACAGCGGTTCATCGAGCAAGAGCACCGCTGGCTCCATCGCAAGCGCCCGTGCGACCGCCACGCGCTGACGCATGCCGCCCGAGAGTTCGGCAGGACGGCGACCCGCCGCATGCGACAGGCCCACCATATCGATGTACTTCGTCACCCGTGCGGCGCGATCCGCACGCGAAAGCGTTGACGCGACGACGTCGACTGCGAGCCGGATATTGCCTTCAACCGACAACCACGGCATCAGCGAGTAGCTTTGAAAGACGACGCCGCACTCGGCGTCGGGCTGCGTCACCTCGCGGCCCTTGTAGATCACCGCACCGGCATCCGGGCGCTCGAGTCCGGCCAGCAAAGACACAAGGGTCGTCTTGCCCGAGCCGGAAAAGCCAAGCACGGCCACGAACTCGCCCGCCTCGACGGTGAGGTTCACGTTCGCGAGCACCTCGGTACGGGCACCTGCGGAATCGTAGCCCTTCGACAGGCCGGAGACTTCAATGAGCCTTTTTTCGCTTGGTATGGTCATGTCAAGTATCAGCGGTTGGCTGAAAACGTGAACGCTTTCTGCAGTGCGAACATGATTCGGTCGAGCAGGAAGCCGATCAGGCCGATCGTGATGACCGCGAGCATGATCCGCGCGAGCGAGTCCGACGAGCCGTTCTGGAATTCGTCCCAGACGAACTTGCCGAGCCCCGGGTTCTGCGCGAGCATCTCGGCAGCGATCAGCACCATCCAGCCCACACCGAGCGACAATCGCAGTCCGGTGAAGATCAACGGCATGGCGCTCGGCATGACAATGCGCATGATGGTCTTCCAGGTCGGTAGTCGCAGCACACGGCCGACGTTCATGAGGTCCTTGTCGACCGACGCCACGCCGAGCGCGGTGTTGATGAGCGTCGGCCACAGCGAGCACAACGTCACCGTGACGGCCGAGATCACGAGGGCCTTCGGGAATCCCGCGATCGGGCTCGAGTACGCGGCCGACACGATCATCGTGACGATCGGCAGCCAGGCGAGCGGCGATACGGGCTTGAAGATCTGGACGAGCGGGTTGATCGCGCCGTTGAAGGTGCGGGACAGACCCGAGGCAACGCCGATCGGGATGGCGATCATCGTGGCGATGATGAAGCCGAGCATGACAGTCTTCAGCGACGTGAAGATCTGGTCGATGTAAGTCGGCTTGCCGGTGTAGTCGCGCACCTTGACCTTGTCGGCGCGCCCCTCGGCCAAGAGCTTCGCGTTTCTGACCTCCTGGCGCTCGTGAAACGCGAGCTCCTTCTCGCGCTCGCGCACGTGGTCCGCTCGCACTTCGCCGAGTTGTTCCCAGACCGCGGCCGGGCCTGGGATGGCGCCAAGCGATGTCTGCACGGTGGGTGCGAGCAGCGCCCAGGCGGCGAGAAACAACGCGATGCCGAGTAGCGGAATCGCCACTCGATGGCGAAGTTCCAACATCTGCTCACGCGGGGACGCACCTGCAATCAGCCTGACGATAGGCAAAAGCCAGCCGAAGCCGACGGCATCGACGCCACCCGCCACCCGATCGATACCACGGCGGACGCGGTCACCAAACGGTGTAGAAGGCGTGGTGATGGAGGCGGAATTCGTGCTCATGTCGCTATACGCTCTTGTCGTCTCGGTGAGGGTCGGTCAGCTGCCGGCCATCGGGCTGGCTTCCTTCAGGCCTATCTCGAGCGACTCGAGATAGGCGTTCGGCTTCTTGCCGTCCCACTCGATACCGTCGATGAATTCGCTGGTCGGCTCACGGTATCCATCCGAATCCATCGGAAAGTCGTCGGCGGATGCGTAACCTTCGCCCACGAGCAGCATCGCCGCCTTGAGGTAGATCTCCGGCAGATAGACGCTCCTCGCTGTCTCCTCGTACCAGGAGTCGGGGCGATGCTCCGCGATCTGGCCCCAGCGGCGCATCTGGGTCAGGTACCAGATCGCGTCAGAGTAGAAGGGATAGGTCGCATCGTGGCGGAAGAACACGTTGAAATCTGGCACGTCGCGCACATCGCCTTTCTCGTATTCGAACGTGCCGGTCATCGAGGCGGCGATGATCTCTGCGTCAGCACCGACGTACTCGGATCGGGCGAGCATCTCGACGGCCTCCATGCGGTTCGCATTGTCGTTCTCGTCGAGCCACATGGCGGCACGAATCAGTGCCTTGACGATCGCCTTGGTGGTCTCGGGATTCTCCTCGGTGAACGCCTTCGTCAACCCGAATACTTTCTCGGGATTGTTCTTCCAAAGCTCATAGTCGGTGATGACAGGAACGCCGATGCCCTTCTGCACCGCAGCCTGGTTCCACGGTTCGCCGACGCAGTAGCCGAGAATGGTGCCGGCCTCGAGCGTTGCCGGCATCTGCGGCGGTGGGGTGACCGACAGCAGCACGTCGGCGTCGATCTGCCCGGAGGTATCGCTGGGTGAGTAGAAGCCCGGATTGAGGCCGCCGGCAGCGAGCCAATAGCGCAAC
>Ga0209828_1001465_pt1 | contig 21215 bp, 24 predicted proteins | sample MaitaG_FD_187429 | JGI IMG/M metagenome (GOLD analysis project Ga0209828, IMG submission 187429) | Marine algal microbial communities from Maine, USA - Maine_Asex2 metaG (SPAdes) (version 2) | ecosystem: Host-associated > Algae > Red algae > Unclassified | place: Maine, USA | collected 2015-01-05
CGTGGGCAAGGACCGACAAGAACTCGATATGATCTTTCATTTAGATCACATGGGAGCAGATCACGGACCGGGTGGGCGTTTTGATCCGAGGCCACAAGACTTCATGGAGTTTAAGCAAATCTGGGCAGGTTGGGATGAAGCGATCGGCGATCAGGGCTGGCTAAGTGTCTTTCTAGACAACCATGATTTTCCACGGATGGTATCGAGATTTGGCGATGATGGAGCCTACCGGGTGCCCGCCGCCAAATTGCTGTCGATGATGATACTAACGCTACGTGGTACACCTTGTATTTACTATGGCTCAGAGATCGGCATGACCAACGTTCAGTTTGACTCGATCGAAGATTACCGAGATGTCGAAACCTTAAATTTTTGGGAAATCATGCGGGCGCAAGGGCTCAGTGAACAAGAGTATTTGCAGCTGGTGCAATCACAGGGCAGAGACAATGTGCGTACACCCATGCAATGGGATGACAGCCAGCATGCTGGATTTACAACTGGCACACCATGGATCAAATCAAACCCAAACAGTGCAGAAATCAACGTACAAAATGACCATCGTTCTCCCGGGTCGATCTTGCGCTTTTACCAGCAGATGATCCACCTGCGGAAGCAGTATGAGACTTTTGTGTACGGGAAGTTTGAGCACTTGGAGGAAACCCACCCTGAATTATTTGTCTATGACCGTCAGGATGATCAACATCATTTTCGAATCGTGCTAAATTTCTCCGAAAAGGAAATCTCCAATCCTCAAGACATGAGTTCTTTTCGTTTCGTGATCGGAAATGATCCTGATCCCGGCAGTGTTTTGAAGCCATGGGAAGGTCAGCTCTGGAAGAATTCCGACTGATTCCGACATCTAAGTCGAAACGTGCATTTGTCTCACAGCATTGACATCAAGTCGGGCCTGCAGCAAATGGAGCAGGTGGTACAATCCAAAAAACGTGCGATTCATGTAAATGAAATGCTTGCTGCCACGGTTTGGATTATAGCGATACTTCAGCGTTTGTCGAGATAGGCGCTCGCCGAGTTCAGACAACTGTTTAAAGTAAGCAGGATCTCCAAAGTCAAACGTGCCTTCCCGAAAGGGCAGAAGAAAGTGCTGCAATATTTCGCTGAATAAAGACAAGAAATAAGCACGTTCATCTTCGGGATCATCCGGGCGAAGAATTTCCAGCTCTTCGAGTACATGTTCCATCTTCGCCACATCGTAGAGGGTCTCTTCCTCCTGAAGACGAAAATAGGGTTCGTAAAAATCTTCAGGAATTTCTTTGATGCAGCCAAAATCTATAATGGCCAATTGGGCATCGTCTGTCACCAAAATATTACCTGGATGTGGGTCCGCGTGCACCATGCGCAGGCTATGAATTTGCTGCATGAAAAAGTCCCATAGCTCTTGCCCCAATCTGTTTCTGGTTTCTTGATCAGGCTTTTTACGCTTAACATATTCGGAGAGATGTAATCCTTCAATCCAGTCCATGGTTAGGATTCGATCACATGACAACTCAGGGTAGTATTCCGGAAATAAGATCGAGGAGAATTTCTTGCCGCATGCGCTGACTTTTTGCGATTGCTTTAACTCTAAATCGTAGTCTGTCTCCTCAATGAGCTTGGCCTCTACTTCATCAAAATATTGTTGGGCGTCATTGAGATTGATGCGAAATAATCGGCCAGCCATTGGTTTTAGCATAGCCAAATCCGAGCGAATCGAATCAGCCACTCCGGGATATTGCACTTTGACTGCCAGTTTCTTTCCATTCAGGGTCGCCGCATGCACCTGTCCGATGCTTGCCGCAAAGCTAGCCTCGTAGTCAAACTCATCAAAGATCTCTTCGGGTGGCCTACCCATGTGGCGCTTGAAGGTCTGTTTCACAAGTGGGGCTGAAAGTGGTGGTACCGAAAATTGGGCCAGGCTGAACTGCTCGACGTATGCTTGTGGAAGAAGGTTTTCTTCCATGCTGAGCATCTGGGCCACTTTGAGGCCACCGCCTTTGAGCTCCTGCAGACTTTTGATGATGTCTTCTGCATTCGCAGAATCTAATTTGTCTCGATCGGCTTCTCGCTTAAGCAGGCGCTCACCGTAGTAGGCAGCGTAGTTTTTACCCACCTTAAGACCGGTCTTAAGAATTTTTCCGGCGCGGTTTAGCTTTCCGACCGGAATCTCTGATGCTGACTTCATGCTTTGGCGACTCGCTCCTTCCAAAGAAATTTTCCCAGATCAAGAATGCTTTCTAAGGGCGTGGTATCAATCAGGTTAATGGCCACCTTGACTGTTTTTTCAATGGCTGCATCTGTTTTTTCAAAACCCTTCGAATCATCGTTCTTCCAGAAGTCGAGTAAGAAAACCAGCTGTGCCCAGAGACCTTCTTCAATGCCGCGTTTTTGTACACGCTTCACTTCCTTCTCCACTCTACCCCCCACTGCCTGTTCATCTTTGCTAAACACCTGCTCGACATGCTTGCGGAAGCGACTGCGCATCAGACGCCAGAGATCAAATCTTGCTTTAACGCCAGGATTCTCCTTCATGCTTTGCAGCAGATACGATCGATTGAGCGTACAGTTTTCAAAGAACGTAAAGAGCAGCGAGAGGATTTTGTCTGAGTGAGAAAACGCACCGTAGCGCTTATCTGCAATAACGGTATTGATCGCATTCTCAATCAACTTATCCCAGACCCTCCTTTCTACCGACTCCAGCGAACCAAAATGCTGGTAGAATTCTGCTTCGGGTACGCCGACAGACTTGGAGAACTTATACACGTTGCGTTCGCCTTCTCCCTCCAGGACATATTCCATGTAGGCTGTGAGGAGGCCATCTTCTGATATTGCTTTCTTCTTTGCCAAAGTGCTTTGCTTAGTTTAGAAGGAAACACTTTTTGCTTCCTTAGGTTTAGAATTCATGCAAGGTCATGCTCAAGTGGAGCAGAAGGTATGGGGTTTCTTACAAGCCGACTAGACGAATTTCAATTGCTTGCGCAAAGCAAAAAGCTCGTCGCGCAAATGAGCAGCCGTGATAAAATCGAGGTCTTTAGCAGCGGCCTTCATTTTGCGTTCTGTCTCCGCCACGGCTTTTTCTAATTGATCGCGAGACATGTATGCAACCACCGGATCGGCAGCAAGGTTAGGCTCTTCACTTTCAATATAGGCATTGACCTTGGGGCTCCGCACATCGAGAATGGATTGTACATCCTTGGCTTTCTTGACCGAGGTGGGCGTGATGCCGTGTTCTAGATTGTATGCCATCTGCTTGTCGCGTCTTCGATTGGTCTCATCGATGGTACGCTGCATGCTATTCGTGATCTTGTCGGCGTAGAAAATCACTTTGCCATTTACATTTCGGGCAGCGCGACCAGCGGTCTGTGTAAGCGATCGTTCATTGCGCAAAAAGCCTTCTTTGTCGGCATCGATGATCGCTACTAAAGATACCTCTGGGAGATCGAGCCCTTCGCGCAGGAGGTTTACTCCGATCAACACATCAAAATCACCGTCGCGCAGTTGCTGTAGAATCTCAACCCGCTCCATGGTCTCCACTTCCGAATGAATGTAGCGACACTTAATGTCGATACGCGCCAGATATTTCTGCAATTCTTCAGACATCCGTTTGGTCAGCGTCGTGACCAATACCCGCTCATCTGCCTCAATGCGTAAATTGATTTCTTCGAGCAGATCATCGATCTGATTGATGCTTGGTCGTACCTCGATGGGAGGATCGAGCAATCCAGTCGGTCTCACCACTTGCTCAACAATCACCCCCGCGGTATGCTCTAGTTCGTAATCTCCGGGTGTGGCACTGACGTAAATAAGTTGATTGGTGAGGTTTTGAAATTCTCCAAAATCAAGGGGTCGATTATCCATGGCGGAAGGGAGGCGAAACCCATAGTTAACCAAATTGAGTTTTCGTGCTCGGTCACCAGCCCACATGCCTCTTACTTGCGGTATGGTCACGTGACTTTCATCAATGGCCAAAATGTAGTCGTCTGGAAAATAATCCAAAAGACAAAAAGGTCGGGTACCGGGATCGCGGCCATCAAAAAAGCGGGAATAATTCTCTACCCCGTTGCAGTATCCCAACTCTCGCATCATTTCCAGATCAAAGGTGACCCGCTCTTTGATACGCTTGGCCTCGATGTAGCGGCTCTCTACTTCGAAATATTTTTCCTGCTCGTATAGTTCGTCTTCGATGTCTTTAAAAATCTCCTTCATGCGATCGCGCGGAGCAACGTAAAGATTGGCCGGAAAAATGGCGGCATGTTCCAGTGACTCGATGCGTTTTCCAGAGGCAATTTCCAGACGCTCAATGGTCTCTATTTCGTCACCAAAAAAAATGATCCGATAACCAAATTCTACATAGGGCAGATTGATATCTACGGTATCTCCTTTCACTCGAAAGGATCCACGCTCAAATCGCACTTCAGATCGGTTGTAAAGGCTTTCGACCAGCCGATGCAGGAATGCATTGCGCGCGATCACTTGTCCTTTCTCCAATCGAATGATCCCATTCTTGTAGTCTTCAGGATTGCCCATGCCGTAGATGCACGAGACGGACGCTACAATAATGATATCACGACGGCCCGAAAGCAAAGATGAGGTAGCACGCAGTCGCAGTTTGTCTACCTCCTCATTGATTGAAAGATCTTTTTCGATGTAGGTGTCTGATCCGGACATGTAGGCCTCGGGTTGGTAATAATCGTAGTACGACACGAAATACTCAACTGCATTGTTGGGGAAAAACTCTTTAAACTCGCTGTATAGCTGAGCAGTGAGGGTCTTGTTGTGGGTCAGCACCAACGTGGGCCGATTGACGGTTGCAATCACATTGGCTAGCGTAAAGGTTTTACCCGATCCAGTGACCCCGAGCAACACCTGCGCAGGCTCATCGTCTCTCAATCCATTCACGAGCTGCTCGATTGCTTCAGGCTGATCACCGGTGGGCACAAACGGAGAAGATAATTCGAACGCCATAAGAGAGCAATAATAAAGAAATCAAAGATGTGCAGTTTGTGATTTGCTATTTTTAAGAATCCTTAGCGGTCTGGCAAACCCCAGCCACCCTCAGAACAAAAAGCTCTATCTTCCATAGTTTCTTTAGCCGTAAATGCAATGACCTCATTGAAAACACCCGGATTTCTGTCTCGCCTCTTCAGCTCTGCCTCCTTCGTTACTTTATTTTCCACGATGATTGGTGTAATTGCGGGTATTTATCTCACAAACTATTTCGAAAAACGTCGATTGGTCAAAGATAAAGGGGATGCTTTGGAAAAGGTCTTTCTCGAAATCGAAAGGAATGAAGAAAACTTGAGTGCGCTCCATGATCTTTTAAGGAAAAAATATACCGGACTTGACTACATCATGCAGTACTTAAATGTGTCTGAAGAAGAGGTTATTATACCGAAGGACTCTCTGGAGGTCTTTAAGTTGCGGGCTAGAGATATCTTTTCTTTGAAAGAAGTTGAGACACATGGTTCAAATGAGCTATCCTTGTATGGAGACCTGGAATTGGAATTCGAGCCGGGATCTGCCATTATAATGACCGGACTATCAGATGTAGTATGGGAGGGTTTTAAATCGAAAAATTTTCTACAAGTGACAGAACTTAACTGCATATCAAATTTGGAAGACATCTACGAAATTCAAAAGGTGGTTGACGTCGCTATTGAAGAATGGTTTGATCAATTTTTGAGGGGAATATGTTTAGTGATCGTCAAGCAACTTTCGCTTTTATGAAAGCATGGAATCTACTCTTGCTGAGGCAGAATAACCTGCTTGAGTTCTATTCATTTAGAAATCAAACACTTGAAGACTGTATGTAAAGCAGGTTCGGGGCTTTTATTAATATAAAAATGTGGGCACCAAACACGCATGCTAAATTGAGAATTGAGAATGTGGATAGCGAATTTATTAATGCAATGCAGCGCCTTTGTGCCTTTGTGGCAAATTTAATTGAGCTTATGCATTCGAATTTATCAATTGCTATGCAGATCAAAACACAATGACGTCAATTCTCCACAATAAAGTAATCGGCAACGGCCCGCCAGTCTTGGTTTTGCATGGCCTCTTTGGCATGCTCGACAATTGGTTTTCATTTGCGAAGTCCTTGCAGGAAAAATTCCAGTTTATCTTGGTCGATCAGCGCAACCATGGCCGTTCCTTTCATGCGGATGAAATGGACTATAATCTGATGGCTGCAGATGTCCTGCATTTGCTCGACGAGTTGGATCTTAAGGAGGCGATCATAGTCGGGCACAGCATGGGCGGCAAGACAGCGATGCAATTTGCCCTTTCCTATCCAGATCGTACCGTGAAGCTGGCCGTACTCGATATCGCTCCAAAGGAATATAGGGGAGATCATGACAACATCTTTGCCGCCATGAAGGCACTCGATCTCCCAGCACACCAAAGCAGATCTAGTCTGCAGAAAGCATTGGTGCAACAACTCGATGATACGGCTACGGCAGCAATGCTGCTCAAAAATATCGCCCGCAGTCCAGAAGGATTTTCGTGGCGCTTTGGCCTTCATGAAATCCACGATGCATATGACAGACTTCGGGGTGCACCTTCAGCAGCGGCTCCCTACTCAGGCCCTACCCTATTTGTGCGGGGAGGCAAGTCGCCCTATATCAAAGATGCGGATGCGGCAGCCATAGTTCAACTTTTTCCCAATGCACAGATCAAAATTATTCCTGACGCCGGGCATTGGGTACACGTTGAGGCTCCCGATGAACTTAGGGCATTGCTGCGCGATTTTTTGGACGGCAAATGAAAAGTTCGTACTCTGCAGAAGTATAGGAACAGCTATGCTCGAGAAATTCTGATTGTCCAAAATTGGCCAATATGGCCAAATGGGGTATCTTAGTGGTATGAATATCAGTTTCACAAAACAGCAAGAACTTTACATAAAGGCACAATTGGAGTCAGGAGATTTTAAAAATGCCAGCGAAGTAATTCGTGATGCTGTGCGCTTACATAAAATTTATCGCCATAAGGTTATTGAAGAGTTGCGGGCAGAAATTGCCAAAGGATGGAATGGTAACACGAGTGTGAGGACGGCATCCCAGATTGCTAGTGACAAGCAGAGAGATTTGGAAAAAAATACCTGATGACCCTTGCCGTTGAGATTTCCGAAGAGGCAGAGCATGATCTAGAAGAGGTTTTTGACTATACCTACAGTGAGCACGGAATGAATCAAACCGTAGAATATGTGTCTTCTTTTGATCCTGTTTTTCAAAATTTGGTCCTCAATCCTCAACTAGGTCGAGAACGCATGGAAATTAGGGAAGGCCTACGCTGCCATGTCAAAGATCTTCACGTCATTTTTTATCGCATCAAATCGGACTGTGTTCGCATAGTCAGGGTATTGCACGGCGCTCAAGATTTAGCTCCACATTTTGCAAAGAACCGCTGATCGACGCGCACTATTTCCCGAAAAAGGCGTTATCATTAAGCTAGACACAACTGATTATGAAAAGAGTACAAGCACTTCTCCTCGTCGCCGCAGCCACCACTTGCTTCGCATTTTACAATGCAAATAGCAAGCAGTTTGAGATCAGCAAGAATCTCGAGATTTTTGCCAATCTCTACAAGCAGCTCAATACACATTATGTCGATGATCTTGATCCATCTGCTTTCATGCGGATCGGGATTGAGGCGATGTTGGAGACCCTTGATCCCTATACCAACTACATTTCTGAATCTGACATCGAGAGCTACCGCTACATGTCGGAAGGCAAGTACGACGGTATTGGTGCGCGAGTGCGAAAGATGGGAGAATTCGTCACGATTGTTGAGCCCTATGAAGGTGGCCCGGCAATACAAGCTGGCCTCATGGCGGGAGATAAAATTCTCGCGGTAGACGGAAAAGATGCAAAAGGTAAAAAGACGGACGAGGTAGATGACATCCTCAAGGGGTTTCCGGGTACGGATGTAACCCTCACAATCATGCGCCCTGGTGAGGAAGATGAGCGCGACATCGTACTGAAACGCGACGAAGTCACTGTAAATAATGTGCCGTACAGTGGCATGATCACTGATGAGATTGGCTATGTCGTCCTTACCACCTTTACCGCCAATGCAGGGCGCAATGTCGCCAAGGCGATTTCTGACCTGCGCAAGGACAATCCAGAGATGAAGGGGTTGGTCTTTGACTTGCGCAGCAATGGAGGGGGATATCTAAGAGAGGCTGTAAGCATCAGCAATTTATTTATTGGCAAAGATGAGGTCGTGGTCACTACGCGTGGCAAGGTGCGTGAGCGAGATCGTCCCTTTAAAACGATGAATGATCCGTTGGTGCCCGATCTTCCCTTGGTGATTCTCACCAATGAATTTACTGCATCAGCCTCTGAGATCGTAAGTGGGGTCGTGCAAGATCTGGATCGCGGAGTCGTGCTCGGACAGCGTACCTATGGCAAAGGACTGGTACAAAACACCGTTGATCTCGACTACAATGCCAAACTAAAACTAACGACGTCCAAATACTATATTCCGAGTGGCCGCTGCATACAGAGTGTGAGCTACAAAGATGGAGAGCCGGTCAATGTAGAAGACGAAAAACGCACCAACTTCAAGACCAGGGGCGGTCGCAAGGTACTAGACGGGGGCGGTATTACACCCGACGTCACGGTTGAAGATGGAGTTTCATCTGCTGTGGTAGACTTCCTTCTCAGCAATCACCTCATCTTTCATTATGCCACGCGCTACCGACAGGAAAATCCTGAAATTGCTCCGGCTACCGAATTCAAGTTTGCCGATTTTGATGGGTTTATGGAGTACGTGAAGGAGGAAAATCTCGAGTTTGAGACCAAGACCGAGCAAGCTCTGGACAAACTCACTGAGGCCTCAGAAGGCGAGAAACTGACAGATCTGACCAAAGCCCGCATCGAAGAGATGCAAAAGCTCATTGACGAAGAAAAGGCAGATGATCTCATCGAGTACCGAGAAGACATATCCGCACTGCTTGAAAAAGAGATTGTAAGTCGATATTACTTTCAGACCGGCAAGATCGAGAAGTCTTTGCGCAACGATGAGGAAATAAAGAAAGCAGTTGAGCTGTTGTCTGACGCAGATGCGTACCAAAAGATACTCACTAAGTAAGCGCTTCTAGCGCACGTGCACGTGATTCTCACACTAGAGACCTCTACGACCACTTGCTCCGTTGCAATCGGTGTGGATCAAAAGGTTCTGTCGTTTTGCCAGAGCAAAGGTGAAGACTATCGACATGCATCTGAAATCACAATGCTGATCGAGCAAGCTCTGCGAGAGGCGGCAATCAACTGGAAAGACTTGAATGCCGTCGCTGTGTCTTCGGGACCTGGGTCATTCACAGGCCTCCGCGTCGGTGCCTCTGCGGCAAAAGGCGTTTGCTTTGCCCATGATCTGCCATTGATCGGAGTGTCTACATTGCAGATCATGGCGCACGAGGTGCAGCGTGAAGAATCGCACAGTGACATCGTATTTATCCCCATGATTCACGCTCGGAAAGACGAGTATTACCTGGCGGCATACGATGGAAAACTACGTGAAATCTGGTCTCCGAGGGTTTTTCAAGTCGCTGGTGATGGATTGCAGCAGCTCGGCGATCTTGGCCCAAAAATTGTCTTGGTGGGTGAAGGACTCGAAAATTTGGCCTCTCGAAGTGACCTCACGGAAGCCAAATCTATCGTTTCGAATGCCGCGATGATCTGCCCGCTTGCGGCATCACATTACAAATCTGGGCAATTTATTGATCTCGAGTCCTTTACTCCAACATATCTCAAAGATCCACACATAACAATCGCTAAAAAACGCATATAGCATTGTTAATGTATTCTTTACACATAATAAATACAATATATTTGTTTTAACTTTATTGCTTCAAAAGAGGCCCTTTCCAAGCCTGATTTCCCCCTGCGCATATTTTTTGGTACAGTTTTGGTACTCCACTAACCGGATTCCGAAAACGTAAACTTTTAGATATGAGAAAGCAGAAGAATGAGAATGTCACACTGAAACATGGCAGCAAAGACATCCTCCTCGATTACGCTGAATTGCGAAAAGCCGTACTTGTTTTGAGAGCGGTCAATCACAAATTGAGGCAGCGTATTATCGATTTATTGGAGGAAGGTGAGTCAATGACGGTCACTGACATTTACATTAAACTTAGATTAGAACAGTCTGTTGCGTCGCAACATCTGGCCATTTTGAGGAGGGCAGGTGTCGTGAAAACTCAAAGACAAGGGAAGTTTATCTACTATTCGTTGGATAAAGAGAGGCTTACCCAAATTTCGAAGTTGGTTGAAGAACTTGCTATTTGATAGTAGCTTTACTTAGTACTAATACTATCAAGGTTTTATACGTTTTTACTTAGAGTTCTTCTGCAACCACTGTTCGTTTAGAAGCAAATATCAAAAGTCACCATACATATGGTGACTTTTTTTTATATATAATCTTTGTATATAAATTTTATTTAATGCATATTTGCCTCGACTTAGGCTTTTTATCAATAAGAAAACGACTCTCATGAACCGTACTAAAGTTACGTTCAATCAAGAGAAGCTGGAACAATCGTGTGAGATTGCTCGTGCTCTGGCTCATCCTCTTCGACTTCGCATCCTGGAATTCATCGATCAGAATCGCAGAATCAACGTCAATAAGATTTACAATAACTTACGTATCGAGCAGTCGATTACGTCTCAGCACTTGCGCATCTTGCGTCTGGCAGGCTTAGTGCATGCAGAGAGAGAAGGGAAATTTATCCACTATACGCTCGACTACCCAGCGCTAGAACTCGCTCAAAAGGCGATCGACAATTTTTGCGGTCGCACGACTACTTAACTTAGTCACCGGATTTTACTCCTCCTCTTGGGAGGTGCTGTCAGACGCAGTAGCCGCTTCGGGTTGCTTTTCGTCATTAAAGAACTGCCTCTGGAAGAGAAGCAGCGTGATGATGCCCACACTAATGGCTGAGTCAGCAATATTGAAGACCGGCTTAAAAAACTGAAAGCGACGCCCTCCCAGCCTGGGTACCCAATCTGGCCAAGTGGTATCGATCATCGGGAAATAGAGCATATCGACCACTTTACCATGCAGAAACGAAGCATAACCACCCGCTTCCGGAAAAGCCTCTGCCAATCCTCCATGGAACGCAGATTCTGAAAAGATCAGGCCGTAGAAAGCACTATCAATGATGTTTCCGATCGCACCTGCAAGAATCAAGGCAAAGCAGACTAAGACTCCTTTGGGTTGACCCGTCTTGATAAGTTGCTTGATGTAGTAGATCAGCAATCCCACCGCAGCAATCCGAAATAGGCTTAAAAGCAGCTTGCCAGTTTTACCACCCAGACTGATACCAAAAGCCATTCCCGGATTTTCGACGAAGTGGATAAACCCCCAAGTTCCAAAAAGGGAGAACTGCTCGCCGTACTCCATGTTGGTCTTCACCCAGATCTTGAGGCACTGATCCAGAATCAGCACAACCAGGACGATGAGCCCGACTAATTTCAGCTTTGACCGTTTGGGGTTTGTAGCGCTCTGGTTCAATTGCGGGTTTGTTCCTGTTTGGCTTTGATGCTCAGCGTAGCATGCGGTACCGCACGAAGGCGCTCTTTGGCAATCAGCTCACCCGTGACCCGACAGACTCCATAGGCATTGTTCTGAATACGCCGATTTGCGTTTTCCAAATGCTGGATGAGCTTGCGCTGGCGACCTGCCATGATGCTAACCCGCTCACTCTCTGCAGTACCGTTTCCATCATCCAACCCGCGAATTTTTGCATCGGCACTATTGGCTTTATCGGCCATCTGTTCCAGATAAAATTTCAATTGTTGTCTTGCAATGTCTAGCTTCTGATTGATCAGTTTCTCAAAATCTGCTAGCTCTTTCTTGTTGTATCTGGTTTTCTTTCTGGCCATACTACAAGCTTTAAGGATTCGTAAATCTTATTCCAATGGTTTTAAGGGTTTTCAGCGATTTCTTCCTCTATTGGTTCATCTTTCCCAGTATCAGCTCCCAATTCTCCCCGGGACAAGGAATTTTTATGGCTCTCGTGATGCACTGCACGGTTGCGAAAGATATCCAATGCCATGAACAACGCATTTCGGAAGGATCTTGGTTCCGCAAGATTTTGTCCAGCAATGCCAAAAGCGGTTCCATGATCGGGAGATGTACGCACCACTGGCAGTCCCGCTGTGAAATTGACACCCTGACCAAAGGAAAGCGTTTTGAATGGCACCAGCCCTTGATCATGGTACATCGCAAGTATTCCGTCGACTTTGGTATAGTCTCCCGAGCCAAAAAACCCATCGGCTGGATGAGGGCCGGTAATCAGCACACCCTTTTTTGCAAACTCTGCAATCACAGGTCGGATCAAGTATTCTTCCTCCTCTCCGATCGCTCCCTGGTCACCCGCATGGGGGTTGACTCCGAGTAAAGCAATGCTGGGCCTTTCGAGACCAAAATCAACCTTCAAGGCATTGAACAAAAGCTTGGTTTTCTTATAAATCACCTGCTTGGTAAGTACTGCTGGGATATCTGACACAGGGATGTGATTGGTTGCAACTGCAATGCGCAAATCCCCATTTACCATCAGCATAAGACTTTCATCAACCTCGCATTGAGCTGTGAGGTACTCGGTATGCCCAGGATATGGAAACCCAGCAAGTTGCATCACTTTCTTGTTGATTGGTGCGGTCACCAAGACATCGATATGACCGGCCTTGAGATCTTGTGTTGCCCGATCTAGCGAAGTATAGGCAAAACGACCACTGATCTCATTCTCTTCGCCCAGGGTGATGTTGATATCTTCAGACCACACATTTACAATATTGATCTTGCCTGTGTGCGGATTGCTTGCATCGTTGATACCCCGAAAGTCGAAGCCACGAGGGTTCACGATGTTCTTGTGGTAAGCCAAGACCTTACTGGAAGCATAGACGATCGGTACACAGTGGTCCAGGATGCGCTCATCAGACAACGTCTTAATGATCACCTCTATACCGATGCCATTGATATCACCAGACGTAATCCCAACCCTGACCTTGCTCATATACAATGATTTATGAAGATGCGCAAGATAGATAGAAACGCTTGATATTTTACTTTTGCACTATGAGAGCAAAGAAATCGCTCGGACAGCATTTTCTCACCAATCCGCAGATAACCCGCAAGATCAGCACCGCTTTGATGCCCATCGAGCAGGTTAAGTGGATTGTCGAAGTCGGTCCCGGTCGCGGTATCCTTACCCAAGAGCTCGTGGATCGCGATGAGCAACTGCTGTTGATCGAGAAAGACAAAGCGCTGGTGGCACATCTACAAATCCTTTTTCCACAGCTTTCTGACCAGATCCTTGAGCGGGATTTCCTCAAGACTGATCTATCGAGAGCCGTACCCGAAGCTTTCCATCTCATTGGTAATTTTCCCTACAACATCAGCAGCCAGATCATTTTCAAGATGCTCGATAATCGGCCCTTGGTGCCACAGATGGTCGGTATGTTTCAGAAAGAGGTAGCAATGCGGCTCGCATCGGGACATGGCTCGAAAGCCTACGGCATCTTAAGTGTATTGCTGCAAACATTCTACGATGTAGAAGTGCTATTTCATCTTGAACCGGGAGCTTTTACGCCACCGCCAAAGGTCAAATCGACCGTGATCCGCTGCACCAGAAAAGATGGTGTGACAATGGATAGAGAAGATGAAGTGATCTTCCGCAAGGTGGTAAAACTGGCTTTTGGGCAACGCCGTAAGATGTTGCGCAATTCGATCGCTCCTGTGCTGACAGGCGATCCGTCCACGGAGCTCCAACCATTTCTAACTCTGAGGCCAGAGCAAATCAGCATCCCTGATTTCCTGAGACTCGCCAGATTAGTGCAAATAAACTCATCTTTGGGATCCTAAAACAAGAGAAATGGCTTTCGAGAAAAAACTCATGGAAGATTTAAAAACCGCCATGAAGTCAAAAGATCAAGCAGCGCTGCGTGGCATTCGGGCCCTCAAGGCTGCAATATTGCTGCGCAAAACCGACGGCTCGGCTACCGAGATCGGTGATGACGAATACATCAAGATCGTGCAGAAGCTCGTCAAACAGCGCAAGGAGTCGTTGGATATCTATGAAAAACAGAGTAGGGAAGATCTTGCCATTGTGGAGCGCGAAGAGATTGAAGTGCTCGAAAAATACCTTCCTGCGCAACTCTCCGAAGAGGAGCTGACCTCCATGATCAAAGAAATCGTGCAGCAGACCGGTGCCTCCTCAATGAAAGACATGGGCAAGGTGATGGGCATGGCGAATGGAAAAGCTGCTGGCAGAGCAGACGGCAAACAAATTGCCGCAATTGTAAAAGCCCTTTTGTCTGGCTGATTTTTAGTCTTTTTCGAGTAAGTCAAACAGGCGATCCAGATCTTCAAAAGACTTGTACCCAACTTTCTCCTCGTGCCCACCCCTGACTACTAGTCCCAGGTAATCATTCAATACTTCAGATGAGGGAAGATCATCCTGGACGATTAAAAACCGACCAGTAGGGGACCTAACTTCTCCATCGCCGATCAAAAAAATGCGTTCGAAATTCTGCAAAAAGATACTGCTTGCAGAAAAACCCGTATCGATCCCCGTCTCACTCAAAATAAACTCGAGACCCTCTGTCTCCTCTTCTCCTTGCAAGACCCAGGTCACGCCATCGATCCAGCCCTGTATCTCCTTGATGATTGGGATCGCATCCACATTTAGGAGTGCAGGATCAAATACCATGTAGTCAACCATGCGCGCTGCAAAATATCGAGCATCCGTGAGGTTGGAAATATGAGTGGCCATTAATTTCATTGTGCTATCTCAGGTCTGTTGAAAAGATTTATTCAAATCACGCTTACCAATCTTTCCTCTTTGCTTGAGTCTTGGGAATCGCTGCACTCAAATTATTAATTATTCACCATATAAATCACCATGTCTCTCGGCAATAATTCCGTCGATTTATTTCGTGGATTTTGTGTTTTATTTTTAATGCTCTTTACCAGATACGGCACCCGTTGCTGTACATAGTTTTTTAATTCTTCGATGGTGATTACTCCATCAGCTCCCCGCGTTTTTTGACCACCCAATTCCTTGTAGATATTGCAGTGATCATTTTTCCATCCACTTCGACTTCCCTATTGTCAAAGGCCTCTAGGATGGCCTTCGTAAAAGCTCCATTGCCCTTGCTTGCAGCAGCGTCAGAAATCCAGCGCTACCACTGTGGCACGCATCGATAAAAACCAATTTATTGGCATCTACACTGCGCAGTCACGTTAGGTCCATGGCAATGATGCCTTCGTGAAAAACGTCGATGCCTTCCTCTCGGCTGCCGCTGTTTTTCTTAACCATTGCAATGATCTGGTTTTTCAGATCTGCGTCTTGGAAAATGGTCGCTATTGCTTTTTGCCTTTTCATGCCCCCATGCTTAATGTCTTCCCAAAGAGAAGCGTTGTCTAACATGCTTTTCATCTACCTGTGTATTTAGTGTATAGAAATGTCATGATGGGCGGGGTGTTTTTTGGCTCCGATAAACTTAGCCAAAGAGTGGAAGACTGGCAAGGGCTGAGACTTTAGATGTGAGGCGGTAGATCTTAGACTTGCAATTGAGCACGGCGGAAATTCTAGAAAAGGCTCAATCTTTGGTCGCGCCAAATGCATAAGTACAGATTAAGCTTTGAAGCTAAAGACGATCTAATACATATTTATACATATGGGTTTGAAAAGTCAAGACCTCACCAGTCTTTTATAATACCTAGAAACGTCACCCGAATAATGAGCTCTCTATTTCTTTCTGCTGCGCGTATCTTCGTACCAAGTGAAAGAAAAGCCGCACTACTATGATTGGGTGTACGAAGTAGTACGCCTCATTCCAAAAGGTCGTGTCACGACCTATGGTGCCATCGCTGATATCTTGGCGCTGGGTTCGGCCAGAATGGTCGGCTACGCACTGAGGCAAAGTTTCAGTGGGCTGGGCGTGCCCGCTCATCGCGTAGTAAATCACAAGGGAGAACTATCTGGTCGCCATTCCTTTCGCCCGCCTGAATTGATGCAACAACTCCTCGAGCAGGAGGGAACCAACGTTCAAAAAGACCGGGTGGTAGATTTTCGTGAACGGTTGTGGATACCGGCAGATGAGGTTACGGACTTTGATATTGATATATGAAACAGAGAGGAAGAAGAGGAAATGAGGAAATGTGCTTCGCACGTGGAAATATAGAAACCGTAAAATAGCAGAGATGTGAAGATTGTCTATCTATCTTGCATTCAAAAATAATCTAATGAAAATGAAGTATTTTCTGATCCTGCTTACCATCTTAACTAGCTGCTCATTGCTTGCTCAATCACCCATCGGCCATTGGGAAACCATCGACGATGACACTGGTGAACGCAAGTCTGTCGTCGAAATCTATGAGACAGATGGTGTACTGCAAGGAGCGATTCGAGAGTTGCTAGTCAAGCCGGCAGATACCCTTTGTGATGCTTGCGAAGGCGACAAGAAAGATGCACCCGTTGTTGGTATGGTCATCATCGAAAACATGAAGGCCTCTGGAGACCAGTGGAAGGGAGGATCTATCCTTGACCCAGAGAATGGCAAGATCTACAAGTGCTTGTTTTGGCTCGATGATGAGAATACCGATGTGCTGAAAATACGAGGCAAGCATTGGACTGGTCTTTACCGTACCCAAGATTGGCATCGGCAGCTTTGATCCCTCTAACTTGGATCTTAATTGTAACAGGGTTTTTCTGGCATGAAGATTGACGCCGAACGCCCTATTGGTATCGGATATTGTCCCAGATTTTAACATAGTTGCCTCGTAGTCAAGACAATAAAGGATAGTTTGCCATGGTTAAAGAGTCAGATTATTTAAACCAAAATTTGCTATATGACACGAAACTGTACTCAGAATGACTTAGTTCGATTTATATACAGCGAGGTTAGCATCGAAGAGCACCTTATGCTGTTAGAAGAGTTGCACGCAGACTGGGATATGCGCGAAGAGCACAAGTTGCTTTCTGAAACCATCGAGCAGCTTCCCAAGGTCACTTTTGCACCGTCTTCTGCAAGTGTCAATCGCATTTTGCTTCACAGCAAGAAAGCGGTTGCGGTTGCCTAATCGAACTAGCACTAACAATTATTGAAAAATGAGCCCCCTGGAGCAATGCTGCAGGGGGTTTTTTTGTCGCTAGCAAGAGGAGGTTGCGGATCTCAGTTCGTAAAACCACTCGACAAAACTTACCATAGATCAATTAAAATAGGCCTTCATATACTGCAAAAAGGATATATTGGGCTTTTGTTCCCAGACCATTAAATCACATAGATAATGAGCGAAAAAGATGCCAAATTAAAAGCCCTCCAACTCACCGTTGACCGGCTAGAAAAAACATATGGAAAAGGTACAGTTATGAAGCTGGGGGACCAGCAAGTAGTTGAGACCGATTCGATTTCCTCGGGATCACTGGGTCTCGACATTGCTCTCGGCATCAATGGTTTTCCCCGGGGTCGCGTGGTAGAGATCTACGGCCCAGAGTCGTCAGGTAAGACCACGCTGGCCATCCATGCCATTGCTGAATGTCAAAAAGCTGGAGGCATCGCCGCGTTTGTCGATGCAGAGCATGCCTTCGATCGTCACTACGCAGAGGCCTTGGGCGTTGATACCGACAACCTACTTATTTCTCAACCAGACAATGGAGAGCAAGCACTTGAGATCACTGAAAATTTGATCCGCTCTGGTGCAATTGACATCATTGTGATCGATAGTGTGGCTGCGCTCGTGCCACGGGCAGAGATCGAAGGCGAGATGGGAGATTCCAAAATGGGACTGCAAGCCAGACTCATGTCGCAAGCGATGCGAAAGCTTACAGGTACCATTGGTCGCACCGGCTGCTGCTGTGTTTTTATTAATCAGCTGCGAGAAAAGATCGGTGTAATGTTTGGCAATCCCGAAACCACCACTGGTGGCAATGCCCTCAAATTTTATGCGTCTATACGACTGGATATACGTCGCTCTGGATCTCCGATCAAAAACCGAGAAGGAGATGTTGTTGGAAATTTGGTGAAGGTAAAAGTGGTGAAGAACAAATTGGCTCCACCATTCCGCATCGCTATGTTTGACATCATGTACGGAAAGGGCATCAGCAAGGTGGGTGAGATCATCGACTTGGGTGTAGAGATGGAAATCGTCAAGAAGAGCGGTTCGTGGTTTTCGTACGAAGGCACCAAAGTGGCCCAAGGACGTGATGCTGCCAAGCAATTCATGCTTGACAATCCAGAAGTAGCCGACGAGATAGAAGGTCGCATCAAGCAAAGACTCAACGGCACCGAGGAGGTAGAAGTAGAGGTGGAGGTCCCGGAAGAGCCATCAGCTAAAGCAGACGGAAATAGCTAATCGAAATCAAACGTATTGATCATATGGACTATGTCGCCCTTGACAAATTCGTAGTAGGGTGCGAGTGAGTCCGGCACGATGCGTGTATTGAAATAAAGTGCTCCTCGCAAAAAATGATCCACGCTGTCGGTCAGGTAAAATTGAAATGGGGTTGCTGCGGCCCCTTCCAGATCAAAAAGCACTCCACTTACTCCATTACCGTTTGCCACTCTAAGTTCCTCGATGTACGTCGCTTTCTTATTGTGCTCGTTGGTCATGCGATAAGCATCTTCATTGAGTTTCTCCAATGTATTTTCAGGGCCGATGGGAGAATAACTAAAGTGTATGCGGCAATTAAGATCGGGATAGACCAGATCAAACCAACACGGATGGGAGGGCTTTTCATCAAAAAAGCGCGTTTGCAATTCCACTTTGCTGTAAGAGGGTTTTTCAAAAGTAAGGGGACAGGCCGCTTCTGCGAAAGGCTCGAAATCACCAGTCGGCAAAACTACTCGAGGGTATATGCGTGGCTTGGGTAGGGTAGGGGCGCTGTTTCCGCACGAAAAAAGCAGGGAGACTACAAGAAATTGCCAACAGCGATTATACCCGCTTAGTTTTCGGTATGGTAATTTGAATTTTTTCAATGCGTTTATTGGTTACCGAAATGACTTTAAACCGAAAATCTCGATAGCGTATTTCTGAATTTATCTGTGGCATTTTTCCGATCAGCTCCAGAAGCAATCCCGCCAGGCTATCTGCATCTCCTTTCACGCTATCAAACGTATCGGTCTCCAAACCTATTACTCGGCACATGTCATTGAGTAAGGTTTTACCTTCGAAAATATAATTGTGCTTATCAAGCTGCTCAAACTCAAGGTTGTTTATTTCATCAAACTCGTCACGGATATCGCCGATCACCTCTTCCATGATATCTTCCAACGTCACCAGACCTGCGCTGCCTCCAAATTCGTCTACGACGATCGCCATATGCGTGCGCTCCTGCTGAAATTCTTCAAGTAGCTCGTTAATGCGTTTAGCTTCAGGAACAAATTTCACTTCCGTACGAACAAGCTCCTGCCAGCCAAAGGTAGACTCCTGGTCCAGATGGATCAGCAAGTCTTTGGCATAGAGAATGCCTTTGATTTGATCAAAGTCTTCTTCGTATACCGGTATTCTCGAGTATCCCGATTCCTTAATCACAGTAAGCACTTCATCAAAATTACTGTCGATGTCAAGCGCAACAACGTCAACTCTCGATCGCATGATTTGTTTGCAAGTGAGATCGCCAAACTTTACGATGCTTTTCAGGATGTCAATCTCCTTTTCAGAATTTTGCTCTTGACTTACGGTGAGCTCAATGGCTTTGCCCAAGTCATCTTTCCTACTGCGACTCCCCGTAGAATTTTGGCTCAATCGGTTTTCGAACCAGTTAGACCAGCCTACCATCACGCGCGTAATCGGCTTAAAGGCTGATCGCATGACCAAGAGGGGCCGAGACATGGTTCGTGCCATACCTAGCCGATTCACACTGGCATAGATTTTAGGCGAGACCTCGCCAAATAACACCAACAAGAAAGTAGCCACCACAACGGTCAATAGAAACTCAAACGTGGTGCCCCACTGCCCTGCATCCATCGCAGGAACGAGGCGCTCTAGCCCCTCTCCCCATTTTTGAAAAACCTTGGGATCAAAAATCGATCGGATCAAGTAGTCAGATAAAATGACGATTCCGATATTGATCAGATTATTTGCGATAAGGATGGTGGCCAGCAGGATGCGTGGCTTTTGAGTTAATTTTAGGATCCGCTCCGATGACTTAAGTTGATCATCTGCAAAGGAGTTAATATCAGCAGGGCTCAATGAGAAATAAGCTACTTCTGAGCCGGAGACCATGGCCGAGCAGATTAACAATAAGACAAGTATAGCGCAGCCTATTAAGGCTTCAGTGGGCGACGCCAAGAGCATGATTAGGAGAGCCAGTCCGAAATCAGGGTATCCTGCGGGAGGAGGTTCGGTGTCCAAATTTTTTGGTTAGGTATAAAAATCAGAAGGGGAGATCATCATCTTCCACTTCACCTACAGTCTGGCTCGTGACAGTGCCTGGGCTGGCGGTCGTTGTACTTGGGCTGGCAGTCGTCGTGCCCGACATGGCAGGAGCTGGGCTTGCCGGTGTAGTATTCTGGTACGGTGTCGGAGCATCTTCAGCGCTCGGAAAACCTCCGGGTACTGCAGTGGATCCTCCTTCGCGACGATCCAAGATGCGAAAGCTGTTGGCGACAACTTCGGTAACATACCGATCGTTACCTTCTTTATCCTGGTATTTGCGATGAGTAAGCTTTCCTTCCACATAAATGGTCGATCCCTTTTTGAGGTTCTTCTCTGCACGCTCTGCCAGAAATCTCCACATGATAATGTTGTGCCATTCTGTGTTTTGCTGCCACTCACCCGCTTTATCCCGGTAGCTCTCATTGGTTGCTAGCGAAAATTTTGCAACGGAGGCTCCATTGTCCAGGTGACGTACTTCAGGGTCTTTGCCCAAGTTGCCGATGAGAATGACTTTATTTACCATGCTGAAACATTATTAGAATTGGAGATTTAAAGTTACTGCTTTATCGCTTAAATACCAATCCATCACTCGTGAATAAGGGTAGTTTGACAAGGTACTGCGAGATATGCTCAAATAGTCTGACTGCTGTGTGGGTTCAAGCAGATTCGTTTCCGCAAATGCGGTGACGATCGTCTGATGTGAAAGTTCATGTTTTCGCTCTGCAGAGACATGCAACAACTCCAAGGGATACGGCACCTCCTTCAGGATCTGAGACCAATTGGTCTTTTTCGACTTCTCCACCAGGACAAATTCGTAAAGTCCCGCCCAGATATCA
>Ga0209828_1001467_pt1 | contig 21199 bp, 17 predicted proteins | sample MaitaG_FD_187429 | JGI IMG/M metagenome (GOLD analysis project Ga0209828, IMG submission 187429) | Marine algal microbial communities from Maine, USA - Maine_Asex2 metaG (SPAdes) (version 2) | ecosystem: Host-associated > Algae > Red algae > Unclassified | place: Maine, USA | collected 2015-01-05
ATATCTATAGTGTGAGACCTTTGCCAATAACTTCCTAGCTTGATGAATGACAGGCGGGTCGACCATACGCTTTGTTAGAGGGTGTAGGGCAACTCCACCCTGCTCGATTTGTGATGCTAGTGTCAGTGTCACTTCAGCCCATTCGATTTCTTCAGCTGTTGGCATGAAACAACTATTTACAATATCCAGTTGCTTTGGGTGAATACAAAAAGCGCCACTGGAGCCAACTTGTTGCGCGCTGACAATCGCGTCTTGCAACACTTCGGTGTCCTTGATAATCGCGATAGAATCAGGAAAACCCAGCACTGGCACATCAAGCTTCCTTCCCAACTTGATCAGGTCATAAAGCACCATACTTAATAATTGGCGGTTAGGTTTTACACCTAAATCACTGGATAAATCTTCTGTACCTAAAGCCAGCGCAGCCAGCGGCACTTTATTAGCTACCGGAGTATTTAGGAAATGATTGATAGCAGCGACATCTTCAAACATAGCGACTAGCTGCGGCTTAGCTTCAGCTTTCAGTTGACTCTCCAACGCCTCATCAATCCACTGTAGCTGACTCCAACCCTGAACTTTAGGCACCACAATATTTGCAATACCAGTAGGCAACGCGGCTATATCGTGGGCGATATTCACCAAATCAGAGTTAACCCTCACCCACACTGGTTTTTGCAATGTCTCCGCTTGTGCGAGCAAGTCTGAAAGTGCACCTCTAGCAAACGCTTTGTTATTAGGTGCTACCGCATCTTCCAGATCCAGACACACCGCATCAGCTTCAGAATGCAGTGCTTTGTCTACAATCTCTGGCTTATCGGCTGGGGCAAATAAAATCGATCGCGGGCAAATCCACTCACTCATAACCACTCCACCTCAGCTTTGATCGCTGTGACTGCGCCTTGCTTGATTAATACAAGCTGTAAACCTTCTGCCGCCGACTCACTTTGAATACGAAAAGGGTCATCCGCAAACACTGGAGCCATGCCACGAAACTTAAACACAGCAGGCTGCTTATGAGGGTTTTCTGACATGGCATGACGCATTAATAAAGTCGCCATCAATGGGCCATGGGCAACCAAGCCAGGGTAGCCTTCGACATTTTGCGCATAGGGCTCATCATAGTGAATGCGATGACCGTTAAACGTGAGTGCTGAATAGCGAAACAGAATGACGCAGTTCAGTGATTGCGGATACTGTTCTGAGATTCCAGATGCCGCAGGTGCTGACTTGCTGGGTGTCGTCTTCTCTTTATAGACAATCGTGTGCCGATCAATAATGCAATCCTTTTTATCTTGCCTGTACATATGCTCCACCACCACAAAGCACAAGCCGCCAGAACTGCTTGTTTTAAACGTTACCGATTTAATGGTGGAGACTCTGGTGGTTGGCTGAGCTAATCGTAAGTCGCGCTTAAAAGACACCTCACTACCTGCCCACATGCGACGCGGGTAGTGCACCGGCGGCAGGAAATTTCCTAACTTCTCATGCCCATCGGCTTTTAGGTTTTCAGTAAGCGTTGGTTCATTAAAATATATCCAGTGAAATAGCGGTGGCAGTGCATCACCCGCCTGCAGTTTTGTTGGATCATTTAACGTCGCCAACAGGCAGTTTGTTGAGTCAGCTGACAAGCCATCCGTATGCTGCTGAGTGCGCCCAATGTAGCTGAGGCAATTTTCTTGCCAATCTGTATCACTCATTTTTGCATCTCGCCAAATTCATCACGGATAGCTTGTGTATGTTGACCGATTGTGGGGTTGCCAGACACTGAGTTTTCCGGTGCTGCCTTGTGCAACACAGGATGTGCTGGTAACTGCATAGCGTCACCGTCACTGGTGCGATAGGTTTGTTTGCGCAGAGCAGGGTGGTCAATCAAGTCGTCCGGATTATTGATGGCACCAAAAGCGATGCTAGCGGCTTGCAGTCGTTCCTGAAATTCCTGCGATGTCAGTGTTGAAGTCACCGCCGTGATATCACGCTCCAATTCAACGCGATTAGCCACACGATCATTATTACTAGCGTACTTAGGGTCTGAGAATAGCGTTGGCGCTTGCAACGCACTTTCACACAAACGCTGCCACTCCCGCTCGTTCTGAATCGAAATCAGCACCAAGCGATCATCCGCACAAGCAAATGCACCATAAGGCGCAATAGATGGGTGGCGCAATCCCGCTGGTTCCGGTGCGCCATCGCCATAATGTGCGTGTACATAAGGCACCATCATCCATTCTGCCGCTACATCGAATAGTGACACTGAGATTTCCTCGCCCAGCCCCGTTTGACTGCGTTTTAACAGTGCTTCCAAAATGCCGCCATACGCCGTCACCCCCGCGCCAATATCGCAGACCGATACGCCTATTCGTCCCGGTGCCCCTGGACTGCCCGATACTGAAATCAGCCCACTTTCGGCTTGCACCAGCAGGTCATAAGCACGCATTTTCGCAGCGTCGCCTTCGTCGCCATAACCGGATACATTACAGATAATCAGTTTAGGGTTTTCAGCCTGCAAACGCTCGCTAGAAAACCCTGAGCGTGCCAACGCACCGGGTGATAAGTTCTGAATCAGCACATCCGCTTTTCGCAAAATAGACCACAATACTTCGGCATCTTCATCCTGCTTAAAGTCGAAACATACCGACTCTTTGCCTTGATTCAACCAAGTAAAATAAGAACTTTCACCTCGCGCAGCGGTGTCATAGCCTCGCGCAAAATCACCCTCGGTGCGTTCGATTTTGATGACCCTTGCCCCCGCTGATGCTAAGCGCGAAGTACACAACGGAGCCGCCACCGCCTGCTCAATCGCAACCACTAAAACCCCTGATAACGCCTGCATTAAAAGCTCCTCGGCATGCCAAGCACATGCTCACTGATATACGATAAAATCAGGTTAGTGGAAATCGGTGCAATCTGATATAGACGCGTTTCACGCAGCTTACGCTCGATGTGATACTCGCGGCTCATACCAAAACCACCGTGAGTTTGTAAACAGGTGTCACCCGCTTTCCAAGACACTTCAGCCGATAACATTTTTGCCATATTGGCCTCAGCACCACAAGACTCGCCCGCATCAAATAACCGCGCAGCCTTTTCAACCATTAGTGCAGCGGCTTCCATCTGTGCATACGCTGTGGCAATGGGGAAGGACACGCCTTGGTTCTGTCCAATCGGACGGCCAAACACGATGCGCTCGTTGGCGTAGGCTGTAGCTTTATCAATGAAATAACGCGCATCACCAATGCACTCCGCCCCAATCAAAATCCGTTCGGCATTCATGCCATCCATCACCACCCGAAAGCCTTTGTCCTCTTCGCCTAATAGGTTCTCTGCGGGAACCTCGAAGTTATCAAAGAACAGTTCACAGGAGTGATGATTGATCATAGCGTTAATCGGCTGGATGGTGAGACCACGCTCCTTAGCGCCGCGCAAATCCACAATGAAACAGGACAGGCCGTCTGTTTTTGAGCTGCGTTCAGTGATCGGTTTGGTGCGGGCTAATAACACCATCAGATCAGAATGTTCGACTCGGCTGATCCAGACCTTCTGGCCGTTAATTACATAATTATCGCCGACCCGTTTAGCCGTGGTTTTGAGCGAGGTGGTGTCTGTGCCGGTGCTTGGTTCTGTGACGCCAAACGACTGCAAGCGCAGTTCGCCCGATGCAACAGCGGGCAGGTATTTTTGTTTTTGTTCATTGGTGCCGTGACGTAAAACAGAGCCCATCACATACATCTGAGCGTGAGCAGCGCCGGGGTGACCACCGGAGCGCGACACCTCTTCTAAAATCGCGCAGGCTTCGATTAAACCCAGCCCAGAACCACCGTACTCTTCTGGAATCAGGCAGCCGAGAAAGCCTGAGTCTGTAATTTCTTTGACAAACTTTGTGGGGTAGCCGCCGTCTTTATCCAGCTCCCGCCAATAGTCTTCGCCAAATGACACGCAGATGGCTTTGACGGCACTGCGTATTTCTTGAATATGGTCATCTTTTTGCATGGAGGCCACCGTAATAGATTGAGATACCCTTTTTCGCCATAAAAATAGGCCGGTAAAAGCCGGCCTATTTTTAACTTCTTAAAAGTAGAGCTTACTTCAGGAATGATGTATCAATCACTACGCTGTAGTCATCTTTAGCAGGATTTTCTTTAGTGGCAAAAGCGTCACCAACTACTTTGATCGCTTTAGCTGCAATACCATCTTTGTTGAAGTACTTTTCAAGTTGCTCAGCATTAGTAGGGAATGACATTGTTGCCAACTGTGCTTTAGTCGCGTCATCGTCCTTAAGACCAGATTCCTTTTGGATTAAACCAATCTTGCCTTGGTCTTTAGCATAGGCAGCGTTAGCATCGTTAGTCACGGCCATGAATGTCTTAACCATGTCAGGATTTTCCTGAAGGAATTCCTCTCTTACAGAAACTACGTCAAAGCTAACGATACCTTTCTTTTCCATTTCGCCTTCTGGAAACAGCTGCTTACCCACTTCTTTTGCGCCCGCTAGCGCGTTACCACCAAATACACAGGCCATGTCAACGTTGCCTTCACCGAGTGCTACCACGCCATCAGCAGGCACCATGTCAACAACAGTGATTTTGCTAACGTCTACGTCTAGCGCAATCATCTGCATGCGGAAGCTGAAGTCAGCCATTGTTGCTAGTGGTACAGCAACTTTCTTGCCTTCTAGCTCAGAAGCATTAGACATGTCGATGCCTGCGCCGTTTCTGACAATACACTCGTTCGCAGGATACTGAACCGCTAGACCAACCATTTTGATTGGTGCGTTAGCGTTTACACCGTTAATGAATGGCGCAAGACCTTGGCTGTAAGAAATATCGATGTCGCCCGCTAGCATAGCTTCGGTCATCTGAGTACCTGCTTCAAAAGCAGTCCAAGCTGTTGGTACACCCAATGCTTCGTCATATGCCATTTCAGCTTTTGCGATCATGTTAGGGGTAGCCCACTCTAGGAAGTAGCCTACGTTGATGCGGTCAGCAGCAGCCATAACAGGGCCAGCCATAGAGCTAGCAAGTACTGCTGATACAGCAAGTTTCGTAAATTTATTTATCATAGTTATTTCCAAATGTAAGATGTAGATAGATGGGCGTAACGTAAAAATCAGAGATTGCCTCCTCAGCTGATCTTCACAAACCTGTCGGAGAGTATCAATTTTGTTCGCTAAATTCCATACTCTTGACCACAAAAATTATGTGTTTCCCGAAGGGAAGACATCATTTATTTAACAATAGTTTCAATCTATTGCGGGTATTTATCTTTTTAACATCTTCACTTCTATACCAACTATAACAATGACTGTTGCTTAGGTTCCCTGTCCCATAGTTGTAACGGCTTGATATCGTGTTTTGCGTCATTTATCCGTTCTGAAAACCACCGTGCTAGCTGAGGTGCATTTTCATTTCCAGGCGTATGAAAAAAGATATAGGGCGTCTTACCTTGGTCAATCCAGTGCAATAGTTTATTAACCCATGGTCGCAGTGATGCTTGAGCTAACTCAAGATCTAGCGGGCTTATAAATCTCACTAAAGGCCGATCAGCTGTGGCAATAACATGCGTTGGCACACGCGGTTTTTTGCGAATAGCATCCAGCGTTTCATCATCTTCGGCTGGGTTGGCAAACAAACTACGTGTATCGAATATCACGCGATTCACGCCGTGTTGGATCAAGATTCGATTAAGTTTTTTTTCATGATCTGCTTTATCAAATAAGCGTAAATTTCTCACTTCAACTGCATAATGATATTGCTGGGGTAACTTCCCAAGAAAGTGGTTCAGTGAGTCTAAATGGTGCGGTGAAAACTGCTGACTCAGTTGTAACCAGATTATGCCAATGCGTTGATCAAGCGGCGCTAAGCGTTGAATAAACTCTTCAACCAAATGATCGCAAGCAAGCAGGTTGCCGCCATGACTAATAGTGCGTGGAAACTTGAAGCAAAACTTAAAGCCTTCCGGGGTTTGTTCAGCCCATTGTTTGACACTACTGACACTGGGCAAGCCGTAAAAGCTATTGTTACCTTCAACAGATGAAAAATGCTGCGAGTACACAGATAGCGAGTCATTATCACTATGCTCAGGCGCGTACCAATTGGCATGATGCCACTGAGGTAGGCCAATAAAGTAGGGGCTATTGTTAGTAAGTGATGTCAACGCACTGAATCTGAAGCCTGTCGAAGTGTCACTATAACTAAGGCTTAACTTGCAAACAAATAAACTGGAATAGTTTATTACCGATGATTCAGCGTATCTTTGTGCTACCGGTTATTGCTAAAATTACGTTTTACGCAACGGACAAGCTTACATGGCGAACAATACACATATCAATCCTGAGGTAGAGGCGGTCATGCCTAAGGATGCGAGTGTTCGCAATAAAGTGATAATCCCGCTTCACAAAGAGGGTGGAACGGATGCAACGTTTATCACATTTGCTGGCTTGGTTGACGGTAAAGAGCATATCGCCATTGGCTTAGGTGATTTTGTCTCGGTCGAGGTCCCGCTGGTGCGTATCCATTCTGAATGTCTCACGGGTGATGTGTTTGCTTCGCAGCGCTGTGATTGTGGTGCACAGCTGGAAGAGGCGATTCTAAAAGTAAAAGAGCAAGGTGGCTACATCCTCTATTTGCGTCAGGAAGGGCGTGGTATCGGCTTGTATAATAAAATTGATGCTTATGCTTTGCAGCTTGAAGGCTATGATACGTTTGAGGCGAACGAAAAATTAGGTTTTGCGGACGATTTAAGGGATTTTGAGGTTGCGGCGCAAATGCTGCATTCACTGGAAGCATCGACCGTGCGTTTGTTGAGCAATAATCCCAATAAAGTTCAGCAGTTAGAACAGTATAAAATTACAGTGCCTGAGATGGTTACAACAGGTGCCTATATCAGCGCTGGTAATCACTCCTATCTCAAAGCGAAAGTTCTGAAGGCTAACCATCAAATGACGGTTCCAGCCCAAAGCGATTCAAGTTTGGAATAATCGAATATATCGATTAGGTCTTTGACTGATCGAGTCGAGTCTGTGCTAACAATCCTAAACGACGGTATCGCGCAAGCATGCTTGCGTTGCCGCTGATGCCGCCGTTGTGAATATAAATAATTGGTTTGTCACACTCCCAATTGGCAAGCACTAACCAGGTTTTAGCGTCATACAGCAATTCAAATTCGATGCCAGTTTCATTTTGTAAGTTCTGGTACATGTGCAGCAAATCTGGATCAGGCTCACTAAATCGGTATTTTTTACTTAGTTCACTATCAAGAATGGTCGGGTACTGCTTGGCGTGAGGTAACTGTTGTTGAAAGAGCTGAGTTAATGTTTCGGCATCGCCGATGCAAGGCACTGTGTAAACCGTTTGTTCGAGGTGCTGCTGTAGGTATAGCGCTGTAGCACCCGTACCTGATGGGAGCACAACCACTGCGTCTTCTACTTCCTGCTTAGCACAATAATCCTCTATTTCATGCGCAAGCTTTTTGATGCCTAGCTCTGCTTCAGGCATTGAAATACCTTGGGGAATGAGCAAACTGCTTGCTGGTAATGACTCTGGTGGTGAATCGGATTTTGTAATATGCCAATTCATACCTGAGCTTAGAGACGCGGCGAGGTTACCAATAGGTTTTTGTTTAAGCCACGTAGGAACGGGGCGTGTGTAGTAGTCAAATTGAATCGAGCGCAGCTGACAAAACTGTGACAATGCCAACATGGCATTGGATTGTGCACCACCGTAGCTGATGATTTTATCTACTTTTGAAAGGTCTTGTTGGGAAAGGTGATAAAGCTTACGTGCCTTGTTACCGCCAATAGGCAGTAACAAGTCGTCACGTTTGATAATGTACTCTCTTCCAGAAAAACGGATGGGTTCAAAAATTGATTTTTCCCATTCAAATTCCATCTGGAGTTTAGGGGATTATTAGCTTTTAGGATTGTTGTCTCGGGCCTGTGCGATTTTATCCTTAGCAGAGTCAACTAGCTCAGAAGCATCATCTTTTAAGTCTCCTAGTTTTTCCTTAGCGTCTTTAGCAAACTCACCGCTTTTAATGTCGTCTACGACTTCACCAGCCTTTTCTTTAAAGTCGTCCAGTTTTTCGCCTGCTTGCTTGCCGATATCACTTTCCTTGAAATCGTCAACAGCATCTTCTGCTTTGTCTTTAAGCTCACCGGCTGTTTCGACGGCTTCTTCTTTGAAGTCTTCGAGGTTTTCAACAGCACGTTCACTTAGGTCTTCACTAGCACTAGATTGCTCCAAAGCCGAAGCCGTGTTCATGCCTAATAAGGTATAAACCCAACAGAAGCTAAGGACACCTGTTGCTAGCACCGCTGCGCCGAGGATTGTTAACAAGAAGCTTTTTGCAAAAAACAAACCAATAATTAGCAGAACAATACCTGCAGCAATACGAATATTTTTATCTTTTTGACCAACATTGCGAATGAGTTTCATTTTAAGACTCCGTTAAATTAATATAAATCAGTGCTTATAATATTGATGCATCTGCTAAAAAATCAAGTTTCTGTGGGTTTTTAGTAGAGTAATTCATTATCAACCACCAAACTTTTAATAAAAAGCCTGATGGTTTTTGGCCCGTATATCTAGAGTATTACATGCGCTCAAAAATGGTAGCAATACCCTGACCACCACCAATGCACATAGTCACTAATGCGTACTTGCCTTCAACACGCTGAAGCTCATATAACGCTTTAGTTGTAATAAAAGCACCTGAGCAGCCAACAGGATGACCCAAGGCAATCGCACCACCGTTAGGGTTGGTCTTTTCCATATCTAAGCCAAGCCCTTTGGCTACGGTCAATGCCTGTGCAGCAAACGCTTCATTTGACTCAATCACATCCATCTGATCCAGTGTTAAGCTGGCTTTTTTCAACGCTAACTTAGTCGCGGGAATCGGGCCTTCACCCATGATTTCATTCCCAACACCTGCAACGGCGTAAGAGACGATCTTGGCAATAGGCTTTTGGCCTGCCTTTTCAGCAACGTCAGCAGCTGCGAGCACTAGAAATGCTGCACCATCATTAATACCTGATGCATTACCCGCTGTTACTGTGCCGTCTTTTTTAAACGCGGCGCGCATCTTACCTAAGCTTGCAGCCGTTGTGCCTGGACGCACATGCTCATCAGTATCGAAGGTGACTTCGCCTTTACGGGTTTTCATGGTGATAGGAACAATCTGAGACTTAAAACGGCCTTCATCGATTGCAGCTGCAGCTCGGCGGTGTGATTCAGCAGCAAAGGCATCCTGCTCTTCGCGACTGATATCCCATTTTTCAGCGAGGTTTTCTGCGGTGATTCCCATGTGACCCACACCAAATGGATCGTTGAGAGCAGAAACCACCATATCAATTTGTGTAGTGTCGCCTAGACGTGCGCCAGTACGCATGGCGGGTGACATATAACCACCTTTAGACATGACTTCAACACCGCCGCCAATGCCGTAGTCACAGTCATCTAGCATGATTGACTGGGCCGTTGAGACAATAGCCTGTAAGCCAGAACTACAAAGACGATTGACGCTCATTGCTACTGACTCTTTCGGAAGTCCTGCTTGCATCGCTGCAACACGCGACACGTAAGCATAGCGGTTGTCGGTTGGGATACAGTTGCCGACGGTAACGTAGTTAATATGCTCAGGGTTGACCGTTGAACGGGCCACGGCTTCTTTCATGACTTGACCGGCTAACTCATGTGGCTCAATGCTACTAAGCGAACCACCAAAACCACCGATTGCTGAACGAACTGCACTTAATACAACGACTTCACGAGCCATGTGTTTCTCCTGAGATATAGGTTAAATATGATTGTAGAGATTAATATCCTAAACAATTTCACCCATTTTAAATGATTCTAAGAAGATGTGTAGGCTCAAAGTTAATACGAAGTATGAGTATTGCTTGAGTGTCTTATTGGCCTTTTTTGTGTAAATAGTTTTTGCACAGCAGCCCCTCCAATAATTTCTCATCATCCAGCCATTGCTTATTGCCTGAAGGGTCACTAATGAATGGGTTAAGGATGCCGTGTTGAGTATGCACCCATTCGTTGTAGGCTAATTCCCAATCCGCTGGTGCATCTATTTTAGCCCAATGCACCAGTGTTTTGATGTGATCGATATAAAGCTCATCAATCTCATAAACGAGTAGCATGTAGAGAATGGCACGTGCGATATCACCACGCGAGCGGGTAGGGACAACCCATTCTTCATCGTTATCAATCCCAGTGCTGGAGTAGGCTTCTGGGTTTAGGTGAATTTGTTTGGGCCGAACCACTTTGTCATCATTAAAGTCAAACTGGAAGCTAGAGCGTCGCGAATTCAGTGTTCGATCAGCAGGAACCCAATTTAAAGGATTAGTATCGGCACCAAAACGAATACTTCTTGGAACGCGTTTGCTGATTAAATATTCCTGTATAAATGAGCGTGGCACGATGTGCTCAATCGTATGGCGTTTTTTCTGCACCAGCGTACTAACAGGAATGGAACCATAAACAGATTTTACCCAACCGCGATCTGTATCAAAAAAGAACGACCAGAAGTGCTCCCATTTGTCATTTGACTTAAACTGCCGATAGTTTGAACGCGACTGATATACGCCACCTGCTTGCTCTATAAACGCAAGTCTCGCCGTCTCGCCTTCTGAGCACTCATTTGTCCAAATACGTTTGGGCTTGTATTGCTGAGCGACTGGAATCTCGGTTTTATCAGGAACCTCACAAGGCATAATCTCGATACACACCTGCCCATGATCAGATTGCAGTTTATTATCGATGTCATCGTTGCGAATGTGGTGGTTATAAACCTGATAATGACAGACCTCACCTGAAGCTTCATTATTACGAGGGTTCAGTGCATTGGATACTAGAATATGATCCAACACATTAGGATGTCCTCTGTGCAGATGTGTGTAAGGGCGTGTTTTTGAACGTTTATTTGGTGCGATTACAAAACTGTCAAATAACTGGTTTTCGTGCAATTCTCGTTTGTCTTCTTGTGGCCAATCTTCGTCTTCAACGCCACCCACATCAAACAGTTTTTGATGTTGCGTTAGCGCATTGAACGGTGAGGAAGTTTCATCATCATTGACATCACCCATCACCACGATTTGTGGTGTATTGGGCAACTGTTGGATCACATCATGATAAAGCGCGGTGGCCTCTAAACCACGTTGCAGCATTGACAATACGTCACCTCTTGAACGCCTTAGCAGTGTATCTTTGAAGCGTGTTTTCCAAGGAGTGTCTTCTGGGTACTCAAAACTTCGTTCGATGACAGGTCGCTTAGACTTGAGATGAACCACATAAACCATAACCTCACCTAAGTCAGGGCTTTGTACAGTTGCACAAACTGGCTCGCGGCTAAATTTAAAATCGTCACTTAGGGGTAGGTTTTCTTTTATCTCATACGCAATTGAGACGGATTGCACTTTGCTAAAGGGGTAGCGGGAGGCGATGGCAACCACGGGACTAACGTAGACATCTTCATCGTCAGGGTCGGTACGTGGTGAGTCAGTCGTTGCAAAGTAGGGATAACCACTCCGATTAGCCAACGCTTCTAGCGCATTGACACTAAAGACTTCTTGAAACCCCACAACATCAGCATCCATTGCTTCTAGTTGCTGTGCCACCCAGCGCTGTTTCTTTTTCCACTGTCTGGATTGGTAGGTGTTTTTGTCCTGACGCTCGTACCAGTAAGTGCCTTGTTCAGCGAATTGATAAAGATTAATTGTCGCAAGCTTCATTTACAGTGGGATTCCCGAGGTAGTCATGTCAATGGGTTGCACCTTGTCTAAGATGATGTAATCTACCCATATTATTTTCAATACCACCGAGTAGACAATAAAAATGGTTAAAACCTATGCTTTTCTCATCATTGCCATCCTCTTTGAATTAATCGCAGTGACTGCCCTTAAGTCCTCGAATGAATTTACTCGGCTCTGGCCTTCTGTTTTATCACTTGCCGGCTATTGTTGTTCGCTGTTCTTTCTTACCCTAGTCTTGAGAAGTATGTCATTAGGTGTCACCTACGCCATCTGGTCTGGTATTGGTATCGTGTTTGTAGCAGTGATCGGAGTATTTTATCACAAGGAAACCTTAGATCTTCCGGCGGTTATTGGTATCACACTAATTTTAGCTGGCGTTATCATTCTCAACCTTTATTCAACAGTCGTAAACGGCGCTTAACTAGAGACAAGCTTAATTTGCTTACGGTTAGATTTTGGTTGTTGCTGTTGCAATAAAATTTCAAATTCCGCAGCGGACACTGGCTTAGAGTAAAGGAAACCTTGACCAAAGTCGCAGCCGCTTTCAGCTAGTAACTTACTCTGCTCAATGGTTTCAATCCCTTCAGCGATGACCTGAGTATCGTAGATGTGTGCTATTTTAATAATCTGATTACACAGCGCTCTCATTTTTTCATCATACATAATGTTATTAACAAATGAGCGGTCAATTTTCAAAAAATCACTGCTTATTTCTTGTAAATAAGCTAGCGATGAGTAGCCAGTGCCAAAGTCATCCAATGCTATTTTTACCCCGCCTTTACGGAATTCCTCGAGCTTACTTCTAACCGTGTCATCGAGGTCCAATAATAAACCTTCAGTAATTTCGACAATAAGGCAATCATAAGGTAGTCCCAGTTTGTCTAAGTGTGTGAGCCAATCTCCAACGACACACGTTTCGTCCATATACTGTGCGGGTGAGGTATTTACACTCATTTTAAAGTCTGCGCTGTATTGCTGTCGCCATACTGCCAGCTGTTCTGTTGCTCGGTAAAAAATCCAATTACCGATATCCACAATCATCTTATTTTCTTCAGCTAAACGAATAATCGAATCTGCGCCCAACAAACCTTGTTCAGGGTGATTCCAGCGAATCAAGCACTCCGCTTTGACAATTTTTCCAGTTTTGAAGCAAATGATTGGCTGATAGAAAGCTTCAAATTGTTCTTCCTCAACCGCTTCTCGCAATGCATTGATGGTGCGCATTTTGCTCATTGCACTGACGCGCATTTCTAATGAAAAATAGTGATAGCGATTACGACCTAGCGCTTTAGCCTCGTACATAGCCTGATCAGCATTCATCAACAAAATGTCGTTGGTATCTGCATCATCCGGGTAACGGGTGATACCGATACTAGCCGTTACATGGAAAGTGTCCAGATCAATACTAAATGGCTTTGCGAGTGTGGTTAACACATCTTCAGCAACCTTGTTGACAACTAACGAATCTTTAACGTCGTTGAGGATGATAGTAAATTCATCACCACCCAAGCGAGACACAATATCCTGTTCATGGATGCAATCACTGATGCGTTTGGCTGCTTCTATAAGCAACATATCTCCTGCTTTGTGGCCGTGAGTATCATTAACAATTTTAAAATTATCGAGATCTAAAAACATCAGCACAAACGTGATGTTATCTTTATCGCTCGCTTGAATTGATTCTTCCAGATGACTATTAAATAGTCTTCGGTTGGGTAGCTGGGTCAAAGCATCGATATTAGCCTGCTCCCATATCAATTTTTCTGACGCCTTGAGCGAGCTGATGTCGGTGTGGGTTCCAACAACGCGAGTAGCCATACCTTTTGCATCTTTACTGATGACCATGCCGCGCGATAATGTCCAGATCCACTCACCCGAACTGTTCTTAACGCGTTGTTCTATTGAATAATCTTTAGTTTTACCGGAGAGGTGATCTTCCATTGCCAAACTGGTAGCAGCCACATCATTTGGGTGGACATAGTCCGTCCAGAATTGCATTTGATCAATGATGTCGCCTTCCGCATAACCCAGATTATGCATAAACTGCTTGGAAAAAAACACTTCATCTGTTGATGGGTTCCAATCCCATACACCGTCACCTGAACCCTCTAAAGCAAACTTCCAACGGGCTTCACTCGCGGAAAGGCCGCGCTCGACTTCGCGTTTTGATTCTGTCAATTGATCCTGATAGTGACTAATGTCGAATAAAAAGCGATTATAAGTTTGAGTCAAATCAGCGATTTCATCCTGATTATTATTTTCAAGAATGTACATTGTTGGCTGCGTTGGGTTTTCCATCGCCAAATACATTGTTTGTTTTAATTTCAGAATTGGTTTGATAACAATCAATGCGATACCAATCAACGCTGTCAATGTGACAAAGATCGAGATCAACGCAATCAGACCCAGTGTATTCCAGATATAGTGACTCACCATGTGATGGATCATAGTTGAGTCGATGCGAAGAACAACCCAAAGCGGAGTGCTAGAACCCATTAAGCGCCTTGTCACCTCCATTCTCGATGAGTCTTCTGATAGATTAGCACTGTTTACGCCGGTCGATTCACTTACAGGATCGATCATTTCACCAGAGCGAATCATGCAACCATCCTTATCACAGATTGAAAAGCCTCTGACTATTTCATGGTTATTTAGATGCTTTGAAAACTCTTTAGGATTCCTAATTTTGCCGTCACTGATCAGTGCTGAGTCTAGTGTCTCAATTAATAAGTCCGCATGCATCTCTACCATGTGTACCTGACTTTCTTTGTACTTAATCACTGACGGAATTAATACCATGAACTCGACAAGCAAAATACTAAATAAGATAGTACTGGCTAATTTACGGTTCAGTCCTGATCTAATGATTTTTGTAATTTCCGAGAACATAGAGCGATACTCATTCAGCATGGATGGGGCACGATTAATCGATGATAGTGGGCCGAAATTTACTGCTAGCTTAACCGCCGATAAACGGCTGGAATCGCTAGCAATGCTGATATAATGATCTTGCTAACAGTCATTGAGTCTCAACTATGTTCGTTTTACACACGTCAAATCGTGCTGAAAATCTTATAGAACATCTCGTTAAAATCTTGGAAGCGCCACAGCAGGAGGTGTTCGCTAAAGAAGTGTTTTTGATTCAAAGCCAAGGCATGGAGCGTTGGTTGTCGCAGCAGTTGGCTGAGAAAAGAGGGCTTTGGGCAAACTTTGAGTACCTATTTCCTGCTCGCTTTTTCAATGATATGTCGCACAAACTGGGTCTGAGTCTTGAGCAGGATACTTTTAACCGGGAAAATTTACTGTGGCGACTTGAAGATCGCTTGCGAGACATCAGTGACCTAGCTCTGCAACCATTAAGCAACTACCTGACAGGTCCTAATCAGGATAGAAAGCGCTACCAATTAGCGCAGCAGGTCGCTTACTTATTTGATCAATACATGTTTATGCGCCCAGAATGGCTGAGCGCTTGGCAACAGAATAAAAGCGTCGCTTTATTCAGTGATAGCGAAGTAGTGCAGCGGACTCAGCTATGGCAGTCCGCATTGTGGCGAGGACTAATTGAGCCGGTTGATACTGAAACATTGGAATCTGAACCAGTTAAGCACCGTGGCGAGGCTTGGATAGATGCTATTAAACGGCTCAATACCGCGCGTTTGGGAGACTTTGCTGGAATCTTGCCTGAACGAATTTCAGTGTTGGGTATTAATACTCTGTCGCCACTGTATTTAGGTTTTCTGCAAGCGCTATCCAAGCATATTCAAGTACATTTTTATCTATTAAATCCATGCCAAGAGTTCTGGGCGGAAAGCCATAAATCGGTTAAGTTGCAGCTAAATCAGCAGTCTACTCAAGATTTTTCAATTAATGCAGCGGATGATATTCCTATAAATCCTTTGCTGGGTATGTTGGGGCAACAAGGGCGTGACTTTCAAGTGTTGCTGCTTGAACAGTACGCGAATGAGATCGAAATCAGTTCGTTTGATGATATCGAACCAAGAGGAGGCTTGAGTCTCTTGGTTCAGTTGCAGAATGATATTTTACTCAACAGCGCGGGGAACAAGGACTACATCCAGCCCGAAAATGATCAAAGTATCTCGATCCACGCTTGTCACACGCGCATGCGTGAAATTGAAGTGCTAAAAGACCAATTAACCGCGCGTTTTGATGCTGATGACGAACTCGACCTTAGGGATGTAGTGGTCATGGCTCCCGACATACAGGTGTACTTGCCTTATATCGATGCGATTTTTGATGACATTCCCTACGCAGTTGCCGACAGAAGCCTACGTCAAACCAATCACTTGTTGGATGTTTTGCTGCGATTTTTTGAATTAAGTCAGAGTCGCTTGCTTTGGCACGAGGTACTCGAGCTGGTCGAAGAACCTGTTGTGCGCGAACAGTTCGGCTTATTTGAAGCGGATATGTTAATGATTCGGCATTGGGTTGAGGAGACGCGTATTCGCTGGGGCGAGTCTGCTGAGCATCGTAGCGAGTTAGGCTTAGGAGGTTTTAAAGAAAATAGCTGGGAAGCGGGGCTAGAACGATTGCTCATGGGTTATGCCGTGCCGACGGATGATCAGTTTAGTGATGGTATTTTACCCTACACTGATATCGAAGGATCGCAGGCACAGACCTTCGGTAGTTTTTATAGTTTTTATAAGCTCTTAAAACGTGCCAGAAAACAATTTGGAAGAGAGAGAACGCTAACGCAGTGGTTAGCGGTTCTACGCGATTACTCTGCGCAGTTACTGCTTGAAAATAATGACTTGAGATTGCATTGGAGTGGCTTAAGAGAGTTATTTGAAGGCTTGGCAGAGTCAGCGCTGACGCACACCCAATCGATCAGCTTAGTGGTGTTTTCTGATCATTTAAAATCATTGGCCGATGAGCAAAAAACTGCAACGGGATTTATGCGCGGACAGTTAACCTTCTGCTCTATGCTACCCATGCGCGCCATCCCATTTTCAACTATTGCGCTACTGGGAATGAATGAAGGGGAGTTTCCACTGGTTGATGGGCGCGTGGCGTTTGATTTAATGGACAACGATTTTAGACGAGGTGATCGATCTCGCCGTGCAGATGAGCGTTACCAGTTTTTGGAAATTCTGATTTCATCGCGCAAGCAAATGTTGATCAGTTATCTGGGGCAGTCGATAAAAAACAATGATGAAATACCACCTTCAGTGGTTGTGTCAGAGTTGCTGGATACCTTAAAGCAGTATTACAATATTTCTCAAGCTGATGTGCTGACTAGACATCCTTTACAGGCATTTAGTCCTCGTTACTTTCTCCCTGACTCAGACTTGTTTAGCTACTCTAAAAGTGCGGCAGAAGTCGCGACTGCGCTGTTACAACGCAAGCCGCAGACAGATGAGCCTTGGTGGCAAGGCGATTTGCAAGAACGCGAATCACCGAAAAATGAAATGCTGGTGGATCTGGCAGACCTATTTCAGTTCTTTCATCATCCTCAGCAATATTTTATGCAAAAGCACCTTCAACTCAGGCTTCAAGGTAGCGATGACTCTGCCGATGAATCGGAAGTTTTTGAGTTGAATAATCTGGATCGTTATATTGTTAATCAGCAGTGGTTGGAAAGGCACATCGCGGCTGACGAGACAGTCGGGAGTGATGGTTACCTAGAACGTCTGCGGGCTGAAGGGCGTTGGCCTGCTGGTCCGCTGGGAGAGAAATTATTTGCTGAAATGGATCAGGATTTAAATCGTTTTGTGGTGAAAATTCTAGATTTACATATCGGTTCAAAACGAGAGGATGCGTCGATTGATTATGAGATTGGTTCCGGCGAGAATCGCTATCGCCTGCGCGGAGAGTTGCAACATGCTTATGAAAATGGAAATCTGATTTATCGATTTGCCAACGCTAAATCAAAAGATCAACTAACCGCTTGGCTAGACCACCTGATTGATATTAATAGTCCAGGCAGCAGGCGCACTTCGCGCAACACCTATCTAATGCAAATGGACGGTTACTGGCAATTCGGAGAGATTGAAAATGCCGAACCTTTGCTCCTCAATATGTTGAATATTTATCGAGAAGCGCAAAAAACACTGAGCCAATTTATAACGCCCGCGGCTTTTGCTTGGGTTGAAGCTTCTTTGAAATCTGCCAAGTCTGCTAAAAAAACACCTCAGCAAGTTAGGGTGGAAGCTTCAAATAAAGCACTCGCAGCGTTTAATAAGGTGCTGCCATACGATAATTATTGGCAGGTGTTGTATGGGAACAGCGAGATCGAGTCCTTGTTTGAGAGTAAAAGCTTTCACGAAGCTATGTCATTGATAGTAGAGCCGTTGCTAATCCATAAAAATAGTATTGCTTATTAGCATAGGAGCTAATCACAGTGCTCCTCAGAGCAGTGATCAGTTATTTTTTATTAAAAAATCTTGAAAAAAATTGTGGCGACCATAAATTAGTTTTACCGACACTTCGACTCTCTGGGTGTTTTGTTGGTAACAATCATTTAATTCGTATGGCTTCTAATGGAGAATATGTCATGAACACAATTGATTTAACCCCACTTTACCGAAATAGCGTTGGCTTTGATCGTATGGCCTCATTGTTAGATAATGCACTGAGATCGGATTCGTCAAGTCAGGGTTATCCTCCTTATAACATCGAGGTACTTGAGGAGAACCGCTACGCCATTTCTCTGGCAATCGCTGGTTTTTCTGAAGAAGACCTCGACATTAACGTTGAAAAAGGCGTGCTGACGGTTCGCGGCAAAAAAGCCGAAGAGACCGGTGCTAAATACCTGCATCGCGGGATTGCCAATCGTGCTTTCGAACGCAAATTTAACCTTGCAGATTACATCGAAGTGACGAATGCTGACCTGTCTAACGGAATGCTAACCATCAGTTTGTTAAAAGAGATACCTGAGGCAATGAAGCCAAAGAGTATCGCAATTAATCAGTCTAAAGGCGCTGAGAATAAACCGGCAGCAAGCTTAGACAATAAGACAGAGGACAAGGTTGTAAGAGCAGCCTGACCTTATTTTGCGGATTGACGATAGACTCTAGAAGTTCGTTAAACTGCTTGATCGATGGCGTGAACTGGTAACGGTTCACGCCATTTTTTTATTGTGGTAGTGTTAGCGCGTTGTCAAGGAGAGACCGCTATGAATCAACTGAATGAAACAAGTAACACTGCACGTACCAGCAAACTGGCCTTAATCTGCATCACGCCGTTATTCCTAATTGCCTGCGGTGGCACAGAAGTCACAAAACCCAATAAGCCTAGCGCCTCAGCAGCCAAAAAGCATGCCTATGTGTTTAAAACAGATGGCTACGGGAATAGCGAAAAGATTATCTATCGTGAGGCCAGTGGTAAGCAGCGCGTTGTCGATGGAACGGGACTGGTATCAGCACCTGTGTTAAGTGCTGATGGCAAGCGTGTGGCTTATCTCAAGCAAACTTGGGGTAAGAGCCACAATATCCATATTAAAGATCTTACCACTAATAAAATTCAAATTTTCCCGGTTAAAGATGCGACACGGTTTGGCATGACTTGGTCACCAGATGGACGCCACTTTTATTATTCAGCGGCTATCAATAATCAAGCAGGAAAGCCCACCGCCTCTCGTGCATTAACGACTTATGACGTGATTGCTAGGAAAGTCACTCACGGCCACTTAACACCGCCACCTGGCAGAATGAGTGTCTCGCCGAATAATCGTTATTTAGCCTACATCACTCGCAACCAAAAACAGCCTAATAATGCCGATGCTTGGATTTTAAGGGTCTACGATAAGCAGCTCAATAAGTACCGTCAAATGGGTAATGGCACTGATAATAAAGGCGTGTTGGGGCGTATATTATGGGATGCTAAATCAACTAACTTTGCGGTCGCTTCATTTGATTTAGCGAGTACGGGTAAGCGAGGAAATGTGCGCATGGCGCAATACAACCTTGCCTTTAAAGAAATAGGGCAGTTAAAACTGAGCGATACGATTTACAGTCCGCAGCATTTTCCACGTTTCATCCAAGTTAAAGAATGGCTGAGCAGCAAACCTCAAAACGGTAAGGTTTACGGTCTGACTCCATTGTAAAAGCCACTGCTTTATAATGTTTCTTGTACTTGTTTTTTGCAGCCGTAGTAAACTCACGCGCTAAAAACAATGTAAGTATCACGAGGAACAAGAATGGATCCAGTCTCGCAAGGTGTGTTTGGTGCGGTGTTTGCGCAGACTCGTAGTCAGAAGAAAAATCTAGCTAAAGCAGCCGTGATTGGTGCCATTGCTGGGATGGCACCGGACTTGGATATCGTGCTGCGCTCGACGGATGATCCTTTGTTTGCTCTGGAATTCCATCGCCACTTTACGCACTCGTTGATATTCATTCCTATTGGCGCATTAATTTGCAGTTTATTTTCTTATTTACTGTTTGCTAAACGTTGGAATGTCAGCTTTCTGCAAATCTATGTGTGGAGTTTGCTGGGCTTTGCTACACACGGTTTATTAGACGCCTGTACCAGTTATGGAACGCAATTGCTGTGGCCGTTTAGCAATTTTCGAGTCGCATGGGACACGATTGCTATCATTGATCCATTGGTTACCATTCCGCTGATTGCACTGATTGTATTGGCTTCAAGACGTAAGGCAAAGCGGTACGCGTTGATTGGTGTCATCTGGATTGCCACCTACTTTGGAGTCTCTTATGCCCAACACGATAAGGCGATAGCAGCAGGCTATGAACAAGCCGCAGAGCGTGGTTTAGACTTAGTTAGTCTGGAAGCCAAGCCCAGCTTTGGTAATATTTTAATCTGGAAAGTGATCTACGAAACAGCGGATCAATACCACGTGGATGCGATCAAAGTGGGGCTTGACGAACCCCTCGTTTGGCAGGGTGACAGCATCGATAAGTTAGATATTGATCGTGATTTACCTTGGTTGGATAAGAACTCGCAACAGGCCAAAGATATTGAGCGATTTCGTTGGTTTTCAAAAGGCTTTATTGCGCTTGATAAAAACAGTCCTTATCGGGTAGTCGATATTCGTTATTCTATTTTGCCGCAACAAATTAAGCCGCTGTGGGGGATAGTCTTATCCAACACTGCTGAGTCGGACGATCATGTTGGTTATTACACTGATCGTGGCGACGCGTTTGCTCCAACTAAGCGGTTGTGGCATATGTTATTTGAAACCAAGCGAGATCAAGAATGAATGAACTAGATCCCAGAGATATCGACTGTCCCTACTGTGGTGAAAGCATCGAAGTGTTAATCGATGCTTCCCAACTACCGCAGCGATATATTGAGGATTGTCAGGTTTGCTGTCGCCCCATTAATTTTGATGTGTCAGAAGACTTTGAAGGGGATGTTACGGTGCGTGTTAGTCATGAGAATGACTAGTTGCCTCTTCTAAAAGACTTTAGCATCGGTCCCACGAGTAACAATCCTGATAACATAATTAGCAAGAAGTCTATACTTCCTCCA
>Ga0209828_1001468_pt1 | contig 21187 bp, 19 predicted proteins | sample MaitaG_FD_187429 | JGI IMG/M metagenome (GOLD analysis project Ga0209828, IMG submission 187429) | Marine algal microbial communities from Maine, USA - Maine_Asex2 metaG (SPAdes) (version 2) | ecosystem: Host-associated > Algae > Red algae > Unclassified | place: Maine, USA | collected 2015-01-05
GATGTTGCCTGATTCGCTTCCGATGACAAATGTAAATCCATCCTCAGTTACAATCCCTTTGGGTGCTGAGCTTCCTGTGGCAAAACCTGAAATCTTCGTATTTATATCTCCAAAGGTTGGAGTATTAGGCTCTATGGTTACATCAGGATTAAACATAGGATTATCCATTGATCCAATGTTTTCAAAGTAATTGATATTACCTATACGTTCGTTCCACGCATTTATATTTCTTTCTCCGATGATAAAATCTCCTAGGCCATCTTGATTGATGTCTATGATTTCCATCTTCGTATTTTGCCCAGGTTTGATATCCATAAATTGATAAATTGGCTGTGCGAAATCGTATGGATTATTTGGTCCTGCTATGTTTTCAAAATAGTAAATATATCCTTGATTATCGCTGATAACCATATCTTCATCTCCATCTCCATCAAGGTCACCAAAAGCCGGCGCAGGGTTACTCGTATTTGATCTATTGATTGAAAAATTTAAATAATCAGAATCTACAAGGTTATACGAGGGAGAAGTACTCGTGCCCACGTTTTCAAATAACCAAAGAGCCATGCCATCAGCACCTGCTGGATTATACTCTCCACTTGTCCCTACCAATAAATCCATCAAACCATCTTGATTGTAGTCACAGAAAGAAGGATTTGTTTCGCTTCCTAAATCAATATTTGTATCGTTTAGAAAATCATCTTGCATAAACTGAAAATTGGGTTCGTTGTCTGCACCTTCATTCATATACAACCAAAAATTGTGAATATTGCTGGTCCCATTTGCGGCATTTGGACAAACAATCAAATCTCTTGCTCCATCATTATCAACATCAATGTAATAAGCGGCTAAGAAAATGGATAAATCTGGAATTATTCCATCATCTGGATAGCCTAAAATAGTGTCCGTCATGAAGGCTTCTTCAGTTGTTCCTCCATTTAGTAAAAACATTAATTTCGAGCTTGTCAAATCGCCTAAAACCAACTCATAATCATCATCCCCATCTAAATCGAATGATTCAACGGTGCTACCTGCATGTCTGTTTTCAATGATTGAAGGTTCGGTTAAACCAATGGCGCAATCCGAGTTGTTATCAGCCAAAATAATGGTTTCACTCAATCCACTTTCTTTGAATTTACCAAAACACATATCTACTAATTCAAAATCAAAGGTGTCGAGGCCAAGATTTTTTTCAATGGCTTGATTGGCATAAAAATACACATAGGATCCACCCGGATCAAAAGCTAGAACATCGAGGTCTCCATCGTGGTCCACATCTCTAATAGAAGGGACATCTACCGGACTTACATATATATTGATATTTGAATCATTAAAAGGAAAATATAAAATATCTAGATCGCCATAACTAAATTCAACCAAGTCGAATGAAAGTTCATCATTTACAATTTTCCCCTTAAAAACTTGAATGCTAGAAGAAGCGAAATCTCTAGGAGCCGTAAAAATGTCTTTTATCCCATCTTGGTTAAAATCCTCGATACGTACCCAATTCAAAATTGCAGGTAGATTCTTCTGAAATTGAGGAGTGTAAGTATATTCATACGACGAGCCAATCTCTTTATAAATAAAAGTTTTTGAAATATCCCCCTTACGATCATAGACTAACAGGTCTTCTTCCCCATCTAAATTCAAATCTATCTTTGCTAATTGTGGTGCATTGAATCCACCCGCAAAAGCATTTTTTAATGTCTCATCCTCAATGGTGAATGGGGTTTCAGTTAAATCAGAATTTTGAGCACATAGAAAGTTGATGCTTAAAAATGAAAAAATAAGTAGATAAATAATCTTAGGTATCATTTTCTTTCTATTTTGTTAATGAGAATAAATATGCCATTTCTTAAAAAAAAACAACTGTTGTGAATACTAACCATAGATTTTTGAGTTTGTTGCTATTGAGTTTCTGTTTTTCTATTACATGCATTCTTGCACAACAGGAGTCAAAGGTAGGGTTAAATGAGAGTATTGCCCATACTAAGGTTGATAATTTTATATTTAAAAGTGATAATGGGTTGTATTTTTTCGAAGCTCAACCCCGAAATACTGGGCCTATAATTTTCACCTTAAATGGCGAGGAAATGTCTCTGAATTTAGTTAATGGGAAATCAAATATAAGTAAAGATTTTATCAAAGTTAATGGCTTAAATTTTATCGAATTTCATGATCATTCTAAACTGTTTCGATTATCAGACCACAATGAATCGATCGATCATTATAATATACCGTTGTGGACTTCAATCATTCCGCCATTGTTAGCCATCATTATTGCGTTGATATTTAAGGAAGTAATTTTAGCTTTATTCTTAGGCATTTGGTCCGGCGCATTTATCTTGTCTGGATTTAACTTAGGAAATTTGGGGTCTTCCTTTTTGTCTGTTCTTGATACGTATATTCTTGGAGCGTTGGCTGATAAAGATCACCTAAGTGTAATCATGTTTTCTTTATTGATTGGAGGAATGGTTGCCTTGATATCAAAAAATGGAGGGATGCAAGGGGTTGTAAATGCTCTTTCTAAATACGCAAACACATCTAAAAGAGCCCAATTTGTAACCTGGCTCATGGGTATTTCTATTTTTTTTGATGATTATGCAAATACACTGATTGTCGGAAATACAATGAGAAGTGTTACTGATAAGTTTAGAATAAGTCGTGAGAAATTAGCCTACATAGTAGACAGTACAGCAGCTCCTGTGAGTGCCATCGCTTTTATCACCACCTGGATTGGAGCTGAGTTAGGTTATATAGATGATGGGATTGCTAAAATTGGTGCTGACATAGATGAGACTCCATATGCCATTTTTCTTTCCAGTTTAAAATACTCATTCTACCCTATTTTGACAATCATATTTATTGTTATTTTGATAAGATCAGGAAAGGATTATGGGCCAATGTTTAAAGCGGAAAAGAGGTCGTTGACTACAGGACAGGTTTCTCCGGCAGGTTCTAAAAGTGAAGACGAACCGGACATGGAAGATTTGGCGCCCCTACCGAATTCTCCATTAAAATGGAGTCACGCAATATTACCAGTACTTACAGTTATATTGATTACGATTATAGGATTATTGAATACTGGCTTTGATTCACTACAATCAGAATTATCCTCCTTGGACGGAAGTCTTAGTTCTTCATCTTGGTCGGCAATTTGGAATGATATTCCATTATTGATAGATGGAAACAATGGGTTTTTTGCAAAATTAGGGGCCATAATTGGTTCGTCTAATTCATATTCTGCATTACTTTGGTCTTCGCTTTTAGGCGTTGTATTGGCATTATTGATATCTACTCTTTCTGGAACTATGAAGCTAATCGAGGCTTCTCACTGGATGGTGACAGGATTTAAGACGATGTTGCCTGCTTTGATTATTTTGACTTTAGCGTGGGCATTAGCTATTACTACAGATCATTTACATACGGCAGATTTTATAAGTAATGCCTTGAGTGGGTCCTTAAGTCCATTTCTTTTGCCAGCAGTAATTTTCATATTAGCCGCATTTATTGCCTTCTCAACAGGTTCTAGTTGGAGTACGATGGCCATATTGTATCCAATTGCCATTCCGACATCTTATGCGGTATCACAAGCCGCTGGATTAGATCCAGGTTTGACCTATGAGATATTACTTTGTGTAATTGCGACCGTATTAGCTGCATCCGTAATGGGAGATCATTGCTCACCGATCAGTGATACAACAATATTAAGTTCATTGGCGACTGATTGTAATCACATTGAACATGTAAGAACTCAAATGCCCTATTCTCTTACGGTAGGATTGGTGAGTGTAATTGGAATAACTATTGCGGTATTCTTAGGAGGAGGAATTTTTGTGACCACAATTATCCTTATATTATGCATTATTGTACTGTATTTGGTCGTTAAGTACATTGGAAAGCTACAAGAAAGTGCATAATTCTCTCCAAAATGACAAAACCCTTGGAAATTAAGAGAGATTTAAGACAGACGAGATTTTTTTAAAAGTATATTAATATCATTTTTCCCCTTTTAATCCTAATTTACAAAAGGAAAGAAATTTACTATGGAAGCAAATTCTAATTTGGAAAAGGAAAACAAAAAGAAAGGATTTAAGATATCTATGATCTTTCATTCCTTGGTACTCCTATCTGTGTTTTTCATTGGATGTCCACACACCCCGCAAAAGGCAGCCGACAAACAATTTGCAATTGCTGTAAATTTTCAAGAAATTGAATTTACCAGAGAGACTAGTTCAAATAGCACAAAGTCAAAATCGGCATCGGGAAAGCCTAAACCTAAGCAAGACCCAATTACGGAAATAAAAGATAAGAAAGTCGATCAAATCGAAGTAAAAAGACCTCAAAAAACAATTCCAAAGCCTACGAAGGTTATCCCAAAGCCATCTACTCCTGTGGTAAGTGAAATCGTAACGGAGGAAGAATCAGATATTATTGCAGTAGAAGAAGAAATTCAGATAGACGAACCAGAATTAGAGCCAGAACCAATGCCAGAGCCGGAACCTGAGCCGGAACCAGTAAAGGAACCAACAAAAACAGCTCCACCAAATAATTCAAAGGGTAAAACAAACTCTTCTGACAGTCAGAAGCAAGGTAAAAATCCAGCAACAACGAATGGTGCTGGAGATGGGACAGGTAAAGGAAAAAGCGGGAAAGGTCCTGGTAGAGATGCGGGTGGAAATGATGGCGATAGTGGATCTGGTGATGGAGGAATTGGAACAGGAGAGTATGATGGAACTGGGAATGGTGTTTTTGGCAGACAAGTGATCCATAGGAATGTCAAAGAAGTACTAAAAGCAGATTTCAAAAATCAATCTGGTAAAAGGATTGTAGTTGACTATTGTGTCAATCGACTGGGATTAGTTACTTATGCTGAGATTAATTTTGATGAAACAACCGCTATTGTTAATAATACACAACTTAGACAAGTACTTAAAGGAGTTTCTGGATATAAAGTAGAACCAGATCCGAGTGCTCCTAAAGAGCAATGTGGGAAAATGGCTATTGTATTGCAAGAGATCAATACTCTTTGGGAATAGGGCTGTCAGACATTAGCAAAATAGTAGGTGAAATAATGAGATTAACGAAGGAGGCTTTTCTGCTTTGTTAATATTGCATTGTGAGCGAATGAATCACAATAACTCTTACCAATCTATCGGTCGATAATCTTTTAGGAATTTACCACACCAATGCTTTCCAGTGTTAATTCCATCAAATAAGGGATCTAAAACTCTAGCCGCTCCATCGACAATATCTAATGGAGGTTGAAAATCATGTATTTCTTCTTTGCGTTTTGCTAACTCGATCGGATCTTCATCTGTGACCCAACCTGTATCTACTGCATTCATATATATACCATATTTAGCGAAATCGGAGGCGGAGGTATGTGTCATCATATTCAGCGCGGCTTTAGCCATATTTGTATGTGGATGGCGTGCTTCTTTATGCCATCTATGAAATTTTCCTTCCATGGCAGAGACATTGATGATATGTTTCATCCCCGTGTTTTCTTGCTTCATGAGGGTTGCAAGGCGATTGCAGAGTACAAATGGAGCAACCGAATTGACTAATTGTACTTCTAGCATTTCATCTGTGTTGATATCGCCAAGCTTGAGTCTCCAACTGTTTGTTTTTCGAAGATCAACTTGTTGTAGGTCAGCGTCTAATTTGCCCGAAGGAAAAACTTCTTGAGGGGTAATATTTTGATCGATACTGTAAGGGATTTGAGATAATCTTGCAGAGGCACTTAGACCTAATCCTATTTGCTTTCCATTCCAATTGACAGGTAGATTTTTATTTTGTCCTTCAATATTGTTTATTGATAACTTGTTAAGTTTTTGTAGACAAGATTCATGGTCCGCTAAAAGATTCTGAACAGAATCTGAAAGTTCTGAGTATGGGATTTCTTCATTTGTCATCAAATGTTGATAAAAACCAGAAGGTCTTCTAACGGTTTGTGCCGCATTGTTAATCAACACGTCAAGGCGATCGTATTTTTGTTCAACATAATTGCAAAATATTTCAACACTCGGAATATGTCGCAAATCCAAGCCATGAATTTTAAGTCTATGTCCCCACTCTTGAAAACCTTCTTCTTTAGAATATCGGATGGCCGAATCAACGGGGAATCGAGTAGTTGCAATAACCTTGGCCCCAGCTCTGAGCATCATTAATGTAATATGATATCCTATTTTCAATCTAGATCCAGTGACAAGTGCTATCTGTCCCGTTAAGTCTGCTGTTTGATATCTTTTGGCATAGTTAAACTCTGCACAAGGCAAGCACATTGTATCATAAAAATGATGGAGTTTATTGAATCGATCTTTACAAACATAACAAGTTCTTGGGGCACTTAGTTCGATGGTTTTATGATCTTCAGTGTTTTGATCTTCTAACATTTTAGGAGCAACAAATACGGTAGAATCGCGGGCACTTCTTATGCCTGTGCGATTACGGGCATGTTTATCTTTTTCTTGGATTTTGCGTTTTGCTGCTTTTTTCGCGTCTTTTTTACGTCGGTGGAATTCCTCTCTGCTTGGCCTTGAAAGTAACCCTGCAGCCATCAATAGTTCAAGTCTTTGATCTTTTGGTATTTCAAAGATTTGATTCGTATCTTTTACTAATGTTTGAAGAGTCTTAATACAATGACTAATGTCATCTTCATTGAGAGATTTATTGGGACTAACGTCTGGCTCATTCACCATTTTTCTTTCTTTGGTTGCAAATGTAGCTTATTCCCAAATGAATTAATCGAAGTAGAGTATTAAAAATGACAATACTTATATGGCTTAATAAATATTTTGTTCAAATCTTGCAAACTTTACAGATTCGAATTAGCCTCAAAAAAGGAGGCTAATTTTTAATTTTCTTGCCTTCACCAAAAATATTCTTTTCTTTCGAATCGAGTACTGGTGTAGGTCTTGGAGCTTCCTCGTATATATGATCATATAATTTTTCGACATGTTGCCATTTACCTTTCTCGAATTTATATCCTTCATAGCTACCATCACTAACTGACGTCGGTCCTTGTCCCGGAATCGTACCCATCCGGCTAATTAAATGATCAAAGACTACCATTTCTAATCCAGGATTATAGTTTAAATTTACGGGACTAGAGTCAGAATATTGAAGCATAATACGCTGCTTTGCATCTCTTTCTACTTGCCCTTCCTTCACGAATAGTGGTTGTCCAAATGTTGGATTTCCATTTTCATCGAAACTCAAAACTTCAGCAATCTTAATATTTTCAAATTGATTCCAGCCATTGTACCCGAAGAGCAAGTAACAAGTTTCTTCGTCAAGTTTGAATGGTATTATATTATAGTATAGTTGACCGAACCAGTTGTCTTTGTTACCGGCCATATACTCATAATCATCGTATAATTTTGAAGCTTTGTCCTGCAAGGCTACGTAACTTCCATTTTCATAACTAATGTAGGCATTGTATATGAATGCGGAGTCAGATACTTGAGTTTGCCAAGAGAATATTTTAAAAGTGCCGTCATCAGGAGCTACTTCAGAAATCCATTTATGATTACTTAATTTCTTAGATTGATTGTTTTCTAGGACCTTTTCAACAAGAACAACAAGAGAATCATTAGCTCTTATTTTAGATGAATGCAAATCAGCATTAGCTACAATATCAGAATAGAATGAAAGATCATCTGATACGGAATCTGATTGAGCTGTTCCAACAATTACCCAAAAAATAAATAGAAAGTTAAATAGTATGATAGATTTCATATTGTATTCTTTTTGTGAAAACGACTCTTTTAATTCGAAAATTGTCAGAAAAATCTTAAAGAAACTTTAATTCAGAGGCTTGTTTTAAGCTAGACCGTCATTTATTATAGAAAGATAATCTGGTTTATCTGCTATGGAGTGGTGGACAAACATACTTGTAACTTTACCTTTAGAGACGAAGAATACGCCGGGCATTTGCAAAGCATCTCCAACTTTATTTAGACTGAACGGGTTCCTTTTTGCCATTTGCTCAAACCCTCTCGTCCATACTTTCAATCCAAAAAGTTGTCCCATCTTGCCTTGTACTAAACCAAACTTGGAGTATAATGCACATTTAGGATCTGAAATTTGGTGTACCCCTTCGAGACCATAATCTAGGAGATATTTATTTGCAGTTTCGGTATCTGACATATGGACAAGGATAGGGATTACATTCTTTTCTTTTATGGATGTGCTTAGATCTTTGAGGTCAATCAAAGCTTCTCGACAATATATACAACCAAAGTGTCTTAGAAAAACCAATAAAATTGGTTTTTCTAAGGACATTTGATAAACACTTTCGCCATTATCTACAATCGCACTTTCTAGTGCTTCTTTGGTTATCATTTAAATAATTTAAAAGTTTAAACCAATTTCATCTTATCAAATTTTTTGATTACGTCGGTTACATGTTTTGCAGAAGCCTTAAGAAGCTTCTTTTCAGGAGCTTGTAATTTTAGCTCTAGAATTTCGGTGATCCCGTTTTTACCCAATTTCACCGGTACTCCTAAGAACATATTTTTAAGCCCATATTGACCTGTAAGCATAGCACAACATGGGAAAATTCTATTTTCATCGCGAATGATTGACTCTACCATTTGTGCTGCTGCCGCACCTGGAGCATACCAAGCAGATGTACCCATAAGTCCCACTAATTCGCCACCACCTTTCTTTGTTCTTTCTACAATTGCATCTAAGGATTTCTTATCGATCATCTCAGTAACTGGAATACCTGCTACTGTCGTATATCTCGGTAGAGGTACCATTGTATCTCCATGACCACCCATCAATACCGCTTGAATATCTTTTGGAGAAACCTTTAGTGCAGTTGCCAAAAATGCTCTATATCTAGCAGTATCTAGAATACCTGCCATTCCCATTACTCTCGCTGATTTTAACTTCGATGCTTTGAATGCAGCATAAGTCATTACATCCAAAGGATTAGAAACAACAATTATGATTGGATTCTTTGAATATTTTAGGATTTGTTGAGTAACTGAGACAACAATCTTCGCATTGATAGTTATCAAATCATCTCTACTCATACCTGGTTTTCTAGGGATACCTGCTGTTATGACAACAATATCAGAATTTCTAGTTTGGGCATAGCTCTTCGTTCCGGTTAATTTGGTGCTATAATAATCAATCGGAGCTTGTTGCCAAGAATCTAAAGCCTTACCTTTTGCAAGGTCCGCTTTTAGATCTAATAAAACAATCTCATTGACCACATCTTTATGTGCTAATACATTGGCGACCGTTGCACCAACATTACCTGCACCAACTACGGTTACTTTACTCATTTTCTTTTTAATTTTTTGTTTAATTATTGTTTAAAATAGATTCTGTAAAAATATATAAAATTTTTATCATATTAAGGCTGTAACTATATATAGATATTAAACTTATTATTATAGTAATTTCCTATTTTCATTGATTATTCATTTGATATGAAAGTAGAATTATGATAATATTTAAATTTAGACAATTGAAATTCAAAAAAAATGAATAAGATTGTACTCTCCCTTTTACTCTTAGTTTTTAGTTATCAAATGTTTGGGCAACTGAATATGGAACAAGTTGGAGAATACCAATATGATAATTGTAGTGATATTTGGGGCTATGCTGCACCAGATGGACGAGAATATGCAATTGTTGGATTATTTAATGGTATTTCTATTTTAGACTTAGACGATCCGACTAACCCGACAGAAGTGGCATTTTTACCAGGAGCAGGTTCTGGTTGGAGAGATATAAAAACTTGGGGTGGATATGCGTATGTAATAAATGAAACAGGTATGGATTAATGGTGATTGATTTACGTGATTTACTAAATTCTGCTTCAGCTACAGATTGGGCGCCTACAATTGATAATTCAGGATCTTTGAGTTCTTGCCATAATATTTGGATTGATGAATTTGGAACTGCTTATTTAGCAGGCTGTACATTGAATGGTGGAGGACTGTTGTTTGTAGATGATGCTACTACACCGGGAGAACCAATTTTTGTAGCCGCTGGAGAAAGAGAATATTCTCATGATGTATATGTTAGAAATAATATTTGTTACAGTTCCGAGATTAATTCCGGTGTTTTTTCTATTTAATGATGTGACTGATAAAGAAAATTATTTGACTTTGGGTAGTCAGACAACAGATTTCAATTTCACACATAATGCCTGGTTGAATGATGAAGGCAATGTATTATTTACAACTGATGAGATTGCCAATGCACCCGTTGGATCCTATGATGTTAGCGATCTAAATGATATTCAAATTTTAGATCTGTTCAAGCCATATGAGACGTTAGGAGATGGTGTTATTCCACATAATGTTCACGTTTGGAATGATTGGATTATTATTTCGTATTATTCAATGGGTGTATTGTTGTTGATGGTTCAAGACCAAATAATTTGGTAGAGGTTGGAAACTTTGACACTTTTCTATCTCCTGAAACTGGATTTAATGGTGCTTGGGGAGCATATCCATTTCTTCCTTTTGGATTAGTTATAACCTCTAACATGGATGGTGCAGTCTATTTGCTTGCTCCAACTTATGTCAGAGCTTGTTGGTTAGAAGGGAATGTAACTGATCCAGATAGTAGAGCAGTAATCAATGGAGCTTCAATAAAGATTATAGATACGAACGTAGTTGAGGAAACAAATGCATTGGGAGCCTATGCAACTGGATTCGCAACTTCTGGTACTTATCTTGTAGAAGCAAGTAAACCAAGATATCACCTCAAGAATTAACAGTAGATTTGGAGAATGGAGTTGTAACCGAGCTATCATTTGAATTAACTCCTCTCGCCTCTTTTACAGTCAGTGGGCTAGTAGTAGATGCAATATCAGGAGAAGGTATTCCCGATGCTCAAGTGGTCATTTCTAATGAAGCATTTAGTTTTGAAGGATTAAGTGGTGAAAGTGGAGAAATTGATTTTTCGATGTTTTATAATGGAGTCTAAGAGGTAACTGCAGGAAAATAGGGGTATAAAAATACTGTTCTAAATGATTATAACTTTGAAGAGGCAACAAATACAATAACGCTTGCTGTAGAGCAAGGAATTGAGGATATATTTTCATTAGATTTAGGATGGAATGTAGCGACTTCCGCTTCCACAGGAGATTGGGAGAGAGGCGTGCCTATTGGGGTAAATCCGCAAGGATTTTTTATTACTCCAAACATAGACGTGCCACAAGATCCTGGAAATCAGTGCTACGTTATAGGTAATACAGGAGATTTATTTGGAGGTGTTGTTTTAGGTGGGAGTGCTAGTTTGGAATATCCTACTTTTGATTTGTCAAATTTCAATGACCCATATTTATACTATTATGCTTGGTGGCTTTCAGTTAATTTGAATACCTATGGCCCTGGAGATGATCTTTTCGAAGTGTATCTTTCAAATAGAGATAATTTGATCATTATAGATGAAATTTCTTATGAGGAGTTGAATGCGCCTGAATGGGAATTTAGATCGATTAAGGTTTCTGATTTTATGGAACCAACATCAAATATGCAAATCACTTTTCAGGCTAATTCATCTGCGGATTTTAGTACGATTGGAGAGGCAGGTATTGATTATTTTTCTGTCACAGATGGACCTCTTTCTGATGTTGATGATATTGAAAAATTGAATGTAGAAATGGTGATATCTCCAAATCCAAGTAGCGATGTTTTCAATGTAGCCTATGATTTTGGAAATGTAGATCTTAAAAATGCAAGATTGGAAGTATATGATCAAATTGGGAGAAGATTGATTTCTAATAAATTAATAGACGGACAAGGAAATTTGCAGGTGGGAAAAGGTTTGAATCCTGGTCTTTATTTGTTAGTATTAAAAGACGGAGCTAAGATTGTTCAAATATAAAAAATTATAAAGCAATAGAAATTTTGTATCAAAATAGAATTTGACTATAAAACTAAAAAAGGGATAGACTCGAATAAGTCTATCCCTTTTTATCTTGCTGAATATAGTTTCTTTAATCTTTCAGGATATTACTTTTGTAGTATAACTTTCATGTAATGCACTTGAAGGTCATTGATTTTCAAAGCGACAAAATAATGTCCATTGAGTAATTCATTATCAGGTTGCCATTTGGCTTCATATTTATCGGGTGAAAGTATTCTTTCATCTAGATTAGCGATCAATTTGCCATTTAGGTCAAAGACGAGTAAACTAACTTTGGATCTTTTAAATACGCCATATTTTATAGTAAGCTGATCTGTAAATGGATTTGGTGAAACATGATATACCATTCCTTTATCAAGATGAATATCATTTACGCTAGTAATTCCGTTTCCATTCATAATGATATTAAAGGTTCCTTCTAGTACCCCATCTGGGCCTGTTGTCAAAGGAATAATTCTGTTGGTCGCATCAAACTGACCGCTAGATAGTGAGGATGCGGCATCGGTTTCATGTTCTGCATCACCTTCGAAGTAAAGTTGAGTTGTCAAAGTAGGAAAGCCGGGGGGTGTAATTTTATAATGTATATGTGAGGGCCTAAAGTTATTGCCATTCAAATATTTACCAGGTTTAATGGTTTCATAGATATAGAAGCCCTGTTCATTTGTTAGCATTTGACCACGTAAATTATAACCTTCATTATCGTAGACGCCTGCATCATTGGCATGCCATACATCTACAATCGTTTCTGGAATAAATTTACTACAGTCGAGGTCAAATACTCTACCTGTGATAATCATTCGAGTGCCAGGTTCGTTTTCGTTAGCTAATCGTGCATTGTAGAGTGTTGGTGGATTTTCAGTATAAAATGGACCAACACCAAAAAGATCTTGAGTTGTGATGTTACAATCTATCTGCAAAACATTTTTTCGATTATTAGATGTTCCTGACTTAAGAATATTTGGCACACTGCCTACTGTCAAAGCGGTCAATGCAGTATTTTTCAAAAACTGTCTACGATTTTTTTGGCCAGAATCTTTCATAGTAATTTAACTAATATGGGAACAATTTATTTCAGAGCTTCGGGGTTTTGGCACAAATTTTAAGTCGTTTGATAATTAGGGAAGGATAATATCACACAAGAAGTCTACAATTATTACATTATATTCTTAACTCTTAATGTATGCACAATTCTACAAATATACAGAAGGTAATTGCTTGGATTAAGATCTGTAAAAATAGGTATTTAAATATTCGAATAAATTATTACTTGAAGATATTCATTTTTCAAAACTACTCTAACTCACTTCTATCGATTTAAATTCAACATTTATAGTAGCTTCATTTTTGGCATCTATTTTTTCCTTATCAACTGTGAAGGAAGCGATATCATATGGTAATCCATGGAATGCCATTTTGAATTTTTTAATATTGCTTTCGTATTGACCAATAAGACTTAATTTGTTTCTATTCCAACAAAGAAACCTGGAATGGTAATCCAAATTGCGATTGTAGACTATATGTATTTTATGATGTAATTCCGATTCGCGTATTGTTCTCGATAAAAGCACCCTTTTTGACTACAACGATGCCTTCGCTTATGCAATAAGTATCAGTTTCAATATCCTCAAGTCCTTTCCCGCCCATGATAAATACACCCTTTCCGAGTCTCACATTTTTATCTAATATAGCATGTTGAATAAAGCAATCATTACCAACGCCAATTAGTTGATTATCAGGTAATTCTTCCATATCCTTTATTGTTTGATAATAATCATTACCCATGATGATAGAATCTCTAATAACGGTATTGAGTCCAACTCTAGACCTTATGCCTAAAATGGATCTACTAATTTCTGCTGCATGTACAATACAGCCATCTGAAATAAGTCCAAATGAAATTTTGGTTCCGAAAATTTTGGTAGGTGCTAACATTCTAGCGTGTGAGTAAACTTTATTTACATTGTCATAAAGATGAAAATCTGGTAAAAATCCAGAAAGTGCCAAATTAGCTTCCATAAAGCTGCTTATTGTACCAATATCAGCCCAATAGCCATCATAAGCATAACTCGCTACCTTAAATTCTGGGCTATTCACCGCAAAAGGGATGATCTCCTTGCCAAAATCATTGGCCTCTTTATTCTCATCAAAGAGCTTCTTCATGGTCTCTTTATTGAAAACGTATATGCCCATAGAAGCTAGGTAGTGTTTGTCAGTACTTGTATACTTATGCGGTAGTTCACTCTTCCAATTTCCGACTTGACTTATATCAGGTTTTTCAATAAAACGATCAATGAAGCCATCTCCATTTACCTTCATTATGCCAAAAGAAGTGGCGTCTTTTTCTATTACAGGTATGGTGGCAACAGTGAGATCTGCGTTTTGTTTTTTGTGGTGATCTAATATGGCTTCAAAATCCATATTGTATAATTGATCCCCAGATAATATCAAGATATATTCATGATCGATGGCATCTAATCTATTTTGTGTTTGTCTTACGGCATCAGCAGTACCTTGGAACCAATCACTGCTTTGTCTCGTTTGTTCGGCAGCCATGATTTGCACAAAGCCATTGGTAAACATATCAAAATGATAAGTATTTTTTATGTGCTTATTCAGAGAAGCTGAATTGAACATAGTAAGCACAAACATTTTCTTAATGTTAGAATTGATACAATTACTGATGGGAATGTCGATCAGTCTGTATTTGCCGGCAATGGGAACAGCCGGCTTGGAGCGATTTGCAGTAAGTGGGTAAAGTCTAGACCCTACTCCACCTCCTAAAATGACTGCGATTGTTTTGTTTACCATATTCTTTATTTTATATAAAGTGAATACATCTCTTTGTATTTCTTAGCTGATTGTCTCCAACTGAAATCTAATTTAATAATCTGATTTAACAATGAAGTGTACTTTTTCTTATTTTTATATAATTTTAATCCTCTCTTAATGGCTTTAGCAAAGCCTTTTGAATTTAAATTAGTGGTAGATATTCCAGTGCCACCATTTGAAATATCGGGGACAGTATCAATTAATCCTCCTACTTTGGTAACAATTGGAATGGTGCCATAGCGGTAAGAATATAGTTGATTAAGTCCACAAGGTTCAAATCGAGAAGGCATTAGAAGAAAATTACAGGCAGCATAAATTCTTCTTGCATATACTTCATCATAAGCGATGATTGTACATACTTTTTTAGGGAAATCTTCTTGTAACTTAAGGAGCTGTTCTTCGATGGTCTTGTCTCCAGATCCCAAAATTATAAAATTAACTTTATCTTTTTTTGCTATTACTCTTCTAATTGAAGTTACCAGAACATCCGCTCCTTTTTGATGTGCTAATCTTCCAATAAAACCCATCAATGGACCTGAATTATCTAATTCAATTTCTTTGTTTAGTGAGTCTCGATTATTTTTTTTGAAGTTTTGCCAATCGTTTTCTACTAACTTATTTTGAAGGTATTTGTCAGTTTCGGGATTCCATAATTGTTCGTCGATGCCATTCAATATACCTATACATTTTGACCTTTCACTGATATAAAGAGAAGTAAGCGTTTCGCTATCTAATGCAATTTCATTCATATAAGAGGGAGAAACAGTATTGACTGCCCAAGCACATTTTAGAGCAGTAGCCAAGCTATTAATTTTTTCATCCCATTCTAACATCCCATCAAATTCTCGATTATATGACGGAAGTAAACTAATTATATCCCAATCATATACTCCTCTATACATTCCGTTATGAATTGTGAAGAAAGTGGGAAGAGTTTTTAGCTTTTCATAAGCAGGTACAAACTGTATTAAAAATGTAATTAAAGCAGTCATGTGATCATGGCAGTGAAGTCCGTCAAACTTTTTTCGACCTTTTACAAGCCATTCAATTACTGCTAATTGGAAAGTTAAATATCTTTCCATTTCATCCTCGTATGCATTGCCATCTTTGCCCAGATAAATGTTCTCTCTATCAAATAATTCAGGAACATCAATAACATAGAAATCAAATGCCAATATACCCGCTTTTAGTTTTTGGACTCTAAAGATGTATTCCTTTTTATCTAGGAAGATGGATCCTTTGTTTACAGTTGTAAAACTTTGGGCTTTGATCCATTTTGTCCCATATTTAGGAAGAATAACAGAGCCTTCTACCCCTTCATTTGGCAAGTATATAGGAAGGGCACCTACTACATCACCCATACCTCCTGCCTTTGCTGCAGGATAACATTCAGTGGATATATGTAGGATTTTCATCTTTGTAATCTTGTTTCGTGACTCGTGTTTCGTGACTCGTATTTCGTTACTCGTTTGTCGTATATCGATTGTTGGGACTCGTTTATCTTTATTTGTGAATGGTATTTAGTTATTTGTAAACTAGTAATATATTGTATTCATTATTTAGGTATCGTTTTATTGAGTTTGAAAATCATGCCAGCGAGAGGGGCGAGAGTAAGTAGTGCAGAATGTTCTCTATCTTGACAAGCAAGATTTTCACTTTCGATATCTCTATTTTCAATCCCACTACCCCAATAATCTTTATCATCACTATTAAATATCTCATTGTAAGTTCCTGATTGAGGTAATCCTACTCTAAAGTTTTCTTTTACCTCGAGTGAAAAATTTAAAACTACAATAAGTTCTTGATCATCAGACTTTCTAATAAAGCTCAAAATGCTATTTTCATTATCATCGCAGTTGATCCATTCAAAACCTTTGGATTCATAATTGTATTGATAAAGTGAGTTTTCTTTCCTGTAAAGATGGTTTAAATCTGCAACCATTTTTTGTATTCCATTATGAGGATCAAATTCTAGTAGATGCCAGGGTATACTTTCATTTACATTCCACTCTGAAGTTTGACCAATATCCGCACCCATAAAAAGCATCTTCTGCCCTGGGTGAGTAAACATTGCAGTCAATAATAATCTAAGATTTGCAAATTGTTGCCATTCATTTCCTGGCATTTTATAGACCAATGATTGTTTGCCATGCACAACTTCATCATGGGAAAGAGGAAGCATGTAATTCTCTGATAATGCGTAGGTTAAACTTCTTTTTATATCTTCGTGATGATATTTTCGATAGATTGGATCTTTTTGAAAATAGTCTAAGGTATCATTCATCCATCCCATCATCCATTTAAGACCAAAACCAAGACCTCCAAGATGTACTGGTTTTGTTACGCCAGGAAAGGCTGTAGATTCTTCTGCAATCATCTGAATATCTGGATAATCTAAATATATTGATCTATTTAATTCCTTTAAGAAATTAACAACCGCTAAGTATTCGTTACCACCATTTATGTTAGGAGTCCATTGATCTTCTTCTCTGCTATAGTCAAGATATATCATGCTTGCTACAGCATCTACACGTAGTCCGTCAGCATGAAATTGATCGAACCAAAAATGAGCGCTACTAAGTAAAAATGAACGTATTTGTGGTCGTTCATAATTGAAAATTAAACTATTCCAATCTGGGTGATATCCTTTCTGAATATCTGGATGCTCGAATAACTTAGATCCATCAAATTCTGCTAATGCGTAATCATCACTTGGAAAATGGGCTGGAACCCAATCCAGGAATATGCCAATGTTGGCTTGATGCAAAGCATCTATAAGATATTTGAATTCGTCGGGATTGCCATAGCGACTACTCGGGGCAAAAAAGCCAGTACATAAGTAACCCCATGAAGGATAATAAGGGTGTTCCATGACTGGCATAAATTCTACATGAGTATATCCCATTTTAGAGATATAGTCTACAAGATCTTTTGCTAATTCTTTGTAATGAAGTGACCTTGATTCTTGTTCATTTTTTTTCCAGCTACCTAAATGTATTTCATAGACGGAAATGGGAGAAGTCAAACTATTATGAGCTTTCCTTTTTGAGAGCCAATCTTGATCTTTCCAAGAAAAATCATCCTCCCAAACTATACTAGCGGTCTTCGGAGGCATTTCATATAGACGAGCATAAGGATCAGTTTTGTCTCTTACTTGTCCATCGTGATCTGAATAAATTCTATATTTATACAATTCTAATTTACCTATATTGGGTATAAATCCTTCCCAAATACCAGAACTATCCCAACGAACATTTAGTGTATGTTTGTGTCCTTGCCAAGAATTAAAATCCCCGATTACTTCAACTTTTAAGGCAGCCGGTGCGTACACTGCAAAACACACTCCTTCTACCCCATCTAAAGTAGCAATATGGCTACCCATTTTATTGTACAATTGAGTGTGTTTCCCAACATTAAACAATTGAATGTCAAAATCAGTAAACAAACTGTATGATAGTACATTTTGACTCATTATACAATATCGTTATTTTTGTGATAAATTTTGCGATATAAATTAATAATTTTTTACATAATTACTTTAAAATTAGAAGTTTTACTTGATAAAAAAGTTAAGAATTATTGGAAACTATTTCCGAAGTATTATAATAAATTGATGGTAAAATTTTTGTTGTTGGTGTCTGAAAACGTTGCTCATTAATTGATTTTCTGTTAAATTGCAATATAAATGAAATAATTTGTAAGCTCCATTACATATTGTAATTTATAATAATGTTTCGCCCGTATTTTGAATTAGGTATTTGAATATTATTAAACAATGAAAGTAAAAGCGATAAATTCTGTTAGTTTTAAGGAAATATTATTAAAAATTGAAGAAATGTTGGTTGATTTTTCACCAACATTGGCCATCGTATATTTTGATACTTTATTTGATTATAAATCATTAGGAGCTTATTTGGAACAGAAAGAAATTCAAACAATAGGGACAAGTACATGTGGAGAAATATGTAACGATCAAAATTTGAGTGAATCCTGCTCTATTTTATTTTTAGATCCTAAAGAGGATCATTTCAAAATACAGATTGAAAAATTTGAAGGTGATGAATTTGAGACGGCGAAAAAAATTGCATTGAATGCAAAGGAAAATTTTGAAAATCCGGCGCTTATAACCTATGCGTCTAAAGTTGGTGTCAATGGAGATCTAGTTGTGAAAGGTTACAAAGAAGTGTTAGGAAAGGTAGCTCCTATTTTTGGAGGTTTGGCAGGAGATAATTTCAGGAATGATGAGTTTATTGTTTTTAGTAATAATCGATTTGAGCCAAATGGCTTAGTTGCTCTAGTTTTTGATGGAAACATAATAAAACTTGAAGGAAAATCTTATAGTGGGTGGAAAGAATTAGGTCGAATGCACACAGTAACTAAAGCCCAGGGAAATATTTTGCATGAGATTGATAATTCTCCTGCTTTAGAGATGTTTGTTCAGTATTTTGGTATCGAGAAATCTACTTCAGATGATGGGACACCCTTGGATGTAATTCCAGGGATATATCCATTAAAGGTGATAAAAGATAATGAGGCTGAATATTTAAGATCACCTCTTTTATATGATAAAAAAAACCTTTCATTAATTTTAGCAGGAGAAGTAAATGAAGGGGATAAATTTAAGTTTTGTACAATGCCAGATTTTGAAACAGTAGAATCAACGGTAAAATACTTTCAAAAATATTCAAACTCACATCAAGAAATCGATGCTGTTGTAGTCAATACATGCGCTGCAAGAAAATTAGCTTTTGGACCGATGATGAACATAGAGATCAAGGATATATTTAATATTTGGAATGTGCCAATGGCAGGCTATATGGCTATGGGAGAGATCGGAAACAATTGTAAAGATGATATATGTGATTTTCATAATGTAACATGTAGTCTGTTGACATTAAAAGAAATTTAATTAATTATAAATTGAAAAATCTAGATGAAATATTAAAATGGATTGAAAAATCTAATATACCTAATTCTAGGTTGGAAGAAATAGAGGAATATTTTAAGGAGATGAAGCGTGAATGTGAATTGAAAAATTTTCAAGTTAGTCGATTGAAAGATAATCTTAAGATTAATACTCGATTCTTGAACTTGACAGTGCATGATTTAGAGCATACTGTTGAGCTTCTTTCGGATTCAAATCAACAATTAAATAATTTTGTGAAAATTGCTTCTCATGATCTCAAATCTCCCTTAAGGTCCATAAGTAGTTTCTCCGCATTATTGGGCAAAATGTTGAATGACAAGCTCACGCCTAAAGAATCTGAATACTTTAGAATTATAGAAACGAGTGCAAAGTCTATGGGCGCTCTAATTGAGGACCTGCTATTATTTACAAGAATAAATGCCGAGAGTTTAAATATTAAAGAAGAATATCTGGATAGCATGCTAAATGAGGTTCTTCAAAATCTAGATTTTGATATTAAAAAGAATCAAGTAGTTATTGAAAATAAAACTAGGCCTTATTTAATAAGATGTGATTCTATAAAATTTAAACAAGTCCTACAAAATTTAATTGCAAATGGAATTAAATTTTCTTGTTTTAAAGACAATATTCCTCACATAGTCTTGGAAGCGGAGGAAAAGCCAGCAGTTTGGAAATTTTCAGTAAAAGATAATGGGATAGGTATCGATGACATTTATAAAATTGAAATCTTTAATGAGTTTAAAAAGCTGAATGGGAATGATTTTGAAGGAACCGGTATGGGATTAAGCATTTGCAAGAAAATTATCAATAAACATAATGGGGAAATTTGGATCGATGAAAAAGTAAATCATGGAACCACATTCTGCTTCACTATTGATAAGCATCTTGAGAATGAAAACTAATTCAGGGTTTCCGCTTACCTAATTCGTAACCACTCAGTCGGTATGATATATTATTAAAAATTTATATATTACGGTAGAAAAGCCACTTACCAGAGAGATAATAGAGTAAAAAGACTCATTATCGAAGACAATAAATCCATATTAGATCGACTATCTTCATTAGAAGAAGAAGTAAAGTTTCTGCGCAAAGAGAATACTTTGCTACGCAAGGAGAATACTTTACTACGCAAGGAGAATAAGAAGCTAAAGGCTCGCATCAAAGAATTGGAACATAAAAAGACAAGTAGAAATAGCTCTAAGCCACCATCAAGTGATATGTCCAAACCAAAACGAAATACAAGTTTGCGAGAACGATCAGGGAAAAAGCCAGGAGGACAGAAGGGTCATAAAGGAAGCACTTTAAAAATGGTTGAAACCCCTGATGAAATCATTGATCATATTCCCCAGTATTGTAACGGATGTGGTACATCTTTGTCAGTACAAACCCAACAATTCAAAGAACGTCGTCAGGTAATTGATATTCCACCAATAAAACCAATAGTAACAGAACACCGCATTTATTCAAAACAGTGTAGTTGTGGACATTGTACTCATGGGGATTTCCCAGATGGTGTTATCAATCATGTCA
>Ga0209828_1001469_pt1 | contig 21185 bp, 18 predicted proteins | sample MaitaG_FD_187429 | JGI IMG/M metagenome (GOLD analysis project Ga0209828, IMG submission 187429) | Marine algal microbial communities from Maine, USA - Maine_Asex2 metaG (SPAdes) (version 2) | ecosystem: Host-associated > Algae > Red algae > Unclassified | place: Maine, USA | collected 2015-01-05
GGAGGCAACGACCCGAGCTGCGGCAACCGCAGTGCCGCAGGATCCACCAATAAGGAGGCCTTCTTCTTCGGAAACGCGGCGGGCCATCGCGAACGAATCCGCATCGCTGATGGCGATGACTCGGTCGACCACCGTTTGGTCATAGGTCTCGGGCCAGAAGTCTTCGCCTACGCCCTCGACCAGGTACGGGCGGCCGGAGCCGCCGGAGTAGACCGACCCTTCGGGATCAGCCGCAATGATCTGAATGTTTGGATTCTGCTCCTTGAGGAACCGGGCGACTCCGCCGAGTGTTCCGCCGGTGCCGGCACCGGCCACGAAATGTGTGATCTTGCCGTCGGTCTGACGCCAGATCTCGGGCCCAGTGGTTGCGTAGTGCGCTTCGGGATTCGATTGATTTGCGTACTGGTTGGGGCGATAGGCGTCGGGAATCTCGGTCACGAGACGCTCCGCCACGGAGTAGTACGACTGCGGATCCTCGGGCGGAACCGCTACTGGACACACCACCACTTCGGCCCCGTACGCTCGGAGCAGGTCAACCTTTTCTGGTGCGACTTTGTCGGTCATCACGAACACGCACTTGTAACCACGTTGGCTCGCCACGATGGCAAGTCCAACACCGGTGTTGCCCGAAGTCGGTTCTACGATGGTGCCGCCGGGTTTGAGTAGGCCTTTGGCTTCGGCGTCGTTGATCATCCACAATGCGGGACGATCCTTGGCGCTCCCGCCTGGGTTGGTGAACTCAAGCTTGGCCACAATTGGACACTTGGCATCTTCGTTGACCGTATTGAGGCGCACCATGGGTGTGTTGCCGATGAGTTCTATTGCTGAATCTGCGATCTCCACGGTTCCAGACTAGCGATGAACGGTGGACCTGAAGGGATCACAGAGGTCGTGCGGGGCCGACAAAGTAGTGTTCGGTAGAGATTTACGAGGGGGACGTTCCATGGGAATGCAGCAGTCACAACTACTCATGCACAAGCTGGTCGAGCGCAGCGCGATCGTTGCGCCAGACGAGGAGGTGGTCACGGCGACCGCCGACGGCGTGCGCCGCCAGACCTACCGTGAAACGCGCGCTCGGTCACATCAGCTGGCGCACGCGTTGTCCGACGCTGGGATAGCCGTTGGCGATCGAGTCGGCACGTTCATGTGGAACGGGTCTCGTCACCTCGAGGCGTACTGGGCTTCGGCCGGTATGGGCTGTTGCCTGCACACACTCAACATCCGCTTGGGCCCCAAAGATCTTGCGTACATCATCAATCATGCTGGTGCAAAGGTCTTCATTGTCGACGCAGATCTGCTGCCGCTGCTGGAACCAGTAGTCGACAAGATCCCAGCGGTCACGCAGTTTGTTGTCGCGACCGAACCCGGGTTCGAAGGTTGGACCACAAGCTTCCCTAATGCCATCGACTACGAAGACTTCATTGCCGGCAAGCCCGAGCTTTACGAATGGCCGGAGCTTCCCGAGACCACGGCGCTTGGGCTCTGCTACACCAGCGGCACTACTGGTGACCCAAAGGGCGTGGAATACGAACACCGCTCACAGTATCTGCACACGCTCACGCAGTCGCTGACCGACTGCATGGGCTTGACCGGCGCCGACACCCTCTGCGGCATCGTGCCAATGTTTCATGCTCAGGGATGGGGGCTGCCGTGGGCCGCCACCATGCTCGGCATGAAACAGGTCATGCCGCACCGGTTCATGTCGCCGGATCGGTTGATTCAACTCTTGGCCGACGAAGGTGTCACGATCTCGGCTGGTGTACCCACGATTTGGCAGGGCGTTAAGTCGATTGCGCAGGCGAACCCCGGCAAGTACGACTTGTCGAAACTGGAACGGCTTACGTGCGGCGGTTCGGCACCGCCGCCATCGCTCATCGAGTGGTACTGGGACGACAGCGAAGTCGAGATGGTTCAGGGATGGGGCATGACCGAGACATCGCCGCTCGCCACCACAAGCCGCAGAGTCATGAAGCGCAGCCAGCTCACATCGAGCGACGAAGCAAAAGCCATCAACCAGGCCAAGGCAGGCCAGCTCATGCCCGGCCTCGAAATGAAGATCGTCGACGATGACTTCAACGACCTGCCGTGGGATGGCGAAGCGGTCGGCGAGGTCCTGATTCGTGGCCCCTGGATCGCCCAGGAGTATTACAAAAACCCCCAGCCAGACAAGTTCCACGACGGCTGGTTGGTCACCGGCGACGTCGCCAAGATCGATCCCGAGGCCTACCTGATTATCGCCGATCGCTCCAAGGACCTGATCAAGACCGGTGGCGAATGGATTAGCTCTGTGGACCTCGAGAACCACATCGTTGCGATCCCCGGAGTCTCCCAGGCCTGCGTGGTCGCGGCTCCCCATCCCAAGTGGGATGAGCGACCGGTCGCGCTCGTCGTTCTCGACGATGGCGCCGACGTTGCCGCCAACACAATTATCGATCACTGCGCCACCGCCTACGCCAAGTGGCAGCTGCCCGACGACGTGCTGTACGTCGCCGAGATCCCACTCACCGGCACCGGCAAGATGGACAAAAAGGTTGTCCGCGCCCAATTCGAGGCCGACGGCTACCTTCTCCCAGACTTGCGCTAAGCCGATGACCGATGCACAACACATGTCGACCGACGAATTTCGAGCACTCGGACATGAGCTGATCGACTTCATCGCGGACTACCGCGACGGAATTGACAGATACCCAGTTCTCTCACAAGTTGCGCCCGGCCAGGTTGCGAGCCAGATTGCGGCGAGACCTCCGGAGCAAGGCGAAGATCTTTCCAGTCTGGTGGATGATTTGCATTCGATCATCGTCCCAGGGATTACCCACTGGCAATCACCGAACTTCTTTGCGTACTTCCCCGCGAATGCGTCGTTGCCTTCGGTGCTCGGCGAACTACTCAGCGCGGGGTTTGGCGCACAAGGCATGTTGTGGGCCACCAGTCCTGCTGTGACTGAGCTTGAAACCGTGATGATGGACTGGCTCATCGAACTGTGCGGTCTTCCCAGCCGTTTCCGCTCGAGCGGCGAAGGTGGGGGAGTCTTGCTCGACAGTGCCTCGTCGGCGGTCCTTACTGCCCTGGTTGCTGCCCGACACCGGACGGTAGGACACCGCCCCGCTCCGGAACTGCGGGCCTACACATCGACCCAGGCGCATTCATCGGTCCTCAAGGGCATGCGGGTTGCCGGGTTCGCCGACGACCAGCTGCGCAGCATCGATGTCGATGAGAACTTCGCGATGCGTGCCGATCTGCTAGCTGACGCCATGGCCGAAGACGCTGCCGCAGGACTCACGCCATTCTTCGTCGTGGGCACCGTGGGCACAACGTCGTCGACCGCAATTGATCCAATAGCCCGGATCGCCGAGGTCGGAGCGCAATACGGTGCGTGGATCCACGTAGATGCGGCCTATGCCGGCAGCGCTGCAGTTGCGCCCGAACTGAGGCCGTTGATTAACGGTGGCCTTGACCGCGTGGACAGCTACTCGTTTAACCCACACAAATGGTTGCTGACCAACTTTGACGCGGCGGCCTTTTGGGTTGCGAACGGCGATTCGCTGACGAACGCAATGGCCATCGTGCCCGAATACCTCAAGAACGCTGCCACCGAATCAGGCTCGGTCATCGACTATCGCGACTGGCAAGTTCCGCTCGGGCGTCGCTTCCGGGCTCTCAAGCTTTGGCTCGTTATCCGTTGGTATGGCGCCGAAGGCCTCCAAGCGTTTGTGCGAGAACATGTTGCGCTCGCGCAAGAGCTGTCTCAATGGGTCGATGATCATCCATTGTTTGAGCGACTCGCACCCACGCCGTTCAGTCTCGTTTGTTTCGCCCACGTCGACGGCGACGAACGCACCCGTGAGATCGTCGAAGCGATCAATGCCGATGGCACTCACTACGTGACCCACACATCGCTTAGCGGCCGCTACACCCTGCGGGTGGCCATCGGGTCAGTGACAACCGAACGCGCTCACGTCGAAGCCCTCTGGCAAGCCATAAGGTCTGCTGGTGACTGAAGCGACTGTTCTGGTTCCGCGGCCCGATGACTGGCATGTACATCTGCGTGATGACGAAATGCTCCAAGCTGTCGTTGACCACACAGCTCGGTGGTATCGGCATGCATTGGTCATGCCGAATCTGACACCACCGATCACGACAGCCGCCGGGGCGCAGGCCTACCGAAGCCGCATCCTGGAGGCCGCTTCGGTAGGCGAAGAGACGTTCATGCCGGTGATGAGTCTGTACCTGACCCAAGATCTTGACATCGTCGACCTGCTTGCTGGTTGGCAGGCAGGAGTCGTTGGTGCGGTCAAGTTCTATCCGGCCGGTGCTACAACCAACTCCGAAGCCGGGGGTACCAACCTGCTCGACTTCGAGCCGACCTTGGCCGCAATGGCTGAGCATCAGATCCCGCTCCTGGTGCATGCCGAGTCAACAGATCCTGCGATTGACATCTTCGCCCGAGAAGCAGCGTTTCTTGAGCAACAGGTTGGGCCGCTGCTCGCCCACATGCCCGAGCTGAGCGTCACGGTCGAACACATCTCGACCGCTGCGGGTATCGACTTGGTGCATGAGTTTGACCAGGCTTACGGGTCGATCACGCCGCACCATTTGTCGTGTGACCGCTCCGACATTCTGGCCAACGGCATGCGGCCGGAGCTGTACTGCAAGCCAGTCATTAACTCTGCGGACAATCGCCGAGCGTTGGTCGCCGCGGCAACATCTGGCAGCCCAAAGTTCTTTCTCGGCACTGACTCGGCCCCCCACCCGCTGAGCCAGAAGGAAGCTCGGGTGGCAAAGGCCGGCATCTTCAATGCTCCCTATGGCCTCGAAGTCACTGCCGAGGTCTTCCACTCCGCCGGTTCACTCGAACACTTCGCTGGTTTCGTTTCGGTCAACGGTGCACTGCGCTATGGCTATGAACCAAGCCGTGATCAGCTCATGCTCACCCGTCGTGAGAGCACCGACACTTTGAACTTGGCAGAGACGCTGACCACCGCAGCGGGTGACGAAGTCCGGCTATTCGGTCTGGCCGAAGCCACCCTGTGGACGGTAAGCGAAGTTGCTGAGTTGTAGCTAGGCGCCCCATTGCGCCAAGTACCTGTGCATGGATTCGACGGCAGCGTCGTCGAGGACGATATGACCGTCGATCTCTCGGCCAGCGAGGTGTTCGATGACTTCGTGTACGTCGACGATAGAGAACGCTGCCATGTCGTAGTCGACGCCAACTTGGGCGAGCGCGGCTAGGTCTCCGGTTCCTCGTTCACGGCGGTCGACTGAAATCACCAAGCCAGAAAGTTCAACGTTGGCTGCAGCCTGCATGATTGGCACCGTCTCACGAATTGATGTGCCTGCGGTGGTGACGTCTTCGACCCACAGCACGCGGTCGCCATCGACCGGGTTATGGCCAACGAGCACGCCTCCCTCGCCGTGATCTTTCACTTCTTTGCGGTTGAAAGCAAAGGCGATGTCTCGGCCCCGACGGGCGAGCGCGACACTAGCGGTGACCACCAGGGGAATGCCCTTGTAGGCCGGCCCAAACAGCACGTCGATGCCTTGCCCAGACTCGTTCACAAAGTTCTCTATGGAGTCGGCATAGAACTCACCGAGTCTTTCCATCTGCATGCCGGTGCGGTAGCGGCCAGTGTTCACGAAATAGGGCGTTGACCGGCCGCTTTTGGTGACGAAGTCCCCGAAGGTCAGTACTTCGGAACGGACCATAAAATCGATGAACTCTTGTTTGTACGTCTCCACCAACTCAGACTACGACGGCGCAGTGGCGACGAGGGCGTCGGTGTGATCCAGGATCCAGTTGACGGTTCGCCGGTTCGTTTCCTCGTAGCCATTCCCCAGCAGGGTCTGAAACCCGACATGACCGCCCGCTGCCAGCGCCTTGAGGTTGTCGCGCGCGTGTTCAAGGAAGGCAATGGCCAGTTCGACGACCCGCGCCCGTTCGCCGGAGTCCAGCTCGTGCACGCTGCAGAAGATCCCAAAGCGGCGCACCCGGTCTAGCTCACGGCCTTCGGCCAAATCGAGATCGCCAAACGGAGCCCAGTGGCGGATGGCAACGGCGACGTCGAAGAGGGGGTCGACCGGTCGACAGTAGTCAAAGTCAATGAACCCGGTGACCTGCAGATTAGGGTCGACGATCACATTGGTCATCCCCAGGTCGTTATGACAGACAATCAGTTCGCTTGCGGCACTTGCCTGAGGTGGGAAGTAGTTACCCGCTGACACCGCCCACACAGCATGGGCTGGGCTTTCGTATCCTCTCGCCGCTTCGTGTAGTTGCCTCTGGAGCAAGGCGACGTTAGCGAGCAAGGCCTCGTCGAACGCCCAGTCGGGATAGGGAGGGGTGGGTGCGGTTCCGGTGATGAAGCTGAGGCGATGACGACCCTGGGAGTCGAACCCGATCGGCTTGGGTACGAACGAGACGCCGGCGGCGACCATGCTGCGCAAAAAGTGATCGACCGAGGGGGTCTGCTCGTAGGTCGGTCGAGCCACTTGGTCCCCTATGCGGACCACATTGCCAGCATTGGCACGCCCACCTTTCAGGATGATCTCGTCGTCGGTGCTGGACACCGCAACAGTCTGGCCGAGGCCAGTCAGCAATCAGGCGATCTCTGGATACAGGTCGTGCTTGATGTTGGCAATTGGCCCTTGAGACACTTGAACAATGAAGCGACGCGCCGTCGCAAAGTCCGTCGCAATGCCGCTCAAGGACTCGCGCACGCCGCTGACCAGGAGATTCTGGGCAGCCATTCGATACCAGACCGGGCCGAATAAGAGATACACGTCGAGCAATGTTTTGAGCTGAGGCTCAAGCTCGTTCATCAGCGCAACAACCGCCTTTGGCAGCACTGACTTGAGCGAGTCCAACAATGCAAGATCGACGGTGATGTTGTGCGCGATTGCCGGAAACATGCCAGCGGTAAACAGGGCTTCGTCGCCGAGCAGCCGGAGGGCTCCAGCGCGCTCGGTGTCGCTCGCCGTGGCGAAAAGGTGAAGGAGAGAGTCGAGTCGTGCCCGGTCGCACCGGGTCACGGTTGGAGCAAGGTCTACCAATTCGAGCGGCGCAGGAGCGGCGAGGTACGAGGCCAGGAGGCCGACCACGAACTCTTGGTGCTGTGACTGTCCGCTGAAACTCAGAAGGTTTAGGTCGATGACCGCCTGGTCGCTTGCGCTCCATCCGGCAGCGCAAATTTCGCCCGCGGTCTGATGCACGGCAACCGCAAGCTGAAGCAGACGGTGTTGTCCCGGGTTGCTTCGTTCCGTCAAGTCGAGCAGCCGCACGGCTTCGGGGGAGGCGAGGGCCACTTTTATATCGTGGGGTCGGCTGTGAAACGCAGATGTAGCCCCATCGGATCCGACGAAACCTGTTGTTTCAGCCAGAAGCCGGAGAGAGGCCGCGTCGAGATGTTCGCGGTAGTCGCTTGCCACCCCATGATCCTAGAAGGCGGTTTCGCACTTTGATAAGGGCCTTTTGGCCCATGTTTGGCTGGAAGCGGTGAACGGAGGAAGCCGCGGTTTGACCCGCTTACGGCAGTATGGTCTTGCGGCGCTGCCGTGTGAAGATCGCCGTGCGCTGAGAGGAATGCACTCGAACCATGAAGGCACGTCGTCGACACGCAAGGCAAGCTTTCCCGGCGGTTCTTCTTGTCCTCCTGGTCGTGCTGGGTTGTTCAACCCCTGATCCGGTGCAACCGGTGCCGACCTCGTCTAACCAAGCCGACCAAGCCCAGTCTGACCAGAGTGACGCGGCCCAAGGCGGATCAGATTCTTCGCTGTTACCCGAAGCGGCCGAAAGCGCAACGCCCGCGGCGGCCGCTGCCGAGCCGACGCTTGCCGATCAAGAAATTGCTTCGGTCACGGATCTGAAAGTTGGCGAACAGATCGCCGATGCTCAAGGAAACCTGATCTCGGTCTACGGCTATGTCACCTGGTCCGAACCATTCGCAGCACTTAGCGATGCTGCGCAAGCGGGCTTTCCGTTCTTTGCAGACGTTGAGGCGCTGGGTGACCCAGGAACGGCGTTGTTAGTCCTCGATGTTGGCATGTGCAGCGCCGGACTTGATGTCTCCGGGTTCGGCACCGCAGAGTTCTTTGTGCATGCGTCAGCCGATGAAGTTCTATCTGCCGACCGGGTGCTCGACCGCGGCATACTCACCCGCCATCCCGTGGTTACTCCCGGTTTCGACTTTCCCACCAGCGCAACATGTAACCGAGGGTGGTTGCCAGTGCTCTGGAGTGGCGACGCCGATCCTTCGACCGCCCGATACGTGCTCACGACCCGCGAGTCTGCGGCCGAGGAAATCGAGCGACATGTGTATCAGTGGGATCTTTCCGACTCTGGCATCGACCCCGCCGGTCTAGCCGATGTCGAAGACACGCGATTCGGGTCGGGGCAGGAGGTGACATTCAACGACGGAGTACTCAGCGAGACAACGGTGACGCTTCGGGGGTGGGCTGAGCTCATCGGTCTCGATTCGCCAGTCGAGGGAACTCGGGTCATTGGGGTTGCGATTAACTGGTGTCCGTCGGCTTCTGCGCAGACTGAGTTCGGCGTAGGAGTCGATGGTTGGAACGTTGTCATGCCGCTCGTAGCTGACAGGCCAGCAGCAGACCAAGGTTGTTTTGATGAGTGGTTCGAGTTCGCAATACCCCTCGGAGGCGTGCCATCGAGCTTTTTCGTAAGCGACGGCCTCGACGCGACCAACGGCTATGCGGAGTGGTCTCTTGAGAATGCAGCCATCGCCGCGCCTCAATAGCTTCGAGCGTCTTGGCTTGGCGGTCCTTGTGGTCGTCATAGCGAGCGCCTGCACCAGTGCCGACGAGCGAGGGATGTCGGATCCGGCCGCGCTCGAGGTCGTGGCTGCCACTGCGGTACCTACGACTGCGCCGGTCGTGTTACCAACGGCCGAACCAACGCCAGCGCCCACTCCAACACCGAGCTTCTCTGGCTGGGTCGATCCAGCGACGGTTGGACAGAACGTAGGCACGACCCCTGGCCTGCTCACGTTCCGGGGCAATCCGACCCGGAGCTTCTATGGAACAGGCCCAGTGCCGCGAACACCTCGAGCCCAGTGGCGTTTTGGCAACGGCAAGGAACTCTGTTCGTTCAGCACTGTTGGTCAAGAGACATCCGAATGGTGTGGCACCGGCTGGACAGGTCAACCAACGGTGTTCGACTACGACGAGCGCCGATGGGTCGTGTTTGGCTCTTACGCGCCGGCTGTCCATTTTCTGGATGCGAGCTCAGGCGAGCGGATTATTGCCGACTTTGGCGTCGGGGATTTGATTAAGGGTTCGGTGACCATCGATCCCGACCAGTACCCGCTGGTGTACTTCGGGTCCAGAGATGGCTTCTTTCGGGTTGTCTCCTTCGATGGCGAATCGCCTCGTGAACTGTGGCAGTTGAGCGCCGAAGCTGTGCAGCCCACTTTGTGGAACGACGATTGGGACGGCCCCGGCGTCGTGCTCGATGACTACCTATTCGTTGGAGGCGAAAATTCAAACCTGCACATCGTGAAGCTCAATCGCGGCTATGACGCGAGCGGCCTCGTGATCGTTGAACCAGAACTGGTCTTTCACGCCCCGGGTTGGGACGACGAATTACTGCGCGACCTGGGCGATTCAAACGTTTCGATCGAGACGGCGATCACCATTGTTGGCGACACGTTGTGGTTCGGGAACAGCGGCGGCCTGATCCAGGCCTGGGATATTGGTGGTCTCAAGCAAGGAGTCGACCCGACCCGAGTGCTTCGGTTCTGGACTGGCGACGACGTTGACGCGTCGGTTGTGATCGACGACGAAGGCTTTGCTTACGTTGGCGTTGAACTCGAACGGGCCTTCAGCCGTGCCGTTCAGCTCGGCCAGTTGATCAAGCTCGATCCCCGCAAGCCCGATGATCCGGTCGTGTGGAGCCGCGATCTGCATGTGCGAGTCCCCGACGGGATCTGGGCCACTCCAGCGCTACATAAGGACGTCCTTTACGTGCCTACGAACGAGGGAAACTTGCATGCGATCGATCGCGCTACTGGCGAAACCCGGTGGAGGGTCAAACTTCCAGGACCGGTCTGGTCATCGCCCGTTGTGGTCGACGATGTTCTGATGCAGGCGGACTGCGCCGGAGTGATCCACGCGTGGGATGTCGCAGATACAAGTCGTGATCCAGAGAAGCTCTGGACCATTGGTCTTCCGTGGTGTATCGAATCAACCCCTGCGGTCTGGGACGGGCAGATTTTCGTTGGCCATCGGCGCGGCGAACTATGGGCGATCGGTGACTAGAACCCTCGCTGGCGAGTCGGTGGCTCGCCAAAAACGGGATTCGGATGGAGCGATTTCGCTCCATCCGAATCTGTTTCCGCTTAGCAATTCCTCCCAGAATCTTTAGTTCCGCCCGGTGATTGCTGAGAGGGGGATTCGCCGCTGTGTGACGAGTTTGCCTGCTCCCAAGCGCCCGGTCTGTGAACTGGTTCACATAGTCGCGATTTCTTTAGCGAAGTCCTGCACGCTGGATGGCGCCGGCCAGCTACAGCTCGACAACAACTCGGCCGCGTACCTGTCCAGCCAAAATGTCTTCGGCGACCTGAGGTACCCCGTCAAGTGAGACGGTCGACGTAATCTCGTCGAGGAGCGAGGTGTCGAGGTCATGCACAAGGCGGTTCCACGCCTGAGCCCGGTCGTGTTGGGAGCGATGCACGCAGTTGATACCAACGAGCGTGACGCCTCGCAAGATGAACGGAAGCACTGAGGCGTTCAAATCAGGACCCTGGGCCAGACCACAGGCGGTAACAACCCCGTTGTCTTGCATCCGTGCGAGCACATTGGCGAGAGTGTTGCTTCCGACCGCATCGACTGCGCCGGCGTAAGCGGGCTTCTGGAAGGGCTTGCCGGGCTCACTGAGCTCGGAACGGTCAATGACGGTGGTTGCGCCCAATCGACGCAGATAGTCACCTTCGGTTTCGGCTCGACCGGTCGAAGCAACGACCTCGAAGCCAAGCTTCGACAGTACAGCAACGGCCACGCTGCCCACGCCACCAGCCGCGCCAGTGACGATTACGGGACCATGGTCCGGGGTTAATCCTTGTTCTTCGAGCGCAATGACACACAACATGGCGGTGTACCCGGCAGTGCCGATGGCGGCTGCTTGGGCTGCCGTCATGCCATCGGGTACTGCGGTCAGCCACTCAGACTTCATTTGAGCCTTCTCGGCGAATCCGCCCCAGTGTGCTTCGCCGACATCGAACCCATTGATTGTCACGAGCGTGCCGGGTTCCCAATCGCCGTCTGGGGCCGAGACCACCGTGCCGACAACATCGACACCAGGAACCATTGGGTAGCTGCGCACAACGCCAGGACGGCCCATCACGGCCAGGCCATCTTTGTAGTTAACGGTGGAGTGGGAGACGTCGATGGCGACGCCATGGTCTGGTAGCTGGGATTCTTCGATGTCAGTGATGGCGGCGTGGACACCGTCGTCGTCTTTGGTGAGCAAAATTCCTCGGAAAGTCATGACAGAAATCTAGTTCGTCGGCCAACCCAAGCTGAATCCTCCTCTCATCATTAGACTGGGTCTCATGGCTAAACGGAAGCGCAAGGGCGGAACAGCACTGTTGGCTCCGCCATCGAGCCCTCCGGTGCAACAAGGTCTGGTGGGGCCTCGCCGCACCGTGCCGGCATCGATCGCAAGGCCTCCCTATGCACTGAGTGGGGAGCCCGGCCCATCGGTCTCGAACGTGGTTCGCACCGCGGAGGAGATTCAGGCGATGCACCTGGCAGGTACTGCCGCAGCCGAGGTGCTCATCATTGCCGGGTCACTCGTGGCCCCCGGGGTGACCACCGACTCGATCGATGCTCGAGTGCACGACGAAATCCTGGCCCGCAATGGCTATCCGAGCCCGCTGAACTACCGAGGCTTCCCGAAGTCCGTGTGCACGTCGGTCAACGAAGTCATCTGTCATGGGATCCCCGATAGCCGCCAGCTGCAAGACGGCGACATCATCAACATCGATGTCACAATCTTCCTCGACGGCGTGCATGGCGATACCAGCTGTACTTTTTTGGTCGGCGACGTCGACGATGTTTCAAAGATGCTGGTCGTCGAGACTCGCCAGTCCATGTACGACGCAATCGAGACAGTGCGACCGGGTGTACCGTTCAACGCCATTGGCAGGGCAATCGATTCGCACGCCAAAAAGCACAACTTGGGCGTTGTCGAAGACTTCATTGGTCACGGTGTGGGCACCGAGTTTCATTCGAATCTTCAGATCCCGCACTACTACCACCCGCGACTTACCCGCAAGATGGAAGTTGGCATGAGCTTCACGATCGAACCAATGCTGACACTGGGAGCGATCGATCCCTATATCTGGGACGATGAATGGACCGCAGTCACGAGCGATGGCCGCCGCACCGCTCAGTTCGAGCACACGATGGTTGTGACTGAGTCCGGTGTCGACCTCACCACGGTAACCAACGACGGTTCCTGCGCTGCAGATATCTACCGCAGCTAAAGCACAAGTACCGTGACCAAAGAAGTCGAAGAAATCCCGCCAACCCGGCTGCTACTTGTTCGCCACGGCGAATCGAACGTGACGGTCAATCGCCAAATTGGCGGACCACGCACGTGTTCGGGATTATCAGACCTTGGCCGGCTTCAGGCTCAGCGGCTGCGCGATCGAGTCGCCGCCGGTGAGCTACCAGCAATCGACGAACTCTGGGCGAGCACCATGCCCCGTGCGCGCGAAACCGCTGAAGTCGTAAACGAGGCCTTGGGCCTAGAGTTGCAGATCGAGCTTGATTTCGAGGAGTTTCGGCCGGGCGACGCCGACGGAATGCTCTTCGTTGACTACGTCGAGCAATACGGCATGATCGATCAGATGGCCGATCCCTATAAGGAACTGGCAGCCGGTGGCGAAAGCCGTGCCAGCTTCTTTCTGCGAGTTGGCAGAGCGTTCGATGACCTTGTTGCGATCCGCGCGGGCAAGACGCTCATGGTCGTATGCCACGGTGGCGTGGTCGATGTTGTGTTTCGCCGTCTTCTTGGATTGCACAGCGAGGCGCCGTTTCAGCTTTGGACAACGAATACTTCAGTCACGGAGTTCATCACGACGTCGCACGGTCCGCGGCGAGCATGGCGCCTCGGTCGCTATAACGACGCTAGCCATCTGCATGGCCTGCCCGAGGCCACGAACGCCGAGTGATTTAGAGAGCGGACCGGGCGCCACCAGCTTGTGGGGTGCGCGTAAACGAGGCAACAACGCCGTCAGCGATACGGGTCTGGGTGCCAGCTGATAGATCGAAGACCCAGATTCCGTCGGGCTCGCTCGAACCCTGCGGGCGGCCGGCGTACACAAACAGATTGCTACTTGGCGACCAGAAGTCATGGCTCTGCGAATACTGGTCGAAGAAGGGGAAGTACGCGTTTCGCGTTTCTTCGCTTGGCACAAACGGCGGAAGTTGCGTCTGCACGCCGTTGCTATCGATGTGCAAGGTGACGGCGTTTGATTGACCAGGTACCTGCTCAAGCCAGACTGTCGCCTGCCCGTCGGGGCTTGGGAAGAGCGCAAGTGCGGGATTTTCCGAAAGAGCGAACGGCTCGCCGCCGAACGTGCCAATGATGTACGGAATACCGGTCAAGATTTCGTCGATCGCATCAAGCGAATCGTCGAATTCAGGAGTGGGGGTCGGTGTTGGCTGGGCTTGCACGAGTCTGACGTCGTCTTGGAGCGGAACGGGTTCGGTCGACGCAGTGACGACGGGATCCTCTTCAGGAGCCGGCACAGCCTGCATAACGATTCGGTTGCCGTCGTTGCTCACACTGAAGCGGAGTGCGCCGTCGAAAGTGACGAGCGGCCGTCGGCCCTCGCCAGCGTCGCCGGTGCTCACCAAGAATTGCTGATCGTCTTCGATGTCAGCGAAGTACAGCGAGTCGTTTGCGAGCCAAGTGGCAGCGCCAAAGTTTGCTGGAAACTCATCGACAATCACGGTCGCGCTGCCCAGGTCGATCCGGTCGAGCCGGAAACCAGATGCGTGCACCAACAGTTCGTCGCCGTCGGGTCCCCATGCCATGAAGAATGGCTGGCCCCGGTCGACTCGGCGATTGGTGGGCCCGTCTTCGGCAAATAGCTCGGCGATGCTCAGGTCGATGCCGCCGGTAGATGGAGACAAGTGGGCAATGCGAGCAGCCGATGGATCCCAGTAGAGATAAAACGGAGCGTCGTCGACTTCGATGGATCGAAAATCACTTCGATCGAAACGGTCCGCCGCAATGGCTGCCTGACCGGTTGCTGCGTCGATTGCGACCCAGGCAATGCGGGAGCCGTCGGGGGCCCAAGAGGGCTGCACATTGATCGTTCCCGGATCGGTCAGTTCGGCGACTTCGGACCCATCGGGAAGCATGGTTGAGAGCTGAAAATCGGCGCTTTGCACAACCAGGCGACCGTCGTCGGGGTTCTCTTCGAGCGCAGGTTCATCTTGATCGGGACTGAAATCTGGATCAGTGTCAGCCGGTGGCAAGATTGAGGCTTGGGGGCCACTGCGCTCTTGGGTGGCGTCAGCAGCTTCGTCGGAGCCGCTGGAGCAGGCAGTAGCGACCAGGCCAAGAATGATGAAGATGGCTAAAACTCGCCGCAGCACTCCAAGAATCTACTGCTCGCCACGAGCGTTTAGCGGTCGGGCCATGGATATGGCCGACATGCCCCAGTGGTATAAACCCAGCGGTATAAAAACGACTGATGGGTGCGAGCTCAAATGACTCGCACCCATCAGTTGTTGTCTCATGGAGCTACTCCGCCCACATGCGATCCCTAGATCATGCCAGCAGATGTGCTAGGCCGCAACTCCGGCCCGGGCCGTCGGTCAACGTTTCTGGCAGGACGGGCACCAAGTTGTTGTTCGGGCATCGAGAACTGCCGACCTCAACTCCGTGCTGCATCGCTCGCACGGCTCGCCGGCGCGGCCGTAGCAACGCAGATAGAACTGGTTGTTTCCTGAGCCACCTTCGGCGTTGCGGTAGTCGCGGAGCGTCGTGCCCCCGTTTGCGATCGCGCTTGCGATCACATCGACGCAAGCGTCGCGCAATCGTGCTGCTGCAGGTTTGGAGATAGAGCGAGCCGACGGGCGCACCCGGGCGAGCCACAATGCTTCGTCGGCGTAAATGTTGCCGAGACCGGCGACGGCGCGCTGGGCCAGCAACTGCGTCTTGATACGTCGAGAGCTCTTGTTGAGCGCTTGGTGCAGATGTTGGGCGGTAAAACCGTCGTCGAATGGCTCGGGGCCAAGTTGATGAAGCGTGGCGATCGTCGCATAGTCGCCGGCGGGAACAACGCGAATCCTTCCGAAGCGTCTGACATCTCTGAAGACCAGGGTGTGGCCGTTATCAAGGGCCCAACTTGCTCGCACGTAGGGGCTTTCGTCGGGTCCGTCGGGTACAGACAAAACACCCGTCATTCCGAGATGAATGATCAACTCGCGATCATCGTCCAGGTCCAGCAGCAAGTATTTTCCGCGGCGCCTCACTCGCTCGATCTGGGCGCCCAACGCCTCGGATGCCGGCGTGAACTTCGCCGAAGGGTGACTGGTAGCGGCAACGATTGATCGACCCGAAACGAGCGGATCGAGCTGAGCACGAATCGTCTCTACCTCAGGAAGCTCAGGCATCGGGTGATCCGATGGTGGGATTGCGCAACACAAGTCTCTGCAAAGGGTGCATGCTCACGGATCTGACGCTAGACCGAACACGTGCAAACGACCCCAGAAGCCGAGGCTCTTCTTCGCGAGCTCTATGAACGGTCGCTGATTGTCGAGGAACTCGATGGTCCTCAGATCGAAGCTTGGGTGAGTGGCCTGTTCCCGCTATTCGACGACGACGTTACTCCAGGAACCTTCGTTGACTACTGCGTGCAGCAGCAGTCTGCGGTTGGCCAATTGCTCGCCATGGCGGTGGCTGAGTTGCTTGAGGGGGTCGACGATCAGCCCATGAGCGACTTGGTGCAGGAGGCGGTGCAACGCTCGTGGTCCAAGGGTTCGGTCGCTAGCGAGCAGATTGGTCAATCCGTGATAGAAGCGGCGTGGCTGGTCGATGCTCCCTTTGGGAGGTCAGTGGTTCTCGGATTCGAGAACCGGGTTGTGGCCGAAGCCGAGGACGATGAAGAGGCGAGCGATATCCGGCATTCGATACTCGTCGAGGTCAATCGAGCGGGTGCACTCGAAGACTTGCAGCTTGCAGGAGCTCCTCGTGAGCTACTCGACGAAGCAGCGGCAGCCGACAGTCGAGTGATCGTGCGAGAGCTGCCGATCGACGAAGCGGTCGCTCTGATCATTGGGGTATGGCCTGGGCGCAATGAGTCGATTGTCGATGTCGGCCCGGGCATTGGTGCGAACCAACAATTTGTGCGCCGTCGTCTGCGCCAGGCCCATGGTGTCGAACTCCCACCGATCGTGGCCAGAGACAAGGTGGTAGATATCCGCCGGGGCCTGGATGATCAAGAATTCGGGCGCGCGAACCGGGCTGCGCTCTCGACCCTGCAGGCTGCGCTCGGTGACCTGCCCCGCGAGCAGGTCGAACTGGCCGATCCTGAAGTTGTTGGCATCTGGGCTGGGCTCATTCGAGGCGATGGCGGTGAGCTTCCCGCTCGAGAACGCGATGCGCTCTTGTGGTTGGAATGGGCGGACTGGCTCGGCGCTGGTATCGGGATCCTGCGGGCAGGCCCGGGGGCGGTCGTTACCGGTTCAGCGCTTGTCGACTACGTGAATCGTTGCCCCGAAGTCTCCTCGACGATCGAGAAAGGAGACCGTGAGTACGCCGAGTGGGCATTCTCGGTGGCACTCGATGTGCTCGAAGACGCTGGGGCCCTAACCGAAGGTGTGATTGGTGAGCGCGGGGTTACCGCTGTTGGAGCGGCGATGCTTGCGGCGTGGTCGCCCAGAGCCGAGTCGACTACCGAGTAACGGCATACAGATTTAGTATTGACCGAAGTTCTGAGTGACCCAGACCTGACGGCCAGTGGTGTACACGCCGATTCCAATGTGGGTGTAGACAGGGCTGACCATATTTGCGTAATGGCCCGGGCTTGCTTCGAGAGAATCTTGGGCGTAGAAGATATCGGGAGCGCTTGCGATGTTTTCGCCCCACTTACGCCAGCCTGCGGGCATCATCACGTTGAGCTGAGATCCAGGGCGATGTTCGAAGAACCCGCCGGTAGCCATGGTTTGAGACCAGTCTCGAGCCACCTGTGAGATATTTGGATCCAGTGCTAGTGGGCCGAGGCCGGCATTTGCTCGAACCTGGTTGATCTCGCCAAGCACGTAGGCCTCGAGGGCGGCGGGGTTGTCGACCGGAGTGGCGGTTGCTGTTGGTTCTGGGGTTGGCTCAAGGGTTGGTTGCGGCGTTGGGTCAGCCGCAGTTATGTCGGGCGGCGTCGGTGTTGGCTCGGGCGTGGCGATGGGGGTTGCAGGCGCAGGGGTTGCAGGCACGGCGGTTGCAGGCACCGCCGTTGGGGGTAACGCAGTTGGCTCGGCAACGACCTCGGCAGGCTCTGCTTCTGCGCTGGCTGGGTCCGGAGCTGCTGGCGCAGGCTCAGCAGATTCGATAATGGCCGCACTCGCATTGGCGCTGGCGACTTCGTCGATGGGAACAGGAGTTGGTTCCGGCGCAGGCGTTGGCGGAACCGGCGTTGGGGTTGGCTCCGCAGTTGGTTCAGGGGTTGCGGGCACCGCCGTTGGGGTTGGCGCAAGCACCGCAGCAGTGGTCGGGATTTGTAGCGGTGCGGTGGTGGGGATCGGTGTCGGCGACGGGGCCGGAGCCGGGTCACTGTTCGAGCTACCGCCCGGGAGCGTCAACAGAGACTGGGTCGACAAGCCAGTGAGAGCGCTGTCGGCGCCAGAATTGAGCGTATTCATCGCCCACAGGGCAAGAATACCAACGACTGCGGTTGCAACTATTTGCAGCAATCGTGCGCTCTTGGCGGAGGTGGGGCGGGGTGAAGTCATAGGAGGGAGAGAGTCGCTCAAGCGATTCCGTCACACAACGGTAATAGTTTCGCGACCAAAATGGCACGCGGGCCGGTTCTGTGTGACGAAAGTCCAACGCGCGGTGGGGCCATCCTTGGCTCGGCACCTGCACGCATGCGGCGGGGAAGCTACGGTAAGCGGTGTGAATGCCGGCGCCGACAGCGGAAGAATCCCAGGAGCAGGCGACGATAGTTTCAGTCGCCCAACGGTCACTCCGGTGCCAGCGCCGCCCGACGATCAACTCATCAGGTTGGCCAAGGCAGGCTCAGTTGTCGGCGCTATAGCCTCGATAATTATCGCTCGGTGGCTTCACAAACACATCGAAATTCGCTGGCGCAGTTAACCAGCTTGGGCGTAAACGATCGCCAGGCCGGGGGCGTCGGCTCGCACTGAACCGGCTTCGTTGCGAGCCATTACTTCTTTTTGGCCGTCGGGGCATTCGGCAATGAACGGGCACCATGCACACAAGGGTCCCGTCGATGTTTCAAACTCGTTGCGTTCGCAGGATTCGTTGAGCGATGACCAGGTGGTTGCTAGCTCGGTCACGGCATCGCCAAGATTCTGGTCGGTGACTCGCACCCCCAGTGTGCGCTGGCCGAGATACAACAGTCTTGCACCGAGCGGGCGCTGCCCAAAGCTGGCTTCGACTGCAGCGGCGTAGAGCAATACCTGTTTGAGGGGACGGTGCTTAAAGCGGTCATCGGGTGCCTTACCTGACTTGTAGTCACTGATAACGAGTGACTCTTTCACGACATCGACCCGGTCGATGATGCCCCGAAAAGGCACGCCAGAAATGTCGACTTGGACCTCGTGTTCGGTCGCATGGACTTCGGTCTCGTCGGGGTTTTCTAAGGTCCACAGGCCAGCAATTGCTTCCCACGCCTTCCAGCGGAAGGCCTTGGCCTGTTCATCGCTCAAGCTGAGTGCCTGATAGTCCTTTTCGTTCGCGATCTCTGACCAATGGTCACGAGCAAGTTTCTTGGCGGCATCTTGAGACCGCTCGCCCTCGGGCAGCTGCAGCAGATGTTCGAGGACGAGGTGCGCAAACGTGCCAACGAGCGCAGGCTCGCCTGGAGGATCGGGAAGACGGTCGACGTATCGATGGCGCCACTTGCGAGGGCACTGCTGAAACAGGCTTGCACTCGACGGGGAGAGGTGCCGGGGTCGGTAGTCAGTCCCCAAGCCAAGATGTTCATCCGCAACTGCGATATCTCGCACAGGGGGCTTGGGAGCGAATTCCATACCTGTAGTTCTACCACTGCGGTGTGACATTGGAAGCCCTTCACTAAATCAGTTGACGCATTTGGCGGTTATAGGTCGGCAATAGCTCGGTCAGGCTCTGCTCAATACAGCGAAGAGTGTTGGTCCCAACTACTCTGGCAGCATGATCGCTGCCGTTGGAGATACCCCCTACAACATCGTGTACCTGGTGCACATCTTTACCGTCATCCTTGGCGTTGGAATGGCTTTCATTGCGCCGATGATTGCGGTGCGAGCCCGGCGTTCCTCAGGCCACGCGCTGCAGGAGATCGTGAACGAAACCGCATCCAAGATCATGTTTCCCATGTTCTTCGTGGCCGGCATGGCGGGCGGCGGTCTCGCAGCAATGAGCGCAGATTTCTACGACTTCCAGGACCCTTGGCTTTCGATCGGCGGGGTGCTTTGGTTCGTGGTTCTCGGACTCACCCTTGCCGTGTACCCGCCAAGTTGGCTGCGCCTCTTCAACATTGGCGAAGACCGCAAGGCAATGCTTGGCGGCATGCTGCATCTTTCGCTCGCCGTTCTGCTGGTGCTGATGACCTTCAAGTTTGGTGACGCAGCGGGTATTGGGTAACGCTGGTCACTCAATGAAAACAGCTTTGTCTTTGCCACCATTTGGTCAGCTTGCAGACCCTCGGCTTCTTGTCGACATCGCAATCGCAGCCGAACAAGCTTCGTTCGACGGCGTGTTCCTCTGGGACCACGTGTATCGGCCAGAGGCAGATCCGAGCGAAATCCTTGACCCGTGGGTGGTGTTCGGCGCTCAGGCTCTTGCAACCGACCGGATTCGCCTTGGTCCAATGGTCACCCCGATTACTCGTCGTCGACCAATCAAGCTCGCCCGCGAGGCCGTCACTCTCGATCATCTGTCTAACGGCAGGCTGACGCTTGGGCTTGGTCTTGGTGTCGACAGCGGCGGCGAGCTCACCAAGTTTGGCGAGATCGTCGACCCGAAAGAACGAGGCGACCGGCTCGACGAAGGTGTCGCGCTGTTGATCGAGTTCTGGTCCGGTGGGCCGGTTACTCATCACGGGGCTGCCTACCACGCCGATCAAGTGACCGTCCTCCCGCGCCCGGTGCAGCTTCCTCGAATCCCGCTGTGGTTCGCCGCTCGAGGCGGATCAGCCAAACGCCCGCTGCGACGAGCCGCCCGGTTCGATGGTCTGGTGCCGATCGAGCTCGAAGATCATGATCACCTCAGCCGCATGCTCGATGTCATCGCAACCGAGCGTGGCTCGGTCGACGGATTCGACACCATGGTGAGCACGCAACTCGACGCCGCCGAGTCCGAACGCCGTGGCGCAACGTGGTCCTACCAAAGCTTCGACACGCACGCGAGTCCGGCCGATGTCTTCGACGTGATCACCCGAGGTCCCTGGATCTAGACGAGTCGAAATCGTCGCCATCGAGATGGGTTGAGGTTGGACAACCTCGGGATACGCCAACGTGATGTGTGAAGGCAGGGCTCAGGCCATCACGACTCTGGCTATACGTCGAGAGACTCGCGATCGAAGAGGGCGGTCTCTTTGATGATGTAGTCGCGGCGGCTGGCGACATCGGAGCCCATCAGAACGTCGAACATCTTGCTTGCTTCGGCGGCTTCTTTGGCGTCGCTCATGGTCAGGCGCTTGAGAATGCGGGTTTCAGGGTCAAGGGCTGCGGCGGCAAGCTCGTCGACGTTCATTTCTCCCAAGCCTTTGAATCGCTGCCACCGAATGTTCTCGGCTTTGCGGTTGCCCTTGCTGAGCTCGGCAGTGATCTCCTCTTTCTCTTCGGGGGTGAACGCCCGATAGTTCACCCCGTTGATCTTGGTCGTGAACAGCGGCGGCTGCGCGGCGTAGATGCGACCCGCTTCGAGCATGGGGCGCATGTACTTGTGCATCAAGGTGAGCAGCAGGCAACGAATATGGCTGCCGTCGACATCGGCA
>Ga0209828_1001470_pt1 | contig 21184 bp, 18 predicted proteins | sample MaitaG_FD_187429 | JGI IMG/M metagenome (GOLD analysis project Ga0209828, IMG submission 187429) | Marine algal microbial communities from Maine, USA - Maine_Asex2 metaG (SPAdes) (version 2) | ecosystem: Host-associated > Algae > Red algae > Unclassified | place: Maine, USA | collected 2015-01-05
CACGAAGGAGTACCGCAAAAAGCTGGATGGGCAGTTTAAGAAAGCAGAGTCTAACTTCAAAATCGCGATCGTGGTGGATATGTGGCTAACGGGCTTTGATGTGCCATTTTTGGATACGATTTACATTGATAAGCCGCTACAAAAGCACAACCTGATTCAGACCATTTCACGGGTAAATCGCAATTACGAAAGCGACGGTGTGGTTAAAGAGAAGGGTTTGGTGGTGGATTATATCGGGATTAAAAACCAGATGAATCAAGCCTTGGCGCAGTATTCTAAAAGTGATGCCAGCAATATTGAGGAGATCGAGCAGTCGATTGTGGTAGTGCGTGACCATTTGGATTTGTTAAATCGTGCGTTTCATACCTTTGATAAAGCACCTTACTTTGATGGTGAACCTAAGCAGAAGTTGGAGTGTTTGCGGTTGGCCGCTGAGTTTGTCCAAGAGACTCAGAAACAAGAAAAGCGCTTTATGGACTTGGCGAAGCGACTGAAAGCAGCTTACGACATTTGCTCTGGGAGTGATACGTTTACCCCGCAAGAGCGTGACCAGATTCATTTCTATTTTGCGATTCGTTCGATCATTTACAAACTGACTAAAGGCGACGCGCCAGACACGGCGCAGATGAATGCCCGTGTGCGTGAGATGGTGAAGGAAGCACTGCACAGCGAAGGCGTTGAGGAGGTGTTTAAGATGGGCGAAGGCGCGGCTTCGCAGGTGGATATTTTTGAAGAGGCGTACATGGAACGCATCAAAAATATGAAAATGCCGAATACTAAGATCAAGCTGTTGCAACAGATGTTGAAGCAAGCGATTGGTGATTTGAAAAAGGTGAATAAGGTTAAGGGCATGGACTTTACGCAGCGCTTTCAGACCTTGGTGAATAAGTATAATGAGCGGGATATTGATGAGGACGGTTTACATAATGAAATCACCGATGAGATTTTCTCGCTGATCAGTGATTTAAAAAATGAAATGGCTTCGGGTGATGAGTTGAACATCAGCTTTGAGGAGAAGGCGTTTTACGATATTTTGAAAACCTTGGCACATAAATACAACTTTGAGTTTGAGGAAGATAAGCTGCTGGAGTTATCAAAGGCTGTTAAAAAACTGGTTGATGACAAGGCGAAATACACAGATTGGTTTCAGCGCGATGATATTAAAGCCGAGCTGAAAATGGATTTGATTATGTTGTTGGCTCATCATGGTTATCCGCCGGTGGATCGCGACGAGGTTTATCAGGAAGTGTTTGAACAGGCGGAGAGTTATAAGCAGCATCGGTAGTTAAACCTCAGAGTTGATAAATATAATCTGGAACGTTAAACACTTGGGACTGATACAATCATTACCTTCGTTATAAAAACAGCGCTTAAACTGGGATAAAAACATGGCAGTGATTGACATCACAAAAGGTACAAAAGGGCCAAAAGAAAACGGGTGGCAACAGATTCCTCGAACAAATAACACGTCGCCCGACCTCAATGAGGCGCTTCAGCAGCAAAAAGACAACCTTAAAGAGTTGTTTGGCCTCAAACGAGGTGGCGACGGCGGGGGTGGTAACTCCGGATCTGGCGGCGGCAATCTGATCCCACCCAAAAAACTGTACTCTATGCTAGGCCTTGCAGCGCTGGTTGCGCTTGGCTTGCTCATCTACACCGCCTATTACACGGTGCCCAGTGACTCTGTAGGGCTGGTGACGCGCTTTGGAAAGTACATAAAAGAAGAGCCAGCAGGCCTTCACTTTAAGGTGCCTTGGGGCGCAGACGATGTGATCATTGTGCCAGTCAAGCGACAACTAAAGCAGGAGTTTGGATTCTCTACCAGAGGCGCCACCAACAATAGCCAAGCCCGTCCTGACGTTCAGGCACAAAGCCAGATGGTGACAGGTGACCTCAATGCGGCATTGGTTGAGTGGGTTGTTCAGTATCGTATTGAAGATCCAAAAAAGTATATGTTCGATGTGCGTAACCCAGGTGAAACCCTGCGCGATTTGTCAGAGTCTGTCATGCGAGAAGTGGTTGGGGACAGGACAGTTGACGAAGTTATCACGATTGGTCGACAGGAGATTGAAGACGAGGCTTTGGTGAAAATGCAAGCGCTTACGACCAAATACAGCATTGGAGTCAGTATTGATCAGGTTCAACTGAAAAATATTAACCCTCCACGCCCCGTACAGGAATCTTTCAACGAGGTTAATCAGGCACAGCAAGAGAAAGAGAGTCTAATCAACGCTGCACGTCGCGAATACAACAAGGTGGTTCCATTGGCTGAAGGTGAAAAAGATCAGCGCATTAGAGCCGCTGACGGATACCGTCTGAAACGAATCAATGAAGCGGAAGGTGACGCGGCACGATTCAACTCAGTACTGACGGAGTATTTGAAAGCACCCGAAGTGACCAGACGCCGTATTTACATTGAAACGTTACAGGAAGTGTTACCAGGACTAGATTCGAAGATAATTATGGACAGTGAAGCCAAACAAGTTCTACCGCTACTGCCATTAGGTGGCAAGGGGATCACACAATGAAAGCAATTACTCTGATTATTGTTATTGCGGTATTTTTATTGGCCTCTAACTCGGTTTATAAAGTAAATGAAACCGAGCAAGTGATCATCACACAGTTTGGTAAACCGGTTGGAGAAGCCATTAAAACAGCGGGGCTCAAATTCAAAGTCCCTTTCATTCAAGTGGTAAATCCAATAGAGAAGCGCATATTGGAATGGGATGGAAACCCTAGCAACATGCCAACAAAGGACAAGCTCTATGTGGCCGTCGATTTGTTTGCACGCTGGCAGATCGTTGACCCGCTACAATACTTGTTACGTCTACGCGATGAACGCAGCGCGCAATCACGTCTTGATGACATTTTGGGTAGTGAAACACGCAACGCCGTCGCTAAGCACGAGTTGATCGAGATTATACGAACCACGAAAGATAGAAAACCGCTGCTAGATGCTTCACTCACTAAGGAAGATCAGGCGACGTTGGGATCACTGGTGCCTATTTCAAAAGGGCGTCAGATGGTAGAGGAAGAGATTTTCAATGCCGCTGCCGAGAAAGTGAAAGTGTTCGGTATTGAGTTGTTGGATATTCGATTCAAGCGGATTAATTACAACGCCAGTGTCCGTCCCAAAATCTACGATCGCATGATCAGTGAACGTCGACAAATTGCTGAACGTTTTCGCTCTGAAGGTAACGGAGAAGCAGCTAGGATAAACGGTAATAGAGAGCGTGAGCTGAATAAAATCCAGTCAGAAGCTTATCGTGAGGTAGAGGAAATTCGCGGTGCAGCAGATGCTAAAGCCACCGAAATCTATGCGAATGCCTATAACAAAAGTGCGGACGCTGTCGATTTCTTCGAATTCCAAAAGACGATGGAAATGTATAAATCAGTGGTCAAAGACAACACAACATTGATTCTTTCAACGGAAAGTGAAGCGTTTAAATACTTGAAAGGTATGAAGCCTTAAGTGAAGAAGTGCCAACTCGATCTGACAACGCAATGTGTCAGATCGAGTAATGTACCAATAGCCACGACACCCAACACTCATAGCGCCAAATAATTATCAATCCCAGCAATCTTATCTTCCGGGTGATGATTAACATACAGAACCGATGTTTCAGTCCCTGCACAGATCTTTTCAATCAATGCCAGAACCAACTGCCGATTCATCTCATCCAAGCCCAAACAAGGCTCATCCAAAATCAACAGCGGCGGATGCTTCACCATCGCACGTGCGATTAATAATAGACGCTGATCACCATAGGACAGCTTATTGAACGGCTGACCTGCCCGGTCGCTCATACCCAATAACGCCAACCATTGATCAGCTGTAGCCACTTCAGTCTCAGTCGGTTTGGTGTACAAGCCAATGCTGTCGTAGAAGCCGGAAACGATGACATTCCTGACACTCACGCTAACGCGATATTCCCATTGCAATGCTGTGGAGACATAACCAATGTATTGCTTGATTTGCCAGATACTTTCGCCGTTGCCGCGCTGAAATCCGAACACAAAAATATCATTTACATAACACTGTGGATGATCGCCTGTGATTAACGACAACAGACAAGTCTTACCGCTGCCATTGGGGCCGCTTAACTGCCAATGTTGATTGCGCGCTATTGTCCAGTCCAGATCTTTAAAGATGACTGTGTCGCCGTAATGGATCTTGGCCTTGTTCAATTTAACCAACGGTATAGCGGGGTCTAGTGGCGGTAATACTTTGCTCACGTCAGCTGGCGGCACTTCAAGGTCAGTCGTTTTTAGATGCAGCAATTGATGTAATTCGGCATAGGCTTTCTCATCATCTCGGCGAATTTGATGGCGCAGCTCTCCTGCTTCGAGGTAGGCAATATCCGTAATAAAATCAGGGCACTCATCGAGTCGATTAAGCACTAATATCATGGGTACTGTGTTTTCTAAGGTTTTGAGATGCGCCTGGAGTACGGGCAGTGTACCCGCATCTAAACCATCAAATGGCTCATCAAGAATGAGTAGGTCTGGCTTGCTAATCAGTGCACGAATAAGCAGCATCTTGCGCGTTTCACCCGTGGATAATTTGCGAAAAGCACGACCCAGCAAGAGTCCCAAACCAAATTTCTGCACCAACTCATCAGCTAGCGATTGATCGCCATTGTTTGAAGCTAAAGCTTCATCTAACACTTCACGCACAGTAGTACCGACCGCGATAACATCCATAATATCGGCGTCATCTTTTTTTAATTCCAGAGCAATCAACTCAGCCTGCGCTTCGAAAGAAACAATACCAACATTAGCGGGAACACCACCGAGCTTGCCTGACATTATATCGCCAGTGCCAGCCAGCACAGCTGCTAAGGCAGACTTACCTGAACCATTAGTGCCTGTAATCATCCAGTGCTGATCAGCGTTAATCGTCCAATTGATATTACTGAGCTGAAAGCGCTCTTCAAAATCTACCGTTAAATCTGTCATTTCAATCATTGATGGCTCAATCCGTGCTGATGCAGTTATCCGCTGAATGGTACACCCTTCTGACTAGTTTTCACGATAATTTCACCTTTGAGGAGTTAATCTAATATACAAGTGAAGCATCATATTCACCTATAACCCCTAGGATACAAAACAATGAAAAAATTGCAGCTTATTTTAGCGCTATTAGTGACCTCTCTCTCACTAGTAGGATGCGTTAGCGACTCAAAAGATTCAAATCACCCTGTTAATACCAACAACTCAAATAACACAAACAGCAATAATTCGAACAGCTTAAATAATTTACAAGCCCCACAGTTAAGGGCCGTTCACCTATCGCCCGATGCGCCAGCAGTCGACGTGAGTGTCAATAGCAGTGTGGCTTTGCAAGATGTCACCTATCGTCAGTCCAGCGGCTTTCTAGAGATTAGTGAAGGCAGTAACAACATCAAAGTACTAGGTGCAAATTCTAATAATGCCGTTATTGATGCAACGCTAAACTTAGTAAAGGATGTGAGATACACCGTTATCGCGATAAACAAACTGGCTAATATTGAACCGCTTGTCATTGAAGATACTGTCGATGCCCCCACGGCAGGTTTCGCAACGCTTAACATTGTCCATGGTGCTGTGTCAGCGCCTGCCGTTGATATCTATGTCTCCGCTCCAGTTGCTAAATTCTCAGACATACCAGTCACTGTTCAAAGCGTTTCATTCAAAGGTAGTTCGGGCGAGCTTGAAGTTGCTGCCGGCGATTACAGAGTGCGTGTCACAGCTGCGGGCTCTCACGATGTTATCTATGACTCTGGTTCGATTTCATTAGTTGGAGGTGTTCAATATGTCGCTATCGCTGCTGATAATATAGGTGCTGGAGTCGCTCCGATCGGCCTGACAGTATTGACAGACTCTTCAGCAACACCTTTCCTCAACGTTGAAGATGTAAGAACCCAGTTCCGTGCAGTGCACGCTTCAGCAGACGCACCTAATGTCGATATTTTAGTTGACGGTGGCTTACTGCCTAGCCTAAGCAATGTCCCATTCGGCGTAGGCTCCGCTTATTTGGCTGTGCAGCCTAAGACCTACAATATTAAAATAAATGCAACGGGCACTAAAACCTCAGTCATTGATGCTAATCTTCTACTTGAGCGTGGGGTCGATTACACGGTTGCCGCCATTAATCCTTTAGCGTCTATTAAGCCATTGGTTTTAGTAGACGATAACACGCCTCCGGCATCTGGAAATATCAAACTTCGCTTAGTCCATGCATCACCAAGCGCTGGCTTAGTCGATATCTACATTACTGCTCCAAATGCAAATATCTTTACTACAAGCCCGCAGTTTAGCAGCGTTGCTTTTGAAGCTAACACGGGCTACGTAGAAGTTCCTGCGGGTAACTACCAAGTAAGAATTACACTGGCTGGAACAAAGACGGTGGCAATTGATACAGGAATGTTGGCATTCTCAGCGGGACAAATTCGCACAGCATTCGCCGTTGACCCAGCTCCTGGTTCCGCCGACTTTGGCGTGATTTTGTTAGAAGATCTTAATTGATTCATCCAATACGGTGATTGGCATAAAAGGCTAGTGGAATAGAATAGCTTTTAGCAATACCTGAGGTAACAATGAAAATGGAGAACAAACTGTTCTCCATTTTTTATGCGTTACAAACTATTATTTGTAGCAGTAAATAGACTACACAATCTTCTTCATATCAGCCATATAACCACGTAGCTCAGCACCAATCGCTTCTACAGGATGGTCACGAAGCTCACGGTTCACTTCGATCAAACGCGCGTTATCAACACCCATGTCATCAAGCTCTAGGCCCTTACCAATCACATCAGTCTTGATGCCTTTCATAAAGTCGCCTAGCAGTGGCAAACAAGCATGGTTGTACAAGTAGCAACCGTACTCAGCAGTATCAGAAATAGTCGCGTTCATCTCGTAAAGCTTCTTACGCGCGATAGTGTTAGCAATCAATGGTGTCTCATGAAGTGACTCGTAGTATGCCGAATCAGCAATGATTCCAGCATCAGTCATCGTCTCAAACGCAAGCTCAACACCGGCTTTAACCATAGCAACCATCAAGATACCGTTGTCGAAATACTCTTGCTCAGAGATTTCAACATCGCCAGCAGGTGTTTTTTCGTAAGCTGTTTCAGCTGTATCCGCACGCCAGCCTAGTAGGTTTACATCGTCGTTCGCCCAGTCTTCCATCATGGTCTTAGAGAAGTGCCCCGTCATGATGTCATCTTGGTGCTTGTGGTAAAGCGGACGCATAATATCTTTCATCTCTTCTGCCAAATCAAACGCTTTGATTTTTGCAGGGTTAGATAGACGATCCATCATGTTAGTCACACCACCGTACTTCAGCGCTTCTGTGACAGTCTCCCAACCAAACTGGATTAGCTTAGACGCGTAACCAGCATCAATGCCTTCTTCGATCATCTTGTCAAAACAAAGTAGCGAACCCGTCTGTAACATACCGCAAAGAATCGTCTGCTCGCCCATCAAGTCAGACTTAACTTCTGCAACGAATGAAGACATTAGAACGCCAGCCTTATGACCACCCGTTCCAACCGCGTAAGCTTTTGCTAGGGCAAGACCCTCACCTTTAGGGTCGTTATCTTCATGTACCGCGATCAGTGTTGGAACACCAAAACCACGGACATACTCAGCACGTACTTCAGAGCCAGGACACTTAGGCGCAACCATGATAACTGTTAGGTCGTCACGCACTTTCATCCCTTCTTCAACGATATTGAAACCGTGCGAGTAAGAGAGGCAAGCGCCCTGCTTCATCATTGGCATAATCGTTTCAACAACCGGCGTGTGCTGCTTGTCTGGTGTTAGGTTTAGAACGATATCAGCCGTTGGGATTAGTTCTTCATAAGTACCGACAGTGAAGCCGTTCTCTGATGCATTCTTCCAGGACTGACGCTTCTCAGCGATTGCGGCATCACGTAATGTATAAGAGACATCCAAGCCACTGTCGCGCAAGTTCAAACCTTGATTTAAACCTTGAGCACCACAGCCGATAATAACCATCTTTTTACCTTTCAGTGCATCAACACCTTCAGTAAATTCGTTGAGGTGCATAAAACGGCATTTTGCCAGTTGTGCAAGCTGTTCGCGAAGCGACAGCGTGTTGAAGTAGTTGTTAGCCATGGTGATTTCCATTCGATGTAGTGGAGTTAAATAGGTATTGGGCGCTACTCTATAATAAATGTTATTTTTCGTAAATTGAAATAAATGCAATACACTGTTTCAATTACCGAAACATACACTACTAACTAGCTAAACTTATAGGCGCGCCGCTTGAATATAAAAAACCTTACTCATTTCCTAGCACTTGCCGATAGCCTACATTTTGGACGTGCTAGCGAACGCTGCAATATAAGCATTTCAGCGCTATCTAGAAATATACGCCAACTAGAAAATGAGCTCGGGGTAACCTTGTTCAATCGCAACAACAGAACGGTTGTACTCACAGCATCAGGGGGGAAATTTCAACAGTACGCCCGTGAGGCAACGTCACATTGGCAACTCATCCGCCATGAACTTAACGATAACTCAAAACAGCTACAGGGAGAGCTGAGTCTGTATTGCTCGGTTACCGCTAGTTACAGTATTCTATTTGATCTGCTTGAGAAGTTTCGCCCCGACTATCCTAGAATTGAAATCAAACTACATACGGGAGCACCTGAACACGCCATTGCAAGAGTTGCTGCGGGACAGGAAGAGATTAGTATTGCGGCGCATCCACCCTCATTAAGTCGTGGCGTTATCTTCAAACCCATTATGACTTCTCCATTGGTTTTCATCGCACCTGCTCAACTTAACGATTTGGATATTCACAGCCTGCATGAACTTACTGCCGCTTGGTCTAGCGTACCTATGGTATTACCTGAGACAGGCATTGCACGTAAACGGGTGGATAGCTGGTTTAAACAAGGCGGTATAAACCCGCGCATTTATGCCCAAGTCGAAGGCTATGAAGCTATCGTTAGCATGGTGAGTCTCGGATTTGGCGTTGGCGTAGTGCCAAAAATCGTACTAGACAATAGCCCTCTGGCTAAGCGTATTCAGGTATTGGAAGTGCAACCAGAACTTGAAGCATTTGAAGTTGGACTATTTACACTCAGGCGAAACCTGAAGAACCCATTGGTTGAGGCCTTTTGGAACTCGATAAGTTAATGTTTTGCCTGTTAGGGAGTACAGGCTAAACAGATGGGTCATTAGTTTTCTGAGGCAAGTTGCTCAACAGAGGTTACGTAAGAACGAGATAGCCGTGTTTTCCCATCAGAACCATAATTCAATGGCCCAACTGATGAATCAAACACGATTGGAACTGCGCCCATAGCCTTGACCTTATTTATCAATTCCCGCATGTTCGACTTGTAATTAGCGACGCTAATGTCCTGCCAATAGTCATTAGTTCCCGTCAGAATCCAGACGTAATTTGGATTTTGCCAGCGGACATCGGCATCAAATCGAGATAATAAATCCCAGCTAGTGTTCCCCCCAACGCCTTTATTACTAATCGAAGCGCCGGGCAAACGGTTTTTCAATCGATCGAAAACAGAATTACGGCTAAACCAACTGTCGCCGAACAAGACATGTTTACCTTGATTCAGTCGACTCCAGCCAATCTGTTGAATCGCAAAATCAGCAATTGCAAAAGAACCCGCCCAATTTGGATGAGAACCGTCATCATAAAAATTCCATGCGTTAGAGCCTGCATATACATCTTGTTGTAGTGGTGTTGTCAATTGCAAAATGTTGTTGCTAATGCTTTGAATTTGCGCACTATAGTATTGGCCATTTCGTCCACGATAAGTCATCAACTGTTGTCTAACTAACCCTGATGTCGAGCTTACTTTCAGACTAGATGAACCAGCAGAAGCATATTCACGCAAGTTAAGATCCTGTGCACCACCCGCTTCATTCCACAGGTGAGGCTGCCCTAGCAACAGACTATAGTGTATCGGCACACGTAACCATGTAACGTTATTAACTATCGCAGGTGGCGTTGCTGTAACAACGGGCGGAGTTACTGTCATAGGTGGCGTTACTATAGCAGTGGGTGTTCTCACTGTTGGAGCCTGTGCTCTTTGAGTCTCCTGATTATCAGACCCTGACATACAGGCAGATAAAAAGACGGTAACTAAAACAAGCATCGATAAAAATTTAGTTTTCATAAAAAAGCGCTTCGTTTCCAATCGAAGCACAATATAAGAAAACTTTCGTATTGAACTCATCGTTTAGATATATGGGACTTTCAGCTAGATAGACGGTGTTCAAAAAGTTCAGGCATAGCCTTGGAATACACTACCGAAAATGGCTAGTTTAAATAATATTTAAGAGTAAACTAAAGCTACTTATTGAAATATTATTAGCTATGTCTCACATTCTTACCAATCATTCGATATGTTGATCTCTGATTTTTCTGAGCTATCGCGCCAGCAATGTCAAAGCGCCAGACTGTCTCGTGACAGCCGTTTTGACGGGCACTTTTATACCGCTGTCAAAACTACCGGTATATTTTGCAGACCAATCTGCCCAGCCAATCCACCTCACGAGAAAAATGTTGAGTATTTTGGCAATCAAGCACAAGCATTGCAGGCCGGTTATCGACCATGCTTGCGATGTAGACCTGATAGTGCACCAAGCTCCTCAGCCTGGAAAAGTGTCGAAACCACCTTCCAACGTGCGCTGAACTTAATTAATAGTGACAACTTGGAAAATAATAGTTTAACCAGCCTTGCTGACAGGCTGGGCATATCAGATCGTTATTTACGGCAACTATTTCAACAATATATCGGCATGTCGCCAAAGCAATACATGCAGTATCAACAGCTAATGTTCGCCAAACAACTGCTACATTCCAGCAACATGAGTATCACTGAGATTGCGTTTTCTAGCGGTTTCAATAGCATACGTCGTTTTAACGATGCGTTTAAAAAGAAGCTCAAGCTTACGCCGCGAGCCGCTAGAAAAGAGTCAAGAACTGACGACATCGGAAGCAATATCACCATTAAAAAACAGCTTAAGTTGAGCTATCGGCCACCGTTTAATTGGCAATATTTACTCGATTTTTATCGTAAACGCGCTATCAAAGGCATTGAAGACGTTGGCGACGATTATTACTACCGCACCTTTGCTACTGAACATTATAAGGGGTGGTTTCGAGCTCGATTAAGCACGAAAAACACTCTATCAATAGAATTTGATATCGATGACATTACTCAGCTCAAATCTTTGGTGTCGCAGATCCGGCGCTTGTTTGATCTGGATGCTGATATTGCAGTGATTGAACAACATCTCAAGCAAACGGCAATCGCGCCACTGATGTCAGAAGGTTTACGCATACCCGGCGCTTGGAGCCACTGGGAAGCAGGTATTCGAGCTATATTTGGCCAGCAAATTTCAATTGTGGCGGCTATTACGATGTTAAACGGCTTTGTTGAAGCACTTAATAACAATTCGGGACAAACACCGTACTTTCCAACACCCGAGGACGTTGCGAATTCAGATTTAAGTTTTCTTAAAATGCCACAAAAACGCAAAGATACCTTGAAACGCTTTGCCCTCTATATGGTTGATCATTTTGATGCTGAACCTGATGAATGGATTGAGCTAAAAGGCATCGGCCCATGGACAATCAACTATGCGAAGTTGCGCGGTCAATCAGAACCAGACTGTTTCTTATCAACCGACTTGGTAATCAAAAAAGCCATCGCTGCGCTTGATCGAACGACGCAGGTTCAAGACATTAATTTACTCACCGCTGACCTATCCCCCTGGGGCAGCTACGCCACCTTTAACTGTTGGAACTCTCAATCATGAAATACTACACATATTTCCAAAGCCCAATGGGTCGACTAACCTTGCAAGCCAGTGATGATGGCTTAACTGGAGCTTGGTTTGATGTACACACTACTGCTCCCGAAGACTTTGGTAATGAAACACCGAAGCACCCTATTTTGCAGCAGGCTATTGCAGAATTTGAGGAATATTTCGCTGGGAAACGTCAGCTATTTGAGGTGCCAACCGATGCGCAGGGCACTAACTTTCAAAAGCAAGTTTGGAGTATGTTGCAAACGATTCCCTTTGGTAAGACCTGGAGCTATCAAGATTTGGCGATTGCGATTGATAACCCTAAAGCGGTGCGAGCGGTGGGTTTGGCGAATGGTAAAAACCCTATTTCTATTATCGTGCCGTGTCATCGGGTGATTGGGAAAAATGGCAAGTTGACGGGCTATGCTGGCGGGATTGAAACCAAACAGAATCTGCTGTCTCATGAAGGCAAGCATGCTGATTTATTGTCGTCTGCTGAATGAAGTATTGAAAGCGAAATTTAAAACATCATTAAGTGTAAGTAATGAACTTACCTACTCAACTTTGTCTTCGTCACCTTCCTTCATAACCAATACAGTATCGGAACAACAAGTACTGGTGACATTGTTTGCTTGGGGCGACTGAGGAATCAGAGCAGCAACCGCCTAGAATGAACTAAACCGCTTCTGTCTTCTGCTAACTAATCAACGCAATGGATTACGCTATACTCTGCGCTGCCAAAAGAAACTCCTAGAATTGACACTCAATCAATAAGGAAGACTGCATGTTCCCATTTAGAGATCATAATCCTTCGCGAAATAGACCCTATGTCAATTGGGCGCTTATCGCGATCAATATCATTGTCTTCCTGAGCTACATTCCGATCTTAAACAATGACTTTGCGCTTGCTAGCTTTTTTGACGAGTGGGCGATGGTACCAGCAGAGATCACTTCAGGCACTGAGTTTCACACCGCATTGACCTCGATGTTTTTGCACGGTGGTTACATGCACTTAATTGGCAATATGCTGTTTCTGTGGATCTTTGGCGATAATATAGAAGATGCCATGGGGCATGTTGCTTACTTAATTTTCTACTTGGTTTCAGGCTTTGGTGCAGATGCTATTCACATTTTCTCTGATGCCAATTCAATGATTCCAACTGTCGGTGCATCGGGTGCTATTGCAGGTGTAATGGGGTCTTATTTACTACTTTATCCAAAGGCTCGCGTGGACATATTTCTTACGCTGATCATCATTTTTAAGATGATTACGCTGCCCGCTTTTGTCGTATTACTGGCTTGGATGGCAATGCAGGTGTTTGGTGGTTTTGCCGAACCGACAATCGGTGGAGGCGTTGCTTATTGGGCTCACATCGGCGGTTTTGTGGTAGGTCTAGCACTGACTTTCCCGCTATGGCTAAAGCTTGGTGGCATCAATTTCTGGAGGGATCATGACTATCACCCTCCACATGATCCAACTTTCTAAGTTAAATTAGGCAGCCTATCGCGCCATTTCAAACAAAAAAAGCCCCGGAAACATTTAATCACCGAGGCTTTTTATCTTCTCTTTCAAACGGCTAATGTAAAACTATTACTTCGGCATTAGCACAGTGTCGATCACGTGAATGATACCGTTGCTAGTCATCACATCAGCTTTGACTACCGTCGCGCCGTTGATTTTAACACCGTCAGACGTATCAATCATGACGTCAGAACCCTGTGCTGTCGTTGCTGACTTAAGCTTCATTACATCTTCAGCAGCGACTTTTCCGGGCACGACATGATAAAGCAGTACTTTCGTCAGGGCTTCTTTGTCGGCCAGTAGCGCTTTAAGTGTATCCGCTGGAATCTTGGCAAACGCCTCATCTGTCGGTGCAAACACGGTAAATGGGCCATCGCCTTTAAGCGTTTCAACTAGCTCTGCAGCTGTTACAGCAGCAACCAGCGTATTAAAACCAGCGCTAACGGCGGTATCAACGATATCCGGCTCGCTTGGCATTAACACCTGATCAATAACGTGAATAATCCCATTACTTGTCATAATGTCTGCTTTAACCACAGTCGCACCGTTGATTTTCACGCCGTCAGTGGCATCGATAGTGACATCAGAACCTTGCGCTGTCGTGGCTGAGCTGAGTTTAACCACATCGCTTGATGCGACTCTGCCTGCAACAACATGATACAGCAGTACTTTTCTTAGAGCTTCTTTGTCTGCTAACAGCGCTTTCAAAGCTTCTGCGGGGACTTTTTCAAAAGCCTCATCCGTTGGGGCAAATACAGTGAACGGGCCTTCGCCTTTCAGCGTTTCAACCAACTCCGCCGCAGTGACCGCAGCAACTAACGTGTTAAAGGTACCTGCACTTAACGCCGTGTCTACAATATCTGGCTTGGAGTGCGAACCAACCTGCATCAGACCGCCCTGATCATTTGCAGATGTGTAATTCATTTTCATGGCTTTATCACCATAATTACAATTATCAGCTAATGCCAACGTTGGAGCCAGTAATAGTACAGCGATTGCTGAAGATATAAATTTTATTTTCATTACTATAATATCCTTATTATTGATGTGACAGATTATGCCGTCGCAAGACACAATACTTTTAAGGTCGTTTCAGTGTCTATAAACCTTTATTTACAGATGGAAAACGAATGAATCAATTAATTAAATGTCATAAAACCCTAGAGACCTTTTATTCTCTAGGGCCTTTTATCGATAGCTTAATAACCTTAATAACTTAAAGTTATTGTGGCATCAAAACGGTGTCAATGACGCGAATAATACCGTTACTGGTCATAATGTCGGTCTTGAGCACATTGGCGTTATTGACCCTGACGCCATTCGCTGCGTTGATCATGACACTAAGGTATTAAACCCTCCACTAACGGCGGTGTCGACAATGTCCGGCTTGGAGTGCGACATGGTCTTGGTAAGTCCCGCTTGATTGTGGTTCGATGAGTAATTCATCTTCATTGACTTATCAGTGTAGTTACAGTTTTCTGCTGACACTAAAACGGGAGCGGATAATAATAACGCTGCGGCAAATGTAGATATAAATGTTTTTCATTTCTATAGCATCCTTACAAGTTGCAACGGCAATTTATGTTGCCGTCGCCCTGTAATAAATACCTAAAGTCGACAAAAATATATAAACCTTTTTATATCAATGGAAAATAAGTTAGCTTGGATTATGTAACTACTAATAGAGTTTATTTTTATTAAAATATTTTAATATTTATCGAATTTAAATTAATAATAAAATATTATTTTTTGTATAATGCCAAAAAATTAATGCCCTTAAAAAACCACAGATTTACAGGCCATGCGTGCCAGAATAACCATTCACTGCCTGTGGCTGCCAATCACCTAGAGAATCAGCCGTTGGCTCATAAATCTCTACAATCAGTGGATAACAAACTGTGGCATCATCCGAATGGCTGCTGCCACAGTCGCCCCCCGGACAAGCCGACAAGGCACCTAACAAATCAATCTCAGCAAAAAATTCTATAAAATCTCCCGGCCTTACCGGACTCGCTTTCATGAAGTATTGATGCGTATCTAAAGTAAATCCGGTACACATAAACACATTGAGCACATCGTGAATGTGCGGTTCTGCCTCAGCGGTGCTGATACCTTTGGATTGCGCTAGCGCCCGCGTCAGGTTTGAGTGACAGCAATAGTGATAGTCAACACCTTTTAGCATATGGTTCGTGTAGGGGTCGCAGCGGGTGCCTATGACGTCGTGAACGCCGGCTCCGTCAGCATCCCAACCATACCAGTTTAGGGTGTCATGGGTAATGCTGGCCATCGGCCGTAAGCCAGGTAAATTACTCCACAAGCGATCACCTGTGGTGACGTGACTTGCGTGCAGCTGGCGGGTTTTACCGCTAAAGAATCGTTCGTTTAGATCTGCAGCATTCCAGAGATTAAGGTCACCGACTTGAGAACCTTGCGTACTAACAATGCGAAATAAATGTCCGGCAGGGACTTCAAAGGCTGAGGCGTCGCGAGGGTTAACAATCACCTCTGACACCTTACGCATGCCGCTGCGCACATTGTCATAAAATGCCTGATCAAATGTTGGCAGGTTTTCGACGGTGTAGCAAACCACTGGCGGCTGTGATCGACGCTTCTTTGCATCAAGCGGTTCAGCGCTCGGCTGAGAAATATTCTGATTTACCATGACTTGCTCCTGAAACTTGTTTATACACCTTCAATTCACTTTGTTGTAGCCATCAACAGGTTACCGCTCAGGTATGACCCTCGGCTAATAACTGACGCTTAGCCCTATTTCCACTCAGGACATTTCGCGCTTGCGACGCCAAAATAGCATACCCTGCTAAAATTAATCCGGCGACAACGGATGATGTCAGTATGAGTAATACATATTGAATCAGGTGATTACCCGATGGGTCGACAGTATGCTAACAGATCGGTGTTTCAGCACAAATAGCATTGAGGCACCACCATTCCAAAAAAGTGGAGGGGGCAATGACTGGTATCAATCAAAACTAGAATCATTCGTTAAATTTTCTAGTAAGCTACATCACGCAAGGCAGTCTTAATCAAATGAGGATATGTTATGGATCAGCACTTGACCGTCGTCAATCACCCGCTCGTTCAACACAAGCTGGCGTATATGCGCGATCAGAAAACGTCCACTAATCACTTTCGTCAATTACTCAGAGAGACAAGTCAGCTGCTAGCCTATGAGGTCACGCGCAACCTAGCCATGACCACCAAACGCATCCAAACACCCATGCAAAAGCTCGATGCGCCGGTTGTAGCGGGCAAGAAGATGGCACTCATTTCTATTTTGAGAGCGGGAAATGGCTTATTAGATGGCGTCCTGGACTTAGTGCCTTCTGCGCGGGTGGGTTTTGTTGGCCTCTATCGTGATGAAGAAACGTTACAACCCGTAAAATATTACTTCAAAGTGCCCAGTAAACTGGACCAACGTTTGGTGATTACAGTTGACCCCATGTTAGCGACGGGAAACTCATGCGTGGCCGCGATTGATATGCTGAAAGAAGCAGGTGCAAGTAACATCCGTTTTTTATGTTTGATCGCGGCACCCGAAGGAGTCGCTCGAATGAAACAAGCCCACCCCGATGTGCCCATTGTGACTGCAAGCCTAGATGATCGTCTGAATGAGAATGGCTACATCATGCCAGGGCTCGGTGATGCTGGAGACCGTATGTTTGGCACCAAGTAAACTACCGCAAAGCAGCCAATTTCAGATTACTGAACTTAGCAATAACGATAGCGTTTTATAGATAAGCATCAATACAATCGACAATGCAGTTAGTTGCATTAAACGCGTTTAAACACGCATCAAACATTTATTAAGAGAAACACTATGGCAATCTTGCTTAACAACTCTGGATCTTCTAACAGTCAATGGCAAACCGCTTTGGCTGAGCAATTGCCGGACATGCCAGTCTACACCTACCCGGATATCCCCGACCCAGATGCGATTCAATATGCGTTGGTTTGGAATCACCCGAAAGGCGATTTACGGCTGTATAAAAACCTACGCTGCATCCTGTCATTAGCCGCAGGTATGGAGCATTTGATGAATGATCCTAAGCTACCCAATGTGCCAATGGTTTCTTTAGGCGACCCTGCTATGTCCCGAGATATGGCGAATTATGCGCTGTATTGGGTGATGGACTTTCATCGCAATTATGATTATTACAGAGAAGCGCAACGCCAGCAAAACTGGAAACGTATCGATACCAAATTAACGTCAGAGTTTAACGTTTTAGTGTTGGGGTTAGGCCGAATCGCAACCTTGGTTTCGCAGACGATTCAGCAGGCTGGTTTCGCAGTCAAAGCCTGGGACTTTAAAGACAAGCAAGCACAAAACATTGATACGTACTCCGGTAATGACGCACTGACAAACTTACTGCCTCAAGCTGATGTGGTTATCAGTTGCCTAGCGCTCAATGCTCGAAGCAAACAGTTAATCAACAAGGATTTTCTTGAAATGATGAGCGATAACAGTGCGATTATTAATATCAGCCGCGGTGCTGTCATTGATGAGCAGGCATTGCTTGGTGCTCTGGACAGTGATCGTTTGAGCCGTACAGTCATGGATGTATTTGCAGTAGAGCCACTACCACAAAATCACGCCCTGTGGACGCACCCTAAAGTCAGAGTCACGCCGCATATGTCAGGCCCAACCTACGCTCGAAGTGCCGTAAATGTCATTGTTGCCAACATTAAACGCATGGAGAATGGACAAAACCCAGAACCTATTTTCGACCGAAGCCGAGGCTTACAAACATAAGACCAATAAGAGGAATGAATTATGAGTGCAGATTAATATGGGTGCTATTTTCTTGGCGCTAAGTATAAAAAGTCCGCTTGATATTTTTTAGTAGACCGTATCAGCTGGGCTTTTTGTGGTGCTGTCAGCGAGTTAAACAGATCCGACATTAGTTCAAGGGTAAGCTGCTTACGTTTGGCATAAGACTGATTATATTGAGCGCTGGAAAACCGTTCCGGCGTTTTGACTTGTGCTAGTATCGACCGTTTGAACCGCTCAGGATTCGACCGATCGTTTAATTGCTTGGTAAGTCCTGAGGTAAACTTCTTTTGCCTAGCGACGCGCAACCCCTCATCAACCGGCATTGTTTTAGCCCACCCTGCAATGATCGCAAGCTGGGCTTTGTTCAGACGCCCTGTCCATTTCACTAAGCGTTTGATCATCTTATTTTGACGTTTAAGCAAGCGCTGGGCCGGTGTAATTCCAAAGTCTTCTTTTAAATCCTTTGCGGACTCTTTCTCCATTTTGTTTAACGTAAGCTGCACTTGTTCAGGCGACAATGATAAAAGCATGTCTGTAATAACTGGCATCAGCCTATCTAAGCTCACTGAAGCCATTGCAAAGGCTTCATCATATATTTTGCTAAAGTCATCGGATGTGAGTGTTTCGGCCTCGAACTGGATGGCTTTTCTTTGCATGAAGCTCGCATACTTTGAGAGCTGTGTTGCCTGGTGCCAGCGATGAAAATCATTGATACCTCGCGTCAACACACCACTTTGCTGAGCATTTAAACTGACGTAATCATTAATCTTCCAACGTATCGCATTATCCATAAAACGATAGCCCAATTTGACACTACTACAACCTGCTAAAACTAAAATTAGCAACATGATTAACAGTGGTTTTTGAAGCTTTTTTCCTTGCATTTTTTTGATTCCTTTCTGCTGTTTTTCTTAAAACAGAACTGATTATTTTTTAATCAAATTGCTGACAGCCTGATACAGACTGACTCCGAGCTGAATAAACAAACTCTATCAACAAAGTTGTCCACAGCCACTGTGGATAAAGTCTATGACTTAGATTCTGTTCGTATTTCATAATAATCTAACGACTCATATTTACTGCCGCAACTACCGTCTTCAGTGCGGCTATGCTGAAAGCCTGATTTTAACAAAACACGCCCAGATGCCGGATTTCTACTCAGCACCCTTGCTTTTATACAGTTCAACTCTAACTCATTGAATGCAAATATAATTATCCGCTTAGCGGCTTCTGTTACATAACCACTTCCCCAATAACTCGCACCAAGCCAATACCCTAGTTCCGCGTCATTAGACCCTCCTAAATTCAAGCCAATTGCACCAACAACTTCCTGAGTAGACGTCAAACTAATGCCGTAATTGACTTGCTTACGCTGCTGCCAATTCGATTCATGGGTGCTAATCCAATCAACAGCACCGGTCTCAGGATATGGATAAGGAATGTTTGCGGTCATATCTGAAATACGTTTATCAGAAGCCATCACCTGGATTCGTGGTGCGTCATCTAACGTTAATGCTCGAAGCAATAATCGTTCCGAATATAGCTCTGGCTGGTCTTTTTCTTGCTGCTTTTGTTGTGCCATCTTTATGCCCTGTAAACGCCCTGAAATGTCTTATCAGCTATGCAGAAGTCATACCAGATAATACGCGACTCATTCGAGGTTTAAAGTATACAGTTTAGACAGGTACATGCGCCCAACATTAACATTCTCACAATTTTCTCGCGTACTACCGCGTTTTTATCAATGGAATGCTGTGATAAACTTGGCCTTCAATTTGACATGGAACCGAAACACTCATGATTATAAAACCTCGCGTACGCGGCTTTCTCTGCATCACCACTCACCCGACAGGCTGCGCCGCCAACGTCAGTAAACAGATTGACTATGTCAAAGCCAACGGTGCCATTGAAAACGGCCCAAAGCGTGTGCTAGTGATTGGTGCTTCAACTGGTTACGGTCTAGCTTCAAGAATCTCAGCGGCATTTGGTTCTGGCGCGCAAACCTTGGGCATCTTTTTTGAGAAAGAAGGCACTGAGAAAAAGCCGGGTACAGCAGGTTGGTACAACTCAGCTGCGTTTCACCAGTTTGCTGAAGCGGATGGTCTTTATGCTAAAAGTATTAATGGCGATGCGTTTAGCGATGAAATAAAACAAAAAACCATTGAGACGATCAAAGCAGACATAGGCCAGATTGATCTTGTGGTCTACAGCTTAGCCTCGCCTCGCAGACAGCATCCCGTCACAGGCGTTGTGCACAACTCAACGCTAAAACCTATCGGCGGCGCAACCGTACAAAAAGGCGTGAACACTGACAAAGAGGAAGTCCAAGACTTCAACTTAGAAGAAGCGTCACAAGAAGAAATCGACAACACCGTAGCCGTCATGGGTGGCGAAGATTGGCAGATGTGGATTGATGCGTTAGACGACGCGGGTGTGCTAGCAGATGGTGCTAAAACCACAGCGTACACCTACATCGGCGACAAACTGACTTGGGATATCTATTGGCATGGCACAATTGGTGCGGCAAAGAAAGATTTAGATAAACGCGTAGTCAATATTCGCGAGAGATTAGCAGCTAAAGGCGGCGATGCGCGTGTTTCAGTATTAAAAGCCGTTGTAACGCAAGCCAGCGCAGCAATTCCAGCCATGCCGATCTACCTTGCGCTACTGTTTAAAGTCATGAAAGAACGAGGCACTCATGAAGGTTGTATTGAGCAAGTCGATGGATTATTCCGTGATAGCTTATACAACGCTGTGCCTGATCTTGATGACGAAGGTCGTTTGAGAGCAGATCGTAAAGAGCTTGATCCTGAAGTTCAGGCTGAAGTGGGTGAGCTGTGGTCGCAAATCAATACTGATACACTGAGGGAACTCTCTGACTTTGCTGGCTACAAACGCGAGTTTTTGCAGTTATTTGGCTTTGAAATTGAAGGCGTTGACTACGAAGTGGACGTAAATCCACTCGTACCCATAAAGAACATGGTTTAAGACCGCAAGGTAAATGATTCATCATAAACGCATCAAATTTGAACCAGCTGCCTACCCTTTGGTAAGCAGCGAATCAATCGCCCGAA
>Ga0209828_1001474_pt1 | contig 21161 bp, 16 predicted proteins | sample MaitaG_FD_187429 | JGI IMG/M metagenome (GOLD analysis project Ga0209828, IMG submission 187429) | Marine algal microbial communities from Maine, USA - Maine_Asex2 metaG (SPAdes) (version 2) | ecosystem: Host-associated > Algae > Red algae > Unclassified | place: Maine, USA | collected 2015-01-05
TGAGACCTCTGAATAGTTACAAAAAGTATAGGCTTCACTAAAGTATAGGCTTCACTAAAGTATAGGGTTCACTACTGACAACCCAGCACAGAACATAATTTGTTATAGAGAAAGTACGGCCAACGTTCGTGAGATATCAGACAATTATTTCATAGGTATACGCGGATTCGTGCAAGTTAATTTCACTGGAAAATAACCACATATATCTATATAGGTAGTATATGAAGCGAGCACGACAGCTTCATTCCTATTAGACTGGGTCATGAGCTAAACGAAGTTCTATAGGCTGATAGCTTTCTTAGATATTCCAAACGCCACTCACATTGTTCAAGAAGATGTGTCGAAAGTGTTGCTTAGCGCAATACTTGCCAATATTTGATTCTCAAAGCTGGTAATTATTCTTTGCAAATTGATTTTTCTGGTATGGCACTCCAGAGACTTTCGGCGCAAAACGTGGATAACGTTCTTTTATTACTGACGTGCTTGGGGACTTCACACTCGCTTTACAGTTGCCCGCCCCTTATCAATATCAGAGCAGTCAATCAATCCAAACGTGCGTCAATAATTCTATTCAGGCAAGCACGTATATCCCGTTAAAATAAGTTTTTAACGGATTATGATCCGCCCTAACCTGCTCTACCTACGTGCACCACGGCACACTAGTGTCATTACAATCACACAAAACTGTTTGCAACTCGCGCTCTAGTGTTTGCCCAATTAGTGACTCTATAAAGCGATTAAACCTCGTTAGCAATTTGAGAGAAAAGAAACCTGAAGCCCTTCAACATCAATTTTATAAGGCGTCAATGAACATTCTTCACCCAGCTTTATTAATTGAGACTGGTATGTATATGATTTTGATTCACTCTCACCAGTTTCTGAATTCGACCACGAGTAATAAACAATATTTCGTTTTTGATAATCCTCCGCACCATCGACAGTAAACAGCATACTGTGGTTCATAACAGCAATCGTATCGCCGGGCTCCATGACGAATCGTTGTCCACGCTTAATAGTCTCAAGTGGCGCTACTGCGATCGCACTGTCTAAGACCACCTCTCGTGGTGGCAAGTTGCTTGTAGTTGTTGCTAGGCTCATGACTTGTAGCAGACAATTCACATAGTCAACATAAGTATCTCTTTTTTCTTCATCCTTAAACTGGTTCAACAAGGTCTCTGTTTCAGATCGTTGATATTTTCCATCACCTTCAATTGATGCGATTTTAAGTCGGCGCAATACCGCCGCATCAATTTCACCTTGCAATTCTACAGTCAATCCTCCCCCGCATGAAATACCTGCTTGACTTAACCACGATTCGGTAACTGCTTGTGCACTAGTCACACTTGGTAGAAACGCCATAGTCATAATACTAACAAAGACAGGAATTCGCATAAACATTATTCTCTGTTGTTTCGATATCAATATCGATATCGTATCACGCAGTCAGAAGTATAATTGCTGGAGAATCGCAAAACTTGATCAATCAATCTGGCACTTATATTGGGCCCTCATAAGACTAAAAATCTATTATTTGAAAATCAACAAGCCAGTCTGTTTTTCTAACATTAGACCTGTCAGTCAGTATGATGAAAACAACAATTCACATTGATAAATAAGACCGAAAAGCGATCTTTCGTATGTCCGACTCAAACTGAGAGCCGCCATCGTAGATCGATCCAGTTTGTTTGCCACACATACTGATTGCGCATATTGCGTTTAATATTTAATTAAATTATTAGCTCCAAAAAATGGATTGACGATTGTTAGTTGGCCTTCTACCTGCAACCCGGCATGCATGTCTTCAGAAAGTTGCTGCTTACAACCCGCGTCTAGCGCAGCTGCAACTATCATTGAATCATAAACACTCAGCTTGTATTTTTCGGCTATCGAAGTACCTCGGTCGTGAATGCTTTCGGTAAGCGGCCTTGTCACACAAACTGCGCGAATAACTGTCAGTGCCGAACGTGTATCGGCCCAGTCCAGATTTAGCTTACGGCGGCAAACGTTCACGAATTCGTTTAGTACCTGAACGTTAATCACACCACCGGATTCAAGCGCACGCTCCGCGATATTTGCCTTGAGCTCATCGGCTGACAACAGGTAGAGAAGAACGTTGGTATCGAAAAAATTACTCTCATCCGCGCTCATTAGCCGATTCCCTGTCAAACTTAAAATCAGCGGGCATCCTCCCTCTAAGTCGATGAAGTGATTCTAACAATTGCCTGCTCTTAGCCTTGCGTTTCACTGCGAATAGTCGCTCATCCGCTACTACGACTTCTATGTCATCTCCTTCACACAGATTCAATGCCTCGACAACAGCGGCAGGCAATCTGATGGCGAGACTGTTTCCCCATTTTGCTACTTGCACCTAATGGCTCCTATCGAAATGATACACATATGCAAATTGTATATCATAGAATGAATATTTCAGGTAACACAATGATCGGACATTTAAGTTACAGCCTCACTTTTTGCTCCATTAGGGACTGCTTGGCCATCTCTGTTTAATCCTGTGCCTTTCTGGACTGCTGAAAAGCAAAAGTGGACTAGTTGGTATTTTTTCAAGGCAGAAACCACAACATGTTGGGTAAATGAATGTGATGTGTCTTCAAACGGGACCAGATATATCGCTATTTTTTACGCCGCCATTAATGCTTGATCCTGGCCAGGTGTTTCACCGGATTTACAAGCAAGGCAGCGACTACCCTGCTACCTGTAATGCTTTCCGATACTTTAGGCCGCTTTCACGCTTCGACTACCAATTTAGTTGATGAACAGCAGAGACCCGTTCTACAGGCGCGTGGCATACTTTATGCCGCAGGTGATTGTTCCCACCGCCTTTGCTGAGACCTTCAAACACAATCGTACACAAGTAAGTCCAGAATTCCGTTCAGTGATTTTAAGGTTGGTGCTTGCAGATGCAATGTAACTGGGTTCCTCATTGAAAAAAGTAGGCGCCGGTCGCCCTCAATGGTAAGGATGGTTCTCGCAATGTCTCGATGCTCGCACACCATCAATTCATCTCTGGTCAGCTCAGCGAACGACTACCAATAATCTATTAATCGAAAGAGAATTAGAGGATGCAAGATTCAATTTCTGTTTTTTTGTAATTTCTGAGCATACACCTTGCAATCTTCCTTGACTGTTGATGGTATATCGTCCCAATCACAATCCTGAATTGCACCTTCTAACGCATACAGATACGCTGCGTTGAAATCTCCATACTTGTCTCCATTCTCATACATTGCTCTGTAGGCCTTCTTGGCTCCAAGCATTCGAAGTTTCTCTGGTGTATCGATTCCTGCCTCAATCATCTTCGCCGCAAGTTTTGGCCCGATGTTTTTTAACTGTTTTGACAAGTTGTCCGAAGTACTCACATTAAATTCCACATTTCCTACGGCCGCATTTAGCCGAATGCAACATGTCGACCAGATCCACGATGAGCAGCGCCAAGAAGCCAATCGCTGACGTCAAAGACATCGAAACAATCTGCATGGTCAGGTTGCCCGACAGAGATTTAGCCTGTTCATTCGCTTGAGTCATGTTTTTGGTTCGACCATAATAGCGCGCAATCGAGACATCAGATCAGCCTCCCACTCTGCGCGCACGTCACGGAAATTGTCCATATAAGCTTCGTTTTCCTGTATTGGTACCGCCGGATCATAGTGCTCTGCGGCAATGCGCATGCTTTTGCGGTCCGAATCGGTAAAGAGCTGAACCATGCGGTTGGCCTGATCGCGTGAGTAACCCAAGGCCTCAAACGTGGAGCGTCCCATCCGCAAGGAGCTATCATAGGTCTCACGGATAATGTCGCGGCAGCCTGCGTGCCACAGGTCGTGAACGTGGCTACGATCCACGGCGCGCGCGACGATATGCACTTCAGGGTAGTTGAGGTGGACATATCTGGCCAATTCTGTGATTTGAACTTTGTCGTCGATAGCAATCACAAAGAGCTTAGCCTCATCCATACCAGCCGCGTTGAGCAAGTCGGGGCGTGTGGCATCACCGTAGTAGGCATGGACATCAAAGGCTTTCAGGAACTCAAGTTGCCTGGACGAAAAGTCGATCACGGTTGGTGACAGACCGCTGGCGCGCAAAAGGCGGCTAACGATTCCGCCCACACGCCCATGGCCTGCGATGATGATCTCGCATCGTTCGTCTATTTCATCCATTCCCCGATCACCAGGTCCTGTAAAGCGAGGCGAGATAGCACGCTCATAGAGAATGAACAGCGCAGGTGTCAGAAGCATTGATAAAGCAACGATCAGCAAAAGCCGATCTACGAGGTCACTTGGGATAACGCCGTTGGCGACAGTGAAAGACAACAATACAAATCCAAATTCACCAGCTTGTGCAAGTCCAAGCGCAAACAACCATCTATCGGCACCGCCAATCTTGAACACGACTGCCAGCAGGTACAACACGATAACCTTTATCGCTATCAGGCCCAGTGTCAGGCCGACGATTATTCCCGGATTGTCGAGCAGCAGGCCAAAGTTGATTCCTGCCCCGACGGTCATGAAGAAGAGACCTAAAAGCAGCCCTTTGAATGGGTCAATATCGCTTTCTAATTCATGGCGGTATTCACTGTTGGCAAGCACCACACCGGCAAGAAATGTTCCCAACGCAGGTGAAAGCCCGACAAGCGTCATCAGCAATGCAATCCCAATGACCATCATCAATGCTGTTGCGACGAACAGTTCCCGCAATCGGGCGGCTGCGATGAACCGAAAAACCGGGCCCGTCAAATACGACCCTGCCCCAACAACGGCTGCAATCGAACCAAGTGTGACCAGTGCTACGCCCCAACTGGGCAGGCCATCAACAAGGCTCAAAGATGCTGCGCCGCGATCGCCTTCGCCACCACTATGAGACAGCGCTTCAGTTAACTCGGGGAGCGCAAGCAAGGGGATCAGCGCCAACATCGGAATAACAGCAATGTCCTGGAACAGGAGAACCGAAAAGCTGGATTGGCCGCCATCGCTTTTCATAAGACCTTTTTCACCCAAGGTCTGCAGAACGATCGCAGTGGACGACAGTGCCATGACAAGACCGATCGCCAGAGCAACGGACCAGACGATGCCAAGTGCCATCGCCACAGCCATCACTGCGGCCGTCGTCAAGCCGACTTGCCCACCGCCAAGTCCAAGTAACTTCGCTCGCATTAACCACAGAAGCTTTGGTTCTAACTCAAGCCCAACCAGGAAGAGCATCATCACGACACCGAATTCGGCAAAGTGCTGGATCGAGATGACGTCCACATGCAACAGCGCCAAAATGGGGCTTATGACGATGCCTGCGATCAGGTATCCCAAAACCGATCCCAGCCCCAGCCGCGTCGCAATCGGTACAGCGATCACGCCAGCAACAAGAAAGATGAATGCCAAAAGCAGAAAGTCGGTCATGGTGTGTCTTTCTCTGGAATGCTGACGATCCACTCGAGTCGCTTAGCTGGCAGGATCTGCGCAGTAATATCTATGGCGAGTCAGAGAATCGATGAAGGCGGTCGATACAATTATGCTGGTGTACGAGCATCGACGCATATCCCGATTTCACGATCCTGCTAGCGACCTGTTGAATAGCCTTGCCTGCAGCGATCCGCGTTGGTCGATATGATGGAAATCCTGCTATTTCTGGCATGGATTTACCCTTTATTTTTTGTGAAAGAAGAAATTGAGTGGAGATATGATTGTCTGACTCGATACATAATACACGCTACGCTTTTTAAAGCATCTGAGCGCTGGAATGCAGGCGGAGGTCGTGAATCAACTTTCACCAGCACCTACTCGATAAAACACAATCTCACGACCTTTCTCTGGCTGTTGGTGAAATATAACTATGCTACGATGATTACGTAAAGATGCACGAAAAATATAGATATAAGAGGCTGTCGACATGGATTCCCTGTCCGCCGAGACACTTGCAAGAGCTCAATTTGCCTTCACGGTCTCGTTTCACATTATCTTCCCGGCGTTTTCCATTGGCCTGGCCAGTTACCTGGCGGTACTTAACGGCCTATGGCTGAAGACTCAGGATCAAACGTATCTCACTCTGTTTGAGTATTGGAAGAAGATCTTTGCCGTAGCGTTTGCCATGGGTGTGGTCTCGGGCATTGTCATGTCCTACCAATTCGGCACTAACTGGAGCGTGTTCGCTGACAAGACCGGACCGATTCTTGGCCCATTGATGGCGTACGAGGTGCTATCCGCATTTTTTCTCGAAGCGGGCTTTCTTGGCATCATGCTCTTTGGACGTGAGCGAGTCGGGCCGACGCTTCATATGCTGGCAACTGGCATGGTTGCGTTCGGAACCTTGGTGTCGGCGACATGGATTTTGTCAGTCAACTCGTGGATGCAGACACCCGTTGGGTACGACATCAATACGGTAGGTCAATTTGTACCAACGGATTGGTGGCAAATTGTCTTCAACCCCTCGTTTCCCTACCGCCTGGTGCACATGGTGCTCGCAGCCTACCTGACCACAGCTTTTGTCGTTGCAGGCGTTGCCGGTTGGCACTTGCTAAACGACAGCACCCACCTGCCCTCGCGTCGAATGTTCTCCATGGCTATGTGGATGGCCATCGTCGTCACGCCTATTCAAATTTTAGCTGGCGACTTTCACGGTCTGAATACATTGGAGCATCAGCCGGTCAAGATCATGGCAATGGAGGGCCATTACGACAGTTATGAAAAAGGCGCGCCCCTTATCCTCTTTGGCATTCCCAACACAGAGGAAAAGCGAATCGACTATGCACTGCAGATTCCCAAACTATCCAGCCTGATACTCAAGCATGATTTGAATGCACCGCTGGATGGACTGGATACGGTTCCCGACGATCTGGAGCCACCGGTGGCAATCGTATTCTTTAGCTTTCGCATCATGATCGGCATCGGTTTCGCCATGCTCGCTGTGGGACTTTGGGCCTTGTGGCGACGCTGGAAGCAAGCTTTGTATGAAGACCGCTTGTTGCATCGTGCCACTGTGCTTATGGGGCCGGCAGGTTTCGTTGCTGTGCTCGCTGGCTGGATCACCACAGAAGTGGGTAGACAACCCTATACCGTATATGGGCTGTTGCGAACCAGTGACTCCTTGGCACCGGTTGCCGCCCCAGCCGTAGCAACCTCCTTGATAGCATTCATAATTGTCTACTTCTTTGTTTTCGGTGCAGGCACGTTCTACCTGCTCAGAATGATGAGTAAAGCACCGGGCACACCGAATCTGGGTCTGCATGATGGACCAATACGCACTGCAGGTGTGACGCCAGCGCCGCAGGTCAATCCCGATATCCTAAGTCCGAGCCGATAGGGAGCATACCCATGGAATTGGATTTGGCCCTTATCTGGGCAGGCATCATCAGCTTTGCTGTGTTGACGTATGTGATTCTTGATGGCTTTGATTTGGGCATTGGCATTTTGTTTCCGTTCGCCTCTCAAAGCGCCGATCGGGATCTTATGATGAACTCTGTTGCGCCTGTATGGGATGGCAATGAAACCTGGTTGGTTCTCGGTGGGGGTGGTTTGTTTGCCGTATTTCCCTTGGCCTATGCAGTGATACTTCCCGCCCTCTACATGCCTATCACGCTGATGCTACTGGCTCTGGTGTTCAGAGGCGTTGCCTTTGAGTATCGATGGCGCACGGTTCGCTGGCAAGGTGTTTGGGATATCGCGTTTACCGGAGGCTCGACCGTTGCAGCCATCATGCAAGGGATAACGCTCGGTGCGTTGGTTCAAGGCATTGAGGTCACTGACCGAGCTTACAGCGGAGGTTGGTGGGACTGGCTAACGCCGTTCAGTCTGATCGTCGGTGTCGCTGTCGTCATCGGGTACGCATTACTGGGATCTACGTGGTTGATCATGAAAACCGATGGTGAGATCCAGACACACATGAGGCGTTATGCCTGGATCACGGCTATTGGCACCTTGATACTGATGGCAGTAGTGAGCCTGCTTACGCCATTTCAGGATGCCGTCTATTTTCAGCGCTGGTTTGCCTGGCCAAGCTCAATGATCAGCGTGATCATGCCAATACTGGTAGTGATAGTTGCACGAGGCCTGTTCGCGGGCTTGAATAAGCAGCGAGACAATAGTCCGTTTATCTATTCATTATTATTATTCCTGTTGTGTTTTGTGGGCATCGCCATCAGCTTCTTCCCGTATCTGGTGCCACCCTCGTTGACGATATGGGACGTGGCTGCACCTGATGAAAGTTTGCGATTCGTACTCGTGGGCACTGTCGTGCTTGTGCCTATCATCTTGATCTATACCGCGTATGCTTACTGGGTGTTCCGCGGCAAGGTTAACCCGGCTGACGGCTACCACTAAGTGTTTAAAGCCAAAGCAAAAAAAATTGTATGGTTTATCGGACTCTGGCTTGCAGGTGTTGCAGTGGTATTTATCCTTGCGTTCCTGATTCGTCTGGCACTTTAATAATTTTCCCTGGTGGTTTGTCAACTCGTTAGTGCGAATTTGCAATGATCGGCGATCGAGTATCGAAAAATCCTGTCGATTCCGCCACCACCACCACCACCATGGTGCAAAAGCTTGCTCATCAAGTCGGAGCCATGGTTAGAATTTCCGGGTCAAAGCTAATACTATCGCCCCCGCTTGTACTAACCGAATATGACTGTCCTTATCTATGGAGCCTGCTGAAGTACCTGTGGTAGTCGAAGGCGGCGTGTCCAGGGTATATGTAACGGAAGTACTACTCTGACTGTTTGCACACCACATCAGTCCCCCGCATTCGCCAGACTCGCCTGCTGAATACCATTCAAATAGTATTTTTCTTCCGTACCTTCACGCTCTATATGAAACGAAATATTTATATTACGAAATCGTAGTCCATCTATGTGCAATTCATCTATCCCTTGAGGAAGATGAGGGTAGAACTGCAAGCCTGATTGATCTACGGAGACCCCAGTTACCAGAGAGAGTAACATCTGCACATGGCCCGTGGCGCACCATGTCTGAGTACGCCGAATGGGCCATTCGATAATTTCCTGATTGCCTGTAAAACGCTCTTGCATGCCGCCGTAAGCTTCGCCGGTTATCGGATGGTAGAGTTCCACAAAATCATCATCTCTAACCGCTTTTTCAGCCAACAACCACAACTCGGACCAAGCTACAGCCTGTTTGCCACAAGCTAATAGTGCTAAGACCCAAACGAACAGAGTTGACAGCTGCTTCGTAGGCTTCTTTCAAAAAAGGTTCATCATGAGTGTAAAGGTAATACTGCCAAGCGCCTGTTACCCAGTTGATGGCATCCCAATATTGCCCGCCAATTTTTAATCCATTGTCATCACTGGTAAGAACGGCTCTCAGTGTATTTCTTGCAACTGTCGGATTAAAGGCAGTCACGGCAAACCATGTGTTCAAAGAAGTATCACGTGTCCAAGGCGAGCTGTAGTCTGCTCCCGCAAGAATGCAGTCAGTTGCGCACTCGCTAAGCTCACCTTGCCAGGGACGGGTATTTTTCCAGATATTGTCTATGGCGATGCTACATACTGAATCGATAAGTGGGTTATCAGATTTAATAGTTGGACGGAAATTCATAGTATTGGTTTATCGCCTAATACTGCACCGCAGTTCGATACGGTCGCATTCCTTGTATCGTATTCGCTATATCACGTTTCTTATATCGCATTCAATTTGTCGTATTCCCCATAATTACATTGCCTTGGAAAAAAGTATTAACCTTGTCTGTTTCGAGTTAGCTATAAAGGTTTTATGACTGCGTGTAGTCATTCTATGACTGATTGCTTATACGACTCGGTATTCAGAATACGGGTGTGAAGCGACGACCGGTTGCGTTGTTATGGTAAGCATTCTGTTAGTGGCTTCGTACAAGCTCGCCCACAACCGCCACCTAACGTAAGAATGCTGCGTTTCTTAAAACCTGCCCATCAAGACACTCGTGTGGTCAGCGAACGCACAATCCCAAGTCACGTCAAAAAGCTTTGCCGGAAAGCGTTATATGACCGTTTGGCTGCGTTGGAATGTCGCGCTGCAGTCGATGTCGATTCGGTCCGCCGCCAGATCCAGAAAACTGCCGTCAGTCTCGCTTGTTGCATCGCGTTGACTCAGTGAGAATTTACCAATCAACAATTCGCCGTTCAGTTTAACCACATCGCCATCGGAAAGCGATGACGGAGAGGGAAGGCTATCGAGTTGAACTTCGACTTCAAGGTTGTTCAGGGTATCCCGGTATCCGACACCCTCTAGAAATGCAAAAAATTCAAACGACCCTTGCTCGCCTGCGGCAGCGGTGAAAGGAATCGCAGGAACGGGGTCCGTGATGATCAAAGAGTAGGCTACCCTGCCGGGTGATGACAGGTATTGAAATTGAAGTGACACCTCGTTAGAGGCACCGAAGCTTTCACGGTAGTTGCAGCTCATGGACTCCGAAGGAATCTGGCTACCGTCGGCCAGCATCAGTGATGGACTCATCCCCGGAGGGCTGATTACGCTCTCGCCTTCCATCGAATCATCAGAGCAACCGGCCACGAGGGCACTTGTGACGACCAGTAAGTTAGTGAGAAATTTCATGATCTTTATTCTGTGCAAATTTCATGAACTCCCGACGCGAGTCCAGGAGACTGTCGGAGAATAACGATCACAGCCGAAGGCGGCCCCGCGAGAGTGTGAGATTTTGAGATAGAATTTCTTGTCAATTGAGGTAAATGGTAGTTTTATCAATTTGACGTTGTTACGCGGAAAGCTGGGTGGAGGCAGCTCCGCCAAGATACTCGTTGTCAGGGGCCGCCTTCGGTACGATCAGCTTATTTTCGGACAGCCTCCCGGATATTCAGCGATTTACTTAATCGATTGGCTAATCGAATTAATCATCAAAGACCACGCAGTGTTTGTCCGTCCATGGACTTCTAACATGGCTTAATAAGGATGCCGTTGTAATTTCAAAATCACTGGCTTGTCATTCGTTCAGCTTCGTTTAGTCCAGCGAATACCCAGATGTACCTGTTGATCCAGTTTTCGTTCGCCGGGACGGGTATCAAATTGCAAATACCTTAACCCGACAAAACCTTCTATGTTACTGGTTAGCGGTAATCCGACTCGATAGCTTACGTCAATGATTCTGTCTGATTGACCGAATGTCAATATATCCGGAGCATAAGTCACCTCGGCTGACATGCGCAATGGAAATTGCTTCACGGGCAGAACGTACCCTGCCTCTATATTGGCACCCAGTCCAAAGACGTCAGCGTTCTCGATGGACAATAAACCCGCAATTATCTTGGGTCCAAATGACAGGCGTAAACCTTGCAAGGAATAGCGGTCTGCGTCGAAAAGGAATGCGGCGGTAAGAGCATTATCACGCTCCTCACTAAACAGCACCGCGAACCGTGATCTGTCATTGTTCAATCCAAAAACAGGTTGACCAATCTCATAGAGTAGTTCAGCAGCTTTGTCACTGGCATAAAATTGTATGACCGGTTGGGCCTCAATGCCGGTTACATCATCACTGCTTGCACCTCCTGCAGAAGAAGTAGCAATAGTAGTAGTCTCTATTGCAGTCTGTGGTACAGCAGAGGCACGCTCTGGTTCTGTCTCCAGGGCAAGATCCAGATCTTCCGCAGATGCGCCTGCAAGGACTAAAGAGGGCAACAGGCATGATGTAACCAGTAGCAGTCTTGGTATCAGTTTATACATAGTCAAAAATTCGTTGTTGATTGGTAGGATATGCACCCAAGTGCATTGTGGAAACACGGAGGCTGTTTATTGGTGATGGCATGTACACCAACCCCGATTTCACTGGCTGAATCATCGTGTTTACAGGAGAGGCAATGCCACTGGTGCCAAACAGCTTTCGCTGCATTTTATACATTAGCCTAGTGTAATGTTGGAATAATCGCACAAGTAATCGATTATTTTACATGCATTGTAATGCATTTATTTGGCACGCGACGAAAACTCATTCTGTGGCTCCAGAGAGAGGCTGTATCTCCTCTTCAGACAGACCGGATTAGAGCTATACCTGAGGAATTTCGTGATTGTTGTCTGCGTGAGGCCCTACATATTGCTGCCACGGAGCAAGCTGTCTTCGTGCATTCGTGCGCCTCTACATCCGCTTTGTGTAATTCCCGGTCGCACGGATCGGATTGTCCATTCACCGCAATGATATTGAAGATTCGAACAAGCTAAATAGCACTCGCGTTTTCGATATAGCCATCAGGTGGATATGAACTGCACCAGTTTTGGCGCGATCTCATTTCGCCAGTGTCGTCCGCTAAAAACACCGTAATGGCCTGCTCCCGCTTGCAGATGATGAAGTCGATCTTCAGCGGGCAATCCAGTACACAAACCATGGGCTGCGCGCGTCTGCCCCTGGCCGGTGACATCGTCTTTCTCTCCCTCAATGGTCATGAGCCTTGTTTTAGTAATGGCACCCGGATTGATCACTCTCCCTCGATGAAGCATTGCGTTATTGGCTAATTCAGCCTTATGAAAAACGCGCTCGATTGTTTGCAGATAAAACTCGGCGGTCATATCCATTACCGCGTTGTAGTTCGAGTAGAATTTTTCGTGTGATTGAGCCGCCTCGCTGTTTCCTGACATCAGATTGGAATAATAATCTGCATACGCCTTGCGATGACGGTCAGGGTTCATGCCCACAAAAGCCGTCAATTGCAAAAAGCCCGGATAAACCGATCTTCCGTATCCAGGGCGCGAACTGGGTACTTTGCAAATGACATTTTCTTCGAACTTCTTCAGGGAATGTTTTTTTGCTAATTGGTTGGGCTCAGTAGGATTGATACGAGGATCGATCGGACTGCCAAAAAAGACCATGGACTCAGGCGTGGCTGGGTCGTTATCTTCGCTCATGAGAGCAATCGCGGCCAACACGGCTGGTCCTGGTTGGCAAACGGAGAGTACATGTAAATCCGGCCCAAGTAGCTGCATGAACTCTCGACAATAGTCTACGTAGTCGTCAAGATCGAAGCGTCCCGCCTCGACCGGCACTTGCGCGGCGTCTACCCAGTCGGTCACGTAAACATCATAGTCTTCCAGCATACGCTGAATCGTGTCACGTACCAGTGTTGCGTAATGCCCTGACATCGGGGCGACGATCAGGATTTTGTCTTTTGATGCATCTGAACCTGCTCGTGTAAAGCTGCGTAATTCGCAAAATGGTTTGCGTAACATTACATCTTCCAGGACAGGTATGACATTGGCATCGACAGAGACAGAACTGATTTCATAATCAGGTTTGTCGAATGGCTGTGTAACGAAATCGACAAAGTGCAGATGGGACGCCATGGATTTAGTTACCGGCCACTGAAATCCAGTACCACTCATAGTTCCTAAAAATGAGCGTGTTAAAGCAGTTGTGTGTCGCGTTGCATTAGCTAATAGCCGAGTCGAGTCGTACGCAGGGTAGAGCATGTAATTTATGGTGTCCGTATTGATTTGACGTCAATGCATTTTTTCAGCGTACAGCAGATATCGTTGGACACAGGCTCTGTTAAGCTGTGCCCGCAATGTATAAATGACGGCGTGGTGACAATAAACATGCCTAAACGTTAGCATATTTATATTTTGCAGTGCAAAATATTTTGTTAACAATTTCGCTGAGAGTTGTTCTCTTCGTTGATAAACGTTACTCAACAGTCCGTAACGCGTTGAATAAATTGATTATAATATCGATTAGGCGATTAATTTCAATGTGATTCTCGAATGTGTGGTGAGTCTCTCGCTTGTGCGTTGCAAAAATTAATTCATTGCAATTGTCGATTACGTCACATCTCTGGCAGTGGCGAGCAAGTAGTGTCGGCAAGAGAAACCAGCACGTTCTTACTATGATCATTTGAGATTCCGCGCATCGATCGGATATCGTTCATCTTTAAAGACAGTATTCAGCGAAACGATTGAATCAAAAGGCTGTGGAACTGGATAGGGCCTACCATCAACAGGATGCCGCCACTCATCTGGCATGTTCGCGAGAGTTAACCTTGGTACAAAGTCCTCAACTTCATTGGCATCCTCCCCCAGCGAACGCTTGTCGCCAAAGCTCTTACGCCATGTCAGTTTGCGCCGCTTCGCTGTTTGGCGTTTAACCGCAAACAGCTCAGAGGTCTCCTGAACCGCACTGCTGCCAATGTGTTCAAACAGCTTCGAGGCACCGACGGTGTAAGGAGAAAAATCAAACCCGGAGATTCAGTGGTGGCGTTCCCGTATCATGACATCAGAAAGATCGTTACGAAAATTCCAGACCTGATTGACTTCGCTCGACATGGCACGCAGCAGTGGTGCATGGCGATCTTTTACCCGGGCTTTGAAAACTTTGATGTATGCTGACTACGCCTTGTATACAGTGACGTTAACACTCGCTGACTTGAAAATGGCTATGTTTATGGAAATAGATACAGCACTCTAATTCCTCCGCGTCCGTAACGACAGGGTATCCCTGGAGTCAGAGTGAGGAGGGAGTTCGGCTTATATAATTTAATCCTACGCCCTGTCCCGGGCGAAATGGGACCTGCCAGGCACCCAATCATGCACTTGTTAATCCTCAGACAATGCACGCACTTTCCTTCAACAACACATTAAGTATCGAGTGATTCAACGAGTAGTCAACGGGAAGGTCAATTACGTGTACCCCGTTGCCGTTTAACGCCGTCTGCAGAACCTCCACAAAGTGGTAATAGCTCTCGGCCCGGTGACCGGTGGCGCCAAAGCTGTTGGCATACTGAACAAGATCCGGGTTATTGAAATCCAGTCCGAAGTTGTCGAACCCCACGCCCTCTTGTTTCCACTTGATCATGCCGTAGGCATTATCAGTCAATACTATGACCACGAGATCCAACTTCATACGAACCGCTGTCTCCAGTTCCTGCGAGTTCATCAGGAAGCCGCCATCGCCATTGACAGACACCACTTTGCATTCCGGGTGCAGAAGTTTTGCCGCCATGGCTGAAGGCAAGCCTGCCCCCATGGTTGCCAAAGCATTATCCAGGAGCATGGTGTTCGGTTCATAGCACTCGTAGTTGCGAGCAAACCAGAGTTTGTAAATTCCATTGTCCAGCGTCACGATATCCTTGGCTGCCAGGTGTTCACGCAGCAGACTGACCAGCGCTTGTGGTAGCACGGGAAACCGAGTGTCTTTGAAGTACTTCGTGACGTGGGAATTTACCTCGTCACGTACACGCTCGAAGAAGCTGAAGTCTTTATCCAGTTTTCCCAGTTTCCGGGTGATGCTTGAAATTGAACAGGAAATATCACCGACGACATTGAGCTGCGGGAAATAGACATCGTCTACGTTGGCTGAATCAAAGTTAATGTGAATGACTTTCTTGCCGCCCTTTTGCATGAAAAAAGGGGGTTTTTCAATAACATCATGACCGACATTTATGATTAGATCCGATCGTTCGATAGCGCAATGCAGGTAGTCGTCAGCAGATAAGGCCGCCGTACCAATATAGTGTTCATGGCGCTCATCCACCACGCCTTTTCCCATTTGTGTATCGAAGAAAAACAAACCGGAGTTATCCACCAGCTCCTTCAACGCCTCGCTGGTTCGTTTCCGATTGGCTCCTGCACCAATAAGTAGCAGTGGCAGTTTGGCATCGCGGATCATCTGGACGGCTTGATCAATAGACGGTTGGCTGGCATCCGGGCGGCGATGACCAACAACATCAAACACGGTAGCATCGGTTTGTTCTTCTGCAATGTCCTCAGGCAACTCTATATAAGCAGCACCGGGTCTTTCGTCCATTGTCAGACGGAACGCCTCGCGCACCATGGACGGTATATTGTTACCGTCTACGACTTGCTCCGAATACTTGGTTACAGGTTTCATCAGATTGACGACATCGACGATCTGGAAGCGTCCCTGTTTGCTTTTGCGAATGGGCTTCTGTCCACCGAGCATGATCATCGGCATACCCCCTAACTGCGCATACGCAGCTGCAGTTACAAAATTGGTAGCACCGGGCCCCAATGTTGACAGGCATACACCTGGCTCACCGGTCAGTCGTCCATAAGTGGCTGCCATGAAGCCTGCCGCTTGCTCGTGGCGGGTCAGTATCAACTGAATGGTTGAGCCTCTGAGTGAATCCAGAAAGTCCAGATTCTCCTCTCCGGGAATACCGAATATGTATTTGACGCCTTCATTTTCCAAGGCTTTAACAAACAGGTCTGATGTTTTCATGTTGTCAATTGTCCTTATAATCTGTCGTTATTACCAGCTATCTACTTGAGCAGATTGCCAGTCCTCTTTCCAGTCATCCGGGATTGAACTCTCATCAAGAAGACAACCAGCCTTTATGTCTGGATACAGTTGGGCGTAGGACTTGATTGTCGTGCCTTGCACACGATGATTTATGTGCTTGGGTTCAAGTTGATCAAGGCTATCCAGGCCAGCCGCTGCTAGCAACTCAGCCAAATTTTCTATCGTTGCACGGTGATAGTTTGCAACACGCGTGGCTTTGTCCTCAACTATCAGGCCCTTGGCTCGCGCCGGATTCTGCGTTGCTATACCGGTTGGACAATGATCGGTATTACACGTGCGTGACTGTATGCACCCCAGCGCCATCATCATGCCTCGCGCGGAGTTGGCCGTATCAGCACCCAGTGCAATTACACGCAGCAAATGAAATGCGCTGAAAATCTTGCCGGAGGCAATGATTCTTATCTGATCTCTGAGTTCAAGACCGATTAACGCCTGATTGACAAATATGAGTGCGTCGCGAAGAGGCGTTCCGAGTGAGTTCGTCATTTCAGTGGGTGCTGCACCCGTGCCACCCTCACCCCCATCCACGGTAATGAAATCCGGAACTTTCCCGGTGTCTTTCATGGCTTTGCAAATCGCCAGAAATTCATCTCGTCGGCCAATACACAACTTGAAGCCGACAGGTTTTCCACCAGAGAGCTTGCGCAGTTTTTCAACGAAATCCAGTAACTCCAACGGTGTGGAAAATGCAGAATGTGCCGGTGGTGACACGACATCCTGCCCCATGGGGACGAGTCGTATCCGGGCGATCTCCTCAGTCAATTTAGCTGACGGTAATATGCCTCCATGCCCGGGCTTCGCGCCTTGCGACAGTTTGATTTCAATCATTTTCACAGCATCGAGGCAGGCGGATTTCTTGAACAGTTCCGAGCTGAACGCGCCATCCTCCGTTCGACATCCAAAATACCCTGTGCCGATTTGCCACACGATATCTCCGCCTGCCTCCAGGTGGTATGGACTCAGGCTCCCCTCTCCTGTGTTATGCGAAAAGCCACCGATCCTTGCCCCCTTGTTCAGTGCCCTGATAGCGTTGTTACTCAGGGAACCAAAGCTCATGGCAGAAATATTCAGAGGAGACGCCATGTAGGGCCTGGCACAACGATCCCCTCCAAATCTGACGCGGGGATCAAGTTCAGTGGCGTGTTTGGGCACCATCGAGTGATTTAGCCATTCGTAACCTGCACGATTGACATCGAAAATGGTACCAAACGGCCGAGTATCGCGATCCCCTTTCGCACGTTGGTAGATCAAGGAACGAAACTCTCTCGGAATTGGTGTACCGCTGGTATCCGACTCTACAAAATATTGCTGAATTTCAGCTCTGACAGATTCAAGCATGTATCGGAAACGACCTAGAACAGGATACAGACGGCGTATTGTGTGTCTTGTCTGTAGCATATCGATCACACCCAGACCAATAATGGGTGCGATCAACAACAGAAGCCAGAGAGCGGGTGGCCAGAATGCGTATAGAACCAGCAGCGCAATGGGTGCGCTGATGGCGAATATTAAAAAATACTGACGCACTAGCATAATTTTTAACCCTTGCAATAGCATTGTCTGGCGTTCAACTCTATACCTTTCAATGACGAGGCGTCAGGAAACAAGCTCTCTGCCGAATCGTCACTTGCGATTGATCGGCTATGTGACGTCATACCAGTTTCGCGACTTGCAATAAGGTTCACAACTTGCAGTGACGTTCACGACTTGCAGCAGTAGCACAAGTTACTGGTGTCCTGCTATGAATAACGGCGGGATTAGGCGTTTTAATTTCACTGAGAAGTTTTGCATGGCCAGTCAGTGGTTGTTGACCTTCCGTCGAGCGGTTCGACTCTCCCCTATCGCCCTCGCAGGCTTTGTCACCTTACTGGTCTTCAATCCTGGCATAGTTCGCGCCGAAGGGGTTGTGCAGATAGGCTTTGGGCAGGATCTGATCGATCACCAAGGCGCACTGGCAATGGGGTACGCAACCGATGATGCCTCCGCTTCGACCTACGTCGATATCCTGAGCGTCGGTGAGGTCATCAACGTCTCGCTGTGTGGATCGGTCAATGCGGATGCGATTACCGTCGAGTTCTATGCACCGTCAAACGATGCTACTCCGGTGAGTACGCAAAATCTGGCCTCGAGTAACGTGGATTGTGCCGATCCGATGACGGCACCCCTCACCACACCCATGCGCTACACCTCACTGGAAACTGGTGCGTATCGCCTGGTGCTTCAGAACACTTCGAAAACCGAATTCGGCGATAGCTTGTTCAAGCGCTACGACATCACTGTCACACCGGATGCCTCAACCGATCCCGATCCGTCGGCCACAGAAGGAAGACTTTGGGGTTATTCGTTCAGCTTTAATGCTGCAGGTTTTGGTGAAACCGAATCAACCGATGCAAACTACTACGCCCTGGTACCTGGCGGCCGACCGAACACCTCTTATGTCTGGCAGCTGGATCTAAACAATTTTGCCGGCTACGGCTACAACCTGATAGCCAATTCATTGGGTGTCGATACCCCCAATTCAGGCTACAGCACGGAGCAAATCGGTAATGCCGTCACCTACAAACACCCGATCTATATAAGCTATCCCCCCGTGGCGGATCCGCGACCCACGACACCGCCAGCACTCTCCGGTGTGCGCTTTGTTGACTCTAGCGGACAGGATTATGCGATCTCCCCCGGCGGTACCGTTGGTATCCAGGATGATGGCAACTTTGAATTTACCACCGATATCACCGGTACTTATTCCGTCCAGATCGATTTGAATCAGGACGGGATCTACGGTAATTCTGGTGATCGGCAGATTCTGGGCAATGCAGTTGTCGGTCTTAACCAAGTGCCATGGGATGGCAATGATGCTGCAGGCAATTCACCGCCGATCGGGACCTACTACGCTCAGGTGAAGGTGCATATGGGTGAGTATCACTTTGTTGCCAACGATGCAGAGACCAGTGGAGGAATCGATGATGGTCTGACTATCTACTTGGCAAACGATGACGGCAGTGTTACCGATACGCTGGTATACTGGGATGATGTGACGCTATTGCCCGCTGGTGGCACCAGCAACACACCCAATGGTGGTCTGTCATCGACGGCGGCGGGTAAACACACCTGGGGCGATTTTACCAGCACAAGCTTTGGCAACAACCGATTCCTGGATACTTATGTATTTGGACTCGCCACAACGGGCTACGCTGCGGCGGCGATCATCGGCGATGACGAGCCTCAGGTGAACTTCGACGGGTCGGTTACCGCCGATCTCTACAGCCCGCCGGGCACATCGATTTCCATTACCGTCTCTGATAAGGATCTGAATGAAGATTCCGGTGTGATCGAGACCGTCACCGTTGATGTCGTCAATGACATCACGGGTGAATCCGAGACGCTGACTCTCACCGAAACAGGCGTTGCCACCGGTGTGTTTAGCGGTGTGATGTCAACCACTCCAGGTGCGGTGGCGGGGCCGGATAACGACGGCACTCTGGTGAGCCAGTTCGGCGATACGATTACCACCAATTATCTGGACTTGATTGCCGCAGACTATACCGCTCAAAATCGCACAGCCGTGACCACGGTAGAATTGGACACCGATGCCGATGGCATCCCCGACATTGATGATCTTGATGATGATGGCGATGGCATTGCTGACGCGGTCGAAGGCTTGGCAGATTCAGATGGTGACGGGGTACCGGACAGCCTCGATACAGATGCTGATAACGATGGCATTCTCGATGCCGATGAAGACACGGACAGCCCGCTTCTCACGGGTAATGATGTTGACAGCGATAATATTGATGATGCTGTGGATGCGAGTATCACCGGTGGACTGGACGCCGATGCTGATGGTGTGGACGATGCGTTACAACCCACTGACACCGATGCAGACGGCACGAGCGATCATCTGGATATTGACAGTGATGCGGATGGCATAGCCGATCTTATTGAAACCGCTCCCGGTGTCATCGATACCGACGGTGATGGCCTGGCCGATTATCTGGATACCGACAGCGACAACGACGGCATTAGTGATGCAGCAGAGGATATGATGAGTCCGACGTTGCTTGGCACCGATGCCGATGCCGATGGCATCGATGATTCACTCGATATTGATATCACCAGTGGCCTCGATACGAACGGTAACGGAATCGATGATGGGTTCGAGCCGACCGACACCGACGCCGATGGCACCAATGATCATCTGGATGTCGATTCTGATGGCGATGGCATTGTTGATATTCTCGAAAGCACCGCAGACAGTGATGGCGACGGTATTGCAGATTATCTGGACACGGACTCTGACAACGATGGTATTGCCGATAACCTTGAAGACACCACCAGTCCATTGCTTTCGGATGTGGATAACGACAATGACGGCATTGATGATGTCCTTGATTTTGACGCTACCGGTGGCGCAGATACAAATAGCAACGGCATTGATGATGCAGTTGAGCCGACCGACACCGATGCTGATGGCATACCGGATCATCGGGATATAGACAGCGACAACGATGGATTGTCGGATCATTCAGAGACAGCCGGTGTCAGTTCGTTAATCGATAGCGACGGCGATGGTGTTGCGGACTATCTGGATACTGACTCAGACAATGACGGATTGCTCGATGCTGCGGAGGATACCAACACACCTGCACTGACAGGCATTGATGCGGATAACGATGGCGTTGATGATGCCTTGGATATTGATCTCACCGCGGGTATCGATGCCAACAGCAACGGTATCGACGATGTGTTTGAACCTATCGATACCGATAATGATGGTACACCCGATCATCTGGATATCGACAGTGATGGTGATGGCATCGCAGATCTTATAGAAGCCCCTGCCGGTGTGGCGGTGGATACCGACGGCGACGGTGTGAGTGATTACCGGGATACCGATTCGGATAACGACAACATTGGCGACG
>Ga0209828_1001476_pt1 | contig 21139 bp, 15 predicted proteins | sample MaitaG_FD_187429 | JGI IMG/M metagenome (GOLD analysis project Ga0209828, IMG submission 187429) | Marine algal microbial communities from Maine, USA - Maine_Asex2 metaG (SPAdes) (version 2) | ecosystem: Host-associated > Algae > Red algae > Unclassified | place: Maine, USA | collected 2015-01-05
AGAGGGAATAAATGAATTATTCATATATATAAATCAATATTCAGCACAATTGGTTTCACCAGACGACGATATCATCTGACTAGCAGAACTGTCCCACTAGAAGCACCTTGTTCTCTTTGACTACCAATGAGGACTTCGTAACTATACTGATATACATATACGCCTGTCGGTAAATCAGCACCGATATTATTTATTTTACCATTCCATCCCTCTGTAAAGTTAGCAGTTTCAAATACCATTTTACCCCAGCGATCGTAAACCGCCAAATAAAAATCTTCAAAATTATCAAAGACACTCATCGCTCTAAACTCAGCATTTTGATCGTCCAATGGATTAAATGCATTCGGAAAAAATGGTACACCAGCAGCCGTAACTGGAATATCAAAAAAAGCAGTATCAACACAATTACTGATAGTAGAAAATGCCAATAACTGCACTTCAAACACACCAGGCTCAATATATTGATGCTCCGGATTTTCATCAAATGAAGGAGCCGTATCATCTCCAAAATTCCATTGATAAGAACTAGCATTCATTGACGAATTTGTAAACTCTACAATTTGAGCTGGATTAGTCACCTCTTCTGGATCGGCAGAAAATACTGCAGTTGGACCGGGCAAAATCTCAATTGACCAAGGAAAAACTTCTGTCCGCTGGCATGACTGTCCAGAAGATATATTCAAACTAATCTGATAAGTGCCTGGTGCATCAAAGGTATTTTCAGGACTGACAAGACTTGATGTTTTTCCATCATCAAAATCCCATTCCAATGTATATGGATTAGGATCTGAGAGTGTCAAATTATCAAAACTGATCGTAGATACTGGACATGCTTCAAATTGGCTTGGCAATGCTCTAACCATGCTTGGCAAGGGAAAATAATCAATTGGACCTGACAGCGTAGTATCTCTACATCTTCCTCTTTCAGCCACTAAACTAATCTCATACTGGCCTGGCATATCATAAAGTATTTCTCCAGGATCTAGGACGGTCGACGTCGATCCATCACCAAAGTCCCAGGTATAACTTGCATTAGGATCAATTACTGGAGACAGAATCGGGATGGCGGCCTCATCACATTGTGAGCCACTACTGATATCTAATGAAAAATCTGTGTCAAGCGGTGGTGTTACATTCAACTGCATCTCACAAAAATCTTCACAACGGAGATCTGGGAATAATGTGAATCTGACAATATATTCGCCGACAGGCAAATCAAAAGCTGGATTCCAATCTGATTCATTTCGTCGCTGTTCAGTGATACCATCTGACTCAAAAACCGTCCATTTAAATGTCACTTGGTCAGGGTCGGCATTTACATAATTTTCTAAAGTCACTAAAGCAGCTCCACAAGGATCCCACTCGTCTATGACCATCTGATTCACATCGTCGCATTGTAAAATAAAATCATCGATGTCGGCGCTTCGGCCTGGCGGGCCAATGATTGCCTCTTGATTACAGTTAGTGACACTTAAATTAAAGTCTCGATGTATCTCTCCTATTTTGACTCCTCCGCGCCACTCCTCTACTCGGATCCCAATTAAATATACTCCAGTAGATGTCGCAGTTCCTGAGATTCTCCCTGACGCTTGATCGATTTGAAATGGGCTGTCAGCTAAGACAGGATTGTCAAACGTGTAGGCTGCTTCATAGTCTACCACGCCAAAAAGACTTGGCGAACAGTTTCGTGGATTTGGGAAAACGCCATCACATTGAGTCCTACATATCTGACCTGTATCTGATGTCGGACATGGATTAATAGAAGTCTCACCTATCGAACCACCTGCTACCTGAGGTTGTTCAAAAAAATAACGGAGTTCATCTCCATCCACATCATTGGCTGTCACTAATATTTCTTGTTCGAAGCCATTACAGATGACGACTTCTGGATCAAAATCAAATGTTGGACTATTATTAATATTTTGAAGAGCTTGCGCTTCTGGTGTAATAATGACTTCAGCAACTAATCCGGTTTCTCTCGGATTCACAATATTAATCAGTGACTCGCTCCGACAACATCGTTGGAAGGCGATCCTATATTCTTCATTGATAATGTCCAGCGTTATATTTCTAAGTATATAGATTGTCTTATCAGATTGAAATCTTGGAAGTACACTTTGATCAAAGCATTTGTTACTTTGGAGCGTAATCGGAACGTGTTTGTCTACCACATCAACTTTATAAATATCACGTGCTTCATCATTTAAAAAATAATTTCCACTTGGATCTTGACGATAAATGGCAACCTCAATATCGTTAGGCAATGGTATATCTCCAGGGTTTCCGCCTTGATAAAAATCTCTATAAATCGTAAAGGTGACATTTATCGTAAATGTATTCCCATCTTGCCTTAGCATTTCATAAGTCACATCACTTCCAATAATATGAGAAGCGTTCAACTGGTGAAACATGCTTATAAAACAAACAAAAATGATGGCTTTTCTCACGTCCTTAATTTATCAATAATACCGTACCACTTCTTTGAAATTCTTGGAGGTCTCCAGCTACATCTACTGAATAATCTGCCTTATACACATACACGCCTTGGGGTAAAATCCCACCACTATTATTTTTTCTTCCATTCCAGCCTTCTTCAAAATCAGAGCTTTCAAAAATTTGCTGACCCCATCTATCCCAAATCGTTAATCTATAAGTCGTGAATCCACTAAATATACTGACTCCCTTAAATTCTAAATTTTCGCCAGTTGATGGTCTGAATGCATTGGGATATTCTGGTGCTCCAGTAGAACTGACAGGCACAATGGCAAAGGCAGTATCGACGCAAGCATTCATCACAGACTTTGCAATCAGTCTGACTTCATAATCACCTGGCAATCCAAAAATATGTGATGGACTGTCTTGTGAGGAATCATTCCCATCTCCAAATTCCCATTCAAATGAGGATGTAATCGGCGTCGTTAAGTTTGTAAATCTAACGACATCATTTGGATTCAATACTGGATTAGGACTAAAGCTAAAATCTGCATCGGGTCCATCTATAATATCAATAGGTATTGTCCGCTGATCACACACTTCTCCATTTGGTGCGATCAAATTAAATGTGACATTATAGATGCCTCCATTTCCAAAGGTATGAATGGGACTTGTTTCGGTAGAGCTATTGCCATCATCGAAATCCCATTCTGCAGAAAATGCAGAACTGGTAGGTAATGTATTTTCAAAGGTAATTTCAGCAGGACTGCACTTCAAAAACTCCGAAGGTCTAACTGTAAACGCATCGGGCGGCAAAAAATAGCTGACAGTCTGTGTGCTATTATCTGAACATGATGGATTCGTGGCAGTCAAGGTGATGATATATTCATCTTCCATGGCATAGGTGATTGGATCTGGATCACGATCTGTTGACCTTGTCCCATTTCCAAAGTCCCAATCATATGTTGCATTAGGACTTGCTGACGGACCAGTAATCTGAATCGGATCTCCAGAACAAATCGCTTGCTCATTTATTGAGAATGTTACATCAGGTTTTTCCTCAGTCTGAATCATGACTTCTGGTGAATCGGCAGGACAGCCATTAGGGGCAGTTGCTTGCACTGATACTGTAAAACTATTCGCTTGGTCGTATGTATGAATTGGCTCTAATTCTGTGGACATATTTCCATCTCCGAAACTCCAAGTGACATCATAGTCAGATGGGATTGTATTATTAAATGTAATGGGATTGCCGACGCATTCTGTGTTTGATGTGACAGTAATGTTTACGGGATCGGGTGGAACAACATAACTGACTATATCTACGCTTTCTTCCATGCAAGTTCCATCTGTTGCTGTGAGTCGTATTTCATAATCACCATCTGCATCATAAACAAAAGGATCTGGTGTCCTATCATTTGAAGTATTGCCATTCCCGAAATCCCATTGTAGAGAATATGATGAAGGCAAATTTGGAGGTGTAAGATTTATCGGATCTGTGGAACAAGCGGCTGGTTCTATCACTTGAAATGAAGCATCTACGCTTTGTGTCACTTCTATTGTGTGTGTGCAGAAGGCTCTACAGGTTTCATTTGGAAAGATGGCGAACTCCACTCTGTATGTACCGAGTGCTAGTGGAAAAGTAGGCGTCCAGTTCCGATCATTTGTAGATATCAATGTTGTCCCGTCATCTTCAAATAAACTCCATAGAAAAGGTGTAGCCATAGAGTCTTGTTCTGTATAATTTTGTACCTGCACATTGGTTTCTCCGCATGAATTTTGAGTAGCATTTACCAAGAATGGGAAAGTAGTGCAATCCCGTTCTAACTCATTAATATCTCCATTTGGAGGACCAATGACTGCTTGGGCATTACAATTGACAACAGAAATAATAAAATCTCGTCGCGTTTCCCCTATTTGTATCCCTCCTCTCGACTCCTCAATAATGACTCCAATAAGGTAAGTGCCTAATCTGTTTGCTGTTCCCGAAATTATCCCTGTATTAGGATCAATCATAAATGGAACATTTGCACCAATCGGATTAAACTCATTAAAACCGATATTATAATCTACTTCATTAAATAAACTAGGACCACATACCGTCGGGTCTGGAATTAGACCATCACATTGTCTTATACATTCTGGTTCCCTTGAAGGGCATGGACTTGTTAAGAAATCACCTCTTGCACCACCAGCACTTTGGGGTCTAAAAAACCGATAAGTTAAAACATCATTATTAAAGTCTGTTCCTGAAACATCGATGATTTGTTCAACTCCATTACAGATCAATATTTCTGGATCATTTTGAAAAACAGGGCTCGAATTTTGAATTTGCTGGGCTTCTGTCGTAATCAGAATGCTCGTCACAGAACCAGTATTACCTGAATCTATAATATTTAAAATCCCATCTCTTCGACAACATTGTTGATAGGCAATCAAATAATCATTATTAACAACATCAAGAGTTAGGTTTGGAAGAGTATAATTTGTTTTGCCAGCTTCAAAAAATTCTGACAACGATGAATCAAAACAAGGGTTTCCTCTCAAAGACAATGTTTCTTCGTCATTATCAGGAATAATTTCAAACGGACCTTGAACGAGTCTCCAAGAATTCCCGTCTCTAACATATACGGCATATTCTACAATATCAATCACAGGAGCTATTTCATTTCCAGTCGCACCACCTTGATAGACATCCCTAAAGATTGTAGTGATTACATCTATTGTAAATGTATTTGCTGCTTGATCTCGACTCGTCATCACATAGGTCATATCACTACCTATGATATGATTCGCATATGAATTCTGAACACCTAAACAAAGAAAACAGAAAAGAAGGAATTTCCTCACTTAATTAATTTAGTATCTGAACGGTGAGAATGACCATATGCTTGTGAGAAAGCAAGACTTTAATGTTAAAAAATATGCTTTAACTTTTTGGAAATATTTTAATATAAAGACTATGAATTCTTCTTTAATTCAACAGCACCACTGTCCCTTTGGTCAATTCCTTATCACCAGCGACATTAAAGAATCGAGCGACATAGACATATACACCTTGAGGTAAGACTTCTCCAGAATTAAATTTTCGTCCATTCCAGGCGTCTTTGATGTTGAATGCTTCGAAAACTTTCTGACCCCAGCGATCGTAAATTCTCAGTTCGTAATTACCAAAGCCTTCAATTAAATCAATCCCTAAAAATTCATCGTTATCTCCATCACCATTAGGAGAAAATGCGTTTGGAAATACTGGTTTAATAGGTGGAAATACAAGAAGTGTTTGCTCCAAAGTATCGATACAACTCCCATCATCTTTAAAGGCAATTAGCTTCACTTGATATTCTCCTGGCTCATTGTATTGATGTGAAGGATTTATTTCTTCTGAAGTGCCACCATCCCCAAAATCCCACTTATAACGAATCGCATCAGTTGATAAATTACTAAATGCGACAGGAGATGTGATATCTTCTACAATATCAGGAAGATCAAATTCTGCTTGGGGTGAATCGAGGATTTCTATAAAGTCTGTCAATAAGCGAATTTCTTCACAGCCAGAGACGGACTTGATTCTGAGTTCAACATTATAGATACCAGCATCTTCATAAATATGTGTCGGTATGAGACTTTCAGAATCATTACCATCTCCAAATTCCCATTTGACATCATAGGTATCATCTATGACTGCAGGAATATTTTCAAAGGTTATCTCGGCTGGTTCACAACCGATAAATTGTGTCGGTTGCACTTTAAAATCACTAGGTATAGGATAATAGGAAAGTATTTGTGTGAAGCTATCAACACAGTTCCGATTACTTAATTTGAGTTCAATTTCTTTTTCGCCTGGTGTGGTATATGAATGAGTCTGCATTAAAATATTAGGACTTGTTAATCTTTGTCCAGATACAGTAGTTCCATCTCCAAAGTCCCATGATATGTTGAAATCATCACTTGGAATATCAGAGGCAGTTCCGTCAAATTCGAAAGAAACATCGTCACAAGCATCAAACTTAACTTCTTCAAATTCAGCCATTAGATTTTCGGTCACTACGATATTATGCTCGCAAGTATCAGCACAAATCTCATTTGGGTTAATAATTAGCTGCACCCAATAATCACCAACACCTTTTAACTTAAGTTTTGGCTGCCATTGATCTGTAATAACGATAGTATCTCCAGGAGTTTCTTCATATGACCACTTATAATCTACTTCGTTTTCGTCGGCATCAGTATAATTTTTTATTTCAATTTCTAAATCACCACAAGAATCAATATTAATACCCCCAGCCCGACAGTCAGCGGCCAAATCCGTCAAAGCGCTTTGTCCCTTTAATCCATCAGGTCCAGGTAATGCAACGACTGTACAATCAGATACAGTAAATTGAAAATCTCTTCTTATCTCCCCGATTTGGACTCCATTCCTCCATTCTTCGACGCACACAGCGACGACGTACAGGCCTAACTTATTTGGTATTCCAGTTATGATCCCAGTGTTTTCGTCAATTGTTAATCCTGGATTACCAGGTATTAGAGCATTTATATTATTCGGATCAGTCTCTAATACTAGCCTGAGGAAATCGTCTGGTCCACATCTTCGTGGTGAAGGAGTGACACCATTACACGAGGTCCCATCTGGATTTGAACTTTCAGGAGATCCATCTCGCCCACCACTGGCTATTGGCTGACAAAATTTATATGATAAGCTATCTACTTTTCTAGTTATAGGATCTATATCTCTATCTGACGCAGAGAAATCGAGTACTTCTGGAAATCCTGCACAAATGATAATATCTTCTTCGACATCAAAAGTCGGGCTGCTATTGCAGCTTTGCTGAGACGCAGGCGTGATTTCTACTGAAAGGACAGCTCCCGTTGCTCCTGAATTAGCAATATTCGAAACATCATTATTTCTACAACATCTTTGATAAGTAATTAAATACGATTCGTTACTAACTGGAAGTGTTAAGGTCGTTCTGAATATAGCTCTATCTGTTGAAATAATCCCTAAGTCTTTAAAACATGGATTAGCTGGTGGTAGTATGTTATCTACACTAAACTCGTCAAAAGGAATCCTAACTGGATCAGTTGCCAATCGGTAGCCATTATTAGAATTTCTAAAAATGCCTATTTCAAGACTTCTATCAAAAGGTGATGGATCATTTCTCCCAGACTGATATGCATCCCTGTAGATCATCAAGGTGAGTTCGAAGGTGAATTCATTATTACTATTACTTATGCATCGGTAAGTCATATCTCCACCGACGATGTGCCGAGCGTTTGAGAATTGATAGCATATACAACATGCAAGTAAAATGAACATTTTTTTCAAAAAACAAAGTTTTGCATTCATGTCAATCTATTCTTTGCTTTTAAAATGGAGTGATCAATATAATATTAGCAAACTACTTAATTGCAATGATTTTTAGATCACTTCAATATAATCTTTAGCACAAATCAAACGTTTCAAGTGCTTTCATTGTTGCTTGACTTAATTGACTATGACCTATATAGACCCGATAAGTAACATTGTGGACACTTTGAGGCGAGATGGAGTTATCCTTTATCCGACGGATACGATTTGGGGATTGGGAGCTAGTATAAGAAGCGAGAAAGCAACTGAGAAAATTTACAACATTAAAAATAGAGAAAGACAAAAGCCTTTGTTATTATTAGTGGACAGCATCAAGATGCTGAAGAGGTATATCAAAGAAATCCATCCAAGAGTAGAGACATTGATGACATATCACAAACAACCTTTGACTATTATTTATGAAGCAAATCATCGCATCCCTAATTATCTACTTTGCGGTGGTACAAGTATAGCCATCAGAGTGGTCCAAGACGAATTTTGTAAGTCTCTCATTAATCTGTTAGGTCATCCGATTACATCTACATCAGCAAATATTGCAAGCTTCCCATCTCCGCAATATTTTCATGAAATTGATGATGCGGTGATACAATCAACAGATTATGTTGTTCGATATAGACAAGAGGATGTCAGTAAAGCCAAAGCTTCAGTGATCGCAAAATTTGATTACGATGGCAATTTATTATTTATTAGAAGTTGATCTATTATTACTGCTTGTTGCAAATAATTCTTTTCTAGAAATCGACTGAATTGCTTCCTTCATATAAGGATCAATACCAATTGTTTCTGCCAAAGCGATTTGTTCATTAAATAACAGTTTGATCATTTGATATTTTACTCTTCGCATAAAATCATTGATGCATGGATCAGTTTCATTTAGTTCTGTGTCTTCATTTTTATTGATTGTTGCATATATGTCTTTGCCAGAGAGCTTCAATATCATATCAGGATTTACATCAACATCTTCAGGAAACCATTGCTTATGTTTCAACATTTTGAATGCAATAAATGCTGGACCTTCATCAAACAATCTAGGACAACTCCGAGGTATATCAATGATGATATCAGGTACGATGCCCCCTTCATTGTCTAAAGGACGGTTATACAGCAGAGAATAATATTGAGTTGAATCTATTTCAGCTTGTTGTTTATATGACTTCTGGATAAATCTTCCTGAAGGGGTGAAATATCTCGCAACTGTCAAGCGTAAGGCACCTCCATTCTTAAGGTTATATTGCTCTTGGACCAATCCTTTACCATATGTGGCTTGCCCTATGATCACGCCTCGATCCCAGTCTTGAATCGCGCCAGCCATGATCTCACTTCCTGAAGCAGAACCAGCATCAACAATGATTGCAATTTTTTCAAAATTATAAAAATTGGTGCCGTTTGATTTATACTCTGCGACCCTATCGTTTCTATCTTTTGTATAAACCAACATCTTATTTTTTTCTGTAAAGAATAAGCTTAAAATTTTGGCAGTTTCAGGGAGATATCCACCTGGATTACCTCGTAGATCTACGATAAGATGTTTTAATTTTTCTGGGTCAATTTTCTCGAGAGCAAAATTAAAGTCTTTATATACTTTAGAATTGAACTGTTTGATTTTTACAAAAGCAATAGAGTCTTGAATAAGCATTGCCAAATTTGTACTTGGTACATTCACATTTTCTATATCTAAATTCAAATCCAATTCCTCTTCTGATGATTTTCTTACAATTGTTAATTGTATTTTATTAGCTTTTTCTAAATTTGAGCTATTATCAATTAGTTTGTCGTCTATTTTTGAATCGTTGGGGCTTTCTCCATCAATTTTAACGATTCGATCAAACAGCTTAAGAGAGGATTGGCTTGCAGGGCTTTCAGGAATAATATTGACAACGACGAGCGTATCATCATCGTTAATTGTTTCAATGCCAATCCCTTTATAGTGACCGGTCATTTGTTGGCTGACCACTTTCAATTGATCTGGCGACAGATATGAGGAATGAGGATCTAATTCACCAAGAATATTTTGCATGGCAACTTCAATCAATGCATCAGCTTCTACATCATCAACGTATTTTGCTTCGATAAACCTTAATAATTCTTCAACTCGACCATTGCCATAGGTATTTGTCTGTTCTGAATCGATCTTTTGAATATATGATTGATTGGGATTTGACAGTTCGAATCCGATAAAAACACCAATGGCTAGCAACAAGGCATACAAGATTGGTTTAGAAACTATAGATTTTTTTGGCGTATTTAACATAGATCAATTGAAAAAGAATACCTTAGATTTGAACTTTAAGACCAAGTTCCGAAGTTAACCTTAATGTAGCCCAAGTAAACATTATTCATGAAAAAAGGATTAGAGCTAGACAAAATAGATTTGCAAATATTATCTATTTTATCTAAAGATGCTAAGACTTCTTATGCAGAAATTGGTAAGCAATTATTTGTGTCTGGAGGTACGGTACACGTGAGAATAAAAAAAATGACTGAATTCGGGATCATTATTGGATCGAAATTGAGCATTAATTATGCAATGTTAGAGTATGACATCATTGCTTTTATAGGCATCTTTTTAGAGAAAAGTCTGTTGTATAATGATGCGGCTGAGCAATTAAAGGATATCCCAGAAGTAATCGAGTCCCACTATACCACTGGAGGCTACAGTATATTTGCAAAATTGATGTGCAAAGACACTAAACATTTACGAGAAGTGTTATCAGAAAAGATCCAGAAGATTCAAGGCATTGCACGTACTGAGACTTTCATCTCACTAGAGGAAGGTATTAACCGACCACCAGAGATTTACCGCACAGACTCGAAATCTGGGATTAGGCTCCCAAATAATGTTTAAGTAATTTACTGCGAGAAGCAGATCTTAATTTATTGATCGCTTTATCTTTAATTTGTCTCACCCTTTCTCGTGTAAGGCCAAATTTCTCACCGATGTCCTCTAATGACATTGGATGTTCGACTCCGATTCCAAAATAGAGTTTGATGACATCACATTGTCGCTCTGTCAGCGTGTTTAGCGATCTTTCAATCTCTCTTCTTAAAGATTCAGCGTATTCCAGTTTATTATCTGTACCTGGAGTTTTTGTATTTTCAAGGATATCCAGTAAGCTATTATCCTCTCCATCGACGAAGGGCGCATCCATAGACACGTGACGAGCAGCTACACCTAAGGTCGTCTCTACTTCTTCTGAAGGGATTTCCAATAGTTCTGCGAGTTCATCTGATGATGGTTCTCTTTCATATTCTTGTTCCAATTCAGAAAAAGCCCTATTGATTTTATTCAAAGAACCTACCTTATTAAGAGGAAGTCTGACAATTCTTGACTGTTCAGCTAATGCTTGTAATATAGATTGTCTAATCCACCAAACAGCGTAAGAAATGAACTTAAACCCTCTGGTTTCATCAAATCTTTGTGCGGCTTTGATCAGTCCCAAATTACCTTCATTGATTAAATCACTCAATGATAGCCCTTGATTTTGGTACTGTTTCGCTACAGAAACCACAAATCTAAGATTAGCCTTGGTTAACTTTTCCAAAGCCTCTTGACTTCCCGCTTTTATTTCCTTTGCTAATGTTACTTCTTCTTCAGGTGTTAAGAGATCTACTTTCCCAATTTCTTGTAGATATTTCTCTAAAGATTGGCTTTCTCTATTAGTGATAGACTTAGTAATCTTTAACTGCCGCATATATATCCAGGTTTAATTTTCAGTGTTAATTTTTCAAAGACAGCAAATGTACAATTATAAAGATTAGATATCAAGACATTTTACCGTCACCTACTGATTAATCAATAATTAATCCATATTTATATATAAAAAATATTTGAATATTTCAATTTTTTGTTTTTATTGCAGCCTGTCCCAAACGCATCTAATCATAATTGCAACATTAATTTAATAAATGAAAAGAGTTTCCTTCGTTATAGAATTTATATTTAGAGCTTCTCCAGCTATACTTTACCAATTTATTACTACCCCATCTTGCTTAGTCAGGTGGTTTTGTGATGAAGTTGATATCACTGGTGATAAATACGTATTCACATGGCAAGGTGCTGATGAGGATGCAGAAATGATCGATGACATCGAAGAAGAAAGAGTTCGGTTCAAGTGGGATGATGCTGAAGATGAAGAGTACCTTGAATTTCGAATGTACAAATCTGATGTTACTAATGAGACAATTCTCGAGATAACGGATTTTTGTGATAAAGATGAAGTCAACGAAACAAAAGAACTCTGGAGCAGCCAAGTCAAAACCTTGCAAATAGAGTGCGGAGGCTAATCACTTTCTGTTAATCAATATTTTATATATTTTACATTTCTTTAATGTTAATTGATTTTATACTATTTTCGCTATAAGATCGTTGATACATTTGGAATGAAAATTAATATAATCCATTTATTTTGTTGTTCGCTTCTAAGCGCAATTTTAGCAGTTGGGCTCTATCATAGTATCTATACCCCAGATACTGTTATCATCAGAGAGGAGGCTAAATACACTCTCGTCTCAAGTGAGGATGATATCAAACCAGAATTTTCAAGTATCGCCCTTAATAGTTTAGAATCTGTTGTCTTCATCAGAAGTATAAATAAGGTAGAAACTGAATATAATAGAGAATTCAAAAGTATTACTGGCTCTGGTGTCATTATATCCTCTGATGGTTTTATTGTCACAAATCACCACCTCCTCGAAGGAGCAGAATATATTGAAATTACATTACATAATAAACGTGTTTTTAAAGCTAAAGTCGTTGGGTTTGATAAATACACAGATCTAGCAATATTGAAAATTGATGAACAAGGCCTTCATTCGCTCCCCTTTGGTGACTCAGATGGATTAAATATTGGGGATTGGGTTTTAGCCATCGGTAATCCCTATCGTCTGAATGCAACTGTCACTGCCGGCATTGTTAGTGCAAAAGCGCGGCATCTTAACCTTCATGATCAATTTGGCGTAGAATCCTATATACAAACCGATGCAGTCATCAATCCCGGAAATTCAGGAGGAGCACTCGTGAATACTTATGGAGAACTTATCGGTATTAACACGGCTATTCTATCTAATAGCGGCAACTATGAAGGATTTTCATTCGCAATACCTGCCAACATTGTCCAAAAAGTAATAGAAGATATTTTAGAATATGGCTCAGTACAAAGAGCATGGTTAGGCGCAGCAATTGCGGCAGTTGATAATGACGTAGCAGAATCTCTAGGCATGTCAAAAATCGAAGGTGTCATTTTAAAAACAATTCACAAAGGTGGTGCTGCATTTTCAAAACTTACAAAAGGAGATGTCATCACTAAAATGAATGGAATAGCAGTTAATACTCCTGCTGAATTCAATGGTATACTCGCTAGATTCAGACCAGGTGAATATGTAACGGTCGACTATATTAGAAATAAGAAAACCTATAGCACTGATATCATTTTACAAAATCACCTGAATACGACGGATATGATATCTGTCAGAAAAGATAAAGTCCTTAAAGACATAGGTATTGAGATCAGAAATCTAAGTTTTGACGAAATGGGACTCTATGGTCGCATAGGTATAAAAGTGATCAGCGTCCAAAAAGGCAGTCCTGCATCTATTGCAAATCTTGAACCTGACTATATCATCACATCAATAAATAATTTTCCTGTCGAAGATCCTGCTGTTCTCGTCTCAAAATTAGAAGAAGATTTAAAGATCATTAGTTTTGATGGCTTTTATCCAGATTTCCCTGGACGGTTTCCTTATCGGATAAGCAAATAAACATTCCACTAATTTGATTTTACACCTCGGGTTTCATTGATCCATGGTTCCCATACATCAAACATGCGCATCGTAAATTCCAAATTGAAATCGTCGAAGATTTTTTGAATCCCTTCCCTATTTTGTTGTTTTAATGTTGATGCTTTTTCATCAGAAAGATTGGCAAATCCAAGAGTGAGCGCCGCCACAATTGCGGAATTTGCTTTTAATTGCTTTAAGTCCACTTTGTCATATGTATCTGTGGAGGCGTGATAAGTCTGACCATATACTTGAGGCATATGACTGGCAACAAGATTTGGGACTCCTTGGAGCATAAAGTCAAAATTGTCTGTACCGACGATCGGCGCATTTATATGAGAAAATTCTCCAAGCCTTGACACAGGATTTAAAACGTCTTCTACAATTGGCAATAATTCCGCACGACCATTTGTAAAAAACCCATTGATCGCTCCACTACCGATATCAACTGACAGTGCCATGATGTGCTTATCTAACTCAGATTCGTGATCAAGTGTATAATCCCAAGAACCGAAGTAACCTTGCTCCTCCCCATTCCATAAAGCAAAGCGAATGGTCCGTTTTGGTTTTATTCCCAGTGCGTACATTTGCCTAGCGATGTCAATCATCATAGTCACATTACAACCATTATCATTCGCACCAGTACCAAGCGCCCAAGAATCAATGTGCGAACCGATGACAATGACTTCCTCAGGTTTTTCGCTTCCTTTTATTTCACCAATAACATTATGCGATTTGAAAGCTGGACCAGTCTTAGCTGCAATTGTCATACTGACTGTTAATTCCTTACCTGCTTCGATGGCTCTTACACATCTCATCGCATCTTCTCTCGCCATGACCAATTGAGGAATAATATTGTCTTGAGTGACCATAGCCGTTAAGAATCTATATAATACTTTATTGGGTCTTGATGACATGAAAATGATTCCTTTAGCTCCTCGGTGATACGCTTCCATTTCGACATGCGTTGCGTGTGCATACTCTGCAAAGAGCCCATCTATATCAAGGCAAAGATCTGACTCCACTAACAAAAACTGTCCCTTTATTGACGCATCTCCAATCGCATCAAGTTCGGCAGAAGTCCCTTTTCCGACATAGCTTAGCTTTCCAGCATACTGTCCAGGGATCGTATTGTATTTCGAGACCACTAAAGGTTGGAAATCAATCTCATTAATTCGGCATGAGCTACCCTTTGAGAGCCAAAGAATCGGCATTTCGAATGGATCTTTTTTTACGTTGACGCCAGCACTCTTGAATTTGGAGTATGCCCATTCTACTGCTCTATCGTTTGCTGCAGATCCAGTGACTCGTCCTCCGATGTCATCACACAATTCTTGAAGATCTTCTTCAATAGCTGTATCTGATAACAATGCAGATACCAGATTTTGTATATCATCTTGAGCATAATTGAGCACTGAACATGAAAGTGTGAAGCAGAGAATAATAAAGATGCGGACCATTTATTGAGTATTACTTACAAATATTTCTAAGATACTATGTTTGCTAAACTTTGAAAGTATAGTAGACATGTAAGTTTAGTAAACGTATAATACCTACAAAGATCCATCGTTTTTAGCTTACATTTACACAAGTATTCGATAGAATAATCGTCATGGAAAAAATAGATTTAGAGTTTAGTAAAAATGAAGACTCCTATTTGCTTAAAATAGCGAAACTGGACAGATTAAAAGAGTCAATTTCATTGGGAGGTGGTCAAGTAAAAATTGATAAACAACATAAGAAAGGAAAATTGACAGCGCGAGAGCGTATTGCTTATTTGGTTGATCTTGAAGACGATTTTCTTGAGATCGGAACATTTGCTGCACATGACATGTACAAAGAACATGGTGGCTGTCCTTCTGCAGGTGTGATAACAGGCTTAGGCTATGTCAAAGGCACTTTGTGTATGATTATCGCGAACGATGCGACGGTGAAAGCTGGCGCATGGTTTCCAATGACAGGAAAGAAAAATCTAAGAGCACAAGAAATTGCAATTGAGAACCGTCTTCCTCTCATATACCTCGTTGATTCTGCAGGTGTCTTTTTACCAATGCAAGACGAAATATTTCCTGACAAGGAGCACTTTGGAAGGATGTTTAGAAATAATGCAGTGATCTCTTCCAAAGGCATTCCTCAAATCGCTGCGATCATGGGAAGCTGTGTTGCTGGGGGTGCTTACCTGCCAATTATGTCAGATGAGTCTATTATAGTAGAAGGTACTGGATCTATATTTTTAGCTGGTCCCTATTTGGTAAAAGCAGCAATTGGAGAAGACATAGATAAAGAGACTTTAGGTGGAGCGCATACACAAACTAATATTTCGGGAGTTACAGATTACATTGCGAAAGATGATAAAGAATGTCTGGATCTCATAAAAAGTTTGATCTCTAAATCTAAAAAACAAGACACCATTGGACTAAATAGAATCGATTCGAAATCACCAGAAAATGATTTTCATGAAGTCGTTGGTCGCTTTCCAGAAGACGGAGCAAAACCATATGATACGATGAAATTATTGTCTCATATTGTCGATAAGGATAGTATGGATTTATACAAAGAAGATTATGGGACCTCTATTATTTGTAGTTACGCAAGGATTGATGGATGGAGCGTCGGCATCGTGATTAATAATAGAGAAATCACAAAAACAGCGACAGGCGAAATGAGAATTGGTGGTGTGATTTATTCTGACGCTGCTGACAAAGCGGCCAGGTTTATCATGAATTGCAATCAGAAAAAAATACCCTTGGTGTTTTTCCATGATGTCACAGGATTTATGGTCGGCAGTCGCTCAGAGCATGGAGGTATCATCAAAGACGGTGCAAAAATGGTTAATGCAGTTTCTAATTCTACTGTTCCAAAAATTTCAATCGTCATGGGTAATTCTTATGGCGCTGGTAATTACGCGATGTGTGGAAAAGCTTATGATCCTAGATTTATTTTTGCTTGGCCAACTGCAAAAATTGCAGTGATGGGAGGTACACAGGCAGCAAAGGTATTGGCACAAATTCAAAGCAGCTCTATGAAAGCCAAAGGTGATACAATCACCAAAGCTCAAGAGCAAGAACTCATAGATAATATTAAATCAAAATACGATAGTCAAACAACGCCCTATTATGCAGCTGCGAGACTTTGGGTCGATGACATTATTGATCCTAGAGATACTAGACAGGTTATTTCTAGATGCCTCACTGCTGCTAATCACGCACCAATTGAAGACTTTAACGTCGGAGTGATACAGACATAGATGGAAATAATTATTAAAACAAGTCAAGGTCTTGAAAACATTCTGGCTAAAGAAGTCGAAGAGATATTAGGCCGATCATGTGAGATTGGCAAAAGGGCCGTATTCATTACAGGGACCTTACAAGATGTGTATCTTTTAAATTACAAACTCAGGACTGCGATACGCATACTAGTCAAGATGACTTCCTTTACTGTCCATTCTTATGAGGATGTATATCGTGAATTAAACCGAATGAACTGGAGCGAAATATTTAGCTTGAGAGAGAGCTTTTCAATAGATGCAACAGTCTTTTCTCCTTACTTTAAGAACTCACAGTATGTGATGCATAAGGCAAAGGATGCTATTGCAGATTACTTTAGAGACAACTATGGTAAGCGCCCAGATGTAGATCGGCAAAATGCAAATATTCGCATTAATGTCCATGTCACTGAACGGAAGATGAATGTCAGCCTGGACAGTTCTGGCGAATCTCTTCATAAAAGAGGCTATAAGCGAATGCATGCTTTAGCTCCAGTGAGTGAAGTCCTTGCTGCGGGCATGTTACAGTTATCCGAATGGGATAAGAAAACTCTGCTCTATGATCCGATGTGTGGATCAGGGACTCTGTTGACAGAAGCAGCGATGCTCAAATATGATATTCCTTCTCAAAAACATCGTGATGATTTTTGTTTTATGCACTGGAAAGATTTTGATAAAAGTGCATGGATGAAAATTAAAAGAGATAATCAAAAGTCTCTTCCCGGCGAAAACATTCAAATCCTTGGATCAGATGTAGATGGGGATACGATTCATGATTTAGAATCCGACTTGCGTCATAATAAACTGAGCGAATACATTGATGTCCAAGAAGGTGATTTCTTTGAAATCAATGAATTAGAAACACCACATCATATCATTATGAATCCCCCGTATAACAAAAGGCTTGGTTTAGAAGATGCTAAAGAATTTTACCAAATGATTGGTGACACCTTAAAACAAAAATGTAAAGGATCAACCGCGTGGGTATTTTCAGGAGAAAAAGAATTAATCAAATTTGTCGGCTTACGACCAAGTCAGAAAATAATTCTATTTAATGGCCCAATAGAAGCAAGGTTTCATAAATTTGAATTGTTTTGATGAAGTCTAGTATCATATATAGTTTGATTATTGGAGTGATTTTTTGTATAAATCACAAGGATTCCATTGTAAAATCTAATACAACACAGTTTGATTGGCCACCACAATCTACTCTCAAGTATAAAGTTCTAGATGTACAAACACCTAAAATAAAACAAGGCATTATCTGTAGAGCTGAAGATCGAATTTACAAAAACTCAAAAATGGGCGTTTCATTTCGATTGGGAGGATTACAATATGTTAACCAACTCGAACGTAACAACTAGATATTCTTAATTGAAGTCATTTTTAAAGCTCTTTTACAATGTCACGTACAGCTCACGAAATGACTTCGCTATAAAATTTTTATAATGAAAATTATCAACAGTATACTTCTTCCACTATTTTGCTTAATCCTCACTATTTCAATCAGTTCTTGTGGAGAAGATCCTGTTCCGGGTTGTACGAATACAGCTGCAGATAATTATAATAGTTTAGCCACCACTGAGGATGGAAGTTGTATCATCACTGGATGTACAAATGAACTTGCTGAAAATTTTAATCCAGCAGCTACGAATACTGACATAGGAGCTTGCATATTTCCTAGAGACAAATTCTTAGGAGAGTACGTTGGATCATTAAATTGCTTAATCATTGATCAGTTTAATTCGATGACAACTAATGTTTTGTTAGAACCAGTATCTGATGATGTTTCCAAAATAACAATCACACTAACTTCTGAAAACTTTACTCTACCTCTTGATGCCACTGTAGATGGAGATGAGATGACTATGATGGCTACAGATTTTCCATTGACTGTTGCGATCCTTGGAGTTGATACAGAGGTATTGATTGATATTGACGGCACTGCTACTTTAACTGATAGCGGACAAGAGTTATCTGGGGCACTGACAGCAAATGTTATTGTGGTGGAGACTGGTCAAGAATTAATCAATGACAATTGCACTCTAGTGGCTGCGAAAATTTAAGATTTTATCATAGATTGCAAATAGACTTGCACACTATTTTTATGTTCAATTCTGATAAAGTACAATCCTATTGGAAGGCTTGATAAATCAATTTCAATTTCTCCAGACGATTGATTCCATGTTTGGTAAACATTTCCATTACTGTCGATAATTTGAATCTCAAAATTAATTAAGATTCCTTGAATTGTGAATTTCCCTGGTGTCGGATTAGGATATAATTCGATACATTGATCTGATAAAATCACATCGGCTGCTGAAGTCAAATCAACTTCGTCGGCTCCAATATCTATTGCTACACCGTTGATCCTATTATCACAGTCATAATCAGTATTGATATGATTAGTATAGGTGCCGGCATCAATAATATCAACTGGATCTCCATCAATATGATAATCGTAATTAGCAGCATCCTTAAAAATAGTCAAACTAGAAATTTGAGCGTTTGTATTTTCAATGCCAGTTGAACCACTAGATCTATCTGTGATCTGACCATTTACTAGGTTATTCACAATCTCCACATTTGTTGTCGTCGGGAATCTATACTCGATTGAATTAGAATAATTGTCTGTAACGACAGTATTATTATAAACCAATGCATTAGGAGCAGTCTCCAGACCAATCCCAACATCTCTACTCGTATGGACAAAATTATTAATGATCAATCCTCCAATATGACCACTATCTGAACTTGGTCCAAGCCCAAATCCGATACCACGATCACAATTAATAATCTGATTTGCATCCACTATTGTCCCTTCCGATTCTCGCCACATATGGATGGCATGTTCTGCTAAAACGCCATCTGGAGATCGAATATGTTTAAATATATTATTCTTAATCGTCCAATCTTTAGAGCGATGAGCATCTATACCGCCTGTATAATTTTGAAAAGCAACTCCAGAAGTAAATTCAAACTCGGAACATAAAATCTGACCTCTATCAGCGAATAAATTACCACCTCCTGACACTTTAAATAATTGTTCTTTGGCATCGACAATTCTCACATTCTGCATTTTGAAATCGTCAGCGTCAAAAGGATTACTATGAACTTGGATAGCATGATAATACACCTCTCCTATTGTCATATGAGCAACTGTGAAATTATCTGCTGCTACATTAAAGATGTGGGTCACCGCATTATTATTCCAGCCTAAACCTTTGATTATTACATCCTCTTTGATTCCACTGGTTCCGAGGATTGTCAAATTAGGCATGTTATCACCAATGAATCTCAAATTTGAATTTAAAACATAAACACCTGGATCAATTTTAATGGTCATGTTACCATTATTATTATTTGCTTGATCTAAAGCATTGTTTAGTTCTGCGACAGTTTGGACTGTGATTGTTATGTTTTCACTTTCTGTCACTTCGGGACAAACGCATTGGGCGAATGCATTATTAAGAATGACTAAAAAAAATAACGACTTACAGAACAGTATAAAGTGTAGTCTCATTTTTTTAAGGTATTGCTATTAAGTGATAATGTACCTGATAATAATAAAGCCTTGGTATATATGTCTTAAAAAATGAATCAGTTTTATTCTAAACTATTCAAAACAGAAATTAATCTGTCAATATCATCCTTCGTATTATAGACATTCGGCGAAACCCTAATACAGTCTCCGCGGAATGAAACAACGATGTTTTGCTCTTTAAATCTACTTTTGAACTCCTCTAATTGATTTGTATCATGTAAGCGAATTCCAAATAAATGCTGTGATCTAAATTGAGGATCTTCAATGGCAAATTCATGATTGGATAATTGGTCCATCATGTGTGAAGTAATGCTTTGGCAATAGGACTGGATAGCTTCTGGCGTCCATTCATTGATTTGGATAAGAGATTCGTTAAGCATTGGAATAGCGACAAAATTACAAGCCTGTCCCATATCATATCTATGAGCGAGTTCTTTATATTCAGATTGATAATTAACCAATCCGGTAAAGTCCTCACTGTTCAAGCGATTCATCCAACTAAACTCTATCGGATCTCCAACATCAAATGCTTCACCAAAATACGCGCAACCAATTGAATAGGGACCGAGAAGCCATTTGTATGCGGCACAGATCAATGCGTCAATTTTGATATCGCTTAGGCTAAATGGCATTGCGCCTATAGATTGTGTCCCATCAATGATCATTAGCGCACCGCAATCATGTGCTTTCTGAGTTAACTGTCTGATATTAAACATCGTACCATCTGACCAATGAACAATCGGCAAAGTGACGA
>Ga0209828_1001479_pt1 | contig 21109 bp, 19 predicted proteins | sample MaitaG_FD_187429 | JGI IMG/M metagenome (GOLD analysis project Ga0209828, IMG submission 187429) | Marine algal microbial communities from Maine, USA - Maine_Asex2 metaG (SPAdes) (version 2) | ecosystem: Host-associated > Algae > Red algae > Unclassified | place: Maine, USA | collected 2015-01-05
AGAGCGCCCGCAAGCGCACCAGTAATAATTTTTACCTGCTTCAAGCTCCATCACGAATGGGCCTTTTTTGGCAATCACAGGGTTAGATCTGTGCGGCATATCATCTCCATGAGTTAATTCACTTGGTCTAATTCTAACACTAAGCCAGAATCAAAAAAGCCCCTATCTCAGGGGCTTTTTATTAATTTCTTATTTGTTTAACGTAAGTATGAAGGCTAAAACGGTATATCGTCATCAAAATCATCAAAGTTTTGAGGCGCAGGTTGAGCTTGATTAGGCTTGTTTTGTTGTGCGGGGTTCGGGCGTGCTGGTTGACTAGGCTGTTTTGGCGAAGATTGATCAAAACCTTCACTGCCACCGCTGCGACTTCCTAGCATTTGCATTTCTGAACCAACAATTTCAGTGGTGTACTTGTCTTGACCGTTGTTGTCCTGCCATTTTCGGGTTCTTAATGCGCCTTCAACGTAAACCTGTGAACCCTTTTTAAGATATTCGCCGGCAATCTCAGCAAGGCGGTTAAAAAATACAACTCGATGCCACTCCGTTCTATCGACACGTTCACCACTGGTTTTATCCTTCCAGCTGTCAGTGGTCGCGATGCTAATGTTGGTCACCGCGCCGCCTGATGGCATGTACTTTACTTCCGGATCATTACCTAGATTTCCAACCAGAATGACTTTGTTGATGCCTTTGGCCATCGTGTATTCCCTAAATTAAATTATGATTATGTGTTTTTAGCATGCTACTTTAGCAGAAATTATACCGATTTAAACTACAACTAGTCAGTTTGCGTTTGCTGGTTTTTCAGTGCTTCCATAATGAGGTCGACTTGAGAGCTAGTGGAATTAGCAGCTGGTTCGTTAGCGGCATTTGGAATGACCGCTTTCTCCTCTGTTACCGCCTCTGCAATTTTAGGCGCTTCAGATGGCTGGGTCGTAAGGTCTTCAATGCGAGTTTGTTCAATCTCAACGGCCTGCTCTTCAGCAACGTTGTCCGCATTGTTTTCTTCAGTCGCAGGCGAAGTAGCTGCTGAGGTCGTATCGCTTACAGTACTTTTCTGATTTTTCAAGCTCTCGATAGCCCGTCGTGCTTCATTAGCGCGTGTTTTTTCTTGTTCGATTTCTGCTTTTATGGCTTCCAAGCGCACTCTCTCAGCAGCGAGTTCCTCTCTTTCACGCATCTGCTTAAGCTTTGCTTGTTGAGTTTCATCCTTCTCTTGTTGAGTAGGGCTAATAATCATCTCAGTTTGAATTTCAGGCGCAACGATAGTCTGCGGGGCTTGTTTGGTAGGTTCGCCAGTGCCAAGCCATCGGTCGCTTATCTCTTTTATTTGTAAATCTGGCGACTTCAGGAATAAAAACCAAATAAATCCCAGAACAAACAACACCAGCAGTGAGTTTGCTAAAATGATGAAATAAAAAAAGAACGATGATTTGCCGGCAGCTTCCTTCTGGGGAGGCGAGGCTGGCGCAGGGATTTGTTCGATTTCGCTGGGGTTGCTATAGAGTAGGGGGTTTCTACGCACGTTTCAGATACCTTTTTGTTTAGCTTGGTAAGGGTTTATCACATGATTTGCAATTAGTTGATTTTACTAACAACGCCATCGCTGAAGGTTAGAGTCAGGTTTTTTTGCTCTGACTTGATGCCTCTATTAGTCGAGTAATAGAGATAATCCCAGCGATTGGCACGGAAATCATCCTGCATTAATGGTGAGCCAAGGGTGCTAATGACTTTTGACTTGCTCATGCCGACTTTAACTCGGGAGACAGTGCTTTGTTCTAACGCGTTTCCCTGTTGTATGACGGGTTTGTAAGTAGCACAAGCGGAGGCTAGTGAGGCTAATGTGAAGGTTAAGAGTAATTGTTTCATAGGATTTATTGTTTCTATAATCAGTAGATGTTACGTGGGCAGACTAACACTCCTTGGTATTTTAGCCTAGCGGGGTCAGGCTTCAAGGCAATTATTTAAGGAATGTTTCTGTTTTTTGGTCAATTTAGCAAATTAAATGAAATTTCAACTTTTTAAATACCCAGAACTCAGCGTATAATGCTCGGCTACTTAGTGAATATTTTGTTTTGAGAAATCGAATTTTATGCCAAACGTAAAGATTAGAGAAAACGAGCCATTTGAAGTTGCATTACGTCGCTTCAAGCGCACTTGTGAAAAAGCAGGTGTTGTTGCGGAAGTTAGAAGCCGCGAGTTCTATGAAAAGCCAACTTCAATTCGTAAGCGTGAAAAAGCGGCTGCGGTTAAGCGTAACATCAAAAATCTAAAGCGTGAACTGAATCGTCGTACGCGTCTCTATTGATTGGCAAATTTGCTGAACTGTGCCATGGCTAACGGTTACAGTTCAGCAAATGCTATCTTCATCGAAAATCCGTTAAATTTTATATCTATCAACTCTATTGCTCCTTCTAAATAGTTAGTTGCTAGGCACACTCAGTGTCACGACTTATACCTCCTTGCCTGCAATAGCTCTACTTTATAGATACGCTGTATAAGGTGCTTATTCCGTATGTCCTCTCCTGTTCTAAAGAATGATCGTTATCTCCGTGCGCTTTTAAAACAGCCTGTCGATACGACACCTGTTTGGATTATGCGTCAAGCTGGCCGTTATTTGCCGGAATATCGCGAACTGCGTAAGCAAGCGGGTAGCTTTATGGACCTTTGCACCAATCCTGAATTGGCCTGTGAAGTGACGCTACAACCTTTACGACGTTTTGATTTGGATGCAGCTATTCTGTTTTCGGATATTTTAACGATCCCAGATGCGATGGGGTTGGGTTTGTATTTTGCGGAAGGCGAGGGCCCGAAATTCGAGCGGCCGCTCAAAAGCTTTGCGGATGTTGATAAGCTAGCGATACCAGATCCTGAACAAGAGCTATCTTACGTAACCGATGCGGTCAGAACGATTCGCAAGGCGCTGGATGGAAGTGTTCCACTGATTGGTTTTTCTGGGAGCCCATGGACACTGGCAACCTACATGGTTGAAGGCGGAACCAGTAAAGACTTTTCAAAAGTTAAAGGCATGCTTTACAGTGATCCAAAAACACTTCACCTACTGCTAGATAAGTTGGCTGACAGCGTTATTTTATACCTTAATGCACAAATTGCAGCGGGTGCTCAGTCAGTTATGGTGTTTGACACTTGGGGTGGCGCACTTAGCCCTCATATCTATCAAGAGTTCTCATTGCGTTATATGGCCAAAATCGTTGATGGTTTGCAGCGAGAGTCCGAAGGGCGGCAGGTACCAGTTACCTTATTCACTAAAAATGGAGCGCGCTGGGCTGAATCGATTGCGGCAACAGGTTGTGATGGAATAGGGGTCGATTGGACTATTGATCTTAAAGAGGTTGCGGCTTCAGTAGGTGATAAGGTTGCGCTGCAAGGCAATATGGATCCTTCTGTACTGTATGGTGATGCTGAAACGATTCGTGCTGAAGTTAAACGTGTGTTGGCAGACTTTGGCGATAAGCCTACCGGTCATGTATTTAACCTAGGGCATGGAATTCATCAGCATGTTAATCCTGATCATTTGAAAGTTCTGGTCGATAGTGTTCATGAGTTTGGCCATAAAGCTTAGATGATTTCCAAAAATCCGATCCCACGCCACTAGGCTTGCCACCCTCTTAGTTCTCAGCAGCATCCAGATTTAACAATCTAATCATTTCCAATAGTTGTTGATCTTCGCTAAGTTCTTGCTGCTGTGGAGACATAGGGTTTTGAGCGACAGTATTGTTTGTTGTGGAAGATGTAGCCCCATCTTCAGAAGGTTCTTTTCCATTTAGCTGCGCTTGGTGCAGTGCGCGAAGCCTGTCTCGTTCCATTAGTTTAGCGACCGATTCTGGTACTTCTGGTGGTGGTGCGAGTGGCGCTGGCACATAAGTGCTGCCGATAGATTGCAAGCGAGCCAACTCTTTTTGGCGGGCGTCGACCCTGCGATTATAGTTATCCACCTGTTGTTGGTACTCTGTCCTCAAGCGGACATTCTGACGTTCCTGAGCTTTATCTTCTTCAGTATAAAGAAAATCTTCCGGATGACGCTCACGATAGGCTAGAAGGTCCTCTTCCGTTGGAATCTGAGATTCGATGACGGTTTCATTGAGCGTTGCAATGGTCAGCTCTGAGGGTGGAAAGCCATTTCTGGCATCAATAGTAATATTGACCATGCCTTTAGGTGGTTTCTGCCATTTTGCGTCAGAGCTACCTTTCAAGGCCCCTTGCATGAAGTCTATCCATAAAGGCAGAGCTGCACGTGTCGCTGTTTCACCTCGCCCAAGAGGGGCAAGATTATCAAATCCCATCCAGACAGTCGTGACTTTTCTTGGAGTAAAGCCTGCAAACCAAGAGTCACGCTGGTCATTTGTTGTACCCGTTTTGCCGGCCAAATCGGTGCGTTTAAGGATCCTAGTCGCTTTAGCGGCAGTACCAGCGCGCGCAACATCCTTCAGCATGCTGGTTATCTGATAGTGAACGTAGGGTTCAATAATACGTTTTGCAACAGGGTTGCCATTGATGGTGCTTGGCATATTGGGTGCTTCCAGCTCAGTGAGTTTGGGCTTGGGGCATTGAGAGCAAACAGTATCTGGTCTGTTTTGAAACAATACTCTGTCATCTTTATCAAGTATTTTACGAATAAAATAATTATTAACCTTGAAGCCACCATTTGCAAAGCTCGCATAAGCCGTCGCTATTTCAAGCGGTGTGACCGAGCCAGTACCTAAAGATAAGGTTAAATCTTGTGGCAATGCTGGATCGGTGAATCCAAATCGGCGGGCATAGTTGGTCGCGTGCTCTAGACCAATTTGTTGCAATAGTTTTATTGAAACAATATTGCGTGATTTCTTTAATGCATGCCTAAGCAGAGTAGGGCCATGATATTTTTTATCAAAATTTTGTGGTGACCAAGTGCTGCCAGGGATAACGATTTCCTCATCTTCGATTACGCTACCAGGTGAGTATTTTCCAGTAGCTAAGGCCGCGCTATAGACAAAGGGTTTAAAGCTGGATCCTGGTTGACGCTTGGCTTGCAGTGCTCGATTAAATTTACTATAAGTAAAATCAAAGCCACCAACCATGGCCTCAACGGCACCATCTTTTGGGTTAACAACCGTCAGTGCGCCCGTTACTTTAGGCAGCTGGCTGAGTTCCCAAGTGGCTTCTTCGTTTTTGCTTACCCAGACAACATCACCCGGAGAAAGCACGTCTCTGACGCGCTTAATTTTCGGGCCCTGTCTATTTTCACTGCGATAGCGACGAGCCCACTTTACCTCGGGCAAAGCAATCGTAATCGGCTCGTCATTGCCGCGGCGCTGTAGCTGAGCGGCATCATTGTCACTTTCTAATACAATTGCTGGAATTAGCTCTTGATAGTCATTATAGGTCTTGAGCTTTTTGCTGCGACTAGGCGCATCGGCAAATATATCAAGGTCAAGCTTTTCTAGTGGACCTCGATAACCATGGCGTTTGCTGTAACTAATTAAATGCTTGCGTACCGTTTTAAGTGCGAGTTCTTGCTGGCCACTGTCCAAAGTTGTATAGATCTTTAGACCCAACGTATACATGTTTTCAACGCCATATCGCTCAAGCGCATCAGCACGTGCCATTTCTGCCAGGTAAGGTGCATATGTCTCAGCTTCTACTTGATAAACCTTTGCTGAAACATCTTCGGCGATAGCCTGATCATACTGAGCTTGATTAATGTAGTCTTGTTCATGCATTCGCTGCAAAATGTAATCACGACGAATTTTAGCTCGCTTGGGCTGCCTGATAGGATTATAGCGAGAGGGTGCTTTAGGTAGCCCGGCAATCATTGCCATTTGCGCGAGTGTTAGACCATCGAGTTTTTTTGCGTAATAAATTTCTGCTGCCGAGCCAACGCCATAAGCACGGTTTCCAAGGAAGATCTTGTTTACGTAGAGTTCAAGAATCTCATCTTTTGAGAACTCTTTCTCAATCTTAAAAGCTAAGAACATTTCTCGAAGCTTACGGTCAGCAGTGCGTTCAGACGTTAAAAATAAGTTACGTGCCACTTGCATGGTAATGGTACTGGCACCTTGTGAAACTGAGCGGTTTTTTATTGCCGTCACTACCGCACGGGCTATACCGCGTAAATCAACACCATGATGCTCCCAATATCGCGCATCTTCTATGGCTACAAAAGCATTAATCATGTCCTTGGGTACTTCGTCATACGTTACTGGGCGTCGGCGAAATTGTCCAAATTCAGCGATTAGTTGGTCTTCTTTGCTATAAACTTGTATGGGTAGCTGTAGCTGGGTTCCCCGAAGCTGAGCGACTCTTGGTAGTTCAGGTTCGTAGTAAAAATATAATGCTGTAAATAATGTTGCACCGAGTGCAAACAGAACGACTGCTGGCGAAACAATGCTTTTAAAAAAGAATATAAAAAACCTTGAGAAGAGTCCTTTTTTTTTCTTGTAATGTGTTTGAATTAGCGGTGCTTTGGATTTTTTTTTAATATATGACATGTCTAAATTTTAAAGTAGCAGGGGTTTTAAATAGCTTATCTTTTAACCGTCTGTCTAGTGAGCAGCCCACTCAGATGGTTGAGGGTAGACTAATTTCATGGTTGTAGCTACCATTGTGACATAAATATAGATTCCGACCCACGTCGTGAGCATAAAATAATAAAAATAAGATGGCGGTACCTAATTAGTGTTTTCATTTAATAAAAAAGGTGGTCTTCTGGGGATTGATATCAGTTCCTCGGCAGTCAAGCTGATCGAACTTTCTCAGAAGGGCGGCACTTATCGAGTGGATAGCTATGGTGTGGCGTCGCTGCCCGAAGGTGCTGCTTACGAACGCGATATCGTTGAAGCAGATCCTGTTGGTGAGGCGATTAAGCGTGTACTTAAGCAAAGTCGCACTAAAACGCGTCGCTGCGCGCTGGGAATTCCCTCTTCAATGGCGATCAATAAAGTGATCTCAATGCCTGCTTCAATTCCAGCATCTGAAATGGAAGCACAGGTTACACTCGAAGCAGAACAGTACATTCCTTACCCTATGGAAGAGGTTAACTTCGACTTTGAGGTTCTGGGGCCATCGGCACAGTCACCAGAAATGGTTGATGTGTTACTGGCTGCTACTAGAACAGAAAACGTTGAGATCCGGCTAGCAGCAGCAGAAATGGCTGGTTTAACTGTTGATGTTGTCGATCTTGAGTCTCACGCGATCGAATTATTATTCACGACGCTAGTTGATGATGTTGTTAAACATGACACCGTTGCTTTGGTTGACTTTGGGTCATCCATGACTGGTGTTAACGTGTTTGAGAATGGACGGGTTGTCTTCTCGCGTGAACAAGCGTTTGGTGGTAAGCAGCTGACAGAAGAAATCATGCAGCGTTACGGCTTGCCTTATTCTGAAGCTGGTTTAGCTAAAAAGAACGGTAACCTTCCTGAGGGATACATTCCTGAAGTACTTGACCCATTTCGTGAAAACATGGTTAGGCAAGTTCAGCGTTTCTTGCAGTTCTACCATGCTTCAACGCAGCAAGGCAATGTCGACAAAATTCTACTATCAGGCGGCTGCGCCAGTATCCCTGGTATCGATGAGCAAATTCAAGATGCCACCGGTGTAGCCACGACTTTAGCTAATCCATTCTCCAACGTTGTGTTGAATTCTCGTGTCAACCCAGCGCGTTTTACCAGCGATATCCCTGCAATGTTGGTATCGACAGGTTTAGCTCTGAGAGGGATTTTATAATGGCTGGATTAAATCTACTGCCTTGGCGTGATGAAGCGCGTAAGGAGAGTCAAAAGAAGTTTGTAATAATGGTGGTGAGTGCGGTCGCTGTTGCTGCAACGGGTGTTTTTGGTACCTATACCTTCTATCAAAATCAGGTAGATAGGCAGGAAACCCGAAATGCATATCTAGCGTCGGAAATAAGAGACTTGGATAAAACAATTGCGCAAATCAAGAAGCTTGATGTGACACGCAAAGCACTCCTCGATCGCATAACAATAATCGAAGGTTTGCAATCAACGCGCCCCGGCATCGTTCACTTGTTTGATGAGATGGTCAAGTCACTTCCAAAAGGTATGTATCTGACTAAACTTGAGCAGAAAGAGGGCAAGATTAAGCTTGAAGGTAAGGCAGAGTCCAACGCCCGTGTTTCCAGTTACATGAATCGACTGGATATGTCGCCTTGGTTGAGCTCTTCTGCGCTTAATGTTATTTCGATAGATACACGTAAAAAGAATGATCGCCTCAGAAACTTTAGTTTGAGTGTGTCTCAGCTACTCAAGTCTGGTGGTGACGAGGAGAATGACAATGGCAATTGATTTACAGGAGCTCAATAGTCTTATTGATGATCCGGCTAATGTTTCCCTGCCGATTAAGGTTATGGCTATTTTAGCAATCTGCGGCTTAGTCGCATTTATGGGATATAAGCTGATCATTGTTGATAAAATGTCGGAGCTGGATGGTCGTGTATCAAAAGAGTCGACACTGCGACAGTCATTTGAGACGAAGCAGGCCAGAGCCAATCAGCTTCCCGCATTTCGTTCTCAGCTAAAAGAGATGCAGCATTCGTTTGGCTCATTGATGAAGCAGTTACCTAGCGGTACTGAGATTCCAGGATTGATTCTGGATATTTCTGAGAAAGGCTTATCCAATGGCTTAGAAATTGAGTTGTTCCAGCCTAAGCCTGAGCATCAGAAAGAGTTCTATGCTGAAAAGCCGATCATGCTTAAAGCGAATGGAACTTATAACCAACTCGCTGCATTTGTGAGTGATATTTCAGGTTTGCCACGAATTGTTACGATTTCAGACATACGCTTAGCGCCAGAGAAAGTGACGGAAGATAAAAAGAAAATTAACAAGAGAGCCTTTAGGTTGACAATGGAAGCGATGATCAGAACCTATCGTTATCTTGATGAAAATGAAGAAGGTGGCAGCTAATGAATTACACTCAAATTTCCACTGGCTTAATTGTTAAATCGTATAAAAGTATTGCTGGTTTAGCGCTGTTAGTTGTGCTGACTGGTTGTATTAAGGATACATCAGACTTGGATGTATATTTTGATACGCACCGAAATAAGCAAGCCAAAGCGATTGATCCTATTCCGGAAATCAAGCCTTACCTGCGGTATGTCTATCCTGGAAATGAAAAAGATCCATTTGATGTATCTATGTTAGCGCCAAACGAAGTACCAGTTGTCGACTCGGGTATTAAGGTAGACACAACCAGAGTAAAAGAATTTCTTGAAGGTTTCCCTCTTGATAGTCTTAAAATGGTTGGAACAGTGAGTAAGGATAGCAACCTCTGGGCACTAATTAAAATCCCGGATGGTGGTGTACAGAGTGTTAAAGCCGGTAATTATGTTGGGCAAAATTACGGTAAGATCGTCTCCGTTTCAGAGGCTGAGTTAGGGCTCATGGAGACGGTTTCAAATGGCTTAGGTGGTTATAAAGAGCAGGAAAATAGACTGCTTCTCGATCAGTAAGCTGTTTGAGCCTTAGGGCAATACAATAATAATGTGACTATAAGTAATAAAAATAAATGGGTCCGAACATGAAAACTATAATCCGACTAATGACTGTGATAGCACTGCCTATTGGCTTGCTTCTCTCTGCTGAAAGCTTTGCGACTGCGCGTTTGCAGAAGGTTGATGCTGTTAATCAGGGTAACGCCAATACTCAGCTGCGATTTTTCTTCGATTCCGCAGTCAGTGTCCCCAGTAGTTTTGTGCTGACATCGCCTAATCTTGTGGTGCTAGATTTCAATGACGCTGAATCGGGTTTAGGTGTTCGTAAGAAGCTAATCAAATCACCCTATGTCAAGAGCGTTCGTACCGCTAAAGGTAATGGCAAACTACGCGTTATGGTTGCGATGACTCAGCAAGCTCAACATCAAACTCGAGTGAGTGGTGCTCAGGTTTATGTAACATTCAGCCGGCTAGGTGCACAAAACAATCAAGCGGCAAAGCTTAACCGAGCAGGGCCTGCCGTTAGGCAGCGAGCGGTATCACAACAGGCACAAGCAGGAAATTATATTCAACGTCCAACTGGTCAGGCGCAAAGAAGACCCGCCCGTAAACAAGCGCATCGTGTTAGAGAATTAGCACCGATTGATTTTCGTAGAGATGGCGATGGCAATGGTATGGCCATTATCCGCCTTCCTCATGCCGCTACCAAAGTAACCGAGTTTAAAAATGGCAATATGGTTACCTTAACGATTAGGGATGCTTCTTCAAAAGAGCCGCGTAAACGCCTTAACGTACTCGACTTTGCTACCCCTGTATCCTATGTTGATATTGAAAGAAAAGGCGCTGATGTTTTAGTCAAGTTGATCGCAAATACGGCTTTTGAACATTCAGTTAGCCGTGAAGGCAATCAATACAAAGTGTCGATGAAACGAGTTAAACGTAAAGTTAAGGCGGTTGATCCGTTGAAGCCAAAACAAAAGAAATACAACGGCAAGCCATTATCTTTAAATTTTCAAGATATTGAAGTACGCTCAGTATTGCAGCTGTTAGCAGACTTTACAGATAAGAACATTGTTGTGAGTGACAGCGTTAAAGGTAATATCACGCTGCGTCTTAAATCAGTCCCTTGGGATCAGGCACTAGACATCGTGCTGGAGTCTAAAGCGCTGGCAATGCGTAGTAACGGTAACGTCATTTGGGTTGCTCCTGCTGTAGAGTTACAAGCTAAAGAGCAGCAAGAACTTCAGGCGTTGCAACGTAAAAAAGCGTTGGAGCCACTAGTCACAGAATATATAGCGGTTAATTTTGCCAAAGCTGACGAAATGTTGTCATTGGTTCAGTCGCAGTCAAGTGGTAAGCGTGGTGGATCAATGCTTTCTGATCGTGGAAGCGTTTCTGTTGATAAGCGAACTAATACATTGCTAGTGCAAGATACTGTTTCTCGTGTAGATGAAGTTCGTAACATGGTTAAGAGTTTGGATGTACCTGTACGCCAAGTTTCGGTTGAAGCAAGAATAGTTATTGCTAGCGACTCATTTGGTAAAGAGTTAGGTGCACGTTTTGGAGTAACCAAAATTGGTAGCAGCGGCGGAATCACTTCAGGATCTGCTGAAGCGACAGGTTCCATAGCAAGTTCACTCGCTAGTGGGTCTGAAGTTGGTGTGCCAAGCTTGAATGATAGATTAAATGTAAACCTTCCTGCGATTGGTGCCGCCGGATCGCTGGGATTCTCGCTACTGGCAAAAGATTATCTGCTGGATCTTGAGTTGTCAGCACTACAGGCCGAAAGCCAGGGTGATATTGTTTCTTCACCTCGTGTAGTAACTGCCGATAAGAAGAAGGCCTTAATCGAGCAAGGTGTCGAGATACCATACTTACAAGCAAGTTCTAGTGGTGCAACGAGCGTGTCGTTTAAAAAGGCCGTATTAAGTCTTGAAGTAACACCTCAGGTAACACCAGATGAACATGTAATTATGGATCTGAAAATTAATCAGGATACTGTCGGCTCTGTGTATTCGGGTGTGCCAAGTATCAATACCAGAGAGATTAATACTCAGGTCTTAGTCGATAATGGTCAGACGGTTGTATTGGGTGGCGTGCACGAGGAGACTAATAATAACGATACGACCAAAGTGCCGGTGCTTAGTGACCTTCCTTATCTTGGAAAATTATTTCAGAAAAACGTCAAAAGTACCAACAAACGCGAATTGTTAATCTTTGTGACACCTAAAATTTTGAACTAATATTCTAAGAAACAATATGTTGTCTGAAAAGGAGCCGATGTGCTCCTTTTTCTTGTTCAGAGTTTCTTGCCTCGAAAAGGCCATGCAATCAGCAGACAGAGGGTTTAGAATAGACGAATAATTATTATTCGATGGCGGATCAGTCCGTGAAGCAAAATATATACTTAGTGGGCCTAATGGGCGCAGGTAAATCGACCGTAGGCAAACAGTTGGCGCGTCGAATGAAACTGGATTTCTATGACTCAGATCGCGTCATTGTTGAACGTACCGGGGTGCCGATTGCTACAATTTTTGAAATTGAAGGCGAGCAGGGTTTTCGTGAGAGAGAAACGCAAGTTTTAGAAGAACTCAGCCAACATTGCGGCTGTGTCATTGCCACGGGTGGTGGTAGCCTGGTTCTTCCGGAGAATGTTGAAATCATAAAACATGCTGGAAAACTGATTTACCTACGGGCATCGGCTGAAAAACTCTATACCAGAATCAAGAATGATAAGGCTCGGCCATTGATGCAAACGGATCATCCACTGCAAACATTACGTGATCTACTCGCAGAGCGTGAGCCAACCTATCTTGATGCTTCGGATATTGTCATTCGTACCGCCAATCAAAAAGTGGGTGTCATATTGCATCGTATTGAACAAGCTATGAAAAAGGAAAGACGCAATGCAAACGCTGACCGTTGAGTTAGGTGATCGCAGTTACCCCATTTATATTGGAGCCGGTTTGCTCGATCAAGCAGAACTGATGACTCCATTTATTGGTGGTCATAGCACGATAACGGTAAGTAATGAAACGATTGCACCGATCTATCTGGATTCACTGCAGGATAATTTGCAAGGTTTCAAAAATAGCCAAGTCGTGCTTCCCGATGGTGAAAGTTATAAAACCTTGGATGTTTTGAATCAGGTTTTCAGTGGCATGTTGGAAAATGGTTGTGATCGGCGAACCACCTTAATCGCATTAGGTGGTGGTGTAGTGGGTGACATGGGGGGCTTTGCTGCGGCGAGCTACCAGCGTGGTATTAACTTCATTCAAGTACCGACAACTTTATTATCCATGGTCGATTCGTCAGTGGGTGGGAAAACAGGCGTCAATCACTCGCTTGGGAAGAATATGATTGGCGCTTTTCATCAGCCGCAGTGCGTCATCATTGATACCGATACGTTGAGTACATTGAAAGATCGTGAGCTGAGTGCTGGTTTGGCAGAAGTTATCAAGTACGGGTTGATTCGAGATAAATATTTTCTGGAATGGTTAACTGATAATATGTTGTTGCTGATGACGCGTGACCCAGAAGCATTGGCCTATGCTATTTATCGTTCCTGCCAGCATAAAGCCGAAGTTGTTGCGGCTGATGAACGAGAGCAGGGGCAGCGTGCGTTATTAAATTTGGGGCATACCTTTGGCCATGCTATTGAAAGTGGTATGGGATACGGCAATTGGTTGCATGGTGAGGCTGTTTCAGCAGGAACAGTGATGGCAGTAGAGCTATCCCAAAAAATGGGTTGGTTGCAGCAGGATGAAGTCGAGCAGGTAAGGCAGTTATTAGCTTCCGCAAATTTGCCAATTGAGCCACCCGCCAGCCTCTCTGTCGCTGAGTACCAGAAATACATGTCGCGAGATAAAAAGGTGCAGGATGGTGTGATGAATTTAGTGCTGCTGAAAAGCATGGGCGAAGCAGTGCTGAGCAATGATTATGATCCAGCGGCGCTTAATGCTGTATTGGAGCGGGAGTGACAGCAAGTTATGCCGCCACTGTAGAAGCTAGTCGGGGGCGTCAGTTTTCTGAGCCTTCGCCCGCGTATCGCACAGAATATCAGCGTGATCGAGACCGCATTATTCACTCAACAGGCTTTCGACGCCTAGAATATAAAACCCAAGTGTTTGTAAATCACGAGGGCGATTTATACCGTACTCGTTTGACACACTCTATTGAAGTCGCACAAATTGCTCGTTCTATTGCCCGTACTTTAGGGCTTAACGAAGATCTGACAGAAGCTATTGCTTTGGCTCATGATTTGGGGCATACACCTTTTGGTCATGCTGGGCAAGATGCTTTGAATGCCTGCATGAAACCGTATGGTGGTTTCGAACATAACCTTCAATCACTTCGAGTGGTTGATTATCTGGAAAATAAATACGCAGATTTTAAGGGCTTGAATCTAACATTTGAAACACGTGAGGGTGTGCTTAAGCACTGTGCGTTAAAAAATGCTAAAGAGTTAGGTGATGTAGGTAAGCGCTTTATCGATAAAACCCAACCTGGCCTAGAGGCACAGCTGACTAATATTGCAGACCAGGTAGCGTACAATAATCATGATATTGATGATGGCATTCGCTCAGGTTTGATTAATATTGAGCAACTGCGCGAGGTCGACCTGTTTGCCAGTTATTACGATCAGGTTAAATGGAAATACCCTGATTTAGACGATAACAAAAGCGTTCACGAAACCATTCGGCAAATGATTGGTGGGCAGGTGACCGATTTAATTCAGACCAGTCAGCAAAATATTGATGATGCCGGTGTCTCCACTATTGATGATGTCAGGGCGCATTCAAAGACACTAGTCCTTTTTAGTGATGAGATGTTTGTTCAGAGTCGACTAATGAAAAAATTCCTGCGTGATAACTTGTACTTCCACCATCAGGTGTATCGTATGACACGCAAAGCGCATCAAATTATCGATGCGCTGTTTGAAGCATTTATTGATGATTCCAAGTTGCTTCCGCCAGAGCATCAAGCTTATGCAAATGATGCCAAGAAAGAAGCCGGCGAGCTGGTTTATGCCAGAGTTGTTGCCGATTATATCGCAGGGATGACTGATCGATTCGCAATTAAAGAATATGATCGTTTATTTAATGTAAGCAACCAGTTGTTGTAATCTGATCTGTTTCTGAAAATACGAAGAGTGGAGCTTTTTTCCAGATTGCTGGTTATTTAACTTGCATCAGTAAATTTAAAATGTAATATTATTAACCATAATAAAAACAAGCAGCAAAGAGTCTGAACTCACTGCAATTTGGGGAACACCGTGAATAGATCATACTTTCATACTAAATACTTTACTCTTACTATTAGCAATTCACTAAATTTTATCGCGCACTTTATAAGCGTTGGCGTAGTTAGTGTTGTATTGTTTATGTTTGGTTTTTATGTCATTCCAGTTTTCGGTGATACAAGTTTTCAACTACCGGAGTCGTTTAATCAATCTGATCGTCATGGGTCAACTTCTCACATTAAGCAGGATTTAAAGCATTTGCTTGAAACACCTTCTAAGCGAATTGTATTGCCAAATGCTGATGACGATGGTGATGGAATACCCAATTTTCTTGAAGGGAAAGAAGATTCTGACGGTGATGGTATTGCTAATTATCTAGATTTAGACTCTGATAATGATGGTATCTCTGATCGTGAAGAAATTGGTTTAAGCCTCAAACGCAAAAGCCCGACTGATGAGATAAATGATCTTTTTATAGATCGACACGTCGTTTCGTTTTTAGATAGATCAGTAAAGCGGGTTATAGCAAAAAAAAAATCATTCAAAGCTAAGTCGATTGCTATAACTAAGACTAAGCAGCCATCTGCTATCAAGACGGCGAGGGTTGCGAAAACAGTGCAACCTCGGAAAGTTAAGAAAAAAACGAAATCTAGTCAATTTTCTTCTTCTCAAATACAGTCTTTAAGTTCGAGTACAGAAGCGATATTGGCCCAAATGAAGGCGACTTCGCAAGCTAAAGCTGCCCGTGCTGTTAATAAAAATAAAAAACCTGTAAGAGCTGATAAACAAAAAAAGCAGGTCGCAAAATCAGTCGTAATTAAAAAGCCCACCGTTTCAGCGAATCAGGCCAACCTTGATTCTGATAAAGATGGTCTTCCAGATAGTCTTGAATTAGCGCTTGGTACTAACCCTATGAAATGGGACAGCGATGGCGACAGCGTAATCGATTCCGTCGAAGTGGGCACTGATAGAAATAAGCCTTTGGATAGTGATCAGGATGGCATAATCAATGCATTAGATAAAGATGATGATAATGATGGCATTCCCACTAGACAAGAAGATGCTGACAAAAATGGCACAGCAAGAAATGATGATACCGACAGAGATGGCGTGCCTAATTACCAAGATGCCAATGATGATGGCGATAGTTTATTAACGCGTGATGAGGGTGGCGTCAATAAAGATTCTGATAACGATGGCGTTCCAGATTATTTGGATATCAAAGATTCCTCATTAGCTAAGGGCGAAACGCCAGCCGTGGTCGTTCTTTACGATTCGTCGGCAAAGTCTAACATGCAAGGAAAAAAAGACCTCTCAGCTAAAACAAAAAATGCATTTAAAGGCATGTTAGACGTTGTTAATAAGTAACGATTAATCTGGGCTTTGCAGCATTTCTCTAGCTAAGGCTCGCGTTGATTCTGTAATCTCAATTCCACCCATCATGCGAGCGATCTCCTCAACGCGCTCCTCATTTTCAAGCGTTAACATGCCGGTGCTGGTTGAGGCTTTCCCTTTGATCTTAGTCACCTTGTAATGCTGATGTGCTTGCGATGCAACCTGCGGTAAATGGGTCACACAGAGCACTTGTCTGTTATGACCTAGTTTACGAAGCTGTTGGCCAACTACCTCAGCTGTACCACCGCCGATGCCTGTATCGACTTCATCGAAAATCAGCGCAGGCAATGTGACACGTTGTGCGGCAATCATTTGAATGGCTAATGAGATTCTGGAAAGCTCTCCACCTGAAGCCACCTTAACCAGAGACTTCAAGGGCTGGCCAGGGTTGGCACTGACTTGAAACTCAATGTCATCTAAACCATGCGTTGTGAATTTGTTAGCTTTATCAAAAGCACATTGAATTTCAAACACACCACCGTCCATTCCCAGCTGTTGCATAGCGCCTGAAACACCTGCGCCTAATTGATTGGCAGACTTCTGTCGGGATTTGTGTAGTTTTTCTGCATGAACAAGATAGTTTTGTTTGGCTTTATCAAGGTTTTCATTGAGTGCGTCGAGATCATAGTCATCGCCACTCAACGCGTCTAACTTGCCACAGAGGGTTTGATATTTTTCCATCAAATCTTCAGGTGAAATAATGTGTTTCTTAGCCATTTGATGTAGCTGAGAAATGCGACTTTCAACGAACTGTAGTCTCTGAGGGTCTAGCTCCAACGAGTCCTGATAGTGACGCAGCATGCTACTGACTTCTTCTACCTGAATCTGCGCTTCAGTGAGCATTGCCAATGGCTCATTAAAGGCACTGTCCACGTTGGTTAGCTGGTTCATTTCATTAATCAGACTGCTCAGTACTGAGTAAACCGACTGCTTGCTGGCGTACAACTGTTGTACGCCTGATGATGCGGTCTCAAGTAACTCACCCGCATTGGACAGTCGAGAATGTTCTTCATCGAGCTTAGGGTATTCGCCTTCAATTAACTCCAGCGCTTCAAGTTCTTGCGTTTGGAAACTTAATAAATCGATTTGAGCCTGATGATCACTGCTTTGGTTTTGCAGTTGATCTAACTTGTCTTGTAAAGTTTTCCACTCATCATAACGTGAGTTTAAACTTGCCAGCAGCTTACTATTGTCAGCATAATCATCAAGCAACTGGCGCTGCATTTCTTTTTTCATCAGCGATTGATGTTCATGCTGACCATGAATATCTACTAACTGTTCGCCAAGCTGACGTAGCATCGATAGGTTGGACGGCGAACCATTGATCCAAGCTTTGGACTTTCCACCACTGGTAATCACTCGACGCAGAATGCACTGATCCTCTTCATCCAGATCATTTTCTTGCAACCAGCTCAGGGCATCAGGTGTGTCAGAGATGTCGATAGTTAAGGTGATTTCAGTCTTTTCCGCGCCATGACGAACGACGCCACTATCTGCACGATCACCGAGAACGAGTCCAATAGCGTCAATAAGGATCGATTTACCAGCACCGGTCTCACCGGTTAAGGCGGTCATACCCGCTTCTAATTCTAGATCGAGTGTTTCAATAATGGCAAAGTCGCGCAGAAATATATGGCTTAACATATTGTCTAAGAATCCCTGAATTAGCTTGGTGTGCTTATTAGTATGGTAGTGCTGGTGAAAGTAATCTAGGGGTGAATAATATCACTCGGTGATGCAAATGATGCGTTTTTCTGATGTTCTAGCCTTGTCAGTTTAATGCTTCGTTTTTTACAGACTTTTCATTATCTGAAAGTTGCCCACTACTGTCGGCATCAAATGCTGATTTAATAGCCTGTTGGCGTGCCTCTCGAATGGCCTGTCGTTCGCTTAAAGATAGTTCACCATTACCATCGGCATCGTAAATTGCCAGTGTTTCTGCTTGGCGATCTGAGCGCATCGTTGCTTTTTCATTGATAGAGAGTTGGCCATCTCCGTCTGCGTCATAAAGGGTGACTAACGAAGTATAATAATCAGCGAAGGCTGCTTGAACTTCTTCAGAGCTAATGATTCCATTGCTGTCGGTATCGACAAAGTGTGGGCCTGTAAAAACCGCTGCGTTTAGGCTGGTGGCTGAGAATAGGGTGATGCAATAGGTAATAAATAAGTGTTTGAAATTCATTTTTTAAACCGTTTGAATTAACTGAAATGCGTAATAAAGATAAGTTGATGAGAAAGTGGCAACCGTGTTAGCGGGGAATAGTTGACCTTTGAATTAGTTTCTTTTGAGTTCGAGTGACTCTAAGTAATAGCGAAGCTATCTTAAGCGTTGCGTTGGGCAGACGAACCGGCCGACTTCAAAGCCTCGTTGTTGTACATGTTTAGTTTTACGCCCGCTGACACGTTTTCGCCACATCCTGAAGCTAGATGCTTTCATTTCCTTGCGCATTAGCTTAATGACCTGAGGCTCCGATAATCCAAACTGAGTTTTGATTGCTTCAAAGGGTGTGCGGTCTTCCCAAGCCATTTCTATGATCCGGCTAGTATCACCGATTTTTTCTTGCTCTGTCTCTGTCATTGAGTTGCTTGTCCGTTGTCTTAAAAATACTACAGAGACTGTAGCATTTTTGGTCAGGGGACGCACTAATAAGTGATATTAGTGTTGGAGTATCCGTTCAATACTTGCAGCAATTGATAGTAGGCAGTCATCATCGCCATTGATGCTACTCAGCATTAGGCCAACTGGTGCCGTACTCGGTTCATGACAGGGAAGGCTGATCGCACATCCGTCAACATAGTTAACCGAAGATGTATTACGTAGGCATCGTAAATTTACTTTGCCAATGTTATCCGGATCATCCGTTTCAGCGACTTTAGGGGGAATGCACGCAACGGTGGGATAGATTAAAGCATCGACGCCGAGTGTTTGCATCGATTGCTGATAACGCTTAACAATGTCAGCTTTTTCCGCATAGCGTGCTGCTTGCTCCTCTTTAGTGACATCTTTGCCACTAATGACTCGTTGATAAACATAGGGGTCATATTCATCGCCATAAATCTCCATCATCTCTTGATGTAGCTGCCAAGCTTCATAGATAACGGTATTGCGGTGGTAAAACATATCAACACTTTGCTCGATGGAATCAATGGTTTGACGCCTGATGATCACTCCTGCAGCTTTCAAGCGCTCAATGGACTGGTTAAAGGCAGTCTCAACGACAGGGTCAAGATCCTGCATGACAATTCCTTCCGGAATCAGCAGCTGGAGGCTTTCAGCTTGTGCTAGAGGTAAACTGGGAAGTTCATCAAACTGCTTTCCCTGCATCAGTTGATATAGCAAAAAACAGCTGTCTACATCAATTGCTAGGGGCCCTGGTGCATCGCAGCTATGGGAGAGGGGATAGACACCTTTCAGCGATAGATGGCCGCGACTTGGTTTCATGCCGACGATTCCATTGAAAGCGGCAGGTATGCGGCAGGAACCTGTTGTATCTGAACCCAGTGTCCCGGGCACAATACCCATGGCAACACTCACTGCACTGCCGGAGGATGAGCCGCCGGGTAGGCGCTTATTGTCTTGATCCCACACGGAATATACGGGCGGATGGTGAGGGTTTAACCCCATGCCGCTGAAGGCAAACTCGCTCATATTTGTGCGTCCAAGAAACAACAGGCCCGCTTCACGTAAATGGGCGACCACTTCAGCATCCTCTGAGGCTTCAGGGGCTTTATTAACAAGTACTTTCGAGGCGGCCAAAGTTTGTTGACCCCGAACGTCATACAAGTCTTTCAGGGTGACAGGAACTCCTGCCAGTAACGGGACGTTACCAAAGTCTCGAAGCTGGTCAATAGTGACTGCGTTATGCAGCAGTTCTTGCTCATTAACCGATACAAAGACGCCACTGCTTTTATTAGCCAGTTTTAATCGCTCTCTTATTAGCTGTTCGCAACTAATCTCGCCAGCATTTAATTGTTGGGATAGCGAGCGGATGTTGACGTGAGAAGTCATAAAGTGTCCTTTAGAAATACAGTGATAAGCATCATGGCGGGTGTCCCAATGATCACCGACTAAGTCAGAGCATAGCAATATTGTTAATTAAATTTGCCTCGTTAAACAAATAAAAATTATAGGGCTTGTCAACCAATTGTCATAATAATCGTTAACCAAATAATCAGTAGGAAACTCTGATTAACTCCCCTTAGTTGATTTAAGTCCTAGTTAAATCAACCCTTGTCCGGCAACCATGCCCCTTGTTTTTTTAAAGCATGGTTGTCGGAATTTTAATTCCTATCTTACATCTGCTTGCCTAGAGCACTGCTTACCTGAAGCTATCAGCGGATAAATCAATTTCATTATGATCAGAAATTGTTTTAACCTGACGAAAAACTCACTCTTTAAATAAATAAATTTGTAATGTCCATCTGGAATTACTAATATCGCCTCAATAACCACATTTTTTATAGGTATTTGTATGACTTTCTTGCGGCCCACCTTGAAAGATGTTGCCAAGTTAAGCGGTGTGAGTGAAATTTCCGTTTCCAGAGTGATGCGAAATGCACCCAATATTTCTTCGCGGTTGCGCAACAAAGTTGAAGCCGCTGCGTTGGAGCTGCATTACACGCCTAATAAGATAGCGGGTGCACTAGCATCCAATACAACTGACCTTATTGGGGTTGTAGTACCAACATTAAAAAATATTGAATACACCCAAATCCTTTCAGGGATTGAATCTGTACTGGGACAATCAAAATACAGGATGATGTTGGGAATTAGTGATTTCTCAGAGCAAAGAGAAACTAAAACCGTGCGTGATTTCCTAGCCTGGAATCCTTCAGGAATCATTATGGCAGGTGGTAGTCATTCAGACGATGTCAGTCAACTATTGGAGAGGTCTAAAGCCTCATTCGTTGAAATTATCAATGACGAAAGAAGCTCGATGAACTTTGGCTTGGGAATTTCCTATGACAAGGCGGCTGCGGACTTGGTGTCGTACTGGTTAAAGCAGGGTCATAATCGAGTTAC
>Ga0209828_1001483_pt1 | contig 21073 bp, 19 predicted proteins | sample MaitaG_FD_187429 | JGI IMG/M metagenome (GOLD analysis project Ga0209828, IMG submission 187429) | Marine algal microbial communities from Maine, USA - Maine_Asex2 metaG (SPAdes) (version 2) | ecosystem: Host-associated > Algae > Red algae > Unclassified | place: Maine, USA | collected 2015-01-05
AGCTTGCTGTTAAGTCATGGAGAGAAAATTGAAATTTTAGAGCCTCGATGGTTGAGATCCAAAATTAAAGGTAGATTGAAAAAAGGATTAATTCGATATATTTAATCCATAACTAGTTATATTATAAAATAACAATTGCTTTTGCCGCTACTCTCAATCACTCAAAGTTGGCTTTTCTAAATTTTTCATATTCATAATAATATATTACCTTCAAAAGAAAAACGAAAACTCATGATGACTATTAACTTCCCAATCATTCTAGCTACAGGTCTCATTCCTATGTTTATTGGATTTATTTGGTATCATGATAAAGTTTTTGGAAAGCCTTGGCAAAGAGCGTCTGGAGTGACAGACGAAATGATTCAAAGTGGAAATATGGCTTTAATATTGGGATTGAGCTATGTCTTTAGCTGTATGCTTGCCATGATGCTAATGACTTTTAGCATTCACCAATTTCAAGTACAATCTCTATTTGCTTCAGATCCAGATTTTGGGAATCCTGATAGTGAATCCACAAAATATATAGCGGACTTCTTTGCTCGATATGGTGATAAGCATAGAACATGGTCACATGGGGCTGTGCATGGGGTAATCATTTCCATATTTGTAGCCTTACCGATCATTGCTATTAAAGCATTATTCGAGCGTAAAAACTTCAAATATATCCTGATCAATTTCGGTTATTGGTTATTGACTATAACTGCGATGTGTGCTATTCTTTGTGCTTTTGTATAGACGTAAATTAAAAAAAAATTGATCGTCGATAAATTGGGTTCATAGATTCAAAATCTTCAGGCAACGAGGAGACTTTTGCTGTATCCATGGGATGCATCAAAAGAATTCAATCTTGAAAAAGGACTATATTGCTGATATTGTCCAGCATTTAATTATTTGAATTCAATTACAAAATAAATCTAATCCCTTACATTGTATTCTCATCTCTAATTTATTCTTGCTATGCTCCAAATATTTGATGTTAAAGCAAGGTTGTCATAACAAGATGCCAAAGTCCACTCATTCTAGCACCACTTTTTATAAGAAATTACTGGATTAATAGCTCTTTTTCAATTATTTATACATAAGACTTTATTATAATCTCTACTTTTGTGGTAATTTTGAAGTAGATAGATATAATCTGTGTAATTACGGACTATTAGGTTTCTTTATATCGTTACTTATTAGCACCTAAAAGTCTAAATTTGTAACTTTATTTACTTACAATGCTTTTAAGTTTAATTAAATAAAAAGGTCCAATGTATACTATAGATCCTGTTACTACCCTCGCTGTACTAGCCATTACTTTCTTTTTTGGAATGTTACTTCAATGGTTTATTTCTAAGGCCAAAAATCCAAGCTTTAAGACTGAGTACGATGACGCCAATAAAGAAATAAAAAAACTAAAGAATATAGCTGCCAAGCATGAAGAAAATGCTTTGAATGCAAATAATGAAAAAAGTAGTTGGAAGCAAAAGCATGACGCTCTAGCGAATCAAAAACCAGTGGATACAAGTGGAAAATATAGAGATGAAATCGCAAGTCTCAAGGAAGATATTGTAGAACTAAAATCCGGTGCCTCAAAACTTAGAAGTGAAAAAGAAAGGCTTGAGACAAAATATCAGCAGACGCTCAAAGAGACTGAGAATATAAAGAAAAAGTTACTTGCCGATAAAGAATCACGAAAAGAATTGAATAATAAAGTAGATGAACTTCAAAAAGAAACAACAGAACAAAAAGCAACCATAGAAAAGCTTTTGGCCAAAAATAAAAACATGAAGGAAAGTCTGGAAAAACAATTCCAGAAAATGAGCGATGTAAATGATATGATTGTTGCTATCCGTCGATTGAAAGCAAAGAATGTAAAGCTTGAAACCGATAATGAATACTGGCAGAAAAAACATTACGACATTCAACATCAACTAAAAACTGCAAAGGATATTTTGGATAAAAACAATCTTCTTGATGGTCAAATAAAACAATACGAAGGTAGCGAACCTATTTAAATTCTATTCTTAAGATATTCATAAGTGATCTTTATCCAATGTAACCATACTAAGGATATTTATATATTGTACAAGAACGGTGTAAGTGTAAATCTATTTAGATAAGTAGGTGAGTGCTGGATAGAAAGATAGATTTGATTGTGAATCTTTGTTTTCCTAAACCTTAATCCCCTTCCAGAAGGAGAACTTATGCTCTCTTGAGAATTGAGGCCCCTTTCAAACCTTACCAATTTACCATTAAGCTAGGCCTTAACTACAGTTACCATTAGTAAATTACCAATAATTAAATCCATACATTTGCAAGGCAATCATTCACACGAATTGCAAACTTAATTACCAATTTAATTGCATACCTAATTACCAAAATTATTGCAAATTAAAATCATGGATCCTTCTAAAATAAAAATTGATGAAAGTTGGAAATCAGTCCTCAAAGAGGAATTTCAAAAGTCCTACTTTGGTGGTATAGCTGAGCATTTAAAATCACTAAAGGCTGAGAAAAAAGAATTCTATCCACCCGGCTCTTTAATATTCAATGCTTTCAATATCACTCCATTTGATCAAGTAAAAGTTGTTATTTTAGGCCAAGACCCGTATCATAATCCAGGAGAAGCGATGGGTCTTTGTTTTTCCGTTCCTGTTGGTGTAAGATTGCCACCTAGTTTAAAGAATGTTTTCAAAGAAATAAAAGCAGATGTCGGCATAGAATTACCCAATCATGGAGACCTAACTCGTTGGGCAAATCAAGGCGTATTTCTACTCAATGCTATGCTTACAGTTGAACATAAAAAGGCGGGATCTCATAGTAAGATTGGATGGCAAGAATTCACAAATGCGGTCATCCAAATTCTATCAGATCAAAAAACTGGTTTGGTATTTATGCTATGGGGAAACTTTGCGAAAGGCAAGAAACAATTCATTGATGAAAACAAGCATCTGGTGTTGGAATCTGCTCATCCTTCACCATTGGCTGGAAAAAGATTTTTTGGAAATCACCATTTTTCGAAGGCCAATAAATATTTACAAGAAAACAATCAAAACTCTATAGATTGGCAAACATAATATGAAAACAAAATTATTATATATCCTGCTTTTCGCACTCGGTGCTGCCGCAGTTATGATTGGTGCTTTTGGAGCTCATGGACTAGAAAACAAAATTCCAACAGAATCCTTACTCAACTATAAAACAGCTGTATATTATCATTTTACCCATGTGATTGTAGCCTTGATAAGTTTGATCCTTTTTGACCAATATAGAGTCAAGTGGTTTCAATATGCAAGTTTACTTTTTGTTATTGGGATCCTATTTTTCAGTGGTAGCCTTTATTTGCTAACTACAAGAACCATCACAGGCATTAGTCCTGGTATTTTAGGACCCATGACCCCAATTGGTGGTCTCTTCTTTATCCTAGGATGGATTTTTAGCATTATAGCTATATTAAAATGCAAGGATTTGCAAAAAGTTTAATTTGCAGTTGTTAGATTAGAGTACATTTAGGAACAAGCAAACACTCCATCATTATTAACATCAGAAACCAGTACCTTCTATAATCCTTCTGGGCTGATATCAAATTAATAAAAATGAAAAGATTATCCTTCGCAATTTTAGTAATACTGATTTCATTGAGTCTAAATTCTTTGTATTCTCAAGAATATTATAAATCAGCAGCCGGGCTTCGATTTGATTGGGTACTAGGAAGTTCTAGTGGACCATCAGCAGATTACAAAGTTTTCCTTGGAGATAAATTTGCGCTGGAAGGATTGGCCTCTTTTAGATTTAGCAATCCTAGTTCTTTTAGTCTAACCGTTTTGGGAGAAATTCATAATAATTTAGGAATAGATGGCCTTCAATGGTATGCAGGTGCAGGACCTGGATTTATAATTTTAGACAGTTCTACTGATTTCAATTTGGTAACGGTTGTGGGATTAGATTATTCGTTTGGTAGTATACCAATAGGTTTATTAGTTGACGTATTTCCAACGATACGCTTTAAGCCAGATTTTGATGTTAATTTGCCTCTAAGTTTTGGAATCAGGTACATACTTGCTCGCTAAGAGATTCTTACGTATAGTTATTTAACTTATATTATAATTATTTCATTAACTTATATTTTTTTTATTAATGTAATAACCGAAACTTAACGGTTCTTAACACTTCATAGACACATCTTTGAGTTATAGTAATAAACAAAAACGAACAAAATGATGTCTAAGAAAAATTTAAGTTTAGCTAGCTATCTTCTCATATTTCTATTTACAAGTTCAATGCTATCTGCCCAAAGATCTGGACAAAGAGAAGGTGGAAAATCGGACGAAGGTAGAACTGAAATTGGAGCTAGAATTGGGGGTAATTTTGGAAGTGTCGGAATATCTGGCATTGATAATTCTTCCATCGATGGACATACTGGTTTATTAGCCGGAATATTAGTGAGACAACCCATTGACGATAATCTTGCAGTTACAAGTGGGATATACTACAAGCAGAAAGGATTTGGATTCGGAGAAAGTTTCCAGGTAACTATTCTTGGATTAGAACAAAATTTAGGAGCTTCTGCAGTAACAAAAATGAATTATATAGAAGTCCCTCTATTGCTGAATTATACTTTCAGAAATGTAAAAGTCATTGAGCCGTATTTCGAAATCGGGCCTGCATTCTCATATGCAACTAGTGCCGAACTGAATACACAAGCTAATGTCATTATCAATATAAATATATCAAGTACTGATTTAGATCTTTCTAACGATAGATACAATCGTTTTGAAGTCGCAGGTCAGGGAGTCGCCGGTATAAAAATACCTTATGGTATAGGTGCATTCGATATTGGACTGAGTTATACTACTGCATTTACTGACTCTGTAAATGATATCGTAGCCGGAATTGATGCATCTATAAAAAACAGAGGTTTTGGGATATTTGCAGGATTCAATATTAATATATAATATTTATACATATATTTTACATGGTTCTTTAAAGGTCATCGGTTACGATGACCTTTTTTTAGGTTATCTTTTTACTATTAGTTTCTTGACAGAAGAGGATTTAGGGCAGTCGTGGGTCAAATTCCTTTTTTTGAAGAGAAGGTTGGAATAAATACTTCTATCTTGTTCAACTAACCCAATAAAACTTTCAGTTTCTGACCCTCTCTTGACAAGAGAGGGTTTAGGGCAGTAGCGGGTCGTACTCCTTCTTTTTGAAGAGAAGGTTGGGATGAGTATATCTAAAAATTATTATAAAATTAGTTGTTGTATAAATACTTCTATATTGTTCTACTCACCTTACAAACTTTTCAAGTTTCTGACCCTCTCTTGACAAGAGAGGGATTAGGGCAGTCGTGGGTCGTACTCCTTCTTTTTGAAGCGAAGGTTGGCATGAGTATATCTAAGAATTCGACTCATCTATTTTTGAAATAAAATCTGTCGCAAAAGTTTTTATTTCTTCTCTTGTTTTTCTGAAAGCAGCAATCAGATCTTTAGACGTTCCCGACCCTGCTGAAGGATCATTGAATGCATGGTGCACGACTCTTTTTGCATTTGGAAATATAGGACATACTTCTTTCGCATGATCGCAAACCGTAATAACTACATCAAACTGAATGTCATCATATTTATTGACATGATTGCTTGTATGCTGATGAATCAATACCCCATCTTCAGCCATGACTCCTATGGCAAACGGATTAACTCCATGTGTTTCTACGCCAGCACTATATACTTGCACCTGATCCCCTCCATAATGCTCCAAATATCCATGCATCATCTGACTCCGACATGAGTTTCCAGTGCAAAGTACCAGTAACTTAATTTCCTTCTGCATATTTCTTAAATTGTTGCATATTCTGTTGTTCGCTGTTCTTAAATACGATTTTCATAATGACAAACATACATTTACCTATGTAAGTTTCCGATTCACATACATGCGAAGATTTTATAGTAGTCTTTCCATTCGTTTCTGAAAAATAAAATACGTCATCCTTCCTCATCATATCCATTTCAAAATTCAAAGATACCATATTCGGTGGATCAAAACCGGTAACTAATTCTTCCAACTCGATCACTCTTCCATTATCTTCAATGACCATTTTAAACATAGACCCTAAGGTATCCGGAGTGAGTCTTATAGGCTCAATAGATTTAATTCCTTTAATCCACTTTGATGCATCATCAATATTATTAAATTTATTCCAAACTTCTATTTTTGGTCCATTGATAACTATCTCAGAATCATATGTTACTTTTGGAAAGAAAAATCCTAGTGACAAAAAAACCAACACCAACAAAAGCATTATGAATAAAACTGTCTTTATTATTTTCATGAAATCTAGGTTAAATCAAGAAGCAAATTTAAATGACAATTGAGTGAAAATTAGAATAAATACTAAAATGCACATCAAAACCAAAACGTAAATGAATATAGAAGTAAATTGCATAAATATACAGAACAGATGAGTCAGATACCCGGTCTATATATAGAAAATTCTGGAAATAAAGGAAGATCTGTGCTTACTGCATTAGACATTCCAGAGGGGAGCACAGTTGAGGTTTGTCCGGTACTTGTAATTCCAGAAAAAGAGGTAGATATTATTCACAAAACGACATTACATGATTACTACTTCAGATGGGGAGAAAAACTTGATCAAGCGGCTATTGCATTAGGATTTGGCTCTATATATAACCATTCTAATTCGCCAAATACGAAAATCATCTTAGATATACCATCTAGACATATTATCATCGAAAGTACACGGTTTATACTCGCAGGAGAAGAACTTACATTTAACTACATAGATGACGAACAATCGAAGGACCAACTATGGTTCAATGTAAAGTAGGTTACAGTTTTTTAAAATTAATTCGTCATTTTCATTATTCTCTGAACTTTTTGTGATTTTACACTTGTTTATCTGTGTGATGAAGAATTTTCAGATCAAAGCCATCGACTTTTGACTTTTTGCACAAATTGCATCTCATATGCTTGAATAAAATCATATGATGAGTCATTGCTTAAAAAATACACCCATGAAAAACTTTTTAGCTTTTCTACTTCTATTATTATGGTTGAGCCTAGGGGCTTGGTTTTATATATGTAAAGTTAAAAATTTATGCAATGACGGACCTTTTCTGAGCAGCCTCAAAAGCAATTCCAAAGTGGATCAAGAATATCCTGATACTCTCTATTCAGGAATTGCCACAACAGAAACTTCTAATATATCCGATACTAAAAATCAAGGTAATAAATCTGACATTTCACAGAATGGGAACGTTGCTTCACCATCTGAATCGGATGCTTCAACTTTAATTACAGCTGCTCCTTCCATAAAACAATTAAGACAACCAGAAATTGAATTTGAATATGGACAATATTCTCTTTATGGTTCTGGCCCATTGACAAGATATGCTGCTAATCTCAAAATATATTTAGACGAAAATTCAGATCAGATAGCAAGGATAAAAGGACATACTGATTCTTTTGAAGAAGGAGATTTTAGAGGGGATTTAGGATTGAAAAGAGCAGAATATATAAAGAAGTATTTAGTCTCAGAAGATATTGGTGAAGATCAAATAGAGGCTATTTCGATGGGATCTAAAGAGCCTATTATTTCTAATGCTCTTATCATTGGACGAATAAAAAATAGAAGAGTCGAGATCGACATAATCAACAAACAATAATACTATGACACCTCAATTAATTGCCTTTTTAACGGTTTTTATAATCGGCTTAGGTGCTTTTTTCATTGGTTGGCTTCTTACTTCAAGTAAGTGGAAAAAGAAACACGATATACTCCTTGCAAAAAATGAATCTATCATTCATGACAACACAAAGCTTTCTAGAAATTTTAAATTAGTCACTGATGACTTAAAACGGAAAGAGGAAATGCGTAAGTCTGACCTAAAGACGATAGAGGAGAAAGATGAACATATAGGTATTCTAAATAATAAGTTTAGATCAGCTCAACAGCAAATTGATCCAGAACTTATTAACAAATTGAAAGTTCAGCGAGAAAATGAGAAGATACGAGCCGATCAATTAGAAGAGAAGGTAGCAGTTTTAAAAACTAAAGTAGCAAATCCTATTACGATCATAAAGAAAAAGAAGACAAAGAAAAAGAAGAAAGGATCTTCAAAGAAAAAACTATTGATGTTGATGGATCGAATTAGCCTTCCTAATGATCCTCAAAAAGACGATCTGACACAAATAATAGGTATTGGCCCACAAGTAAATGAAAAACTTAAGGACATGGGCATTATCAATTTCAGACAGATTACAAAGCTGAAAAAATCAGACTTATCCCTCATAGACAAAGCTCTAAAATTTTTTCCAAACAGAGTTGAAAATGATAATTGGGTCTCTCAAGCAAAAATTTTATATAATAATAAATACGGCACTAGATTTTAATAATTTGATAAAGCGATTTAATGGAAAAGGGACGGTATGTCCCTTTTTTATTTGGGGAAGGGGAGTTTTGGAGTCCTTAGGAATTAATTCACAGATCATTTTTATAATGCAAATTTCAGATAGCGAATAGCTACAAGCTACAATTATCAGGAATTTAGAACTTGGATGCTCTTTTGGTTATAGCCATTTTAAATTCCCTAGCGACAGACAACGCTGAACGAAGTGATTAATATTCGCCTTAAGTTACAAATTCCACAAATCAAAAACCTCCATTAATCATGGATATCCTTTAATCCTATAAATCATGATTCAGACAATTTCCATCTTGTCAAGTCCTAAAAAATCAACTATATTTATTCAAGGCAGGATCCGTAATTAAAGGATAACTTAGGCGGCTCATCACAAAGCTTAGCGACAAACAACACTGAACAAGTTTTTTATTACTGTTTCAATAAAGGATTATGATTTATATATAATTTTGTGGATTTGTCATTCTTAAATTCCGCAATTAAGAAAATTGGTTCTCGAGGTTTTATAGTTCCTTTTGGTTTACCTAAATAATAGGCGCAATAACTTTTTGAAACTTCTATAGGATTCCCTAATAGATCAAAAATTTCCTTTTGCTCCATATTTTGGGCAAATTTTGAGTTATTTAAATCATCGACTAGTAAATATCGAAAATCCTTGTTTTAGTACCATAGTAGTTTGTCAAAACCTAAATCACATTTATGTTTACAACCAATTATAAGTAGAATTAAAATACAAGAAAAAAAATTACTTTTTATCATAGCCACATGATATTGATTTTTAGCCGATATACTAACATATATCAAGATAACTTCACCGATAATCGTAGTTTATACCTACGATTTTTATTTGCTCAAATAAACATTGACATCAGCATAATTTTATTCTTTATTAAAAAAATCCATAAAATAAGCTTACCTCATTGCTAAACCCTAATTCTCCCCTACCCTTCCACTCTCATCCTCCAAGCCGGTCTTTCTATCTCGATAAGCCTTCACACTATCTTGTCCAAATTTATAGCTCAAACTTATACTACCCCGTTGGAAATCAAAATTACCTGTACCGTAGGACTGCAAACCGTCGAATTCAGAATTTCCACTCCAGAATGATTGATTGAAGATATCTGTAAAACTGAGTTTTACATTGAGCTTATCCTGTAAGAATTTTTTCTGTAATCCTAAATTTAAAGAGTAGCTGTTGTCATACTTAAATACTCCGCCCCAAATACCAGGACCTGAATACCATCCTGAAACTTCACCTACAAAACCTTTTGGAAGATTGATCGTATGTTGCTGGTAAATGCTGTAATTCCAAGCTTGCAAATCAATAACATTTCCATCCGGGTAGGAAGCTTGATTGTCTATGTGACTACCAGAAAAATTCAAATAGGCACTCCATTTTTCCGTGATTTGCACCGGTGCACTTATATTCAAACTAATGATATTTTGTTCACCTAAATTATCCCAATTGATGAAACTAGCTTTCGCATCACTGTTATCCGTTCCTATCAGTCTGGTTATTTGATCTGTAGTCTTGCTATAGGACAACTTAAAATTATACCTATATTTATAAGTCCAACCCAACTCTAAATTATTTACAATCTCTGGTCTTAATCCTGGATTTCCTATTCCAAAATCTAACTCTGAAACTTGGGTTCTAAATGGATTCAAAACATTGTAATCCGGTCTATTGATCCTTCTTCCAAATGCCATAGATATTGTACTTACTCGAGATGCTTGATAAGTCAATCCAAGATTAGGAAAGAAACTTAAGTAACTAGAATCTCTAGGGGCCTCTTCAAATTCAGGGGAAAATGCATCGAGGTCACTGTTTGTATCTGTGTACTCTGTTCTCAATCCACTCGACATATTCCACTTTTCACTTAACGGTCTATTATAACTGATATAAGCGGCATAGACCATTTCATCGTAGTCAAATACATAAGAATTGTCATTTACTAAACCGAACCTAGAATCAAAGTTTGTACTCTGAGGATCATTCTCTGTATAAAATAAGAAAGAGTTTTTAGTAGACACATTTCCAACTTTAAAACCAGTCCCAAATTTACCATTTAGTAAATCCATCTCATAGTCTAATTTGAAAGTAGCTATATCAATATCTATGGGAGTATCAAAAAAGTATCCAACATAATTAATTTCATTGATTTCCGTATCGCTATTGTAGTATGTATTGGGTTGCTCAGAGAGTGTATTATTTTTAAACAAGCCGTAATCTGCATCGATGTTTAGCGATTTATCTTCCTTATTTAATACGTAATTGATATTGAATGTATTTCTATCACGTTCGTAGGAGCCAAAATTCTTAGCCACCAAAGTACTGTCCACTAAGTCACTTGGTATATCTAAATCTATAGGAGTGGTATCAAAGCTCTGTACATCCGTAAAACTTGAGATTTCGCTTCTAGACCTATTATCAAAATCATCCCCTCCATTACCTCCGCCAACAAGAAATCCAATGGTCGCATTTTCTGAGATAAAGAAGTCAGATCCAACTCTGTAATTAAAATCTTGGATTCCTCTTAAATTTTCAGAAGCACTATAAATTCTGAAGCCATTCTGATAACTATCAAAATACATAATTTGATTCGTATTTCCACCTTCATAACCTATAGATCCAAAAGTATTAAATTTCTTGTTTCGGTAATTTCCTAAAAGTGAGGTACTATACCTCTCATGTCTACCCTGACTTGCAGTCAAACTCACGGAGCCATTATACCCAAGAGATTTATCTTTTTTTAATCTGATGTCTATGATTCCAGCACTTCCTTCTGCTTCGTATTTCGCTCCTGGATTAGTAATAATTTCCAATCTATCAATTTGTTCTGCCGGTAATCCTTCCAGATATGCAGTCAAATCATCCCCCGCTAATGGCAATCGCTTACCGTCTATATAGACCACCACTCCAGATCGACCCAATACTGTAATCGAATTATTATTATCGATCAATACACCGGGTGCTTTTCTAAGAAGTCCTATTCCATTGTCACCGGCGCTATTGATCGTTCCTTCGACATTGAATATAGTCCGATCAGGCTTGACTTCTACCATAGCTCGTCTTGCCGTCACAGTTGCTTCAGCCAATTCTACACTAGAGCTTCCCATATTTATAACTCCTAAATCTATGTCTTCTGTATTGATGGTAGTTGGGATTTTTTTCGTTTCCAGCCCTACATAACTTACTTCTATGTCATAAGTCCCCGGACTTATTCCTGCAAACTGAAAATTTCCTTTATCATCAGAGGTTTCAACCTTGACCAAGGTAGTATCTGATGCAGTATACATAGCCAAATTTGCATATATAACAGGTTGCTCAGATTGATCTAAAAGTTGTCCTGTAATCTGCTGGACTTGTGCTTGTGTAACGAGAGAATAGCAAAATACAGCTAGGTAAAGTAAGTTTTTCATAGTCTTGTAATTCTATCTCGCGAAGATAATTCTATTACTTTCGAACCCCATTAAAATTCGATTTAATACTGAATTTTATATACTTACGTGATGTAAATCTAGACCTTGAAGTTGTAAATTAGGATTTTTAGAGAATAGGAGAAAAAAGCCTCCTCCACCAGCCCCACATATTTTACAGCTAAAATCCCCACTATCAAGTCCATAACGCCAAATTTTAAGGATTTCCTTTGGAATCAAGTCAGATAGCAAGGAATATTGTTTTTCTGATATTTGATAAACATCTTCATCAGAAATACTTCCCACTTTAAGCCAACAATCGATCACTGTATTATTTAACAAAGCCAACTCATCGATCTCTTTCTTAAATTCAGCATCTTGATCCAATTTTTGTTGAAATGTCTGCACTAAATTCTTTGTATTTCTAGACTGCCCAGAGTCCAAAAGATAAATACTGTGACCTTCTGTAAGAGATAAATGCACCTCAGAAATCTGATCTTTTTCAATGGTAAATGATCGGTTATAATAGCTTATTAAAGGATCCAAACCACTACTTTTTCCATGAAAATAAGACTCTATTTCAGACAAAATCAGCTGAGTTTCAGAAATCGACGGTACTTTCTCAAAATATCGATCAAATACCGCTGCCGAAACCGCCCCAGAGCTACCCAAACCATAGCCTATAGGGATATTGGACTTGAAATATATGGATCCTTTATCTTTTTTGATTTTATCAATGTCTACCTTCACAGGTCTCCAATCCTTTCGACATAAAAAGTCCAAGAAATCATTTAGAATTTCCGGAGAACCCTTTTCCCATTGACCGAACCAATTATTTAAAGGAATGGCTAAGGCCTTTCCACCGAGCAAAACAGTGTATTCACCAAAAAGAAGCAATTTTCCGGCGTATTTCTTGGACATTTTAGCTATTTCTCATAAACTAATAAAAGTAAAGATCGTTAAGTTAACAATAGGGTCTAAAAGCATACATCATTCCCTTAGTTTTTTTAGCTTTGCAGCTCATTATTTTTATTCAACAAAACTTTGCTATTTATGGCAACAGAATCAAAAAGTACAGGAAAATATTGGTTCATGTTTTTAATCTCAATGATTGGATTTGTGTTGTTCCTTATCTTCCTTCCAGAATGGTGTTGGGTTATGTTTCCTTTTATAGGGACATCTCTGGTATATGCCTTTGATTGGCTGTAATCGTATAGTTTATCTAAACAAATATACATATGGAAGCGCTCAAGCGAATCATAGAAGTGTATGCTCATACACCTCAAGCTAAAGCGCTATTTGACTGCCTAGAAGCCGAGACTAATCCACCGGTACTGATAGATGGACTCATTGGATCTTCTCTTTCTTTTTTCCTTGCGGGAATGAATAATTCCAAAAAATACTCTCAAATATTTATTGCAAATGATAAAGAAAGTGCTGCCTATATCCAAAATACGTTGGAAAATATTCTAGATAACCAGTCAGTCCTATTTTTCCCTGATTCCTTTAAGAGGCCAGGTAATTTCGAAGAGATAGATCGCAATAATGTTCTCACGAGAACAGAATCCATCAATAAAATCAGTAACCAGCTACAAAAGAATGAGATGCTGATTACTTATCCAGAGGCACTCTTTGAAAAAGTGGTCAATCCTGAGGTTATAGATAAGCAGAAAATAATCATTACTTCAGGTGAAAATCTAGACCTAGAAACCATCATCGAACTATTGATAGAATATGCATTCGAACGAGTAGATTTTGTATACGAACCCGGACAATTTTCGATAAGAGGAGGTATTGTAGATATTTTCTCATTTGGAAATGAATGGCCTTATCGAGTTGAACTTTTTGACGAAGAGGTAGAAACAATTCGAACTTTCAATCCTACGACTCAACTCTCCATTAGAAACATTTCGAAAATTAGCATCATTCCGGATATCAACAAGGAATTTGGAGCGGGTGATAAAGTCTCAATTTTTAAGATCTTCAATGAAAATACCCTTATTTGGATAGAGGATTTTACGATGTTATTGGATCGAATTCAATATTGCATGGACCAAGCGCAAGATTATGCCACCAAGGTACAAGTGGAAATAGATGATGAGGTCTTAGTCCAAAAGTTGAAAGAGAGAGCATTTATAAAAGCAGATGATGTCATTGAAGAGATCGGCAACTACCCCATTGCCTTTATCAAAAATATACCAAAAGACATCAATCCTAAGAGGAAAATAAAATTCAATATCTCCCCCCAACCTCACTTCAATAAAAACTTTTCTCTACTGATAGAAGACTTAGTTGAAAATCAAAACAATGGGTATGAGACCATGATATTCACAGATAACAATCGACAGGTCGAAAGATTCTACAGCATATTTGAAGACTTAAAAGCGGAGATAAAGTGGCAACCTATTTCCGTCGATATTGATAATGGATTTGTAGACCACGATAATAAATTTATCTGTTATACAGATCATCAAATCTTCGAACGTTTTCATAGATTCAAATTGAAGAGAGGTTATACGAAAGATATGGCCATGAATCTGAAGATGATTCGAGAATTACAACCGGGAGATTTTGTAACTCATATCGAGCACGGGGTCGGAAGATTTTCTGGTTTAGAAAAAATAGAAATAAATGGTCATACTCAGGAGTCCGTTAGATTAGTGTATGCGAATGATGACTTGCTCTATGTGGGAATTAATTCGCTACATAAGATCACAAAATTTGTAGGAAAAGACGGAACAGCGCCGAAATTACATAAGATTGGGGGAGATGCTTGGAAAACGCTAAAAAGAAAGACTAAGAAAAAAGTAAAGGATATAGCCAAAGAGTTGATTCAGTTATATGCCAAACGGAAAGCAAGTAAGGGTTTTGCATTTCCACCAGATGGTTATTTACAAAATGAATTAGAAGCTTCCTTTATTTATGAAGATACCCCGGACCAATTTGAAGCGACGCAAAAAGTAAAAGAAGACATGACCAAAGAACACCCTATGGATCGATTGATTTGCGGGGATGTTGGTTTTGGTAAAACAGAAATTGCAGTTCGAGCAGCATTCAAAGCGATAGTAGCGGGCAAGCAAGTGGGCATTCTTGTTCCGACAACGATCCTAGCCCTACAGCACTTCAAGACCTTTAATGAACGTTTAGGAAATTTTGGAGTTACCGTCGATTATGTCAATCGATTCCGAACGACGAAGGAAAAAACTGCCATCGGCAAAAAACTAAAAGAGGGTAAAATAGATTTATTGATAGGAACGCATGCTCTGCTGAATAAAAAATTAGAATTCAAAGATTTAGGTTTATTAATCATAGATGAAGAACAAAAATTTGGAGTTGCTTCTAAGGAAAAACTAAGGTCGATAAAAGTAAATGTAGATACATTGACGTTGACCGCCACACCGATTCCGAGAACTTTACAGTTTTCTCTTATGGCTGCTCGGGATTTGTCTGTCATCAAAACTGCACCGCCGAATCGACAACCCATTCATACAGAACGACGTGTATTTAATGATGAGTTGATCAAAGAATCTATATACTATGAAGTAAATCGAGGAGGTCAAGTTTTCTTCGTTCACAATAGAGTGAAATCCCTAGCAGACATGCTCGTCTTAGTGAAAAGACTTTGTCCTGATGTAGACGTCAGAATGGCTCATGGACAAATGGATCCTAAAAAATTAGAATCTGCTTTAGTAGATTTTATTGATGGAAAATATGATGTCTTATTGAGTACTAACATCATTGAAACAGGGTTGGATATTTCCAATGCAAATACAATGATTATAAATAATGCTCACCACTTTGGAATGAGTGACTTACATCAATTGAGAGGTCGTGTCGGTCGGTCCAATAGAAAAGCATTTTGCTATCTTTTTGCACCTCCTTTTTCTACCCTTACAACCGATGCAAGAAAACGATTGAAAACACTAGAGGATTTTTCAGAATTAGGAAGTGGATTTCACATTGCTATGAGAGATTTAGATATCCGTGGTGCAGGAAATTTATTAGGAGGAGAACAAAGTGGTTTTATCTCAGACATTGGGTATCAGACGTATCAGAAGATTCTCGAAGAAGCTGTTTCAGAATTAAAAGAAACACAATTTAAAGAGTTATTTAAGGAGCAAATAGAAGAGCAAAAAGTCTACGTGCGAGATGTGGAAATAGATACAGATATAGAAATGCTGATCCCGGATGATTATATCAGCAATATTCAAGAGAGACTAAATCTATACACAGAACTAGATGCACTCAAAAATGAAGAAGAAATTAGAGCATTCAACGATAAACTAAAAGATCGTTTTGGAGAAATACCTAAAATCGTTTTTGTTTTATTCAATGGATTAAGATTACGTTGGCAATGTGCCCGACTAGGATTTGAGCGTATTAGTTTGAAAAAGAAAAAATTAAGATGCTACTTTGTAAGGAATCCTGAATCTAGCTTTTATAAATCACAAACTTTTCAAGCGATCATGGCGTTTATGTCCGTGAATGGCATCAAAGCTGGATTATCACTAAAACAATCTGCCCGTAATTTAATAATTATTAAGGATGGGGTCCGTAATTTAGAAGAAGCCAAGAAAATACTTGAACAAATAGAAAAAAGCCTAACTCCAGAGAATGAATCCGTTCAATAACCCACAAATAGATGTACTTAATCTTCCCTCATTCGAATCATTAGATTTCATTCCATTAGAAACGTCTTATCGTACCGTTATTTTAGCCAAGAGCATCCTATTTTGGATAGTTGTTGTTGTTGGAGCTGCATGTTTTCTATACTTTAAAGAACCTACACAAAATGAGTTCATTATTAAAAGTATGTTTGGCCTTATTTTATTTCTGTTCATTATACGTTTCATTTCCATATTAATTGGATTTAAGCTTAAATCTTATTCTGTCAGAGAACATGACATACAATATAAAACCGGCTGGCTATGGAGATCGCATACCATCATCCCTTTTAAGCGCATACAACATAGTGAAGTTTCACAAGGGCCTATAGAGCGTCTATTTAATCTTGGTAGACTGAGAGTATTTACGGCGGGAGGCAGTAGCAGCGATTTAGTTATTCCTGGCCTCACACACGAACATGCAAACCGATTGAAAATGCTTATAACTTCGAGAATCAGTTCGAATGAAGAAGAATGATTCCATATTCAGGTCTAGTGACTCTAATTTCAACGAGCCGCAAAGACAATCCAATTATGCGATTGTCTTGATCATATATAACCGTGTTAAAGGTTTGATAAACCGTATATGGCCATTACTTTTGATCGGATTATTTTCTGGAAATTTTAGCCTAAGCAGTCCTGATAAATTTACCCTGATCTTTCTAGGACTTACCTTCATTACTGGGGTTAGTGGTATTATTGCTTATTACAGATATTTCTTTTGGATAGAAGATAATCATCTAATTATCAAAAAAGGTGTTTTCTCTAAATCTGTATCTCAAATCCCTTTCGATCGTATTCAAACCGTTGACTTTGAGCAAAACATCATTCATCAATTATTTGATGTAGTGGGTTTGAAAATAGAAACAGCCGGAAGTACAAGTACAGAGATCAAAATGAGTGCTTTGGACAAAACCATTGCGCAACAATTAAGGGATCATATTCTTTCTCAGAAACTGAGTACAAATACTGACGTAAATGAGGAACTCCAACAAGTGACCCAAATGGCTGGAGAAGAGATCTACAGAATTAAATTTGATAAGCTACTAAAAATTGGATTTACAGAAAATCATTTAAGATCGTTCTTTGTCATTCTGTTTTTTCTATACTGGATTTTCGAAAATATCAAAGAAGCCGGATTAAATTTAGAAGAATATGGAGGTGCGATGTACAAATCTGTCATTCAAAATATCTTGAATATTGGAGCCATTGTTACTTTGTTTATAATCATCTCAATTCTTGTTTCAGTTACAAGAGTTTCACTAAAACATTTTGACCTTCGACTTTTACGCAATTATAATGGATTCAAATTAATCCAAGGACTCTTTAATAAAAAAGAAATAGCTGCACTAGATAGCAAGATCCAATTAATAGAATGGAGTAAAAATTTGCTTCAGCGAATACTTGGTTTTCATACTTTAGTTTTAAAGCAAGCATCGAGTGTAGAATTGAGTGCCGCTAAATCCATCCAAGTCCCCGGTGTCTCATTTGCAGATATTATTCAGATAAAAAATTATCTCTTCCCAAATCGCGCTGAAGAAAGTATCCATTATTATAAACTGAATAAGCAGTTTTTATATAGACCTATATTCCTATTTTCTATTTTGATACTTTTAGCAATTGCAGTGCCTCTAGGTGTTGAGTCATATATGGGAAGTAACTTTTCATTTAATAGTTATAAGGCTTTTATTCCTTTTTCTTTACTTATTCTATTTTTTATCGCTACAAGAATCAAGAAATACCACAAAGCTTCTTATGGCCTTAATGATAAAATGACATTGATGAAAGGAGGTGTATTTGGTTTTAGCGAATGGCTGATTATGCACCATAAGATTCAATCCCTTTCGATCCGCCAATCTCCATTCATGAGACGAAAAGGAATTGCTAATTTAATAATTAATACAGCTTCAGGAACAAGAGTTATTCCATATATCGAAATTGATAGAGCTCATTATTTATTCGATTACTTGACTTATAAAATTGAAACCTCCGATGAGGAATGGATGTAATTCAATCTTAGTCATAATCCTCCGCTTCGATTTTTTTCTTTCTCATCTTTTAGTATATTTCCACACCCATCGATAAAGGCGTTAAAGAAGGCGCCAATTTTTACTTCAAAACCATTTAGCATTTCTATCAAAGTGGCAGAATCATAAAAAACGGTTGTGTTATCATTGATTGTTTCATCAGATTGGATAATACTGTTGGTTTCAAAATCTGTATGAGACGTTTGTAATCCAGTCAATTTATTATTATTCGCTATAGAATAGGAAGGTGGGCATTCCTCAAAATCTAATAGAATATTACAAACTTTATTCGTTCCTGTAGCCCCTCCTGTTGCTCCAGTAAATCCCCAAATTATATTATCCTGATTTCCAGCGAAATATTTATTTATAATGTCATCGTTAAATATTATATCGTTCCCATCATTGTTCCAATCCACCGTCAAAGCACTTGTAGATGCATTCCAGGCAACTCTAACAGGATGTAACCCGGACCCTAATATCGGATAGTTGTTGGCTGCAACATTATTCCCACAGCAGGTAGAACCATTGGCCTAAATTTCAATTCGATCCCAAATATAGGCTCTGAAAGCTATAGCTATAGACGAGTTAATCCCATTACGACCAATTTCTCCTCCGGCTCCACCTAAGGAATAATACCCTTCATTTTGAAAGACAAAAGCGACTCCATCCACATCACCTCTAGAAATATTTCCTAAATCTAGATCAAATAAAAGTTCGAAAGATTGATAAAAATTTATTTATTGAAAACTCCAAATTCCGCCGGCAGACCAAGTACTTTTTTTACTTAGATCAATGCAACAAGTAGAATTATCTGATACCCCATCTCCGACCGATATGTATTTATTACTAAATCCAACACAAGCACAATCTGAATCTACAAAGACCATGTCTTGTACATTTTTTGTATTCGATTGTCCATTACCGTTCGTTACTTTAAAAGAAATATCATAATATCCAAAGGTTCCAAAAATCACTTGAGGATTACGTGCATTAGGATCACTTATAAACTGTGGTGTCGAAGTGATACTCGATAGCCAAGTAGAATTATTTTGATCAAGTATTGAATAAAATCCAAGCTATACCAAATCTTGATCACAACTAATGTTGCTTACATTTGTCATAGGTTATGCTAAAGGTGTAAAGGACAGTGGAAAATCCACTTCCCAAATTCCTCGAGACAAAGCAAATCTTATTTTCGAATCTCTATAAAAAAGTTTTATTGATTTAATTTCTCCATCAGATAGATTGAATGGAAGACCATTATTGTACTGAGCCCATGTACTTAATCCAGGGTCATAGTATAAGAAATTACTTCTATTTAGTAAATTTATAACTCCATTTGAACCACCATGAAATTCAATATCGTATACAGTTTGACTGTCCAATAAAGAGCAGGTTGCATTATCCCAATACGCTCCTCCATTCCATTATAGCTTCTATAGATTTTTGAACCATTCCCTCCATTTGGAGCTGCGGCCAAAATTTCGCTCAACACGCAGTCAATAGATCCTACATTTAAAAAAAAATTGATTTAACAAATCTCTGCAGCGAAATAGCCTATAATTGAGTTATATAGTAATAGGGAAGCTTCCGATTACATATTGTGAAAACCATATTTTAGTTATGAATTATTATCCTAACTTTATCATCAACACTCTTTTTATCATACAAGTTCTTGTTTTTTCTTTACCTAGCTATAGCAAAGGGGTAGGTGAAATTGGAGTAGTTTCTTTGGACAATGAAAATTGTCTTGCTTCTGGTGATTTTTACTTCAACTTTGATGAAGAAGATTATGTGGCTACTTTAATTTCTAATATTGATTTTACTCCAGCAGATAAACAAGTTATGAAATGTGATTTTGGAAATGTTGAGAATATAGAAGACATTTATCCTTGTGCACCTGCTAGTGTAACAGATAAGTGCGATATAATTTTTCTTTCGGAAATAATCAATTTAGGAATTTCAGTCACCGATGAAGAACTAGAACAAAATGATTTATTTTTTAAAATTTGGGGAGAAGAAACTTTTTATCTGCCTGGATTTTCTGATAAGATAGTATGTCCATCCCCAACTAATCCACAAGAACTAAAGCCGACAGAGACTACAACGTATCAAATAAATGTAGACTATTCAGATGATATATGCCCGCCAAGAAGTGTTAAATACAAAGATCATGAAGTTATACCCGAGATATTTATTCAATATCCATTTCTTACTGATCTAGTAGATCCTAATAATTGCACTTCAGAATATGTGTTAGAATTAACATCAGGAAGTAGTATTTATTTATATGTCAGTGATGGAATCCATATGAGTATATACACTGATAGCGGTGATTTCTATTGTACAAATTTTACTGGATTTTCATGTATGGATTATTACAATTTGACTACGACAGGAAAATTTTGGGGCTGTAATGATAATATATTAAACATAAACATTTGCGTAGGAGACACCGCATTTATTCCCGGACTATCTATGTTACCCTTCGGGCCTCAAGGTACACCCTGTTCTTCAGGCACTTGTAATGTGGTGACTG
>Ga0209828_1001485_pt1 | contig 21066 bp, 12 predicted proteins | sample MaitaG_FD_187429 | JGI IMG/M metagenome (GOLD analysis project Ga0209828, IMG submission 187429) | Marine algal microbial communities from Maine, USA - Maine_Asex2 metaG (SPAdes) (version 2) | ecosystem: Host-associated > Algae > Red algae > Unclassified | place: Maine, USA | collected 2015-01-05
CGCTGGGGAAGGCGAGGTAGGGGTCGCGTTCGCCGGGGCGGCCGACGTAGTAGGCTTCGCAGCGTTGGCCGAGATAGCCGGCGCGCGGGGCGTTGCCGGAGATGGAGATGAAGGCGGGGAGGTCGCCGAGGGGATCGCGTTCGTGAACGACAATCGAGCCCATGGACGGATGCATCACGCTCTGCGACATGGTGTGCGAGGTTTGCAGTTCGTAGGAGGCGCGGCCGTGGTCGCCGTTGTTGCCGGCGATCGAACGGATGATCGAGCAGTGGTGCATCTGCTTGGCGAGTTTGGGAAAGATCTCGGAAATCTGTACGCCGTCGGCGCTGGTCTTGATCGGGTTGAACTCCCCTTGGGTCGGTCGACCGGGTTTGGGGTCCCAGGTGTCGAGGTGGGACAGGCCGCCGCCGCACCAGAAGAGGACGACGTGTTCGGCGGACGCGGCGCGTTCGTTGGCTTGGGCGATGATGCTGCTCACGGGCATGCCGAGCAGGCTGGCACCGGTGACGCCGAGCATGCGGCGACGGGTGAGATGGTAGTCTTTGCAGGCGGTGGATTTGATTTTCATGAGGACCCTTGGGGGAGATAGAAGATGGAAGGAGGAAGATGAACGCAGGCTAGGGGAGGTAACGGAACTCGTGGCAGTTGAGCAGGGCCCAGCGGAGATCGGCCATGCCGTCGAGATGGTTTTGTTCGGACGCGCCGTAGGAGCCGACGATTTGTTGGGCTTCGGCAATTTCGGTGGGGTTCGGCAGACGCGTGAGGGTTTCGAGGTAGGCGTACTTGATCGCCTTATCGACGTTCGCGCCTTTGCCGGTGAGATACTCGTACATCTTTTCGAACTCGCCGACGCGCGCGGCCTCGTGGGTCATCTTGCCGTTCAGCATCATCAAGGCCTGGCGCATGGACGCGCCCTCGTCGCGGAACTCACCGAGGACCTCGCGCGAAGTCTGACCGAACACGCGCAGAAAGTGAGCGGGCGGGGCAGGGGTCTGAATGCGCATCGAACTGGTGTACTTGGGATTGTCGTCGACCGTCTTTTTAACCGTCACGTATTTGTAGCGACGCGGCCGGTTGGTGCGTTCCATCGCGGCCTTCATCTCCTGCTCTTGTTTCAGCTTCATGTCGGACATGGCTTTCATCATGGCGAGGTCGTCGCTGACGTCTTTCTCGAGGGTCTTGTCGAAGTTGAGTTCGAGGCCGCCTTCGAGGTTGTAGCCTGCTTTCATTTTTCCGGCAGGTCCGCCCATGCTCATGGTGGTTCCACTGCCGCGCATGGCAGGGGTGGTCGACTTGGCCGCAGCGGTGGCGGCGGCGGTGAGTTTCTCATCGTCTTCGGGGCGGTCGAGCGAGACGCGGACTTGTTCTTCCACCTCTTTCACGTTCGCGCCTTTGGGCCATTTGTAGTCGAACAGATGACCGGACTGCACGATGCTGTCGTACAACACTTCGGACAGCATCCGCCGCGGCACCGCACCAGTGAAGGCGGTCTCCGCTGCTTTCCGGGCGTTAATATCGAGGTCGCTGGGCAGTTGACCCCGCTGGTAGGCTTCGGACTCGACGATCATCTTGATCACGACCCGCATGTCGTAGCCACTGGCGACGAACTCGTCGGCAAGGTGCTCCAGCGTTTTCGGGTGGCTGACCTGGGTCATGTCGGTAAAGTTGTCGACTGGTTCGAACAGGCCGCGTCCCATGAGTTCGGCCCAGACGCGGTTGACGAACGCGCGCGAGAAATAGCGGTTGCGCGGGTCGGTGATGCGGCGGGCGAGTTCGGCGCGCAGTTCGGAGGCTTTGTACAGGTCGCCTTCAATGTCGACGGCTTCCTTGGCTTTCTTCGCTTCGCCGAGCACGTCGAACATCGCCGGGCCCTTCTTGACGTCGCTGGTATCGATGTCGAGCAGGTCGTCGAGCTTGTCGACCACGGCCTTCGCGGTTTCTTCCACGTCGTTTTCGGCGCGGTGATGGTTAAGTCGGGCGATGTGTGGGATCTTCGCTGCGCCGTCGCCGGCGTCTTCATAAAGGAAGGGGAACTTGGGATCGACCGGGCTGCGTGACGGTGGTTTTTCGCGTTCGGGCGGCCAGAGCACTTTCATTTTTTCCTCTTCAGTCGTGTACACCATGGCGCGTCCGAAGTTGGTTTCGATCTTTTTGGTTTTGCCGAAGAACGAGGCCATTTCGTAAAATTGTTTCTGGTCCCATTCGTCGAACGGGTGGTTGTGGCACATGGCGCAACCGAGTCGAACGCCGAGAAAGGTTTGCGCGGTGACCGCAGCCATCTCCAGCGGGTCGGCGTCTTCGGCCAGGGCGAACGCGGCCGCTGGGTGGTCGGAGGGGCGACCGTTGGTGGCGATGAGTTCGCGCGCGAGTTCGTCCCAGGCTTTGCCGTCGCGGATCGATTTGTTGACGTAGGCGAGCAGTTGGTTGCCGCCGGTGGCGTTGGAACGGATGCGCAGCATGTCGGCGTAGAAGATGGTCCAGCGGTCGGCGAAGCGGTCGTCTTCGAGCAGGCGCTCGATCAACTGTTCGCGCCGCTGGGCTTCCGGCGCTTTTCGGAACGCGGTGATGTCAGTAATAGTGGGGGTGCGGCCAACGAGGTCGAGCGTGGCTTTGCGCAGGAAGGCGAGGTCGTCGAGCATCGGCGCGGAGGCGATGCCGCCGGGTGCCGTTTTGCGTTCGCGGTTGTCGTAGTCGATCAACTGGTCGAGTTGCATGGACGCGGTCGAGGTGTGGATGCCGAGCTTGGCGATGACTTCGTACTTGGTTTCGCTTTTTGCATCGACGCGTTCCTTCTTGGTGAGCACGACGCCCTCGGGCCATGTCGCACCGGCTTCGACCCAGCGTTCGAGCGCGTAGATTTGACGGCGGGTGAGGGGATCGCCTTTGCCGGGCATGATGTCCTCGTGATCGTGTTCGAGCGAGACGAGTTCGATGAGCAGCGACTCGGCGGGCTTGCCGATCACGACGGCGGGACCTTGCGCGCCGCCTTTCATCAGTTCTTCGCGGGTGTGCAGCCGGAACTCACCGCGTTCTTTTTCTTGTCCGTGGCAGCGCACGCAGGCTTGTTCGAGAATGGGTTGAATTTCGCGTTGGAAGTCGGGGACGGCGGCAGAACTCGTCCAAACGCTCGAAAGCAGGAAGGTGATGGAGAGAAGGAGGCAAAGCCCAGCGCGTTGTTTCATATTCAAAATTCCCGGAGGGTCTATAACCAGTCGCATACTACAATGAAGTTCCCAATTTGTGGCGGAAATCTAACAAGGTTTAGCACATTATTTGCACCAGCTCTGGAAGACATTTTGATCTGGTTTCCCGCTTTTCCGCCGGATCCCAGAGAGATTCGACTTTTACCTTGTTCCCCGCTTGCGGAAGCATTTTTTTACGACGTGCACTGCAAACCGAATTCCACCCTTTCTCCAGTCCGATCGCTGATCCTCCTGCTGGGATTTCTCGGCTCGTCTTTGCTGTTCGGCCAGACCTTCGAGGGGAAGAAGAGTTCGTTCCACGGCTTCGAACAAATCGACTTCAAACACGACAACGCCAGCCTGCGCGTGGTCCGGCCGAAGCAGGTCGCTGAGGGCAAGCCGTGGATTATCCGCGCCCGCTTTTGGGGGCACGAACCGCAAACCGATAAGGCCTTGCTGAATCTTGGTTGGCATGTCGCATACGCGGACATCAGCGGCTTGTTCGGCAACGCCGAGGCGGTTCGGCGCTGGGATGTGCTGTACGATCTGCTGACAACAAAGCACGGCTTCAACAAACAGGTCGGCATCGAGGCGATGAGCCGCGGCGGATTGATCGCCTACGCTTGGGCAGCCAAGCACCCCGAACGCGTTCGGGGCATCTACGCCGACGCGCCAGTGATCGACATCCGCAGTTGGCCAAAAGGCGAGTGGGCTGGGAAGGGTTCGGCGGGGACCTGGAAGCAGTGCCTGGAACAACTAAAGCTCACCGAGGACACGCTGGATCAATGGTCCGGACCGCTCGACAATCTCAAGCCGCTAGCCGATGCGGGCGTGCCGTTGCTGCACGTGATCGGAATCGCGGACGACGTGGTGCCGCCTAGCGAGAACACCGACCGACTCCAACTCGCTTATGAAAAGTTGGGCGGCTCGATCGAGGTGATCTGCAAGCCCGCCTGCGGCCATCACCCACACAGCTTGAAAGATCCCGGACCCATCGTGGACTTCTTTCTCGGACTCGACACGCGCGGCGTGGAGGTGTTCGCGCGCCGGCCGATTCCGGCGGGCGTTGCTCTCAAGGGCCATGGCAAAGACGCAACAGTTTACGGCTACCGGATTCCGTCCTTGCTTGTCTCCAAGCAAGGCACCGTGCTCGCCTTTTCCGAACGCCGACTCGGCCTGCACGACCACGCGCAAAACGACATCGTACTGAAACGAAGCAGTGATGGTGGGGCCACGTTCGGCGAGGAGATCGTGGTGTTCGAAGACGGCATGCATTCGATCAACGACCCGCTCAGCGTGCAGTTGGAAGACGGCCGGATCCTGCTGATGTTCGCCCGCTTTCCCTACGGCCGCCACGCGCGTGCTTCAGGCTGGATCAAGGCCGCGGAACTCGGCTTCGACAATCCGAATTTGCATGTTCTCACCTATCTCACCGAAAGTCGCGACGATGGCCGAACCTGGTCCACGCCGGTGGACATCACGCGTCAGGTGAAAGCACCAAACTTGATCAACGCCAACACGCCCGGTGCGATGATCCAGATTCAGCGGGGTCCGCACCAAGGACGGATCGTGACCGGACTTTGGGGAACCGTGCCGCCTGCGGCCGGCAGTAAGTCGCGCACCTGGCAGGTCGTCAGCGCGTGGAGCGATGATGGCGGCAAGACTTGGTCGCGTTCGGCGCCGTTGGTCGACAAGAGCGGTAAGGGGTTCCCGAACGAATGCCAAGTCGCCGAAGCTGCCAACGGTGAACTGGTCCTCATCGCGCGCAACCAGGGTGGGGCGACCTTCCGTAAGAAAGTGTTCAGTAAAGATGGCGGTGAAAGTTGGTCCGAGGTCGAGGTGGACGAGACGCTGCCGTCGGTGGCCTGCATGGGCTCGTTGATTCGCGGTCCCGAACGCCGTGGCACTTGGGATCTGTTCGCTTCCTTCCCGTCGGACCAAGGACGCAAAGACGGACAGATCCGGCGTTCGCGCGACCATGGAAAAACGTGGCAGCGGGTGCACACGATTCCGGGAGCGTTCGCCTATTCCTGCTTGCAGGTGGCGCCGGACGGCCAGTCTCTGCTGCTGCTATACGAGGCGGGCGGTTATCAATCCGAACGTCTGCTGCGCCTGCCGGTGGACGCGTTCGTTGAGTGACGCGCGCCGCCATGAGTGAAAATTACTACCTGATTTTAGGGGCAGCCGATCAGTGGACCAACGAGTGGAAACCGCCGTCCACGACCGACCTTTCTTTCCAGTGCGTCTGCCAAGAGGTTTTGACAAGGCGTGACCCTATCTGTCACTATCGACCTTGAAGGCAGCAGGTTAGGAAGTTAAGTGGCTTCGGACCTGCTCGCATGCGCAGATGAACAACGACGAAACAAAGGACACACCAAAAACGAATCAGGGGGAACCGGTCCGCCGGCGCCGCCGCTCTCGTTCGCGTAAGTCTTCCCGGTGGAATCGAGCCTGTTGGGGGATCGAATTTTTCAAATTTCGGCGTTGCCGACGGAGCCGATTTTATGGGCCCTACTGTCGTGATTGCATCTGGCAGCCAATGCTTGCCCTCACCATCCTGATCGCTCTGCTCATTGTAATCCCGAACGGACGATGGCGCGACCTGGTCCGGCCAGTGGCTCCAGCCCTCGCCGAGATCGGGCAAGGCGATGCCGACCAAGAGGCCGGTGGCGCCGACCTTGCGGGCGGCGAAAAGGACAAGCCCCCCCGACTCGTTTTACCTGGGGATTTGCCGGCGCTACCGCCCGAGCAAGAACCCGGCGCTGAAACCATTCCCTTACGTATTGGCTTCTAAATATGGACCGCCCCGACATCCACAATCGCCCCGACCTTTGTAATCGCCCCGACCTCTACAATCTCTCCTTCGACGCGTTGAAAGACCTGCTCGTCTCTTGGGGCCAGCCCGCGTTCCGGGCCAAGCAAATCCGCACTCAGCTCTATCAGAAGTTGAGTTCGGAGCCGGCGGAGATGTCGGATCTGCCGAAAGCCTTGCGTGAACGTTTGGCGACAGAAACCCAAATTGGAGGACTGACCCTCAAGCGGGTGTTCAAAGGGGATGGCGGACTCACCCGCAAAGCCTTGTTCGCCTTTCCCGATGGCGTCGTGGTGGAGGCGGTGCTGATGATTTATCCGAAGCGGGCGACGGTCTGCGTCTCCAGTCAGGCGGGTTGTCCGATGGGCTGCGTGTTCTGCGCCACTGCCAAACTCGGTCACTTGCACGACCTGACGCCGGGCATGATGGTGCAGCAAGTTCTCTGGGCGGCGCGCGAGATCGAAGCGGTCCGGGCCGAGTTCGATCCACATGACAAAGCGGCCTCGCGTCATCGGCTCACGCGTGATTTGCTGCCGACGCATCTCACCAACGTCGTCTACATGGGCATGGGCGAACCGTTCAATAACTACGACAACTGGTACGGGTCGGTCGAACGCCTGCACGACCCGGACGGGTTCAATATGGGGGCACGCAGCTTTACCGTGAGCACCGTCGGGTTGGTGCCCGGCATTCTCAAACTCGCCGAGGCGCCGCTGCAAATCAACTTGGCCATTTCTTTGCACACCGCGCGCGACGAGGAGCGTTCGGCGTTGATGCCGGTCAACCGCAAGTTCCCGATCGCCGATCTGATGCAGGCGGTGCGCGACTATACCGCCAAAACGCGGCGCCGGGTTTCGTTCGAGTATGTTCTGCTGGCCGAAAAAAACGACACGCCCGAGGAAGCCGAAGAACTCGCGGACTTGCTCACGCGCGGTGGCAAGATGCTTTGCCACGTGAATCTGATTCCGTGGAATCCGGTCAGCGGGACCAATCTGGCACGTTCGACACGAGGCCGCGTGACCGCGTTCCGCGATATCCTCGAAGCGCGCGGGATTTCCGCGACCATCCGCATTCAACGCGGTGCGGATATCGACGCGGCCTGCGGCCAACTCGCCGGTTCGTCGGCCTGAGTCCGGCCATCAACGGCCTGCTGAAGCTGGTGGAGGTCCGGACATTGAAACTGGGGGAATGCGGTGTAGGGTGCCCTTTTCGCAGTACGGGACGACGCAAGGGCCATGATGAGACCACGAACCAACACACAGGATAACCCCCCGGTGAACCATCGGGGAAATCGGAGCAATTCGCGCAGGACCTCGGAAAATTTCCGTGAGCGCGAACGCCGTCGCGAGACCGTGGAGAACGTCATCCGCGACCTGATTCAAAACTCACCGGACGCCGTCGCTAAACCCTTGGAGTCCAAGCTGTTTGATCGCCTGCAGGAGCAGCCCAAGCGGGTCAGCCAGGTGATCATGCCGGCCCTCGCCCCGGCGATCCGGCAGACCGTACAGCGTTCGATGATGAACATGTTTGACGCGACCACTGGTGCCATCGACCAAGGGCTAAGCTTGCGCAATTGGACCTGGCGCTTGCGTGCCTGGCGATCTGGAAAACGCTATTCGGAAATCGCGATGATGGAGTCGCTGTTGTTCGAGGTGGAGGACGTGCTGCTGATCGACCGGCACGCCGGACTGCTCATCGCGCATGTCAGCCGGTCGTCCGTCGTGAGTGATCCCGCCATCGTCTCCGGGATGTTGACCGCGATTCGTGATTTCGTGAAAGACTCGTTCGATACGGGAGATGACAGCGAGGCCGAACTCAGCCAGTTCCGCGTTGGCAACCGTTCGATTCTAGTCGAACCCGGCAGTAAAGCTATCCTTGCCTTGGCGGTTCGCGGCGCGCCGACCTACGAACTTCGAATGAAGACCACAAAGACGCTGATGGACATCCATCGTGAATGTCTTGGCGGCGACCCTTCCCTGCCGCCCGCGGAACGCGAGAGGATTGTTGGTAAACTTGAGTCCTTGTTGATTACCGAACGCAAACAACTCCCCTCGCTCGGCAGACCGATTTTGGTTGTGCTCGCCGCGCTGGTTCCCCTGCTGCTCGCCTTCGCGGCATTTCGGGCCTACCAAACAACAGCCACGCTGGGTGCCTTTGCCGAACTGCGCGATGCCCCGGGATTGATGCTTGGCCACATCGAGCACCGCGACGGTTCCTACCATGTCTACGGTTCGCACGACCCGATTCTGTTCAAGTCCGGCAGCGCCCTCGCCGAACTCGGCCTGGATGATCGACCCGTGGCTTGGCATCTCAAAAAACATTTGTCTCTGGAAGATGCCGCCTTGGAAAAACGTGCCGCGCAGGCGCTCACTCCGCCAAGCGGCATCGACCTTCAATGTGAGGACGGCGTGCTTCAGGTCCGTGGATCCGCCGACGCGGAATGGATCGGGGCCTGCCGCGCGTTCGCCAGCGTGATTCCTGGGATTCGCCGGGTCGAAATCAACGCCGGACCCGCAGTGGACCAGCCCGCGAGGTCCACAAGCGATAACGACACCTTCGTTCCGAACGAACAATGGTCCAAGTGGGAATGAGGAACCTTGCGTAGCGCTGCCACGCCGGCGTCCAATCTGCCTCCTCGGAAGAAGGCAGTCCAAACTCCTGCTTGAAAGCCTGGGCAACTACCCGCGCGCGAGCCCGCCTTAAGGCGTGACAAGCCCGTCGACATCCATGGCGCTGCGCAGGGCGGTGACGAGGGTGTCCAGAGTGGCTCTTCTGGGCGCGTCGAAGCAACCGGGATAGTATTCGACCGTCCGCGCGCCCGCGATGGTTGTTTCGGAGATGATCGACCGGGGAAGATCGCTGACCACGGTTGGTCCGCAGGCCGTCGGATTGCTTGGCGTGATATCGGTCGGCAGCGATGCGAAACTGGCGGCGCGGAGGGCGTCATTCGCGGCGGCAAACGAGCCGGCGCGGAGCATGCCGGTGCTGTCGCCGGGCGTCTTGGTAAAACGTCCGGAGTCGAGATCGTAGAAGCGTTGATTTACAGCGTGGTTTCGATCAGGTCCAAGTACTTGCGCAGGGCGTTCAAGCTCTCGGCTTTCGGGCGTCCGCCAAAGAAGCGGAGTTCGGCATCGTGACCTGCGCCGACCGGAACGCGAAACACGGCGGCCGGCGGCCGGCACATGCGTCCTGGTCGGCGGCCCGGTCCGCGGCCGTTGCCGCGTGGTCCCATGCCTTGGCCGGGGTCCATGCCCTTGCCGTGGCGGCGACCTTTTCGATTTTTACGGCCGGGCCCGGCGTGGGGTCTCTTGTCGCGTTCATTGGCGGGATCCATGTCGTCGAGCTGCGCGAAAGCGCGGTTCTCGGCGAACACCTCGACCGCGCGCTTGGCACCTTCTTCGGTAAAGCGGTTCTCCATCAGGCGGTTGGCGAGATCTTCCTGACTCAGGTCGCGGGCGCGCCGAAACATCATTCGGTACACCTTCGGCTTCAGCGCTGCGCGGCGACGGAAGGGAAGGGATTGCCCGTTTTCAAGCAGCGCTTGTCCAAGCGGAGAGATTTTGAAAGGACGTCGCTCCAGCAGGCCGTAGCCAACGAGGGATGCGAGCATCGTTCGGGCGGGGCCGTTTAGGCTCTTATACCCGAGAAACTCGGCTATTTTCTCCTTTGGGACGCCCTCGGAGGGAATGTCGTTTGAGATTTTACCTAGAGACTCCAAGCAGAGTTCGAGGCTGATTTTGGGAAATTTTGGACTTCTTTTGTTCATATACGCGTTACATGCAGGCTAAATCGTGAATGTTAAAGATAAAAATCAAAGTTATTTTAATTTAGCCTAATATAGACTTTTTAGTATGAGCTTTAGCCTTAGTCTGAACACAGCCTGAGCAGGTCAGACCATGTCCGAGCCAGATCATGTCCGAGCCACTGAACACTGAACTGAACACTGAACAGGTCAGACCATGTCCGACAGGAAAGACTCTCAGGGTTGCCAAAAGCGGTCCGAGACGGCGTCTCGACGTGTCGTGGTCCGGCATCGTTGACAAAGCGGTGTACGGTTCGCATGTGCTTGTTTGTGAATCGTGTTCTCCCATGGATACTGGGCTTCGTTCTGGGCGCCAACCTGATGGTGGCGGCTTGGGTGGGCTATCGGAACCAGATTCCGGGTTCCAGCGCTCGCGAGGCGCGCGAGGAAATGGCCTTGTACAGCGAGGCCTTGGAGAAGGTTCAGGATCACTACGTTGATAAGGAGCGCGTGGGCTATCACGAACTGGTTGAATCTTCCTTGGAAGGCATGCTGGAGGACCTCGATCCGCACAGTCGATATATGACGCCGGACGACCACGAACGAACCCGGGTGGAGTCCCGCGGCGAGTTCGGCGGACTCGGCATCCATGTCGGCATGCGCGACGAACGGATCACGGTGATCAATCCGATCGAGGGAACCCCGGCGTTCAAGGCGGGGGTGATGCCGGGCGACCAGATTCTCGCAATAGACGGCACCAGTACCGAACGTTTGGACATATCCGAGGCGGTGGATCTGCTGCGGGGCGACGTCGACAGCGGCACCACCCTCAAACTCCGTTCTCAGGGCGAGGAGGATTCACGTGACGTGACCATCGTACGGCGGATCATAAAACTTCCGACCGTCCGCGACGCACGCATCCTGACCAACGGCATGGCCTACGCGCGGATCACCCAGTTCTCCGACCCCACGGTCGCCGACCTTGAGGAAGCACTCAAGACCCTGAAAGCGGAAGGGATGCAGGGGTTGATCCTCGACCTGCGCGCCAATCCCGGCGGCCTGCTCGACGCCGCGGTCGATCTCTGCAAACTGTTTCTCGGCGAGGGCGAACTGATCGTCTACACCAAGGGCCGCGACCCGGCCGACGCGACCACGCACAGCGCTGGACGGCAGGCGGCCTGGTTGGATCTGCCTCTTGTCGTTCTGGTCAACGACCAATCCGCCAGCGCGTCCGAGATTGTCGCCGGCGCCCTCCAGGACCACGTTCGGGCACGGCTGGTCGGCGAAAAAACCTACGGCAAGGGTTCGGTCCAGCGGATTATTCCCGTGAGCGATCTCGACGGACCGGCGCTCCGCCTCACCGTCGCAAAATATTACACCAACAGCGGCCGGGTGATCCACGGCCAGGGGATTGAACCGGACATCAAGGTCGAGATGACGCTCGACCAGTGGAAAGCGATTTATAAATTTAGAACCGACCCCGAAGGGTTCGAGTCCCCGCCGGCGGACCCGCAACTCGAGGCCGCCATCACCGAACTAAGGAAACAGATTTGATCATTCTCGGCATCGAAACATCTTGTGACGAAACCGCCGCCGCCGTGGTGCGCGACGGGCGGGAGGTTCTCAGCAGTGTGGTCTACAGCCAGATTGCCAAGCATCGGCCCTATGGCGGCGTAGTCCCGGAAATCGCCTGCCGCATCCATGTCGAAGCCCTTCCCGGCGTCTTGGCCGAGGCGGTGGAGACCGCTGGAATCAGCTGGAGCGACATCGACCGTATCGCGGTGACACGCGGTCCCGGACTGGCGAGTTCTTTGTTGGTCGGCGTGTCGGCGGCAAAAGCGCTGGCGCTCCGCCTCGACGTGCCGGTGGTTGGGGTGAACCATTTGGAAGGCCACGTCGCCTCTCTGTTTTTATCAGAGGGGCCGGATCCCGAACGCGATTGTCCGATGGTGGTGCTGCTGGTGTCCGGCGGCCATTCCTGTCTGGTGTTGATGCAAGGACCGGGGCGCTACAAACTGCTCGGACAGACGGTGGACGACGCCGCCGGCGAGGCGCTTGACAAGGGCGCAAAAATGCTCGGACTCGGCTATCCCGGCGGTCCGGAAATCGAGCAGAACGCGCTGGGCGGCGACCCCAAAGCAGTCGCGTTTCCGCGCGGTCGTCCGCGGGCCTCCACGCGCACCGGTTCGTTCAATCCGGAATTTTGTTTCAGTTTTAGCGGTTTGAAAACCGCGCTTCTTACCCGCTTGGACGGGCCGGAAGTACCAATGCCGGACATGGCGGCCAGCTATCAGGAGGCGGTTGTGGGCGCGCTGATCAACACCACGCGACGGGCGCTCGACGCGCATCCGGTGAAGGCCTTTGCCTGTGTCGGAGGGGTGGCGCGGAACAAGATTTTACGCGGTGCGCTGGATCGGCTGGCCGAGGAACGCGGCATGCCCCTGTTTTTGGCTGCGCCGGCGTATTGCACCGACAACGCGGCGATGATTGCAGGGGCGGCCGGCAGTCCGGGGCGGGTTGGCGACGCGCCGAACGCGCGGTTCGAGATCAAGCCCAATTTGCCTTTGGGCTAGTAGCCGGTAGCGAGTCGCCAGGATTTCGAGCCGACACCTCCCAACTACCGGCTACTAATAGGATTTCGAAATCTGGATGGTGAACTGGTTGCGTTCGTAGTCGTTGAAACCGATGTTCGAATTATTATTGATCAGGGTGAAGCCGACGGTTCCCTTGGTGTCCCACCATGGGAGGTCGGTCCCGAGATTTACCACGAACACGATCTGGTCGTCGTCGCGGGCGGCGCGGTTGGCGGCTTCGCGTTCATCGAAATTGATCCCTCGGTACAGTAGTTCGGTGTAGCCACCGATGCGGGGTGAGAAGTCGTGGTAGATGCCCACGCCGGCGCTGTATTGCGTGCTTGCGAAGACCTTCTCGTCGGCATTGTCATAGAACAAAGAGACCCTCGGCAAGACGCGGGTGCCTTGCGGGGTGAGGTGTTGCAAGGCGCCTTGCCAGCCTAGTGTGTTGCCCGAACGCCCGCTGAATTGGTCATTGTCAGCGAGTTCGATAGTGAACGCGTTGTGCAGGCTCCAGATCTCGTCGAGACGGGTGCGGCTCCATGCCTGGGCGGAGAGAGAGGTGTAATAGATGTCGCCATCGAGAAAGCTCAAGTTGGCGATCAAGTCCGAACCGATGGTGGAGGCGTAGCCGAACAAGTCGCGGTCGATGTTGGGTCCGCCGCGCAGGCTGAGGGCGGTATAATCGAATTCGCCGTTGTCGAGATAGGCGATGTGCGAGAAGGCGGCAGACATGTCGACCCGCCAGTCCTGGTGATGCCAGCCCTGACCGGAGGCTTGGGCACCGAGGAGCAGGGCAAGATCATCTTGGGGGCGACTTTCCGGTGTCAGAGTGAACGGGAGTTCAAACACTTCCACCACGTCCCGGGTGGGGCCGATGTTGACGTTGTCGTCATAGAGCAAGCCGAGGGAGTAGTTCGAACGCACGCGTTGTCGGCGTTTGATTGATTCTGCGTAGCGGTCAATTTGCGCTGCGGTCGCTTCGGGCACGCCCTCGACTTGATCGAGTTGTCGAAGTGCTTCGCCGGACTTACCGGACTGTTCCAAGGCGGTCGCGTAGTCGAATCGTGCGCGCGGCAGATCGGGGTCACGGCGCAAGGCCTCCTTGAGGAAGGGGATGGCGGCGGTCGGCCGTTTATCTTTGAGTTCGAGCTGGGCGCGGGCCAGCAGGGTTTCCATGGACTGCGGATCTTGCAGACGCGCGCGTGCTGTTTCGAACTCGCCGGTATCAATCAGGCGTTTCAGTTCGAGCAATTCCGCCCGGCTTGGGGTCTGCTCTGACGATCGTGGGGCTGTCGAACGAGTCGATTGTGTGGCTGGCGAAAGTGCGGATGCCGCAGAGGTGACCGAGGGGGTGCTGTCGAGCGGGAAGGTTTGAGCGATTGGCAGATCGCTGATCTGGCCTAAGGCGCTTGCCGCGAGGATCGTCAGGGAAAGAAGCAGGACCTGGTTCAACGCGTTCCTCACGGGCTGGTCGGGGCTGGCGTGCTTTGCACCGGCAGCGGCGTGGTTCGTCTGGTGGCCCATCCGCCTTGGAGTTGCTGGGTTTGGCTGCTGGCCGAGAGGCTGCCTCCGGCCTCGTCCGCGGTCGGTCCGTACAAGTGTCCCGAGATGTTCCCGCTAAATCCGCTCCCGGAAACAGTGCCGGTCAAATGGTTCGCGGCGTAGGTCATGTTGACGTTGAGTTGCTGAATTGGCCCGAGGTCGGAGATGATTCCTGACACGTTGCGGCTGTTGAAATCCGCCTCGAGGTATATCTTGCCTCCGACCACTTGGGGCGGAGCGCCAGCCCCGACGAGGCCGGCCCGCACGACTCCGACGTAATCTGCCTTCCCGCTATTGGGAATCGAGGCGTAGGGGGTCATCTGACCGATGATCTGTGGCTGGCCGACGCCGGGTCCAAGAAACTGGGCGTCGATCGGGATACTGGAGGGTTCCAGATGCATGAAGGTGAAGGTGTTGTCGTGGGCACCGAAGATTTCCATTTGTCTGACCGGGATGGGTTGCAGGGGTTCCGGGGTGACGGTGGGTACCGGGTCGGTGTCCGGTTCGGTCTCGATAACGGGCGCGGCGGGAGCCGAACCAATGGGCCGCCATTGGGAAACCGTCACGGCTTCGGTTCGGGAATTGGCATTGCCGATCGAGGCGGTGGCACCGAGTTGGGTTCCGCCTGAACCGAAGGTACGGCCAGAGGCGGTGCCGACACTGCCGTCGGACCCGCTGGCACCGCCGTTGAAGGTGCCGTCAAAGCCGGTGGTGGGAATGTTGATCGACAGATCTCCGTCCGGGGCGCTGAAGTTCATCCCCCCCAAGATCGAACGCGCACCAAGGTCTGCTTCAAATCGCGCCGTTCCTTCCATTGAAGAGATCGAACCGGTGTCGATTTCTTGGCGGATCGCTTGGGCCGGACCCACGTATTCTCCCCGGGCGCGGGAATCGAGATCTGGCGGCTCATGGAAGCCTTGCAAGCGGAACGGGCGAATACGGCCGTCTTTGTCCCGGAGACTGGTCACGAGAATGTGATCGCTCGAAAGACTGGTGAAGTCGGCCGGGCCCTCTTCCGGCGAGCCCTCCTCGTCGGTTTCGCTTTTCTCGCCGCCGGGAACAGGGTTACTGTCCACATCGGAAAGGACCACAGGATCGTCAACGACCGTCGGCGGTAGGTCAGGCGTGTCCGGTGTGTCCGATGTGTCGACGATGTCAGGTCCGCTGGAACCAAGTTCAACCGGCGTTGGAATGAGCACCGGAGTAACCGGCACGTCGACCGGGCCTGTGGCGCTTGGCGAGGTCGCCGGAGCCGCGGCGGAAACCGTGGGGAGTTCGGGGGCGAGAAAGGTGTTTTGCGGAGCGCTGGTTGGCGGTTCGGGATTGGCGGCGGAGACCACGGCCGAACCGGCGGGATCGGCGCTGGCGCGGCGGTTGAGTTCGGCTTGGTCGCTGCTTGCAGGATCGAACGATTGATCCCCGTCCAACTCGTTGTCGGGGGCAGCGGCCACTCTCGTGAGGGCTCGGATCGCCCGCGTGCGCTGGCGGATTTCCATGTCGTCGATACGGTTGAAAATGGCGTTGAACGCCGGCGCTACCGTACGATCGACGACAATGTCGAACCCTTGAACGTCGGCAAGATGAGCCGCCGGAGCCGGTGTGGCAGGTCGAGGGTCCTCTGCGGCAAGGGCAATGACGGGAGCCGAACTGGCCCGGGCGGCGGGCGTCGTTCCGATGGGCGACGGCGGTTCGGTTGCGGCCGTTGCGATGGCGGTGCCGACCGTGATGGCAGGTTGCGTCGGTGGGTTGCGCGCGATGGCCGACCAAGCGCCCATGTTGTTCGCGTTTTTCTGGAAGTTGTAACTCACTTGGCGCTCCTCGGTGACGTGTAGTTGTTCCAGGTTCTCGAGCAGCACCGTGGGCAAGGGGTACGCGTCGAACGCGATCGCCGGCACGTTGTGCTTTGTCGCGAGGTAGTTGGCGATCGTACCGCCCCAGGCCCCACCGGTGATCGAGATTCGCCGCCGGTCATTCATGTTGGCTTCGACCACTTCGGAAAAGAAATGGTCGGCTTCATCGGCCATCTGGTCGGCGGTGGTGGGATCAATGGAGCGATTTCTCAGGTCCTCGAGAGACAATTGGTCGACATTGAAATAGAAGACGAGTTCCTCTTCCGACTTGCGCATGGCCAGCATGGCTAGGGCGCCATCATTGCGGTGATTGCCAACGAGTTCGAAGCCGTCGAGGATGTACGGTTTGGCTTCATCGCGAATCCACGCCTGGTTCTCTTCGCACAGTTGGATATAGGCCTGTGCATGGTCAACGACGGCGGCTGCGTTCTCGGAATGGACGGCTTCCATGAAAGCGTTGCGCAATTCTTGGGCATGTAGGCTCGGGAGAAAAAGCAGTGCGAAAGCCGGAACGGCGAGCAAGATTTTGCGACAGCCGGGGGACCGGTGAAACATGCGGGAACGACGGGCACTGCGTGGAGGTTTCATGGTTGCCTTTGTTGCGGGTGTTGCGGGTGCTTTTGCTGCGGTTGCATTTCTTGCGGGAGATAGATGCGACGTTTGATGCGGAAGCCGGTGTCGGCCATTTTGTTGATCGAGGAGTGACTTTCGCGAAACGAGACACGGCACTTGCCGGCGGGGTCGTCAAACGCGCCGCCACGGACCACTTGGGAGCCGGCTTTGGTCTCGATGAGACTGCCGTGAACCCGGTCATCTTCGAAGGCCGCGTAGTCGCACAGGATACCATCGACCCATTCGGCTAAATTGCCGTGCATGTCGAGCAGCCCCCACGCGTTCGGCGGATAGCCACCGACGGGAACCGGCCCGACCCAGTCGAAGCAGGCTTCTTTTTTGCTGAGGGCGGTGGTGCCGTTGTGAAAGGGGCTTCTGGTGCCGGCCCGCGCGGCATATTCCCACTCGAATTCGGAAGGTAAGCCGTAGGTGCCGAGGGGCACGCCTTCCTGTTCGCACAAGGCCGCGCAGAAGGTCTGCGCGTCTTTGAAACTCACGTGCCGTTTGGGCAGATTGCCGAGAAGCTCTGGCGGTTCGTCACCGCCCATGACCCGGTTCCATTGCGCCACTGTCGTTTCCGATTCGGCCACATAAAACGGCGCGGTGAAAATGCCACGAAGGACGGGGCTCTCGTTTTTGTTGCTGCCGATTTTCACACTGCCGATTTGCGCCTCACCGGGAGGAATCATGCGCAAGACGATATCAGTGGTTCGGGTTTTTACCACCGGGGCGATCTGGTACTTCCGCGCGCAGGCAAGTTGGTCTGGATGTGGGGCGGGCGGCAATTCGAAGGAGGCGATGTCGGCATGGCTGCGGAAGGTGTTCGCCGCCACTTGTTCGTCGATGGCGGTCAACAAACCCGACCGTTCGGCTTGCACGCGTCCGGGCAGTTCTTCGCAATGTTTTTTTAAACGCAACACGGTGTCCGCGAAGGCCTCGGGGGGCGAATCGAGGTGCTTGTCTAACGCACGGATGTCCGCCCGGAGTCGCTCGGCTTGCTCGAGCGCCAGCGTGGTGCGGACGCGATCCACATATCCGACGAATGGCGGAATGGTGAATGTCGATTGGGCTTGTTTGGCTTTGACGTCCAGTCGCTGGAGTTCCTCGGAGGAGGCCTCGTTCACATCGACATAAAACGGACGCAACGGGATTAATTCCTGATGGATCTGGCGGAGGCGGGTGCGATGTTCCGGCCAGGTTCGGTCGGGATTAGAGTCTTCAGGTTCGCTGGTGGCGCTTAGCAGCGGCGCGAGCGTGGTTAACTGTTGGTCCAGTTCGGCGATGGCCTGGCGGTCCATGGCATGGCGCAGTTGCGGCATTTCGGCCGCCTCCAGCCAGGCGTCGCGGAGCTCGCGCGCGTTCTGCAGGGCGGGCAGTCGAGCCGCTTGTCGCTGCGGAAAGCCCTGCAACTGATCGAGAGCGCTTTGGATATGAAGGTGCAAGGCCACTGCATCTTTGGCTGAGTTCGGTGTGGCTGGGTTTGGCATGGCGGACAGCCGGCTGAGAAAGTTTTCTTCGGCCAACAAGACCGTTTGCAGGTCGTCGAGATCGGCTTCTTCGAACCACGCCGGCTGTTCTGCCTTGGCCTGATTTAGCGTCGATTGGATCTCGGCGAGCTGCGTTGCAGACGGATTGAGCGGGACCTCGATCGCGGCCAAGCCTTGGTCGAAGATCTGTCGTACCGCCGGAATTTCCGCGCTGCTGATGGTCGGAGTGTCGTCGCTGACGACGGGGAGAGCGGCGGGGATGGGGAGATCGGAGGGGATGGGGAGAGCGGCGGGGATGGGGAGGGCGGACGGGATGGGGAGGCCGGACGGGACGGAGAGGGAGGAGGTCGCGAGAGAGGCCGGCGAACTTCCTTTGTTCATAAAGCTAAACAAGGTGAAAAACAAAATCAGAGCGGTTCCGGACAGGGCGAAATTTCTGGCGGTGGTACTTTTGAACCGGCTTGCCCCGATCGGCTTGGCCGTGTCCGAGGCGTGCGGGGTGTTTCGGTTGTCCTGGGTTTCCGTCGTGGCCACCGCTCGCTCGATTTCCAAGCCGGCATGGTTTGGGAAGTTCGAATCATGAACGGTTTGGACGGTGCGCGTCTCGGTCCAGGAAGCAGGTTCGCTGCCCAGCGACCGGGAGAGTTCGGTCAGCAGTTGCGTGTCGGTGGTGACGGGATCCTCGGTTTCCAGATAGTGGTGGTACGAGACCCCCGTGCAGGACTCGAGGGCCAGCACCACATCTTCCAGCATGGCCCGCGTTTGCGGGTAGCGTTTGCGCGGATTGTGGCAGACACTTTTGCGGATGAGGATGGCGATCGACGGGTATTCGCGAAAGATTGGTTTGTGCAAGTCGGGTCCGCGCTTGCGCTGGACGCGGTCCAACCAAGCCGCTTCCTCAGGCCCCTCGAAGTCGCGCAGCGGCGGCAAGGCGGAACTGCCGGTAAGCGCTTGGTAGAGACAGAGGCCAAGGGAGTAGATGTCGGACTGCGGCGAACCGCGGAAGCCCGCTTCGAGAAATTCCGGGGCCTTGTACTCCCAGGTTCCCGGGACCACGCCGCGGGTCATCGACGAGTTGGAGTCATGCACGATGCCGAGATCGAACAACTTGCCATCCGCCGGGCGGTGGCGGGGCGCGTACAAGTTGGCTGGTTTGATGTCGCGGTGCACTATGTTACATTCGTGCATGCGTTCGAGGCCGAGCAGGTAGTTGGCAAATACCTCCAGCGCCTCCGGTACCGGCATGCCCGAACGCGCCGCGCGGATGCGGTTGCGCAGCAGCGCGCCCGGCATGCCGTGGAGCAATTCCATGACCAAATAATAGCTGCCGTCACCACTGACTTCCGGATAGATGAGATCGATGTAGCGGACGATGCGCGGACTGGTCAGCAGTTGCATCACTTTTGCCTCCTGCAAAAAACGACGCTCGGCGCGTGCGTAGATCAACCGCTTGACGGCGACGTCCTGCCCGTTGGCCAAGCGCCCGCGGAACACCTCGCCGAAGCCGCCGCGTCCGAGGAAGGCGACCAGTTCGATGTTGCCTTTCTCGCAGGGCAGCCAGCGGTTTTTCAGTGACAGCAAATGCGTGCGCATCTCGGCCGCGTTTTCGAACCGGTGTCCGCAGGAAGTCGACAGGGCGCGCCGGAAAAACGCGTCCAAGCCGGGGATCAGGTAGATATGGCTTTTTAGACGCGCCCATTGATCGGGATCATCGATGTTGCGCAGCGAGCGCAATTGGAACGAGCCTGGCGTTGCGCTTCGTTTTTGCGCGTACAGAGGCGTTCGACCGGCGAGACATTGGAACAAGATGACAGCGACGGCATAGAGGTCCTTGGCCACGGGTCCGCATCCGGTCCCGACCGGCAGTTCACCGTCGGACGCGGACGGATCGTAAGGACTCCCCGGACCCGGTTCCAGCTCGGCGCCAAAACCATCGACGAAAATCTCTTGTCCATCGATGGAGAAGCGAAAATGTTTGGGTTGAATGCCGCCATGATGCACCCCGGCTGCGTGGGCCGCTTCCAAGGCGTCGAGCACCGATCGGAACACCCGCCGAATGTCAGGGAGCAGGAAATGTTTCGTGTGGATCAACACCTGGGCGAGGCTTTCTTTGGCAACGGGACGATAGGCCAGCGCCAGTTTTGATTCGCCGTTCTGTTCTAATTCCTCCATGAACAGGGGACGCCGGATGGCCGGATGCACCAAGGATTTGTGCAGTTCGAAGATCCTGATCGCCTGCGCTTCCTGCTCGGTACAATAGATGTGGCGCTCTAGTTCCTCCTGAATTCCGGTATCTTCCCGGGATGACACACAAATCGTTCGTACCACGTCCTCTGGGCGGATTTTCACGCCGGTCTGTTCATTATGTAATGTGGGAGACATTTAATGACGGCATATCTGAAGCTTGGTGGATTTCAAGAACGAATGCCTCAAACGGCTCTATAACGAGCGGCCTTCGAGCCGATTTACCCAGTGCGCTCTGGCTGGGAATTGGCCGGGGACCGCCTCTTGGAGAATACGGTTGCGCAAGGCTATTTTTTGCGAAGGCAGAGCGCGACTATATTCTTGGTTGAGGTCGAGGAGGCGTTGATTGCTCTGTTTGTAACGAGAGGCCAACCACGCCCGCAAGGGTTCGCCGTCGATGGTGAGCTTTTGTTCGCTCCGGCCAAGTCCGAGAACGATGCCACCAAGGATGAGTTGATCTCGCAGCGGGGCCTGGGCCATTTGCGCGGTCCACTGCTTTTGCAACTGGTCGCGTCGTTCGATCAAGGTGGTGCACTCACGCAGCAAGGTCAGCATCTGTCCTTGATGAAGAAGGCTCCGGCCGTTGGCTTTTTGCGTCTCCGCGTAGGCGACCAGGTCGCCGACTAATTTGAGAATGTGGCGGGCCTGAACCAGTTGTGGTTTGAACCGCGTGGTGTTGCCGATCGCGAAGTCGGGATTGCTAGGCAGCGTCTTGAGCATAGAGTGAAAGGCTTCGATCCCGAGCATCTCGTCGTAGACAGAGATGGCCTCGGCGCGACTGCGCCGCGGAAATTCCTTTTCGTGGCAATCACAGGCTAGAACCTTTTGTATGGTGCCACCCTCGAGCCACAAATCGAGCACTGCCGGCAGTTCGCGTCCCTCGGGAATCGCCCGTTCGATCCGCGTGATATGGTAGCTGAGATTTTGGGCTTGGCGGATCAACGCGTCGTGGATCTTCTCCATCGCGGCGCGGGTGTCGGAGAGCCGGGGATCCTTCGAACAAGCGGATTGCGGGGGCA
>Ga0209828_1001487_pt1 | contig 21051 bp, 1 predicted proteins | sample MaitaG_FD_187429 | JGI IMG/M metagenome (GOLD analysis project Ga0209828, IMG submission 187429) | Marine algal microbial communities from Maine, USA - Maine_Asex2 metaG (SPAdes) (version 2) | ecosystem: Host-associated > Algae > Red algae > Unclassified | place: Maine, USA | collected 2015-01-05
ACCCAAACATCGAGCGAGATCGCTTCTGCAATTCCGTTTGTGATATCATCACAATCAAATTGCATTGCTGGTGTATTTCCGTCCTCCGTAAATGAGAAGCTTAACTGTGATGCATCATCACAATTATCTTCTGCACCTAGATTAAAGTCAGATGCCCATATTTCTACAACTCCTGTACTTCCTAGACTTGTGGATATTTCATTACAGTACGGTACTGGTGGTGTTCCATCGAATATATGATATTCCTGTGTACATCCGCTTGCGTTTCCACACCCATCATTTACTACCCATTGTACTTCAACATAGCCCTTAGGCACATTTGTTAAGGTAATAGATGGAGAGTCTCCTTCATATTCTCCAGACTCATCTACCGTCCCATCTTTTCCAATATCTATCTGATAGTACCAAGTCAATTCTGGACCAAATCCACAATTATCGTCAATTGCTGAATTACTCACTATCATGGTTTCTAGTACACAATCGGAATTTAGGTTACCGTATTCTACTAAAGCGCACTCTAGTATCTGAGGACCTTGTTCATCTGTTATTGCGATTGTCTGATTCGCTGTCCAAATTCCGCCAGAATTAGGATCATTAGAATCGTACTGACACCAATCGATGACTGTCCACTGATTGATTACTTTATAACATGCATCTGACTCAAAATAGAATGTATCTGACTCTACATTGACCCCAACCATACTACAAGAACTATTTGTAAACCATGGCTCATCGTCTGGAACTGTTTCTAAACAATCTCCGTGGTAATCCATAGGCCAAACAATATCATCGCCTGTAAATGGATCAAAGGCTATCACTGTTATAATTTGTACACATGGATCTTGCTGCCCTTCAATCGTCCATTCTCTGTATATTACACCATTTCCACAATCATCAAAGTTTGAAAGATCATCTTCGTATGTTGCTTCTGCTAAATCACATGCAGATGTCAACGTTGGTGCTCCTGTCAATAATAAGTTTGTGTAATCCATATCGCAGGTTATTACAATGTCTGCAGGACAGCCGATCTGAGGAATAAATTTATCTTCCACAGTAACCTCTACCCAACATTCTGAGTAGTTATCCCCTATTGTTCCGAATTCACCATTCATATCTGCATCATCCCACACAATCATTCCGACCATTATAGGACTATTTGCGATATCTTCACAACAGAAATGTACAAACTCCCCTGGCTCTGTATCTTCAGGGAATCCACATGGTGCATCTTCTCTAAATATTTGTGTTTGAATATTTGTACATGCATCAAATGATCCTGCATCCACTGATTCTGCGAACATTTTTCCAAGGCCGGTAGAGCTTAATGATAATACTATATTTCCAGTGCAAACTACATTTGGTGCAACAAGGTCTAATACTGTGATGTCAAAGCTGCATTCATTGTAATTACTACACTGATCTTTTACAATGATCTTTACTGTATGATCTCCTTTAATAAGATGCGTAGCATAGTACTGCCCACTTCCTGGAGGATCTTCATATAATGTTCCTTTTGTAATATTTATAAATGTATCCTTGATGGACCCACAATAATCTTCTAAGGTCGGCATGTAGTCATTCAGATATACTGTTGCATAACATGCCCATGGATCTGTACTTATTATGATATCATTTGGACAATCCTTAATAATAGGAGGTACATCATCTAGTACTTTAACAGATTGATAGTGTTCAATTGGATTGACTCCAGGGACAATATCTTCACACATATCTCTGATAATCCACTTTCTAAGAATCTCGTAACTTCCTTCACAGTTATACAGAAGTTGGTCATCCCAATTCCAGAAATGCGAACAAAGTCCATCCCCTGTTTCGTACACAGGAACTCCTCCGATAAGTGGATAGCCTGTCTCATCTGGGTGAGTCAGTGTTGGATTATCTATAATATCTTGACATTCATAATCTTCCGTCAAAATTATATTTTCTGGCCAAACTATGTCTGTGTTATCAAAGTCTTTAATTGTTATTTCCTGAATACATTCTACCCAGTTTCCTTCTTCATCAGATACTGTCCATGTTCTAATTATCTGCGCCGTTGTATCTTGGCACATACCTAGATTTGTGAAGTCATCAAAGTAGTTTACAAATATCTCTTCTTCACAAGATGTAACAATAGGTTCGCCTGTGTTCGATGGATCGAATGCATGATTACAGTTTATAACTGTATCCGCTGGACAAACAACTTGCGGTAATGCCTTCGTTTCAATTAAGACACTTACTGTACAACAATTTCCTCCAGTACAATCCGTACAAACAGTCGCCAAAATTATCTGATCTACAAATTCTAGACCAACACAATTTGTTCCATCTTGGCTACTGCCAATAGGTACTCCATTTTCTGTTGTCAATGTCACGCAATAATCATCGAAGCAACCATAGTTATCTCCTTCAAGCAGCATGTCTGGGGTTATGCAGGCCATACAATCTGGTCCTAAGGATACATTTATCTGATTATTACAAGCCAATTGATTATTAGGTGGCACAAAACCATTTATTGTAACTGTGAAAGTACAAGTAGTTGTATTCCCAGCTGCATCTGTTATTGTAACTGTAATAACATGTACCCCTGTAGGGATTCCGTCAGGGAATGCTGGATCGTACACTACTGATTCCACTCCGCAATTATCATTACTTATAGGCAGACTCAAGCTACTCAGTGGTAGAGTACATTCACCTGGTCCTAGATCTATAACTTGATCAAAACAAGTTAACGGATCTATTACTGGATCTTCCGTATCCTTCACTTCTACATCAAATGAACACGTCGAGGTATTCCCAAATTGATCAACTAGTGTATACGTAACAGTCGTTGTACCTACTTCAAAAATTTCAGTTGTTAATTCTCCTGGAGTTACATTTCCGTTAGGTGGTGTATTAATTTCATCCAATGTGGTATACACGACTGTAATAGTAGCAAGACAACAATTATCTGCTGGAATAGGCGGCACCCATGAGAACTCAGCTGAACAAAGTGTAGGATCATTATCAATACAAACATCTCCCATACTATATGGCAATAATGAAAGTATTTCCAACTCAACGCTTGTAAGCATTCCTGGGTTAGGACCATTATTTGCTATCTCAAGTATCCAATCTCCTAATGGATTTTCACCAAAGAAATCTTTGAACGCACCTAATGGTTGGAAATCACCTCCACCACCTAATGGTCCACAAACTATGGTTCCAAAATTATTCATGGATGAATCATCCAATGTTATATCTATGTCAGCTGTGTTAGGGCAAACATTTGCAAACAAGCCTACAGACGTTCCAGAAGGACTCGTTAATGCTACAGAAATATCTCCAGCATTTGCGATTGCCATAATTAAATCATTCAGGTTTATATCTCCTACTGGATCCGTGCTCGTAACTGGGAACACAACAGTTGTACATCCGTCCGGAGCTATCACCAATGGTAAACTTGCAATAGCATAGGACGTGCTGTCGTGCTCTGCACAGAAAGGTACTTCTTCATCTATCACTGTGACTGTAGTTGTGCATAAACTGCTGCTAGGTGCTTCCGCTTGCATTCCTACAGTGGAACCATTATCAGGAAGAACTGGTAAGCCTGGATTTAAGGCTCCAAAGCTACCTGCCGTACATCCTGCTGCTACAACCCAGTCGGCTGCATCATCATGATCACAAACTATATCACGATAAATATCTACTCCAGAAATACTTCCAGTGAAGGTAAAGTTTGCTGGAACATGTGCATTTATGGCAACTCCATCGATTGCATTACCCGCAAAATTTAAGTAGTAACCTGCAGGTGTTCCTGCAGCTACATTTGTAAATATTTGCGTCAATATTCCACCTACAGGAACAATTGTTCCATTAGGAATATTATATGTTTCATTATCAGGACCTTCTCTCGAAATATCTACACAACTTAGGTCTACTGATGCAGGTCCAAAGTTTGTAATCTCTACTCCAGTGATCATACCATCTTGTACAATTTCTGTGATGAGTACTAAAGGTTGATCATAGATAGTGTAGCAAATTGTGCTTTCCCCTTCTGGGAACTTAACGCCACTTGCGTCTTCAAAACCACATGCTACTATATTTCCAAAAGCGTCTTTTACTTCATAAGTAATGACAATATTGTCAGGACAATTATCTTCAAAGCTTACTGGTGCTAAATCATTTACCACTGCTCCGCACATCATAAGGTCGTTCGGAACTATCGTATCCTGCGGACAGACAATAGTAGGAGGAGTATGGAAATCATTTACAATAATCTTAATCTCACAGAAGCTCACATTTCCACAGTCATCAATTGCTTGGAAAGTAAGAATCGTAAGTCCTACTGGGAATAAAGATCCACTCGTAAGTCCTGTTCCATCTATTTGTGTAACAATAGCGTCTCCGCAATTATCTGTCGCTATAAGATCAGGATAATTTACAAATGCAGTACACCAACCAACAGGAGCATCCACGATAATAGGTCCAGCCGGGCAATTCAAGAATTCAGGAGGCGTAAGATCACCTGTGCTGAATGTATGCGTAATGCTACTACTGTTTCCGCAATCATCCGTTGCAGTAAACGTAACTTCAATACTTCTTGAGTCATTACAACCGTCAACCCAATTGTCGACATTAAAATCATTGGTCCATGTTACGCCTCCACACATATCTGTAGCGGTTGCATACGCATTGTTATCTAACCAAGAGATAAGTTCGTCATCATTTCCTGCACCACTTTGGTCACACTCTCCGCTTACATCTTCGCCTCCCACTATATCTGGCGGCGTTGTATCCTCTATAGTAAATGTACCTTCCGTTGTACTCGTATTTCCACATTCATCTTCTACCGTAAAGCGATAGACTTGTATTCCTGTGATACCGCAACTGTCTTCGTCCATTACTAAGTCCCATTCCCAAGTGAGATTAAAACCAGAGCAGATGTCTGAAGCGCCCGCTGCCGCAATATTTGCTAACCATCCATCAATATCTGCATCATTACCTGCACCATCACACTCTACGGTGAGGTCCAAAGCTGTAGGATCAATTAATGGAGGTGTTGTGTCTTCCACTATAAAGTTTGCAATTGTAACTACGGATTCATTTCCACATGAATCAATTGCTGTAAACATATATCTATAAGAAGCTGTAGGTCCGCAACCATCAACGACATCCATAAGTGTATGCGTCCATGTTTCTATACCGCTGCAGAGATCTTCTGCCAATGCACCTCCATTATTTGCGATCCAACTTAATGAATCCATCATAACAGTTGCTGGATTGCATTCAACAATCGTGTCCTTTGCTGGAGATTGTATTACTGGAGGTTGATTATCTATTATTTCTACCGTTGCAGGTAATGACGTTGCATTACCACATGCATCTGTAGCTGTGAACGTTACTAAGGCACTTCCAGTTAAAGAAGAACATCCTCCTGCTAGACCTACAAAATCATTCGAATAAATAATCAGACTACAACTATCCTCTGCTTCTCCTCCACCTACGGTATTTAACCATGCATCGATTGCACCGAGTGGATCTACATTCCCATCACATAGTATAGTGAGATCTTGTGGTTCTATTTCCCAGAAAGGTGCTACTGTATCATCTATAGAAAATGATGCTGCTGTCGTATTTGCATTTCCACAATCATCTGTTGCTGTAAATGTAACTATGACTTCTCCTGTAGTTCCACAATCAGTGATTATTGTACCATAGTCATTCGTCCATGTAATATCACCACATAAATCTGTTGCCTCTGCTCCACCGTTGCTATTTAACCATGAAATTATATCTATCGAATTACTACTACCATTACACTGACCAACGAAGTCTTCTGCCTCCACTGTGATCATAGGAATTGTAGAGTCTTCAATTACATATTCTGCAAAATCAATTGTTTGGTTTCCACATGCATCAGTTGCCGTAAACTGATAAACAAGTGTTTGCGTTCCTCCACATCCACTTATGCTGTTAAACAATTGGTCTGTTATTGTAACCATTCCGCAATCATCAGATCCACTTGCTTCATCTAACCAATCCTCAAGAGTGACCGCTGGAGTACCACATTCTACAAGTTCGTTTGCTGGCACTACCAACATTGGTGCTGTTGTATCTTCTATTATTACATTTGCAGATGTTGTGCTTGTGTTTCCACAATCATCTGTCGCTGTAAATACATATGGTGTTATTGTTGCTGCTCCGCACGTAGGGATTGGAGTTCCTGCTACAAAAGTCCAAACGATAGGTTCGCTACAAATATCTGACGCTACAGCTCCACCCATCGCAAGCTCCCAATCCGCTATCGCTGCTGGGTTTCCACCATCTGCACATTCTAATACTAGATCTGCTGCTGGCGTTTCTATTACAGGATTTGTACTATCTTCTATCGTTATTGTTCGTACACATTGTGTCTCATTCATACACTCGTCTACAAGAGTAAATGTTACAGTGAATACACCTGCTCCTCCACAAGTTGGAGCAAACACATCTGGATAATTGTTTGTATATGTGAGTAAACCACTGCAATCGTCAAATGCGAATCCATTTCCTAACCAGTTAGTAATTACCGCATCATTCACTGGATCTCCGCATTCTAAGACTATGTCATCAGGGCAAAGTAAATCAGGTACTGTTGTATCTTCTATGGTAAATGTCGCAGTTGTTTCTGAGCTGTTACCACATTCGTCTGTAGCAGTAAATGTTACAGTTGTCGTTCCGGTTCCACCACATCCACCATCAAACTGGCCAATGTAATTATTTGTCCATGTAATAGGTTCGCTACATGCATCTGTTGCCATTGCTCCTCCATTATTTGCTAGCCAATCTAACAAGGCTGCACCCTCTCCTCCGTCACATTCTACTGTCATATTCATTGCCAACGGAGCAATCACTGGAGATACTAAATCCACAGTTGAATACTGTGCTAAACATGTTCCCGTGTTTCCTGCCTGATCTGTTACTGTAAACAAATACACCTGATCGAATGTGCCTCCACAACTACTAAAATCTGTAATGAGTTGATTTGTTACAACAAGGTCAGCTAAGACATCGCAGTTATCCGAAACACTAGCTGCTATATCTGCCATCCATCCTGCAACATCTTCCGTTCCACATGCTACATCTAATTCATCTGTGCACATAATAACGGGATCTTCACAATCCTCCACCACAACGTTAAAACTACAGCTCGCTGTATTACCTGCCGCATCTGTTATTGTATACGTTACTAAACTTGTACCTAATGGGAACAAAGTTCCTGCTGGTATATTTCCTGGTTCAGCCGTCGCATCTATACTACCATCTGCACTCACGATATCATGTACAAAGCTACTACCTGTACAATTATCTGCTACAAGTGCATTTGTACTTGCATCACTTGGCCATGTGCATGTACCATCTGCATTACAAACGACTACTGCATTACTTGGACAGTCAATACTTGGTGTATCACTATCGACTACTGTTATATCAAATTCGCAGAGCACACTATTTCCACAATCATCTTCGGCTGTAAAACTTATAGTTGTCGTCCCTAATGGGAATGGCATACCTGATGGGATATTTGTCGCACCTGGCGTTATAACTAAATCTGTATCACATGCGTCAAAGGCTATTGGTGTGCTATACACTACATTGGTCTCACATAAATCTACATCTACATTGACGATCATATCCATTGGACAGTTTAGCCATACGGGTGGTGTAACATCTACCATAGTTATGGTGGACACACAAGAAATTGCATTTCCACATGCATCTGTGGCTGTAAACGTTACATCTATCCCTGGTGCTCCACAATTATCTGGAAGTCCACCTGGGTAATCGTGTGTTATCGTTACCGCACTGCAATCAAATTCATCTGTTGCTGTTGCTGCTTCTAACCATTGCAAGATCAACTGATCGTTATCTGGATCTCCACAAACTAACTCTAGTGCCGCTGGACATATTATTGTTGGTATTTCAGTGTCCACTAATGTATAATTTGCAAAACCTGTTGATTCATTTCCACAATCATCACTGACTGTAAATAAATAGACTTCGGTATTTGTTCCGCCACAATCACTTATGGTATTCCATAGTTCTGCTGTTGGAATTATCATACCGCTACAAGCATCCGTTGCCGTAGCTGTTCCTATCCAAGTTGCGACATCTGTAATGACGTTTCCACATTCTTCTTCTATACTCGGGGGAAGAACCAAGTCTGGTGCTGTTGTATCTTCTATTATAATACTTGCAGTTGTTGTAGATGTATTTCCACAATCATCTTCTACTGTAAATATATAAGTAGTAGATCCTGATGTCCCACAAGAAGGCGATAATGTTCCACCGTCATTTATCCAATTTGTCAATGGATTGACTGCACTACAATCATCACTTGCCACTGCTCCACCATTATTCATTAACCAATCTGCTATTGCAGCTGCATTTCCACCGTCCGCACATTCAAGTATTAAATCACTTGCTTCTAAATCTATTGTTGGTGGAGTTGTATCTTCTATTGTTATTGTACGCATGCACGTTCTTAGATTCATACATGCATCTGTAGTAGTAAATGTTACAGTGTATTCCCCTGTCAAACCACAAGCAGGAACAAAGACATCATCATAGTCATTTGTCACTTCCACAGTTCCATCACAATCATCGATTGCTAGAACACTATTTAACCAATTATTGATTAATGTTTCATTTATTGGAGAAGAGCATTCAAGGACAAGGTCGTCAGGACAGAATAAATCTGGTGACGTTGTATCTTCAATGGTGAACGTTGCCATCGTTTCTGAACTATTCCCGCACGCATCCGTTGCTGTGAATGTTACCAAGACTGAACCTGTAGTGCCATCCGTACAATCAGGAATTAGGTCTCCTGTAAAATCATTTGTCCATGTAATAGGCTCACTACATGCATCGGTTGCAGTAGCTCCGCCATTATTATTTATCCAAGCAAGCAATGCTGCGCTTTGACTTCCTCCATTACATTCAACAGTTTCATCCACTGCTGCTACGATTACTGGCGGAGTCTCATCTATTGTCATATACGTAGCAAGACATGTTCCAGTATTTCCTGCCTGATCTGTTACAGTAAATAAATATACTTGCTCGAATGTGCCTCCACAACTACTAAAATCTGTAATGAGTTGATTTGTTACAACAAGGTCAGCTAAGACATCGCAGTTATCCGAAACACTAGCTGCTATATCTGCCATCCATCCTGCAACATCTTCCGTTCCACATGCTACATCTAATTCATCTGTGCACATAATAACGGGATCTTCACAATCCTCCACCACAACGTTAAAACTACAGCTCGCTGTATTACCTGCCGCATCTGTTATTGTATACGTTACTAAACTTGTACCTAATGGGAACAAAGTTCCTGCTGGTATATTTCCTGGTTCAGCCGTCGCATCTATACTACCATCTGCACTCACGATATCATGTACAAAGCTACTACCTGTACAATTATCTGCTACAAGTGCATTTGTACTTGCATCACTTGGCCATGTGCATGTACCATCTGCATTACAAACGACTACTGCATTACTTGGACAGTCAATACTTGGTGTATCACTATCGACTACTGTTATATCAAATTCGCAGAGCACACTATTTCCACAATCATCTTCGGCTGTAAAACTTATAGTTGTCGTCCCTAATGGGAATGGCATACCTGATGGGATATTTGTCGCACCTGGCGTTATAACTAAATCTGTATCACATGCGTCAAAGGCTATTGGTGTGCTATACACTACATTGGTCTCACATAAATCTACATCTACATTGACGATCATATCCATTGGACAGTTTAGCCATACGGGTGGTGTAACATCTACCATAGTTATGGTGGACACACAAGAAATTGCATTTCCACATGCATCTGTGGCTGTAAACGTTACATCTATCCCTGGTGCTCCACAATTATCTGGAAGTCCACCTGGGTAATCGTGTGTTATCGTTACCGCACTGCAATCAAATTCATCTGTTGCTGTTGCTGCTTCTAACCATTGCAAGATCAACTGATCGTTATCTGGATCTCCACAAACTAACTCTAGTGCCGCTGGACATATTATTGTTGGTATTTCAGTGTCCACTAATGTATAATTTGCAAAACCTGTTGATTCATTTCCACAATCATCACTGACTGTAAATAAATAGACTTCGGTATTTGTTCCGCCACAATCACTTATGGTATTCCATAGTTCTGCTGTTGGAATTATCATACCGCTACAAGCATCCGTTGCCGTAGCTGTTCCTATCCACGTTGCGACATCTGTAATGACGTTTCCACATTCTTCTTCTATACTAGGGGGAAGAACCAAGTCTGGTGCTGTTGTATCCTCTATTATAATACTTGCAGTTGTTGTAGATGTATTTACCATACACTCATCAGCCACCGTAAAAATGTAAGTTGTTGTCGTTGTTAAACCACAAGACGCCACTACTGTGCCTCCATCATTTGTCCATGCTGTCAATGGATTGACTGCACTACAATCATCACTTGCCACTGCTCCACCATTATTCATTAACCAATCTGCTATTGCAGCTGCATTCCCTCCATCTTCGCATTCTAGTATTAAATCACTCGCTTCTAATTCTATTATTGGAGGAGTCGTATCTTCTAAAGTTATTGTACGCACACATGTTGTCATGTTCAAACAATCATCTAAAAGTGTAAAAGTAACTGTGTAAACTCCTGTATTTCCGCATGCTGGTGTAAATACATCTGGATAATCATGCGTATATGTAACTTGTCCGCTACAGTCATCAAATGTGACACCATTTCCTAGCCAGTTTTCAATTATAAAATCATTTAATGGATCAGCACACTCTAATATTAAATTATCTGGACATGCTAAGTCTGGTGCTGTTGTATCTTCTATAATAAAAGTCGCTTCTGTTGTCGAACTATTGCCACATACATCTGTGGCTGTGAAAATTACTGTCGTACTTCCTGTGCCACCACATTCTAGATCTATTTGGCCAGAATAATTATTTGTCCAAGTTACTGGTTCGTTGCAAGCATCTGTTGCCGCTGCTCCTCCATTGTTTGCTAACCAATCTAACAGCGCTGCTCCCTCTCCACCATCGCACTCCACTGTCATATTCATTGCTATCGGATCTATAACCGGTGGTATATTATCCACAGTAGAATACTGTGCCAAACATGTTCCCGTGTTTCCTGCTGCATCCGTTACTGTAAATAAATACACCTGATCAAACGTGCTACCACAACTACTAAAGTCTGTAACTAGTTGATTGCTCACAATCAAATCTCCTGGATCATCACAATTATCTGTAACCTCCATTTCGATGCCTGCTATCCATGCTGCAAGATCTTCTGTTCCACATGCTACATCTAATTCATCCGTACACATAATAACGGGATCTTCACAATCCTCCACAATTACATTAAAGCTACAGCTCGCTATATTGCCTGCTGCATCTGTTATTGTATACGTGACGGTACTTGTGCCTAAAGGAAATAAAGTTGCTGGAGGTACATTTCCTACTACTCCAACCATATCTATACTTCCATCTGCACTTACGATATCATGCACATAGCTACTACCTGCACAATTATCTGCTACAAGTGCATTTATGCTTGCATCACTTGGCCATGTGCATGTACCATCTGCATTACAAACCACTACTGCATTACTTGGACAGTCAATACTTGGTGTATCACTATCGACTACTGTTATATCAAATTGGCAGACCATACTTACATTTCCACAATCGTCTTCGGCTGTAAAACTTATGGTTGTCGTCCCTAATGGGAATGGCATACCTGACGGGATGTTCCCTGCGCCTGGTGTTATTACTAAATCTGTATCACATGCATCAAAGGCTATTGGTGTGCTATACACTACATTGGTCTCACATAAATCTACATCAACATTGACTGTCATATCTCCAGGACAATTTAACCAAACGGGTATCTCTGTATCTACCATTGTAATAGTGGATGCACAAGTAATTGCATTTCCACATGCATCTGTAGCTGTAAACGTTACATCTATTCCTGGTGCGCCACAATTATCTGGAAGTCCGCCTGGGTAATCGTGTGTTATCGTTACCGCACTGCATCCATTTGCATCCGTCGCAACTGCACTTTCTAGCCATTGCAAAATGATTTGATCGTTGGCGTCTACACCACACTGTATTATGAGCGGAACAGGACAACTCGTGATTGTAGGAAGACCAGTATCCAAAATTACGTAATCCGCGAAATCGGTACTCTGGTTTCCACAATCATCAGTCGCAGTAAACAAATATGTCTCGGTGTAAGTGCCACCACATCCGCTGGTCGTATTCCAAAGGACCGCAGATACTGTAGGTAGAGCATCACATAAGTCCTCTGCTGTTGCGAGGGCTGCCCAATCCATAGCCGTTACTGCTATAGCACCACATTGTTCTTCCTGTATCGCAGGAACAGTTAGAGTAGGTGGTGTTGTATCTTCTAGTATTACACTAGCTGTTGTTGTTATAAAATTATCACATTCATCCGTTGCTGTAAAAGTATATTCTGTAGACGTATTAGACCCACAGGTAGGAACTGGTGCTCCTGGAGTAGCTACCCAATCAAGTTCGACAGCACAATTGTCTGTTGCTAAAGCGCCACCATTTGCATCTACCCATGCTGCTATTGCTGCTGCATTTCCGCCATCCGCACATTCAAGAATGAGATCTTCTGCATGTAACAGTATTACAGGGTCTGTATTATCCACGATAGTAATTGTAGCCGCTGTAAGTGCAAAATTACCGCACTCATCCGTTGCCATAAACAATACAGTAACTTCATCATCTGGAGCAACACAGGTAGTAGGGATTGCAACAAAATCATTTTCGACAGTCACATCATGACAATTATCTATTACGGTATATGTTTGTAGCCATGTATTTACAATAGCTTCATTTGCAGGATCACTACATTCTAAAACTATGTTTAATGGTGACGTTATAATTGGTGCTTCATCATCATGGATCCTATACGTTGAAGTAGTTTCTGCTGTATTTCCACATGCATCTGTGGCTGTAAAAGTAACAGTTACTGTCTCATCACAAGTGTCATCAAAACCTGAAACAAAGTCATTGCTCCAGACTACATCACCACAAAGATCCGTAGCTTCAGCACCGCCATTATTAATTAACCATTCAATAAATTCAAAATTACCCACTTCACAGTGCTCTTCCATTGGAACAGCCTCTGAAATTATATTAGGAGGTGTACTATCTACAATAGTAAAAGATGCTGTGCATACAGAAGTATTGCCTGCATCATCCGTAACTGTAAATTGGTACACTGTTGTAGTCGCGTCACCGCATCCAGAAATTGTATTAAATTCTTGTTCGCTTGCTACTAAAGTAAGATCACAATTATCTGTAGAATTCAATTCTATACTAGCAATTGATGCTGCTATCCATGCTGCAATGTCTCCCTCATTACCAGCCCCATCACATTCTGCTGTCATATTAGCAGGACAATCAATAATTGGATCTTCACAATCATTTACAATAACATCAAACGAACAACTTACCATATTACCAACAGCATCTTCGATTGTATATGTTACCGTACTTGTACCTAAAGGAAATAATGTTCCAGCGGCTACATCACCAGGGGCATCTGTAGCATCAATGCTTCCATCTGCACTTACAATTGTGTGAGTTACGACACCCATACAGTTTTCTGAAGATGTAGAGTTCGTAGATGCATCGCTTGCCCATGTACAATCACCATCATCATTGCAAACTACAATATTACCAGGACAAGAAATTGTCGGATCTGTTGTATCTTCTACTATTATATCAAATGAACATATTGCTGTGTTCATGCATCCATCCGTTGCAGTAAAAACAACCGTTGTAGTTCCAACTGGGAACGTTTCTCCGGATTCTAATCCTGATGTAAAGCTCACTGTCACATCACAATTATCTTCTGCAATTGGAGTAGAGTAAATAATTTCTGAGCCACAATTTGCAAAGTCCGAATTAACTGTAATCGGTGACGTAGGACAGTTTAGGAAAATGGGGGGTGTCGTATCGTCAATTATAATATTTGCACTACAAGTCGCAACTAAACCACATGCATCTGTTACTGTAAATACCACTGGAGTTCCAGCAGCTGCGCCACATGAGACTGAAGGCAGAGCGCCGTTAAAATTATTTGTTACAACAACATCAGAACATACATCAGAAGCAATGGCTGTATTTAGCCAATTAATGATCATTAGATCATTATCTGCTGCTCCACATTCCAAAACAAGATCTGCGGGACATGCAATCGTTGGTACAACAGAATCTTCTATGGTTATTGTTGCATATGCTTCATCTATATTCCCACATTCATCTAGTGAAGTAAATAGATAGGTTATTTCTGTTCCTCCTCCACAGGCTGAGATCGTATTAAAAACCCGAACTTCCTCTATTGGATCTGGATCACAAAGATCTGTGGTGACTGGTGGTGTTTCAAAACTTGCAATATCTGCAGCATTTCCTGCTCCATCACAAACGACTGTAATGTCAGCTGGTGCTATTGCTGTCGGTGCTGTCGTGTCTTCAATGATAAAATCTGCTTCTGCACTTACTTCATTATCACACTCATCAAACCATTTAAATTCATAAGTAATTACATCAGATGCAGAACATCCTGGATTATCTCCTACCATAACTGGAGCTACTATTGTCAGCGCTCCATCACAATCATCAACGACCATTGCGCCTCCTTGCGCAGCTAACCATGCGGCTAACTGAGCTGCATTTCCTGCGCCATCGCACTCTACTGTCATATCTTGAGGTTTCATCAATATTACAGGATCGCTTGTATCTTGAATTATAATGGTAGCCGTACACGTTTCTTCATTTCCACAATCATCTGTTGCAGTAAATGTCACGATAGTTGCTGCATCTCCTTCACATACTGCAGTACTAGGTACATAGTCATTTGTTACTTCTACATCGAAATCGCATTGATCAGCACTGTATACTGTAGCTAACCAATTGTTTATTATTCCATCATTATTAGGATCACCACATTCCAAAACTAGGTCCTCTGGACAAACGATTTCGGGTGGTGTTGTATCGCTAATTGTAATTGTCCCTAAGGTTACAGAACTATTTCCACATCCATCCGTCGCTGTAAAAGCAACATCTATGGTGCCAGTATTGGCAGAGCAATCAGGAATGAGAACACCTGCTCCTAAATAGGCATATTCCCAAGTGATATCTCCACATTCATCTGTTGCAAACGCGCCACCATTATCGACTAACCAAGCTTCAATTGCAATCGCTGAGTTTGCCTCATTACATTCGATTAACAAGGGTGCAGCTTGCACAAGTATATTTGGAGGGGTAATATCAGAAACGATATATGACTCCACAGCGGATGCAGTATTACCACATTCATCTGTTGCTACAAATTCATAGACATACGTCACTGTGTTTCCACATCCTGAAATGGTATTTATTAAATTGGATTCCAAGGTAACTGGACAATCATCCATAGCAGATGCTGATGCTAACCAAGCTTCTACATCTTCAGTACCACAATCATCTCCATCTGTAAATGCAGGAGTGACCACGGGAGGTATTTTATCTGTTTCGCAAATGAAGGTGTATGAATTCACACAGGCTCCATCCTGCACATTATATGTGACTGCTGTTGCTCCACACTCTGTGATTGTAAGCGTCGCTGTTCCATCGCCATTATCTACAACATTTGCTCCTTCAAAGAGACCTCCTGCTGTTTCAGCGGTAAACGTAACCACATCGCCTATGCAGGCAGCATCATTATCTTTTGTAAAGCTTGCATCTAAAGCTTCTCCGTCTGTAACTATTATTTCTGCTACATAGGTATCACAACATTGCAAAGCTGGGAAGGGTCCACAAGCTGGAAAGTCTAGACATATTTCAAGTTCTAATAAAATTGTTCCAGATCCTGTTACACTCACTTCTCCAGTCACTGGATCTATTATTGTACCTGGGCCACTTAGTACTGTCCAAGTTTTGGTTTCAAAACCAGGATCTGCTAAATTGTAATCTGTAATAGATTCAAACGGCACCATGCTTACCATAGAACCTGGTGTATAACACACCTTTGACATGATGGTGAAGAAAGGTTCGGGTTGTATGCCACATTGCACAAATGCAGACTGCATACTCGGTGCTCCCATGGTACACACATTAGGGACCTCATAAATTACCTCAAAACATCCGCCTCCGGTTTGTAATATTGTTTCGTTTGCAAAAGCATTTATATTTGCCGAGGTAGTGTATGCTGTATTCACAACAGCAGACAGTACACCTCCAGGAGTTGCCCCTGGGAACAAATCTGAAATGTTATAAATGCTCGTTGTATTAGCGACATCTATTGGCTTACATACACCTCCTACGTCTACAACATTTGGTATCTCATTTGTTTCATTTATTGTTAATTCAATAGCTACTCGTGCTGACTCACATCCATCACATACACAGGCTGCAAAGAATGGATACGTACCTGCAACTGAAGCATCGAAAACTGTAATTCCTGAGAGGGAAACACCATCGATTGGTGTAAAACTTGTTCCAGTACCTTGAAGTGATCCTCCTGTAGGAAGGTTGTACCATTCTGTTACTATTGGCGATCCATCACCACAAGGTCCTGAACAAATGGCTGATAACGCTGGTACGGGGTCTCCGATACACATATTTGCGCCTACGATTGGTGTGGGCACGCAAGGAGGTGGTACATAACTAAAATCATCCATAGCTGTACAAGCATCTGGATCTGTAGGTGTATACGTAATTACATAATCTACTTGTGGACTACCACAAGCTAAGGCGGCAACATTAATTTCTCCTGTTCCTGGATCTATAGTTGCTGGACCAGCAGGAACCATACTAAACGTACCTGGTGGTTGCGTTGGTCCCGGATAAGGGATAGTGCTTGCATCATCTTCACATACATCCATATAATCAAAACATTGTGCAGCATTGCCTGCAACAACTAAGCTCACTGTAATATCTTCAAAGGTCATCAATCCAGTACAGAGATCTGTGGTTTCCATTCTCACTGTGATTGGATAGGTTCCTGGACCTCCGCAGGGTGCCATCGCAGCTGAACATTCGTCTGGATAACCAGGAAATGCTAAGCCAAAAGTCCCTGCAAAAGGCGCATCCACTGATGCAGTACAAGGCGTAGGGTTTGGTGGTGTAGTCCCTATTGTGATACAGGGTGGTCCACTCATTATAGTCCACGTATTTTCTAATTGTGTTCCTGGTATATCTCTACAAGCCACAACATCATAATCGATCATAAATTCGCCACCTGCATCTCCACAACCTAGTGTAAGAACTGAGTCATCAGTAGCTAGGCTAAGAACTGGAGGGAGCGAATTTCCTGGTATAGTAAAGACTCCTCCAGGACTATTCACACTTACTGCTGGTAACCAATTTGTGAACGTACTGAAGGAACATCCTGAGGTACATGCATTAGGTATGGCTCCAATTCCTCCACAATTATTCAATGTCGTTCTGTTAATTGCAAGCACTTCTACCCGATATTGCTCACCTGGACAGCCTTCAAAATTAAATGGTATTTCTACATTTCCAGCGTCACCTAAATTTGCCGGACAAGCTGGTAATTGTGGGTTTGTCGCACTATAAGGTGGGCCCACAAATCCTGCATCAATAGGTCCAATTATCGTAGGGACTCCATTTGTTGGACATGCAGCACAATCCCCAGAAACCTGAGTAATTCTAATATATACATCATGGAGACCTCCACAACAGGATATCGCAGTACCTGTACACCATCCATTACAAAATCCTAGAGTTACCATGACATCTATTCCCCCTGTTGCAGTACCATTTTGGGTAATATCCACGATATTCCAATTCATGGTATGCGAGGCATCTGATTTTCCAGGCAGCTGAAAAATTATAATTAGAATTATTAATATTCTAATAAAACTGGTTTTAAGTCTATTCATAACCGAAAAGAACTGAGTACTGTGAGTAAATGAAATACCAGAACTAACACAAACCGCTGTCTTCCAGCAATTTATACTAATTCCATTGTTTGTTGAGGTGTTTAACTATACAGAAAGCCAAGTTTTATGCCACGAAAAGTTAATTTTTCAATTGGGGGGTATTGTTAAAATGGCTACGCTAACATCGTTCCTGCATAAATAAAATTAATAAATTGTAGTTAAAACTTGTGCAAACCTGTAATTATATAAACATAATTTTTATTTAAAATACAATAGCTCTACGCATCCTAAAGAATTGGATTAAAAGTATATTTTTGCATTTTTAAAAATAATTAGTAAGCTCCATGTATATAGCAATCATATGTGCCTTTGTAATTGGCTACCTAGCAATCGTTTTAGAACATCCTCTAAAATTAGACAAAACGGTTCCTGCCCTCATTATGGGTGCAATTTGTTGGGCACTTCTTGCCCTTGCCTTCCATAGTGGTATTCTGGACGTGATTGATTCCCATGGCCATATCTCCAGCTTAGCAAATGGACATGGAGATGGACATTCTGCGGAGGAAGGATTTACCAATACACTATTGCATCATTTAGGCAAAACTGCAGAGATCTTAGTATTTCTGATAGGCGCAATGACAATTGTGGAAATAATTGATTTACACAGAGGTTTTGAGATATTAAAATCATGGGTTAAGACAAAGAAAAAATCTAAACTTCTTTGGATCATCGGATGGTTAGCATTTATTCTTTCTGCTATTATTGACAACTTGACAGCAACTATTGTGCTTGTTACATTGCTAAGAAAATTAATACCAAATAGAGCAGAGCGTATTTGGTTTGTTGGTATGGTTGTTATCGCAGCAAATGCAGGTGGAGCATGGTCACCTATTGGAGATGTTACAACTACCATGTTGTGGATAGGCAAAAAAGTAACTACAACAGGATTAATTACATACTTAATTGTTCCATCCTTAATATGCTTCTTAGTCCCAACATTCATAGCTACCTTCTTACAGGCATTCAAAGGGAATATTTCTTCTGATTTAGCAGATGATGTCGTCGTAGAGAACTATTTAAGTAGTAAGACAATGCTTTTCCTAGGCCTAGGTGCGATTGTTTTCGTTCCTTTCTTTAAAACGATAACGCATTTACCTCCCTATGTAGGAATGATGTTATCTCTTGGGGTTGTCTGGCTCGTATCAGAATATATTCACCCTGAAGAAGACTTTACAGAAGAACGTAAACATCATTTTTCTGCACACCAGGCACTATCTCGGATTGAGATGTCTAGTATTCTTTTCTTTTTAGGAATCCTTATGGCCGTAGCAGCAATAGAATCTATGGTAACAGGTGGCGTAGGCACCTTGCGTTATTTAGCGCAAGGTCTTGAAGATTCTATTCCGAATCAGGATGTAGTCGTCATGCTCCTTGGTGTAGGTTCGGCAATTATTGATAATGTGCCACTTGTTGCAGCATCTATGGGAATGTATACAGCAGACCTCGATTCTAAACTTTGGCATTTTATAGCGTATGCAGCAGGTACTGGAGGGTCTATGTTGATTATCGGTTCAGCAGCAGGAGTTGCGGCGATGGGTATGGAAAAATTAGACTTTATCTGGTATTTAAAAAAGATGACTTGGTTAGCTGCTATTGGATTTTTGGCAGGAGGGATAACGTTCCTCATCATGTATAATATGATTCACTAAGAAGAAAAATTATTTGGGTATCTCCCCTTCATTCCTTACGGAATTCTGGGGTCGTTCCCTTACATACTCCACATGCGTTCGGTCCTTCAGACTCCCTAAAGGGATATTCCAGGCAACTGATACGGCTGTATTTTTTTACGAAATTTCTATCCTTTTAGTTTAGGAAAATTACCTAGCTCTTGTAATTGAACAAAATCATAGATCAATGCATCTAAGCGTGCTTGCACATTTAATCCAATATAGATTTTATCTTCTTTAATAATTAAATGCTTTATAGAGCTATCAAGAATATCAATATCAAATTCTGCCCGTCCTTTCTTGTTAATCCCACTGATGTACTCATCTATCTTCAGCTGCGCTAGATCCACATTCTCCGCAACAGAAATCGTTAACATTGCGCTCAGGCTATTTTTGATTTTGGATTTAAATAACCATGAACCTGCTCTATGTAAGAAATTATCAGTCTTTACAGAAATATCAAGATCATCCACGTAAATCTCCTTTTTATCATCATCATATTGCGGTTTACCACGTATTATCAAGGTACCATTGAAACTTCCTGATGTTTCTGTTTCTACTGCAATCTCATCTTTGACCCCAAAGAGTTTTGCTTTATGAATAGTAATCTCTTTTCCATCATTACTAAAGGTTTTGCCAACAAAATTTTGGTTGATTAGCTCTTCTACATGAATTTTATCCGCTTCCAATTGTAGATTTATATTACTTACATCATCTACAGATTCTTGCCACTTAAATCCTGGCAAACTTAAGCCTGCTATGCGTTCTGGTTTTTCTGAACTCATCTTAGTATCCGCAAATATTCCAAATTTTCCCTCTGTCCAAATTCCATTTTTAGATAGCTCAGAAATTAGAATAGATTCCGGAGTCAGCAACATCCATACATTAAATTCCGCATCCATTAAATAGGGGTCCTCCACATATTTCATCACTTCCAATACCTTACTACGTAGACCGAATTGCTCTTGAATAGACAGATCAATATTCCGAGCTATCTCATCCTTGGATTTTTCTATAATACTATTAGCAATCCCCTCTATTGGCAATGAGAATCCACCCATTTCTAATTTTGGCTTTTTAATCCATTCGTAACTTGCTAGACTAGAATTTGTCATTAGATTCCAACTACTATCAATATCCATATCACTCTCAAATGTCAAGTCGAGTATTCCATTTGCATTCATATTTTGGAATATTGTACTTTTCTGAACAGATATGGCCACAGGCATATTAATCCGTATTTTTTTACCTTCAAAATCTAGTGTAGCCTCATCCTCTTTCTTAATTTTTATATCAGCACCATACGCATCAATTTCTAGATTTGTAGCTAACATTTGATCCGCAATAAGATTAAATGTGTCTTGGATTCC
>Ga0209828_1001488_pt1 | contig 21042 bp, 14 predicted proteins | sample MaitaG_FD_187429 | JGI IMG/M metagenome (GOLD analysis project Ga0209828, IMG submission 187429) | Marine algal microbial communities from Maine, USA - Maine_Asex2 metaG (SPAdes) (version 2) | ecosystem: Host-associated > Algae > Red algae > Unclassified | place: Maine, USA | collected 2015-01-05
ATCAATCCCAGGATTCTGCGGAAGGTCGGTTTCTTCAGTATCAGGATCAGATTCGGTGGTGTCACCAGAAGGATCCTCACCAGAAGCAGTAGCAGTGTTCACAATCTCACCAGCATCAACATCAACCTGAGTCACCACATAAGTCGCAGTGCAGGTCATGGACACGCCCGGGGCCAATGTGGCAGCTGGGCAGGTGACCGGGTTCGCGGTGGGATCGTCAATGCTCACATTGGTCAACGTGACGTTGCCGTCGTTAGACACCACAAAGCTGTACGTGATGGTCTCACCAACTGCAAGCGTTCCGCTAGGGGCGAGTTTGTCGACCACGATGGAGGGGCCTGCGGGTGCAGGGGTCGTTTCGGTATCACCATCAAGAGATTCGTCACCGCCCGGATCCTCACCAGTAGCGGTGGCAGTGTTAACAATCTCACCGGAATCCACATCAGCCTGAGTCACCGTGTAACTACCAGTGCACACCATCTCATCACCCGGCGCCAACACGGCCGCCGGACACGTCACGGCGCCAACCAATGGGTCAGACACCGCAACATTATTGAGCGTCACATCACCAGTGTTCGTAACAGTGAAGTCGTAATCAATCGTGTCACCAGCAACCAGAACCGTCGTCGTCGACTCCTTATCAATATCAATCCCAGGATTCTGCGGAACGTCGGTTTCTTCAGTATCAGGATCAGACTCAGTGGTGTTGCCGTTGGGATCGTCGCCAGAAGCAGTCGCAGTGTTCACAATCTCACCAGCATCAACATCAACCTGAGTCACCACATAAGTCGCAGTACAGGTGATAGACACACCTGGCGCCAAGACGTTGGTTGGACAGGTGACCGGGTTCGCCAACGGGTCATCAACACTGACACCAGTCAACGTGACGTTGCCATCGTTAGACACCACAAAGCTGTACGTAATCGTCTCACCAACCGCAAGCGTTCCGCTCGGCGCCAACTTGTCAACCACGATCGACGGATCTGGATCGATCTCGGTCACGTCAGTGTCGTCGTCGCTGACGGTGCCACCGCCGGGGCCGTCACCGTTGGCGATCGCAGTGTTCTCGACTTCGCCAGCATCGACGTCAGCCTGAGTCACCGTGTAGGTTGCGGTGCAGGTCATTGACGCTCCCGGTGCGAGCGTCGTGTTAGGACAGATCACCGGTTCAACAAGCGGGTCGAGTACGGCGACCGAGGTCAGGGTGACGTTGCCAGCATTGGTCACAACGAACGAGTAGCTGAGTTCATCACCCGCGTCGGCGATCGTACCGGTCGACGTCTTGTCGATACTGACCTGCGGGTCCTGCGGAATGTCGGTGTTCTCGGTGTCGTCGTCCTCGACGGTTTCACCGTTGGGCGCTTGGCCCGAGCCGGTTGCCGTGTTCACGATTTCGCCAGCGTCGACATCGGCCTGGGTGATCACATAGCTGGCGGTGCATGTCGTCGAGGCCCCAGGGGTCAGCGTCGTAACGGGACAGGTCACGGGATTCGTCAGCGGATCATCGACACCGACATCGGCGAGTGTCACGTTGCCCGTGTTGGTGACCGTGAACGAGTAGGCAATTGATTCCCCGGCTTCGAGCGTGCCCGTGGGGGCGAGCTTGTCGATTCCTATGTTTGGCAAGATCGGCGAGGGGGTGGTTGCCGAGTCTTCGTCTGACGTTTCGTCGCCATTTGGAGCCTCACCCGTTGCTGTAGCCGTGTTGAAGACCTGGCCAGCATCAACGTCAGCTTGCGTGACGATGTACGACGCGGTGCAGATCGTGCTCTCGCCTGGAGCCAGCACGGTCTGGGGACATGAGACTGGTCCGGTCAACGGATCGCTGACCGAGACAGGGTCGAGGGTGACGTTGCCCGTGTTTTCGACTTCGAACGTGTAATTGATGGTCTGGCCTTCTTCGAACGCAGTGTTCTGGGCGAGCTTTTCGATCGTGATGTCGGGATCGGCGAGTAGCGGCGCGGTCACCGAGTCGTCATCGTCGATGGAGTCGCCGCTGATCACGTCGGTTGCGGTCACGCTCGCTTTGTTCACGATCTGGCCAGCATCCATGTCGGCCTGGGTGACGATGTAGGTGGCTTGACAGGTAATTGTCTCGTTGACCGCCAATGTGGTTTGGGGGCAGGTCACGGCACCGACCGTGGGGTCAACAATCGCGACATTATCGAGGTCGATATCACCGTCGTTAGTGACGTCAAAATCGTAGATAATGGTTGCACCGACGGCGAGTGTCCCGTTCGGGAACTGCTTGTCAAGTTCGATGCTCGGCGTGAACTCGAGCGTGAACTCGGCGTCGTCGTCATCGGTGGCTTGGGGAAGCACACCAGCATCGCCCGATGCATTGGCGGTGTTCGTATAGGTGGTACCAGGAGTGACGGCAACCGTGTTGGTTGGCTGCACCGTGAACGCGAGCGAGATCGTGCACGTCGCGGTCGTACCAACTGCGGTGAGGGTGACCGCGTTTGGCGTGAACAGGTTGGTGTCGGCGCCGCCGTTAAATCCGCCGTTCACGCCCGAAGCGCACGGCCCGTCGGCGCTCAGCGCAACGGCGCTGACGGTCGAACCAGCGCCGAACGTCGCCATCAGGTCATCGATGACCTGCACGTTGTCGAGATCGACATCGCCGGTATTCGTGACGTCAATCTCGTAGGCAACGTCGATTGATCCGTCGCCGTTCAAGACAGGGGCACCGTCGAGCGTCTTGGTTGTTTCTATCTCAGGCTTGAAACACACGTCGACGACCGTCGGGTCGTTGGCCCCGCCGCCGCCATTTGTTGCGGCGGCGCCCGGGTCGCTTCCCTCATCGGAAACGTCGCCGACGTCGGCAGTCGCGGCGATACCCGAGGCTTCGGCTTGGTTCGTCCATGTATGGCAGCCGTCGGCCCAGACCGGGTCTGCAAAGTCAGGCTCGAAGACGGTGGTGATGGTGATGCCTTCGGTCTGCTGGGGAGTGAGGTCGAAGCCCGGCAGAAGTAGGTTCTGATCGCCAACGCCGTCATAGTTCGGGTTGAGGAAGGGACCAATAGATGAGGTCGACGTCGTAAGCGTGCTCGAGATGGGCGTTGCGCCTGGGAACGACTGTGGGTCTACCACCTGCAGGTTCTGCACGTCGATCTCTGGCGGCGATGCCGGGACGTTTGCGGCGGGAAGCGTCGCCGCCACGGCGAGGACCTGTGCCATCTTCGCAGCGTCGGGAAGGTTGCTTCGAACCAGGACGTCATAGGTCACCGTGAAGGTCTGCGTGACTGGATCGAACGTTGGCGCTTGCGTCACTTCTTTTGCAACGCCGAGCGCCGCACAGCCGCCGCCCATTTGAAACCCGTTGAGGCCGCCACCGGTCTTGACCAGCTGTACGGTGTCGACGGGCCCGAGAAAGTCGATCTGGCTGCGTCCAATCAGTGTGTCTGGCGTAGTGAGGTCGGTTACGTTCTTGAAGACATGGCCGAAGTTGGGTTGGGTCGTGAGAGCCGTGTGATCAGGATTCGCGCCAAAGGCAGCAGTCGCTACTACGGCCGCACCGCTGCCGTTGAACGTCGCAGTTGCTTCAAACCCCTCCCCAGCCACATCGTTGTCGCTAAACACCCACTGGGTGTAGAACATCGGCTCGGACAGCGTTACGGTTCCGCTGGTGTTCGGCCTGAACGCCACACCCCACCCCGGTGAGGGTGTGACAAGGGTTCCAGTGTTCCGTGTGAGCGTTGCGATGATGCCGCCGTTGTTCTGGCCCGCGCCCGTACCGATCGTGTAAGGACCGTTGCTCGGACCGTTGTCCCAGTGATCGAAGTAGTCCGGACTTTCGCAGTACGGGTTCGGATTCGGTGCAGGTAAGAACGTATGCGGGCTCTGCCCCGCAGGCGACGTGGAGTTCCATGGCGCTTGAGGTCCCGGTGGTACCGGAACGGCGCCAGCTGGCTCTATCGATGTGATCAGTAACGCAACGAGCACTGCTATGACGAGTAGCGGGGCAAGAAGGCGGGATTGATGCGGCGGATTTCTAAAGAGGCTCACACGTCTTAGTCGGCCAGACGTCTAACGAATGCAAACACCCACCGCATCAGACTTTTTGAATAAGCCGAATGGACTGGCCAACCCTCGACTTCAGGGTTAGTGGTCCATTCGGACCATCAAGCGCGACGCGATCTAACGGGGTCGCACCCCGCAGCACTGTTTCACTAGAGCGCCCCGGCAAGGTCGACCGGACGTCGCAACTCGATTGTGCACCACGCTCATCTGGGCGGCCGGCCAACGGGCTCCATGCCGCACGACACCGAGCAACTCCTTCGGCCGGCATTGCGCCAAGGTCAACCTTTGTGCCTGTGTCAACTGTGAGCAACCTCGAGCAGTGCTGATAATTGGCGGGCTCCATGAGCTTAAGGGGGAAGGCGGCGGTGACCACCGGGACAAGATCCGCTCATTCGAGCTATACCGGCGTGGCCTAAGCGGCGTCGAAGTCGTCACCTATGACGAAGTCCTCGCCCGGGCTGAGTGGGTAGTTGCGTCAGCTGGAAATGACACTTCGACACCGAATGACGACGAGGCATGGTGACCGCCCCGTGGTCACCATGGTAGTCACAAACGACCCCTCGCCGAACCGAAACCGGGCAGCACTGGCTGAACGACAGCTGCTCCGTATCCGCACCATTTTACCGAGACGGGCAATCTGCCAGCACTGAGGGACCCTTGCCGAACCGCCTCGCTTTGACTTGTAAACAGGAGGTGGCGAGTTCAAGTCTTGCCTCGGGCTCGACTCATTCGCGTGCGTCGGCGGAAACGTCGTGAGGTAACGATCCTCGGGCCGCTCGAAGGTACGCGAACGGCGTTTCGCTTCGGAAGTTTGAAACGCGCGATGTGTACACGTCGGCGTAGCGCTCAACTTGGCGGGCAAACAAGCTTTTGTCGTTGCCAGCGCGCATGAGCGGACCCCAGGTGGGGTTGCCAAAGCCCGAAGCCTCCCGTGCTAGCGGAGCGATTCGTTCGTCGAGTTCGAGCGCCCGGGCCGTGACCTTTGACAGCTTGGACGCTGTCTCAGAATCACGTTCCTTCATGCGGGCAAGTCGCAGCTGTGCCTGCTCGCGATCCACGCCGACTTTCTCTCGCATGAGCATCTCGAGTTCTTGCTGGTGGTCACCAAACGCGAGTGCGTCGGCGACCTCGGCTTCGAGCTCTCGCGCAATCAGCGCGGTACGCCATCGCATGACCGACTTGGTCACATGCACGTCACCAAAAAGATGGTCACCGACGTAGAGCGGTTGGCCGCCGGTGACATCCAAGCTCGCTTCCACGAGTTGAGCGTTACCGCCTCGGTAGACGTGGCCTGGCTCAAGCGGGCCGAAATGGGGAAGCAACAACGACTTGTCTTCATCAACCACCCGATAGATCGGATCTTCGGCTTCAAAGAACCTGGGTTTGTTCGCCGACACGATTATGACGTCGAACAGATCGCGCCACGACATCTCGTTCGGGCAGAAGCGGTCGAACGCGTAGTTCATCATCTTGGACGTGTATGACCAGTCCGAATTGGTGATGAGCGCAAGCTTCTTCCCTGCCGCTCGCTGGTCGAGCAGTGTGGGCACGATGCCGGGGTCGAGGTCCACAAAGCGATCGGGGTCAGCCACGATCTCGGCTTTCAGAATGCCAGCCATATGTGCTTCACCGAGGGCCGAATCGATGACGTCATACAGCTCGATATAGCTGCTGATGCCAGGAAGCAGTTTCGCGTCGTGCATCGCCACAAGTTGCGTGAACAGGCTGGCGCGACTCAGCTCGAACAGGGTGTTCATGAACTCAAAGCGAGAGTCGGAAAGTTCAACGACCGTCTCGCGATACGTACTTCGTTGCTGCTCGAAAGTCAACAGCTCGTTGCCATGTTGAGCTCGCACTACGTAGCCAAACCGGGTCGCCTTGACCACGTTGCCAAGTCGCAGATCAAAGGCCAAGCCGATCGTGAAATGATTGGGATCGAAGGTCATTGCTTCGACCGGCCAGCCTTGCGCAGCGAGCACGTCGCGAGCAGCAGCGAATGCGGCGGTCTCCCACTCAGCCACGTCGTAGTGGATGAGGGTGTAGTCCATGTCGTATCCGACGGCTTGGACCGACCGCATATTCAGCGTTCGATTGGCGTACACACCGCGTTCGGCCGAGTACTCGACGAACTCGTCTTTGTCTGCCATCCAGTGACGGTACCCGAGTGTCTACGTAAGCGCCTTGAAGATCACACGAAGTGCGAGCGCTGTGAGCACAACCTTGAAGACCAGGTCAAGGCCAGCCTCGGAGACGCGGTCGAGCAAGCGGGTTCCGATCCAGCTACCGACAATGACCCCAGCGATACCAACACCAATCATGGGGAGATGTTCACCGATCTCCCAACCGTCGGCGGTGAAGGCGAGGAGTTTGCTCAGGTGGGCGAGCACCTGAATGGTGCCTCCGGTCGCCACGAACGCCTTGTGAGAAACCGTCACGGCTTTGAAAAACGGCGACACAAATGGGCCACTTGCGCCCACAGTTGAATTGAGGAAACCGGATAGACCACCAACGCCAACGAGCATCTTCTTTGCCAACTCATCGCCCTGTGCGTTCTTTGGAGCCAACGCTCGCAGTAGCTCTGGCCGCCACGCCAGCACGAGCACGAAGATCCCGAGCATTAGCCGCATGATGTCTTCGGGAAGTGCTGTCGCAACCGCGACGCCGAGAAAGCTCGCTGGCAAGAGCAAGAGCGAAGCCCAGCCGACAACGGGCCAGGAAACGAGGTGCCGCAAGAGCGCTGCCCGAGAGCCATTCGACACCAGCTGGATCGACCCTTGAATTGGAATCGCGACGGTTGGAGCAACGAATTGGGCGATGACCAACAGCAAGATGACGCCGCCACCGAGGCCTGCAATCGCGCTCAAGATCGACGTCAGGAGCGCAGCAAGAGCGACGACGACCATCTCGAACATGTATACATGTTACATACAAGTTAAATACAAGATAAATACAGTTTCTTTTGCGACGGTGCTCGTCGTCCGGCAGGAGCTACCCCTCGCGGCGGCGCACAACCTCGTAACACGCAACAGCAGCCGCCGTTGAGACGTTCAGTGAGCCCAAGCTGCCGGCCAGCGGGATGCGAGCTACGAGATCGCATCGCTCGCGTACCAACCGAGAAATACCCGAGCCTTCGGCACCTAAAACTAAGGCAACGGCCTCGGTGGCGACGCGCATATCGAACACGGTTGACTCAGCGACCATGTCGAGTCCGACGTTCCAGACCTTTAGCTCGGTGAGTCGAGCCAGCGCAGCCGGGATGCCAGCCACTTGCGCCATTGGCAAGTGCTCAACTGCACCAGCGGCCGTCTTGGTCACCGATGCCGTTATTCGAGCGGCACGGTGGCGGGGCAGCACGATTCCTGTGACCCCAGCGCATTCGGCAACGCGCAAGATCGAGCCGAGATTTTGCGGATCCGTGACACCATCGAGAACCAGCAAGAACGGCTGTGAGTAGCCGACTGGCCGTGCGAGCTGGTCAAGTTCAGTCGACTGAAGTGGCGCTGCGAATGCAATGACACCCTGCGGTGCTTCGGTTCGTTTCATGGCTTCGAACTTGTTGCGTGACACCTCTCGCAATGGCACCTTGCCCTCGCCAGCCAAGTCGCTGATCTCATCGAGTATCTGGGCGTGATCCATCTCAGCTGCAAACACGACTTCGCGCGTGCGACGGGTCCCCGCGAGTAGCAGTTCGCGCACGGCGTGTCGGCCCTCGACCTGATCGCCACCAAGACCTTTGCTGCGGCCGCCGCTCGAGCCGCCACTGCCGCCGCCTGGCTTTGATCGCATGGGGGTGGTGCCTCGTTGGCCGCCGCGACGGCCTCCACTCTCGTTGCGGCGACCCCCGCCGCGACGGTCGGGACCGGGTTTACGTCGTGCATTCATGATGTGACCTCGAGTAGGGCGACCGCCCAACAAGCAATACCTTCGGCCCGCCCAAGCGAACCAAGGCCTTCGGCGCGTTTACCTTTGACCGTCACCGGCGCGTTGACCGCAGCAGACAGTCTCTGCTCGATCTCTGCTTTACGTGGCGCCAACTTTGGCCGCTCGGCAACGACGGTGACATCGATGTTGACAACGGTGCCGCCGCTCGCCTGCACACGAGTTACTGCTTCGGCCAAAAGCACCATGCTGTCCGCCCCGGACAACGTCGGGTCGGTATCTGGGAACAACTGGCCGATATCGCCCAAACCACAGGGGCTCAAAATTGCGTCGGTGCACGCGTGCGCAATTGCGTCTGCGTCGGAGTGACCAGCTAAGCCTGGCTCGCCAAGAAAAGTCACACCGCCAAGCACGAGCACACGATCAGGATCCTCGCTAAACGGGTGCACGTCATAGCCATGACCAATGCGTAAATTTGCGGTCTCACTCATGATCTCGCTCCAAGAAGCGCCGCCACGACGACCTCGTCTTCGGGTTCGGTGACCTTGGTGTTCCATCGTTCACCCGGCACAGTGACCACAGTGCCGCCCACTGCCTGAACCAAGGTCGCGTCGTCAGTAGCGTCGCCCGACGTCGCATGCGCGTGGCGCAAAATCGCGGCCGAGAAACCCTGCGGCGTTTGCACGGCTTGCAAGCGGCTGCGGTCAATCGGTGCGCCTTCGAGGTTGCGAATCGTGTCAACCACGCCAATGACGGGAACTACCCCGTCAGCTCCTGCCTCGACCGCCGCGACCACCGAGGAAAACAACGCCGACGACGCGACAGGCCGCGCCGCGTCGTGCACGAGCACAACGGTGGCGTCAGCCGGCACCATTTCGAGGCCCCGTCGCACGGATTCGCTGCGCGATGCGCCGCCAGAAACTGACATGACCTGGCTGTTCAAGCCATGGGCTGACACTTTCACACTGGAGCCCGGCGGCGTAACGACAACGACGCCGTCACTTACCGAGGCGGCTGCAACCACCGACCAATCAACGGCGCGCTTGCCAGCTATTTCAAGAAACTGTTTTGGCGTGCTGCCGCCAAAACGAGTGCCGGCACCAGCAGCAACAACGATGGTCCAAATTGAACCGGTGTTAGCGGGCATGTCGGTAGGGCCTGTCGTAAAGAAATTTCGGAATCTGTGACATTTGACACCTTCGGTTGGTATGACCGGACAGGACGCCAAGTACTCTCATGACAACGCCACCGTACCAATGCGCTTGCCCCCCAACGCGAAAGGTCCCCGCCATGACCGATGCAGCCGTACTCGCTGACACACCACTCTTCTCAAACCTCGACGACACCAGCCTCAAGGCACTCGCTACTTCGTGCGCTCACCGCTCACTTGGGCGCGGCGATGTTCTTTTCCATCAAGACGACGAATCTGGCGCGCTTTACATTGTCGTGAGCGGCCGAATTGCGATCGCAAACCGGTCCTTTGATGGCCGCGAGTCCATGGTGGCCCTCATGGAAGACGGAGACCTCTTTGGCGAAATGGGTCTATTCGACAAGGGTGAAGGTCGGTCCGCGGATGCCCGTGCGCTGGAACCATCCGAGTTGATTGAACTGCCCTACGAGCCGATCCGCACGTTGTTCACCGAACAACCAACCCTGCTCTGGGGTGTTGTAAGCATGCTGTCTCAGCGTGTAAGAGCCATGGACAACGCACTGGCTGACTCGGTGTTCCTTGATGTCACCGGCCGCACGGCCAAACGCCTGCTTGAAATGGCAGGCGAGGAAGATGACTTCGAGCTGCCGCTCACGCAAGAAGAACTCGCTGGCATGGTCGGTGCCTCGCGCGAACGCGTCAACAAGTCGATCAACCAGTTCATCAAGCTCGGATGGTTGGCTCAAACTGAACGCGGCTACCGCGTTACCAATCGCGAACAACTAACAATTCGTTCCCGCTAACTCGCCTGCGCCATGGCAACACTGCGCTTTAGGCAACAGAGCGCACGCGGCTGCGGCCCATCTCAAGACGGCGCATCGCTTCGCCCAAGTTGGCGGCACCGACCACCTGCAATGGTGCGCTTGTGCCTATGTCCGAAGACGGCACGACCGCACGACGAAAGCCAAGGCGGGCGGCCTCTGCCAAGCGGCGATCAATGCCGCCAACTGACCGCAGTTCGCCTGCAAGACCGACTTCGCCCAGTGCGATCATGTCTGGTGGAATCGGCGACTCGCCGAGCGAGGACGCCACGGCTGCACAAACGGCGAGGTCCGCACCGGGTTCGGAGATCTTGAGACCGCCGACAACGGACAGGTACGCATCGCGCTTCGACAGGTTGATACCCAGTTGCTTTTGCAGCACTGCGAGCAGCATGGCCATGCGCTTCTGGTCAAAGCCCGTCGCTGACCGACGCGGATTCGGTGTGTCGGACTCGATGAGCAGTCCTTGCACTTCGAGCACAACTGCTCGGCGTCCCTCGATGGTCACAGCGACCGCTGACCCGGCTGCATCGACCTGACGGTCGACAAGCATGCGCCCCGACGGATCGTCGACCGTTGCCAGCCCCTTGCCCGTCATCTCAAAGACCCCGAGCTCCCCAGTTGCGCCGAACCGGTGCTTGAGCGCGCGCAAGACGCGCAGTCCAAGTTCGCGTTCGCCGTCAAAGGACAGCACGGAGTCGACGAGATGCTCAAGCACGCGTGGGCCCGCCAGAGATCCATCTTTGGTGACCTGACCCACGAGCACAACCGCACAGTTGTACTCGCGGGCGGCAATCGCCAACCGATGCGCACACTGGCGCACTTGGGCGACCGAACCAGGAGCCGACGACAAATCGGGATCGAACACGGTCTGGATCGAGTCGATGATCGCTAGTCCAGGTCGAAGCTCGACAATGTCCGCAAGCACACCGTTCACGTTGCAGTCGCCGCCGACATGCACACGGTCACCTGCGAGGCCGAGTCGGCTGAACCGCCCCGACACTTGTTGTGGCGACTCCTCGGCCGACACCGACAGGGCTGGCGAGTGCCTGGCCGCCCATGATGCCGTTACTTGTGTGAGCAATGTTGACTTGCCCACGCCTGGCTCGCCGCCAACCAATGTGATTGACCCCGCGACCAGTCCGCCACCGAGAACCCGGTCGAACTCCTCTATGCCGGTCGGCAACGGCACACATGCCCGTTCGTCGAGCTCAGCTAGCGGCACCGCCGGTCGGCGGCTCGCTACGTGTGTCGCTGATGGAACCGCCGAAAGGCCGGGCGCGTCGCTGCCAATGATCGACTCAACGAGCGTGTTCCAATGCCCACAGCCACCGCAGCGGCCAACCCACTTAGGAACCTGCTCGCCACAGGTCGAGCACTCGTAGACGGTCTTCGGTTTTGCCATGGGGCCATCTTGCAGCACGGGTATGACACTTCGGGGCAGTGTTGGCAAAGAGCTCGCGTGTTGCGGCCAACCCACGCAGGAACCTGCTCGTGAGCCAGTGGTCGCACGCCCAAACACCGCGTGTGCGCCCGGTTGGCAAGACGGAGGTATCTAGGTTGTGAGCGTGCCGGTCACCAGCGTTTGGGCGTAGCCGCCGACCCACAATGAACGGTCGCCTTCTTCGCTCACATAGACCCGACCATTGCGCCCCATATAGGTGCCTTGCGATGCAACATAGGGAAAGTTGATGCGCCCGGTTGCTTGCAGGTAGCGAGCGATGCTGGCGTTTGCCGAACCTGTCACCGGGTCCTCTCGCAGCGTTCCCGAGCCAAAGAAGCACCGCACTTCGAGATCCACACCCTCTGGAGCACTCGTGGAAAAGACCGCCAGCTTGAATGCCGCAATATCCACCTCGTCGTCATCGCTGGCGACGGGCTTCAAATCACCAATGTCGACGCCCTCGGCGAGTTCGACGCCGATCCATCGCGGGCCATTGTCGACCCATTCGACCGCCACAACATCGCTCTCTTTGAGCCCTAGCGTCATCAGCGCGCGCTGGCGATCCTGCTCGTTAGCCGTGCCGCTACGGATGAGCGGCGGAGACTCGAAAGCCAGGCGATCCGCGACCGTGCGCAGCACTACCAGGCCAATGCCACACTGCTGAACGATCTCACCAGACGTTTGTGGCGTGCCGCCTGCCTCGCTCCATGCGTGCGCAGATCCGACTGTTGGATGGCCAGCAAACGGCAGTTCCTCGTGCGGGGTGAAGATGCGCACCTGGTAGTCGGCTTGGGATTCGGTTGGTGCGAGCAAAAACGTCGTTTCTGAGAAGTTTGTCCAGTTCGCTATGCGCTGCATGTCATCGCCGCTCAGCGAGTCTGCATCGTGCACAACGCCAAGCGGGTTGCCATCAAACCCGTCGGTGCAGAACACGTCGACCTCACGAAATGTGTATTCAGTCATGTGAACTCAGGCATGCATTTGTTATCCAATCAGTGCTTTGAAGTCGGTCACGACCGGATGCCCAACAACCTCGGGCAAATCTAGGTTTCCCGTGTCGAGTAACGCAGTCTTCATACCCAAGTCTCGGGCAACGTCGAGTGCGTTGAGATCCGAGTCGACATACAGGCAATGACCATAGGCCGTGCCGCTCTCGCGTCGCAGGATCTCGAACATCGCCGGATTCGACTTGGTGACCCCGACGTCAGCCGACACGAGCCATGGCCAGATTGCGCGCAACCGATCTCGCTCTCGCGCATTGTGGGACCACTCGGCGACGTCGTCACTGATCGCTGCGACTGGGATGCGCCGACGCTGCATTTCCTTGAGAAAGTCGGCGACACCGTTTTGAAGTTGACGCGTGCGCAGGTAGGCGCCGTCGATCGATCCAGGGATGTCGACACCGCAGCGTTCCCAGAACTCATCGGTCTCCATAGTTCCTGCGGCGGCCGCATGGTGACTCGTCTCGATGGCGTCAGCGCGCGCATCACCCTGGTGCTTACGAATGAATGGCAGCAGCGCTTCGTCGAGCGTTCTGGGTTGGCCGTACAGCACGGCGAGCGGGTCGATAACAACGAGCCGAACAGAGGTCTCGGGCGCCGCCGTAGCGCTCATCGAGGGCGCAGTCGTGGCGCTCTGCGCTCCCGGCACGCGGCTGGCCAGCGAAGCTGGTGTTGGTGATGGGCGCAATCGATGTGACCGACGCTGGAGCACAATGCCGGTTACCGCAAGGACGGTTGCCAGAGCAAAGAGCGAGAACAGGGCCATTGCGATCCAGCGCAACAAGATCGCCGTGGACTGCTCAGTCGTGGACACCAGGTTCACCGTGAGCGGTGCCGAGTCGTCGAATCGGGGAGTTCCGACCGCAGTCGAGGGTGTTCCCTCGTCATCACTCCAAACCGAAGTTGTGACCTGGACCGCGACAATGTCGTCGATTTCTCGATCCTCGCTGAGCACCTCGACCGGCGCCCCGAATGGTTCGCCTTTGAGCGCCGCCGTGACCTCTGCATCGGAGAACAAGGACCAACCGTCTCCAAGATCGAGCTCGTAGGAAATCCGTTGACTCTGTTTGGCGAACTCGTTGGCAGCTCGCACCTCGACGTTGGTGAACACACCGGGGCCAACGATCTCGTCGAGCACCGATTGCCACCGAGTCGAGTCGCTCACGGGCTTCTCGGCCCGAATCGACAAACCATCGTCGTCGGGATCGCTGGTCACATCCCATCCAGCGCGTTCTAGGTCGTCGACACGCAGCTGCGCGTCGACGTCGCCAAGCACCGCCATCGCTTCTGCATCAAGATCGACCTGAAGCGCAACGGCGCCGGAGCCGTTCTCGTTGACCTTTAGCTCAAGTTCGGTATCAGCCTGGCACGCGCTGAGTACAACCAGCGCGAGCGCGAGCAGTATCTGGCCGCCACGAATCGACGACACAACCGTGTTTTATTCGACGACTGCTTCTTCGAGTACCGGCGGCTCAAAACCATCGACACTGCTGAACACGATTCGTTTCTCACCACGACGCTCAGGGTCCTCGGCGACGTCGGCGATGATCATCTGACCGGCGTGGAAGCCCTTGTTCAGCAAACTCTCTGACAAGGGGTCTTCGATAAGGCGTTGGATTGCACGGCGCAGGGGTCGAGCACCCAGCGTTGGGTCGTAACCCTTTTCAGCCAAATGGACCTTGGCGCCGTCGGTGAGCTCAAGGCCCATGCCTTGGTCCTCGAGCTGGGAGCGGACCCGGCGAATCATCAAGTCGACCATACGAACGATCTCGGGCTGTGTGAGCTCGTGGAACACAATGGTTTCGTCGATGCGGTTCAAGAACTCAGGACGGAAGTGATCCTTGAGTGCTTCGTTGACCTTTTCCTTCATGCGCTCATAGCTGACGGCTTCGTCGTTCTTAGTGAAGCCCAAGTTCGCCTTGCGCAGGTCGCGTGTACCAAGGTTCGAGGTCATGATGAGCACGGTGTTACGGAAGTCAACCGAGCGGCCCTGGCTGTCGGTCAAGCGACCTTCTTCCAGAATCTGCAGCAATGTGTTGAACACGTCGGGGTGAGCTTTTTCTACCTCGTCGAAAAGCACCACGGAGAACGGCTTGCGGCGCACGGCTTCGGTTAGCTGGCCACCCTCGTCGTAGCCGACATACCCAGGGGGCGAACCGACCAGTCGACTCACCGTGTGCTTCTCTTGGTATTCGGACATGTCAAGGGTGATCAGCGAGTCTTCGTCGCCGAATAGGAACTCGGCCAAGGTCTTGGCCAGCTCGGTCTTGCCGACGCCGGTTGGGCCCAAGAAGATGAACGAACCGCTCGGACGCTTGGGGTCTTTGAGTCCGGCTCGGGTACGGCGGATGGCCTGTGAGACAGCCTTGATGCCGTCTTCTTGGCCGATGACTCGCTTGTGCAGCTCGTCTTCCATGCGCAACAGCTTGGCGGTCTCTTGTTCGGTGAGTTTGTAGACAGGGATACCGGTCCACACCGACAGCACGTCGGCGACCGCTTCTTCGTCAACCTCGTCGAAGAGGTCGACGCCCTTGGCCTTGATTTCGACTTCGAGCTCTTCTTTATCGGTCAGTAGTTCTTTTTCGCGGTCGCGAAGCGAGCCAGCGAGTTCAAAGTCTTGCGCCTCGACTGCAGCCTTTTTGTCCTCGGTTACCTTGGCGAGGGCGTCTTCGATCTCTTTGTAGTCCGGCGGTGTTTCCATGCGCTTGATGCGCAGGCGTGAACCAGCTTCGTCGATCAGGTCGATCGCCTTGTCTGGCAGGTGACGGTCGGCGATGTAACGGTCGGCCAAGTTTGCCGCCGCAACGAGTGCCTGGTCGGTGATCGTGACCCGGTGATGGCTTTCGTAGCGATCGCGCAGACCCTTGAGGATCTCGATCGTGTGCGGCACGGTTGGCTCTTCGACCTTGATTGGTTGGAAGCGACGTTCGAGCGCAGCGTCCTTTTCGAGGTGCTTGCGATATTCCTCGGTCGTCGTTGCACCGATGGTCTGCAACTCGCCACGCGCCAACATTGGCTTCAGGATCGAAGCAGCGTCGATCGCTCCTTCGGCGGCACCAGCACCAACGAGCGTGTGGATCTCATCGATGAACAAGATGATGTCGCCGCGAGTCTTAATCTCTTTGAGGACCTTCTTGAGGCGCTCTTCGAAGTCACCGCGGTAGCGGCTACCAGCGACGAGTGCGCCGAGGTCCAGGGTGTAGAGCTGCTTGCCTTTGATGGTCTCAGGCACATTGTCGCTAGCGATCTTTTGTGCGAGGCCTTCGACGATTGCGGTCTTGCCAACGCCAGGCTCACCAATGAGCACGGGGTTGTTCTTGGTGCGTCGCGACAGCACCTGCATGACGCGTTCGGTCTCGCGCATGCGTCCTATGACAGGGTCGAGTTCTTTGTCGCGAGCAAGTTGGGTGAGGTTGCGACCGAATTGGTCGAGGACCAGCGAGCCCGACGGGCTTTCACCGCCGACGCCGCCCGAGGTTGCCCCAGCCTTTTCTGGGTCGTTGCCGCCTTGGCCACCGGGGCCGCTGTAGCCAGACAGCAACTGGATGACCTGTTGGCGCACCCGCGATAGGTCAGCGCCGAGTTTGACGAGTACTTGTGCAGCAACGCCTTCGCCCTCGCGAATGAGGCCGAGCAGAATGTGCTCGGTGCCGATGTAGTTGTGGCCAAGCTGTAGCGCTTCGCGCAAGGACAGCTCGAGCACTTTTTTGGCTCGCGGGGTGAATGGGATGTGGCCGCTCGGCGAGGTTCCGCCCTGACCAATGATCTCTTCGACCTGGTTGCGGACGGCTTCGAGTGAGATGCCAAGCGACTCAAGCGCCTTGGCAGCAACACCTTCACCCTCGTGGATGAGGCCGAGCAAGATGTGCTCGGTGCCGATGTAGTTGTGGTTCAGGAGCCGCGCTTCTTCTTGCGCGAGTACCACGACTCGTCGGGCTCGGTCTGTAAATCTTTCGAACATGAGGCTTGCTCGTGCCTTTCGTCAAAGGTATGGCGAGTGTAACCACGGGCCACGACAGGATGCGGGTCGGGCAGCGAACTGGCTTAAAACGCCTAAGAAAATTGTTGCTCAGCGATTCAACCGTGTGATCGCTCATCTCATTCCAAAAGTCACCGACGAACCGTGGAAATCATGTGTGCGTACTGTCACGCCCACTCGATACGGCACAGCCCTCATCTTTGCCGTATCGTGAGGGGCATGCCGTCGAGCAACCCGCTCAGTGTTCTTCCTACGCTCGCGAGCGATTTAGAGCGCGTCGAGCACGTACTTGCCGATTCGATCCGAAGCGACCTCAAGCTTCTCGCAGAGTCCGCTGCCCACCTCGCAAACGCCGGTGGCAAGCGGGTCCGCCCTGGGTTTGCAATCGCTTCCGCGGCAACTGGCCATGAGGCACCTCGCGCTGCAGATGCTGGCGTCATCATGGGTGGGGTTGCGGTTGAACTCGTGCATCTCGGTTCGCTGTACCACGACGACGTCATGGACGAGGCCACGACTCGTCGTGGCGTGCAAGCTGCGAACGATCGCTGGGGCAACGTTGTTGCGATCTTGACTGGCGACTTCTTGCTCGCACAATCATCGATAATCGCCGCCGACTTGGGTGCCGATATTGCATCACTGCTTGGCAAAACTATTGCCGAGTTGGCCGATGGCCAGATTCGTGAACTTCAAGACACCGACAACTTCAATCGGTCGGCCGAGGACTATTACGCAGCAATCAGCGGCAAGACCGCATCACTGCTGGCATGCGCTTGCCGCATTGGTGCCATGACAGGCGGCCTTCCGAAGCCAAAGATCGACGCGCTCACCGAGTTTGGCCACAGTTACGGCATGGCGTTTCAGATCGTCGATGACATTCTCGACGTCGTCGCTACGTCGGAACAGCTCGGCAAGCCTGCCGGCAACGACATTCTCGAAGGCAACTTCACGCTGCCTGTATTGCGCGCTTTGCGCGGCGACAGCGGCGATCAACTTCGTTCACTCATCGAGGCTGGCCTGACGCCTGAGACCCGCGACCAAGCTCTTATTCTTGTGCGCACGAGCGCTGGCATTGCTGACGCACTCGATGCCGCTCGTAGCTGGGCTGACAAGGCGTCAAGCGCGTTGAGCGATCTCGAAGGTTCTCCTGGTGGCGTGGCGTTGCGGGCTGCCGCAGATCACCTCGTCGAGCAGGCTCGCGCTCCTCTCGGCTAACCCATCCGGGACTGGTTAAAGGGTCCGCGCTACACGATTCTGTTGGACATCTTGAATTCCATTGGCTAGACCGACTAGATGACGGTAGCGCTCCGGATCAGCTGCCCAACTCTGGACCTACGCACCACCGTCTTTAACCATCCACCGGGCCTTGTTCGTCTCAGAACGTGATGAGTGACCGATGAGCAGCCACTCATCGGTGTCGCCCGCAGTGCAGATGATGCCGTGCCTGGTGCGCGGACCCATCTTCGTCACACGCGGGTGCCGATCTGTTCGGTGAGAAAAACTTCGCACGCCGAGTTGAACACCCGTGCGTCGGTGACCACTGCACCATGCGCGGCTCCGGAGATCACTTGCAGGCGGGCGGACCGAATGCGGTGAGCGATCTCTTCGCTGTCAGCCACCGGCGTCAGAATGTCTTGGCTTCCGACCAGCACCAATGTTGGCACGGTTACGGCGCGCAGTTCATCGTGTAGTTGTTCAGTGATGCTGGCGATTGCGTGGATCTGGCCTCGCACACCGTGCGCGGGTGCTCGCACCATGAGCGGTGCGAACGCAGGCGCCAGCGGAGTTATCCAACGCAGGTGGCGAGCGGCCGCAACCCACCGCAGATTCTCTTGTGCAAAGACTCGAACACCGCGAGCTTCGACCAGTTGGCTCCACTCGGCGAGTACCTCACGACGCCAGTCCTTGACGCGACACGCCGTTGATGCGAGCACGAGTGACCGGACTCGTTGTGGTGCGGTGACGGCAAGAACCTGCGCGAGCACACCGCCAAGCGAGTAGCCCATGATGTGAGCCGACTCGATGCCTTCGGCATCCATGACGGCCTCTATGTCGGTGGCCATGGTGAACAGGTCGTAGTTGCCGTATGGCTTGTCGCTCAGCCCGGCGCCGCGATTGTCGATCGAGATGCAGCGGAAGTGCTTTGCCAACGTCGACCGTTGCCGGACCCACCCCCACCGATCCACGGCAAGGCCCATTACCAGCACGAGTGGTTCACCATCGGGTTGCCCAAAGGTGTCATAGAAGATCCGGGTGCCGTCGGTCGCGCGTGTTGCTGGCATTAGCGCACGCTGCTACTTGGCCGCTCGACCTCAACGTCGATGAGCCGACCAGCGGCATAGAGGTCGTGGAGTGCAGCAGTGGTCGTGCGCCCAATGGTCACACCGATCGGGCTTAGGTCAGATGTCTTCACGACTTGCCCTCGGCTCAGGGTTTCCACGATGTGCTCGGGTAGCGGTGTGCCGCTGAACTCGGCCAAATGTCTCCCAAGACGGAAGGCTGCTGGCAGCACCGGCAGCGGCAGTCGCCGACCAACCGTGATTGCTTGGATCGGTGTGGCGGCCCCTTCGGCCATAACGTTGAGAGGGCCATCGATGCTGGCCGTCGCAGCACCAGCGATTGCGGCAGACGCATCTTCGAGGTGCACCACACCAAAACGTTTCGTTGTGATTGGTACCGGCACGATGGGTAGACGCAAGTACCGCCCAAGTGGGTTCGGTAGGTGTGACGCCATGATTGGAGCGAGGCGCACTGCCGACGTCGTTGCGCCGAGACTCTCCGCCACTGAGATACACCGTTCCTCGACTCGTGCAAGCATCTGGCCGAAGGTCGAGGTAGGGCGAAGCGCGGTTTCGGTTGTTGCAACATCGGGTGCTGACCGGCCACGGCCATAGACCGAAACACCTGAACGCATCGCAATGTGTTCCACGGTGTCCACCTTGGCGATCGCGCCAAGCAATGATTCGGTACCAGCGACGGTTCGCGCCCGCGCTTGGCCAGGTGATGAACGTGCGCGCGGCTCAAACACCCACGCATGCACAACCACGGTCGGCTGAAAGTCGGTCACGATGCGAGTGACTCGTTCGCCATCGCCAGGGCGTGCAAACTGAAAGTCAGCACGCCGCATCCATCGTCGCGGTGGCTCGAGATCAAAGCCCGCAATGGCTTCGACCTGGTCGTCGGCTTCGAGGGCTCGGGCCACGCCCGTACCTATGGCCGATCCCATTCCCGCTACCAATACGCGCACAGATGGAACCCTATCTGGGCGCGCCCCGGCCCAATCGGTAGAGATGGTGCGACGGCGCCTGGTTAGTCGTAGGCACCGTCGCGTTGTTTTACGGGATACCTAGTGTGGTTTCACAGGTTGTGCTGGCGGTGTCGGTGCCGAGGTTGCCGACGCAGCTGTCGGTTCCGGGACCACCAAAGAGGTCGTCGTTGGCTTTACCACCGCGTAGGTCGTCGTCGCCGGCGTTGCCGTTGAGCGTGTCGATGCTGTTACCGCCGCGCAGGTTGTCGTTGCCGGCGTCGCCAAAGATCCGGTCCTGACCCCGATCACCATGCAGGGTGTCGTCACCGTCGCCACCCCGGATCAAATCGTTGCCGATCAGGCCGTTGATTACGTCGTCACCACCGCCACCATCGATGATGTCTTGACCAAAGCCGCCCCACACTCGATCGTTACCGTCACCCGCATCAATTTGGTCACCACCGCCCATGCCGCCGATCGTGTCATCACCAAGGCCCCCATCGATGTCGTCGCCGCCAATACCGCCATACAAGAAGTCATCACCAGCGCCACCATCGATGATGTCTTGACCTTGTTGAGCGCGAACCCGATCGTTGCCAGCACCGGCTGTCACGTTGTCATTGCCTTCGCCGGCGAAGACAAGATCGTTACCCGCACCGGCGTCGATAAGATCATCGCCAGTATCGCCGTAGATCCGATCGTTGCCAGCGCCAGCGTCGATCCGATCACTGCCAGCGTCACCACAGATCAGGTCGTCACCCAGACCAGCGTTGATCACGTCGTTGCCAGCATCACCCACGATCACGTCATTACCCGCGGTGCCGACGATCACGTTGTTCGCCGCAGTACCCCAGATCGTCGCGGTCACACCTTGACAGGTTGGAGCCGTAAACGTGAGCGTGACCGTTCCGGTCGCACACGCCGTTCCCGAACACACCGTGTAGGTGAACATGTCCGTAAGCGCTGACATCACACCCGGCGTATAGGTAATCGACAGATCAGCATTGACCACGACCGTGCCCTGGGCGCCGTTGGTCGCGGTCACCCCATCAATAGGGTCACCACCAACCGCGCTGTCATTCGCCAACACATTGATATTCACCGCGCCCGTGCCACCCGCAACCGGAATCGCAGTGTTGTCACCAACCACGACCGGCGCGTCGAGCACCGAGGCAATCGTGATCGTCACCGTGGTCGCCGCACTCGTGCTGGTTCCGTCAGTTACCTGATAGTCAAACGAGTCTGTGCCGGAGAAGTTCAAGTTCGGTGTGTACTCAACTCCACCAGCGACCAACACCACCGAACCGTTCGCGGGAGACGTGAGCGACCCAGCTGCAATACTCAACCCCGAGGTCGCAGTGTCGATGTCGGTGTCGTTCGACACCAAGGTCAGCGTGACCGGTGTGTCCTCGAGCGTCGATGCAGCATCGGCCACACCAGCCGGCGCGTCATCGACAGGGTTCACCGTCACCGTCACCGTTGTCGCTGCACTTACCGTGGT
>Ga0209828_1001489_pt1 | contig 21025 bp, 19 predicted proteins | sample MaitaG_FD_187429 | JGI IMG/M metagenome (GOLD analysis project Ga0209828, IMG submission 187429) | Marine algal microbial communities from Maine, USA - Maine_Asex2 metaG (SPAdes) (version 2) | ecosystem: Host-associated > Algae > Red algae > Unclassified | place: Maine, USA | collected 2015-01-05
GGAAACGGTTCTTTGGTCATAGATTCTTCAATATCCATAAATGCATCACCTCCAAAAAGGAAATCAGCTGAGAAATTATCTGTAGAAACGACGTGACTACCTGGATACCTTTTATCCAGGTAGTCAGGTTCGTCATCAGCTGGCCAGATTATCTCGAATGATCTTTCCCCATCAATAAAAGTAGCAATTAAACGTTGATTCTCAATCCGTGTTTTTACCGGTTCATTGTTTTCGCTTTTGGGGAATGCGACAATCCCTTTTGGTAGCTCTGTTCCACATATAGTTTCATCAAACACCTGAGAGTTTGGAACTGTTTCAATTGGATCTTCTCCTTGTTGGGCAGTCTTATTGTTCTCTATATTATTTTCAACTTCTTGTGAAGCTATCGTTAGCGGTTCAGTGTTTTGTTTGTAGAGCATGCCAGCACCGAAAAATGCCAATGCAGTTGCTAGCAAACCTGTTGAATAGGCTACTCGTTTCTTGTCGGAGCGTTTTTTTGCTCTGTCTCTTATCCAATCCATTTCTGGGATAGGTGTATTGTCTTGATCGAATTCGTTTTCGTAGTTATCAAATATCATTGTGTTACCTCCACGACTTTTACTTTGAAGTCGTCTGAAATTTTTAGTTGTAAAGATTTATATGCTTGGTTTAATGTTGCCGATACTGTGCCGCGTTTTATTTTCATGGCGTTGGCTACCTCAGACTCAGTCATGTGAGCTAAGTGGCGTAATGCTACGGCTTGGCGTTGACGCTCGGGCAGTTTTTTGACTACCTGCCAGATTTCGCCTGAGGGTTCAGATATTGTTTCATCAATTTTTTTGGAGTTGATTAGTTGTTCTAATTTGGTTCTACGTAGTTTACGTTTCGCCCAGTTAAGTCCAACACGGTATGTCCAGCCCTCGGGAGAATCCATCTTGTGTACACGGTCCCAACTTTCGTAGGCCCGCACAATAGCTTCATCAGCCGATAGTTTCGCTAGGTTCTTATCTCCAAGATAACAACTAAGAGAATTCACCAGTTTGGGGTAGAACCGTCTATACCAGCTCTCAAAATGTTCATCATTTATTTTTCTCATCAGATATACAAGTCACGATCCACCGAAAATGCTTAGTCGAAATATAATTTATTATCTGGTGAGCCTTCTAAAGGCTTCAAGTAAAGGATTAGAAATCTTTTTAGCTGCTTCAGGTTTACCATGAGCACAGTATTGGCTAAAGAATCTTTGTAGACGGTCTTGATTTTGTAAATCTGACTCACCCATCAAGAGGTATTCTTCTGCGACTGGTTTTACATATTCGATTGCTTTAATGAGGCGAGTGCAGTTTGAATATAAAGCTTCAAATTCTATTTCGAAGTGTTTTCTCTTAACTTCGATCTGTTTCAAGAATTTATCTGGTTCAGTCAAGAGTTCAAACAATTCTATGATATCAGCAACAGCATGTTCAAGAGCTATAGCATTGCCTCCTTTAGAACCAAACCTTAAATACGCGAACTCAACTTTTAAAGCATCGATTAGTTTTTCATGTTGCTCAGCAGCTAAATAATCATCTGCAAATTGGATCTCGTTTTTGAAGAAGCTATCTATAGCTGCTTTAATTATCTGAAAGGGTTCTAATAAAGTTTCGAATTTGTCGATTGCTTTACGAAGCTCTTCAAGATCAAATTTGGTTTCAATCCTGGGTGATACGAATAGCTGATCGGGTGATTTAGCTAATTCTAAATAAGCTTTCCATATTGTTAAAGTTTGTCTCGGTTCAGACCAATCATAGCCAGTTTTATTTTCGTGGCTACCACCTATTAATACACCTATTTGAGTTGATAATGCTTGAAAAAGATTTTTACTTTTCATGTTCCTCTAGTTCCGGCTATTTGTGTCTTTACTGCGGCTGGTTGATTAATCTCAGGAGCCTTTCGGAATATAGAACGCTCTGTCGGCAGGATTGAAAGTTCATATTCTAGATACGCAAAATGTTCCTCGAAGCCAGGGCCAATAAAAGTAGTGAATGGTACTTCTGAAACTAATACACCATTGATAAAATTTGAGATTGACTTTAATTTTTTATCTGGACGGTCGGCTGAATTAGCTTTTCTACGAAAATATTTTAAAACAGCTTTAATTTTACGATCTTGAGCATTTGCAAAGAGAGTTTTAGAAAGGTAGTTAATTCTTCCGTTTTTATTTTTTAGAAGCAGCCACCTTTTTTCAAGAGGAGTGACTGTATATGAAGATATTTTTTCTACTTCATCAATTCCACCTAATTCAGAAAGCTCATCATTCAACTGTTCTGAGTTTCCAAGCAAGTACCTTGCACGCTCTGATAAGTCACGAAAAACTGCATTTAGCCTTACTTCTCTTGAACGTGGATCTAACCATTTAAAATAAAACTTAGGCCAAGAATATTTTTGCTGATCGTCGTCTGCTTCGGAAATGACGGATAGGTCGCTGCATAGCTCAACCAATGTTTGTAATTTCTCACGCTCGATAGATCCAAATTCTGCCATCACAATTTGATCATTGGATAACTTTTCAAGCTCAAACACAGACAGAAATACCAACATGTTTTTGAACTGAATCAAAGTTTTAAATTTTTCACTATCTTCAGATAACAAAGGCTGTAACTGATCTATTATCCAGAGTATGTTGTTGAGTCTTTCTGTGTCTCCGGATAATGCTTTAATTAATACAAGATTATAGGTTTTGAAATGGTTGAGTTCTCTAGCAAGAGTTTCTAATTTTGTCTTCAACAAAAAGTTTTGATTTTTTTTGGGGCTTGCCGCGCTGTAAATACTTGATTCAATTTTTAGTTCAGTAAATAGTTTTATTAATCTTGTTGGTGTTGGAATAACATATTGTTCTGGCATATAAGGTAAAGAAACATTAGGGTCAGCGTTCTGTTGAGAAGTGCTTACTAATAGTTTGTTGACTGAATCAATCCATGTCTCCAGATCTGGATGTAAACGATGACGGGTCCTGCCTATAGCTTCGTGTAGCAAAGAAGTTCTGTTATTCATAAATCCGCCTTTAACTTAGTTAAGTTTATCGGAATCTATGAACAAGCAGCAATGAAGTTGTTAGCTAAATGTTAGGCCAAGAATCTTTGTTGCTTTTTAGGTTTAGAATTGGCGACTTCGAGCTTTCTTCTGACCATTGTTCATGCCAGGTCTTAGAATCAGAATCAGAATCTAAACTATTCAAATTAGTTACACCATCAGAATCTGAGCGGAACTGTTCTGCTAACTCTTTAATCTTAAACTCAGTAAGCTCTGCAATATCTCGAGGATCGTTGTCTTTTAATACAGGAATAGGATTCCCAAATACGACACCACAGGCAGCTTTGCTAGGCCAATTTTTACCTTTAGCCAAAACTTTATCAGTGCCGTGAATATAGATGGGTACTAAAGGCGCTCCGGTTCTCTTAGCGATAAAAGCAGCCCCAGGTTTATGCTTTTGTAGATTATCAGTTGAACCGCGGCTACCTTCAGGAAAGATTAGTAAATTATGGCCATCGTTTACAGCCTTCATCGTGTTCTCAACAGAAAGCTTTGAAACCTTTTGACGTTCAATAGGGATAGCCCCAATAAACAAAGCTGAAACAAACGCAGCAAATTTATTTGGGAAAAAATAGTCAGCCCCGGCAGCAATAGCTAAATTGTTTCTAAGGTGAGCGGGAATTGTTGCAAGTAAAAGTGTTGTATCAGCATGGCTTTGATGATTCGCAACAAAAATAACGGGACCAGCTACATCGGCCAAGCGGTCAGCTCCAAAAACTTCTGGAGATCCGTAAATGTTAATAGCAGGTTTCATGAAACCCCAAACACCAAGCTTACGAACAAACTTTGTAACCGGTTTATGGGCCCAATCTGTTGAGTAGCGGATACCAATATTTTCATCAATCTCAACAGGCTTACTTTTCACATTTGATGCGAGTACCTTATTCAATACCTTGTCTATTAAACCCATACTTAACCGCCAACCACATTAGATAACAAAATATTTGGATTGTGTAGGTGGCTTATTGAAGGGGCTTTGCCAACCAAACCTTCAGCCATCTCTAAAGCTTCAGGTAAATTTGCTGCAACTTTTATTCCTAACCTTGTAGCCGTTGACTCATTACCGCCAATAACAATCACTTGGCTCAAATAATTTAGCATTTCAGCAATCTGGGACCACATAAAAATGGGGTGTGAGCCGTGATAAGCAAAACTTGTACTATATAAATGTTTGTACCAATCATCTTGAGAATATTGCTTTTCGTATCTGTTGGCAATTTCGTTTGGATCTGTTGTTTCGGTCAGAACTTGATCAAAAAAGTCAATATGGCTCGCATGATGAACTGGATGGAAATCAGCTTCAAGAGGATGTGAGAGAATAGCCACACCACCTTTCCTGACAACAGGAGAGTTCTTTAGATACTGTCCCAATCCAAGAAACATAACAAGTAGTGGGTTCATAAAAGAATTTACGTTATAACGATTAAGATGAGAAATACCCATAGTTACAACATCAGTTTGGCCAACTACGTTTAACAAATGTTGTTGAGAATAAACTTTCGAACTAGCTTCCGCAACTTCAGTTATTGACCCTGCAAAGATAGCAGTAGTTTCATATGCTGAATAAGAAGAATTAAATAGTTTCAGTTTTGCTTTTTCAGGTAAATATTTAAACGAAGCTTCTAAAGCTAACACTGAAGTTCTATCTTTAGAAGACCAATCAAGTTCACGCTTTTCTAGAACAGCGAGCGGGCCAGCGTAGCTGAAACTATTTTTTACATTTGCTTCTATTCTAAAAATCTTTAGACCCGCATCAGAAATAAAATTAGTATTAACACCATGGTTGCCCTGTAAAGCTTTTTCAGTTTCGTAATCGGATAAACCAAGAGTTGTTGATTTATTCACCTCAGTAACAGGGCCAAGATTAATTCCTATATATATCAGCAAGTCAGACTCAGCAGCTCGCTTATTTAAACTAAGATTTTTGCCAGCCTCTGACTGACCCAAGATAGTCATTTGTGAAGCATCTTCAGCATCATGATTGTAAATAAGTCCACGAGACGCAAACGTATCATAAACTCTGTTACCAATAATCAGGCGTTGTTCAACCTCGTTCAGCTGTCTGTTAAGGCCCCTAGCAACAATAAGATGAACGTCATCAACGCCAGCAACTGCTGCGATATCTAAAATTTGTTCGATAATTTGCTGGCGAATATCTGGCTTGCTAATTGGCCTTTGATTAAACAGAACATCGTCAAAAGCAATAGTTAGCTTCATATCCGGATTTAAAAGCTCAGCCAAAGGTTCTGAACCCAAAGGGTTATGTAACGACTCGCTTATCGTAAAAGTTGGATCATAAATACTTGATGCTGTTTGAGGCGGATAAAGAATGCGGCTATTGTCAACCGGTAAAGTTTCTAATTTAAAATCAGCTCCATAATGAAACAATGCTGAATTGGAATCACTAGTAACTTCTGAAACAACCCCATCTGTTGAAACGTTATTCATCAGCTACGCCCCCAACGTGACATCAACAAAGAATTCATTGGAGGAAACTTATTAGAAGAACCTTTAGGCTTCTCCCAATACTCAATCAACCAGCCACGTTTTGTTGCCATAGTTGCAAGGCGAGCCTCTGGATTGATCGCCACAGGAAAGCCAACTGCTCCTAATAAAGGTAAATCTGAAGATGAGTCAGCGTAAGCTACAGATTCTGATAAGTCATAATTATTTGCATCAGCGAAATCTCTCAAAGCTTGAGCTCGTACTTCGCCAGTAGGGGGTACATCGATTAACTCGCCAGTATATTTTCCGTCTTTAACCGACATCTGAGCACAAATTACGTCATCAAATAAAGGCTCTAAAGGTTTAACAATAATATTTAGAGCACCCGTTATAAGTAGAGTTCTATGCCCTAACTGTTTATGTTCGCGAACTCTACGCAAAGCTGCAGGATATGCATTAGTCATAATATGTTCAGCTAAAAGCTGTGGACCTAGGGCATCCATTTCTTCAACCGAAGCGCCTTCGTAGCGACGATAAAAATGTCTCAAGAAATCTGTGCGGTCTCTTTTATCGAGAGCTAATAAGGACGGACCCTCCGCTAAAGTTTTTGCAATAAATTTTAGACGGCCAGCTGGACCCATGTTCTTTGTCGCAATCCACGCATAATTAAATACAACGTTTGATGCAATAACAGTATTTTCTAAATCAAACGCGGCTAACTGGCGGTTAGGGTCTAGAACTCGTTTCCTAAGTCGCTTGACACGTGCATCAATATCAGTTTTTTCTGGCTTTGTTTTAACTCGAGCATGTTCAATTACGGTTGGTAAATGAACTTGTGTTACATAATGTTCCCAGTCAACTATTTTTGGGTCACACCCTAGAGATTGCTGATCTTCTTCTGATAAAGAATCATGGATCTCTAATAGATTATGAACTCCGTATAGTGCTTCGCACTCAGCGTATGCTCCATAAATTTTTACATAACCTGCGGCTCGTTCAACTTCTTCTAGTTTTTGGTCGATCTGAGCGTTGATCATTGCTTGCTTGCCTCGAAGTGGCAGCATCTTTAAAGCTTTGTCAGCACGTTTCAGATTCTTTTGAGCTCGCTCAAGCTGGCGTTCTAAAGCACCACGTCCTGAGTATGACCATTCTGCAACTTCGATTGGTTCACCTTCTTCATCATAAAGAGGGTTTTCTTTGAACCAGCCACTAACAAGTTCGATTAATTGGCGGTAACGAAGAGGGTTGGTTGAGCCTGAAGCCACTTGAGTAATATCAATTTTATTGTCTTCAACGGGTCCACGAGCACAAACATTAATGATTGCAGCAACTACAAGATCTACTGGGATAACGTCGATGATTCCTTCCGGTGCTCCAGGGAATTCTTTTAATATGCCTTTGGCATAACTGATGATAAGAGGTTCAGCCATCCTGAAACCTTTGATCCAGCCAGGTTTAGGTTCAGACCAAGCAGATTCGATAATAGACGGCCTGACTATTGAAACAGGTAAATCTCCACGGCTTTCATCAAGTGCTCTTTCACCAAGAGCCTTTGTGTAAGCGTAGGCGTCTGGCCAGCCTAAAGAAACAGCTCTAGCTCGGCCAGCTTCAACAAGTTCTTCATGAACCCAGCGTTGACGTAGCTGCTCTGTCTTAGCAGAGAGTAATGGTTTACCAGCTGCTCCTAGCTCGTATTCAGCTTGTTCTCCAAAGTTCCTTAATTGTTCAACAGAGCGAGATTTTGCATCTAAGTCACCTTTGGCTCTTCTGGCTGCAGTAACTTCTTGACGCCAATCAACATCAATATGAAATGGTGTGTCACTAAGTAGTTCTTCGTTGGCTTCGCCTTTACGGTTGCCGGCAACATAACATGTAGATACAGCAACTAGGTGAGGAGAGGCGCCAAGTTGTTTGAGAGTTTCAGCGACTCTAGTTGGGCCTAATAGGTTTACTTCTACAGCTAAATCTAAAGCAGCGTCGAAACTTACGGTTGCAGCGGAATGAATAATTACATCACATGCTGCTAATTCTTTTTTACCAAACTCGGTTAAACCTAAACCATCTTTGCCAACGTCTGCATCAAGTACAGTAACACGTTGCTCTACCTGTTCCCAAAACTTTTCTTTACCGTTTTCTTCCAACATGCGATTAAAAACATCGTTGCGAAAGATCTCGCGTTTAGCTCTTTGTTCTGTACTGCTTCTTTTACCAGGTCTTATAAGTAAAACTATTGAACTCCCTGGGACGCATCTCATCAGCCGTTCGACTAAAGCAGTACCTAAGAACCCGGTACAGCCGGTTACGGCTATTTTTTTGCCATTTAATTGATCTGAGATCATAAAAATACCTTATTATTGCTATTTCTAACAATCGACCCTACCATTTGGTAAGTGAGTACTAAGCATAGAGTAATTCAAGCCGCTTGCGTCGCTTTTTCTGACAGAGGCGTTGCTGGTACATCTTTAGACGATATCGCTGTACAGCTTGGTATCACTAAACAAGCTATTCTGTACCATTTTGATTCAAAAAACGGTCTTGTCGAGGCTGTTTTAAAGCAATCTGCAGCTGAGCTACTAGTACTCTTTGGAGATATAACCCATAGAACTGCAGATGGCTGGCCTCGGGTTGAAGAAGTAGTTCGAGCCTCATTTGATATTGCAGTCAAAAGGCCAGAGCTACTTGGCTTGTTAAGAGAAGTTAATAGGCTGGGGGATCCTTGGTCAACTCAATTGATAAGGGCGCTTGATCCTTTAATTAAACCTGCATTGCAGCATTTAGAATTTTGTATGGAGAAAGGCTTGTTCAAACAAGCAGACCCTCAACTTGTGTTAGCTTCAGCATATTCTGCAGTCACTGGTGTGGCTGTAGATTTAGAAGTACTAAAAGCAGTCGGCTTAGAACTAAATTTGAAAGTAGCAGCGAGACTTCGTCGGACACTTTTAACTTTCTTGCGATCTTCACTTGTAGGTTAGGCAATATGATTTCAACAAATAAGTGGCTGATTGGTGCAAGACTCAGAACTTTGCCAGCGGCCGTTGTGCCAGTCTTAGTTGGAACAGCAACAGCTTGGGGTGAGGACTCTATAATATTTAGTCGGTTTTTTCTTGCACTCATTGTTGCTTTGAGTATCCAAATTGCCACTAATTATGTTAACGATTATGCTGACGGTCAACGTGGCACCGACGACAATAGAACTGGTCCAAAACGTTTAGTGTCTTCTGGCTTGGCAAATTCTAAGCAAGTTAAGTTAGCTGCAGGGTTTTGTTTTATAATTACGGCCTTTGCGGGTTTACTTCTGAGTATTGATGTTGGTTATGAACTAATCCCAGTTGGTGCACTATCGATTTTAGCGGGTTGGGCATATACAGCGGGTTCAAAACCTTATGGTTACTTAGGGCTTGGTGAACTATTTGTATTTATTTTCTTTGGGCTAGTGGCAACAATTGGTTCGTACTACATACAAACAAAAACAGTTTCTGGTTTGTCTTTTGTTGTGGCTTGCGTTGTTGGCTTTTTAGCCGTTTGTTTAATGGTTACGAATAATCTGCGTGATATTCCTGAAGATTTGCAAGCAAATAAATTAACTTTGGCTGTTCGCCTTGGTGACCTAAAGACAAGGTATCTGTATCTAATCTGTGTTCTAGGCGTTGTACTCGGCATTTGCTTAGCTGGGTTAATCCGAGGTTATGCAATCATTGGACTACTGGCTACGCCATTCTTAATTCCTCCTACTTTAGCGATCATAAAAAAACGTTTATCGGGTTCAGATCTAATTCCAGTACTTGGGTTAACGGCTAGAGCACAAATTGCTATTGGAATTGTGTTATCAGTTGGACTTGGTTACCACTAGAATAAGCATAGTGACCGACCATTATGAGCTGCTTGATATTAACGATGATGCTTCAACAGATCAGATAAGAAAAGCATTTCACAAAGCTGCACGTAAATGGCACCCAGATTCTTTTGGAACAAACCCTCCTGAAGATGCAGAAATGCAGATGAGTAAATTAAATGAAGCTTGGTCAGTACTTGGCGATCCAGAATCTAGAAAATTATATGATCGATCTAGAATTACAACTCGTCGGCAAAACGTTAAAATTGCTGCAGAGTATTTAGATTCTGATCGTCTTTACAGACATGAAGCAATAAATAGGGATCGTGTAGAAAAACAGAACTCAAAGATAGTTAAATATATTTTTATTCTTGGATTATGTATTATTTTTGGAGTTGTTTTGATTAGTTCAATGAACTCTTCAGACAACCAACCTGTTGAAAAAATAGCAGTTGACATTGGTCAGGGGATTGAGCTTGGCGATTGTGTAGATATCTTGTCTGGTCCAGCTTTGCTGAAAGTTCCGTGCGGCGTAAATGCTGATGGTGTTATTGTCGGGGCTCATTTGGGATCAGATTTAACAGACTGTTCAGAAGAGACTGTACAGCCAATAGCGTTGACAAATGGTTCAACAGCCTGTCTTGGCTAGTTGGACTACCTGCTTTGTAAAACTATGCTGCATGTGGCTAAGGGGCAGGTGCAGTAGTTGTTGGGGCCGCTGTAGTTGTTGGGGCCGCTGTAGTTGTTGGGATCGCTGTAGTCGTTGGGGCTGCTGTAGTTGTAGGAGCTATCGTAGTCGTAGGGGCAGTTGTAGTCGGAGCTGCAGTGGTTGGTGCAAGGTTTGTTGTAGCTGAAGTTGTAGCTACCGGGAAAACAGTTGTACTTGAAAGCAGCGGATCAATAGTCGTTTCTGCGATCGTTGTCTGACGTTTTCTTTGAGTAGTCGTTGTCTCAATAATAACAGTTGTTGGAGTGTCTTGGTTTGGTCTTGTTGCGGGGACTGTTTCTACGAATGCTAATTTTTCTGCGTCAATTCCAAGTTGTCCACTGTTCGGATTAGAGCTGGCCTCTGGCGAAAAAGTTGTTATCGAAACAAGGATAAATAGAGAAAATGTAAATACGGTAAAGCTTGAAGCAAGTTTTATTCCTGCTAATTGATTCTCTACCACGTCTTTTATCCTCTTCACAATTGCTTATCTGGCTTTCTATCGGACAGTTTTTAATTGGTCTGAGCATTTTTTTACAAAATTTAACTAAACAGAAACAGTTCTAACGCTTCGAGCCAGTTCGTTTGGCCCACCACGCATAGGCAATGTCTTTGAAGATCACCCTTAGCGACAAATAACTCTTGGTTCGCTGATGTATTTTTGGTTATTGGCGGACGGGATTCGGATGAATAAGAGAACTCTAGGAATATTTTTTTGTTTGATTATTTGTGCATCTCTTTTTACAACTTTTCAGTATGGCCGAAACAGTGTTCCTGAACAGTTTGAACAAAAAATCTCTGGACAGCATGAGCAAGTAAACCTGGCATTTAATAAACAAAGTGCTAGAGAGGCTCAGCTGGTTAGATTGTATCTGGCGTATTTTCGTCGTCAGCCTGATGCTTCTGGGTTTGGCTATTGGAGCGAGCAGCTAAATAATGGCATTTCTTTAGATCATGTTTCTCAAGAATTTTCAAAAAGTAAAGAATTTTTGGACCGTTACCAAAAGTTGGATAATCAAGAATTTGTTACTCTGGTCTATAAAAATGTATTAGACCGTTCTCCGGATCAGGAAGGCTTGAATTTTTGGGTATCAGAGTTAGATTCTAATCTTTCTCGGGGTGCCTTAATGACCTCGTTTTCAGAATCTGTCGAGTTCATTAAATTAACAAAAACAACGCCGCCTCGGTATCAATTTGCTGGCGAAATTGAACGCCTATATTTGGGGTTCTTTCAAAGGAAACCGAATCCAACAGATCTTGACTACTGGCTTATCGAGAGAGAACGGGGCATATCCGTAATTGAGGTAGCTGAAGTTTTTTCAAAATCTTACGAATTTAAGAAAACTTATGGGTTTGCCTCTAACTCAGAATTTGTTGCTCTTGTTTACAAAAATGTATTAGGAAGGTCTCCAGATGTAACTGGTCAGATCTATTGGACTTCATTGCTTGGCTCAGGTTTGAGTCGTGGCTCTCTGATGGTCAAATTTACTGAATCTTCCGAAAATATTAATACTGGAAATCTTACTTCCGTTCAAAAACGTGGTTTGTCAGCATTAGAAAATATTTCTTATCCTTGGCAGGAACTGCTTCCAGAATGGTCAATAGATTTTAAACCAAGCCGAAAAGGTTATTTGGGTTTGACCGAGGTGGGTGCTCAGCAGATAATAATTTATGTTCGGCCAGGTCAATCTGAGATGAGTATAAGCCATGTTCTAGCTCATGAGATGGGACATGCTGTTGATGTGTCATTAAACTCTCAAGATGACCGTCTTGCGTGGCAGAACGCAAGAAAGATTAATGGCCGTCCTTGGTGGCCGAGCAACGCTGCCTCAGACTACGCAACTGGTGCTGGTGATTTTGCAGAGAGCTTTGCAGTCTGGCAGGTGGGCCCTACGTACTATCAAGGTCAAATAGCCTCATCTCCAAGCAGTTCTCAGATCAAGTTATTAAAAGAATTGGCATTTGATTAAACGATATTTGAAGCAACCTTAAGATTTGACTTAGGTTTGGTTATCAGCAGTCGATATCTATGAGGTGACAAGATCTCAACTACCTGGTTCAACTTCAATTCTGCCTAGATATCGTAAAGTTGGTTTACGTATGAGCTGTAATGCATGCGAAGTTGCTTGGACTGGATCTCCAGAGTCACCGTGTTGGGTTTGTGAAGAAGTAGGATCTCCCGGTCCTCCTCCCTCTATCTATCCAGATATCGATTAACTTAATTGTCAGAGTCTAACTATATGTTATGAGCATGGTATTTCTAGAACGTCCGTGTCCTGTGTGTGGATTGTTAGCTAAGGGAATCTGTAGTGTCTGTTTTTCTGGGTTCAGGGCACCAACCGAAGTTGCTTTGCTTGAATATGTAGATAAATACATGCCAATGTTTGATTACAATGGGAATTTTCGTAAAGCAATACTGGCAGGTAAACAAGCTGGTCGTGTTGATGTGATTAAACAGCTTGCGAAACTTTTTGGTCATTTTTTATTGGCCAATCTTGATTTAAAAGGAACTGAAGTTACTTGGGTACCTGCAAGTAAATTCGCAAAGCGAAGGCGAGGGTTTGATCAAGGCAAAGTTATAGCTTCAAGTGTTGTAAAAGGTTCTGACATGCGAATGGCTCGTTACCTAGTTAGAGAATCCCATGTTTCACAGACAGGTAAAGGAAGGTTTCATCGACTGTTGGGTCCAAAATTTCGTGTGATTGGTGAGCCTCCAAAAACCCTTTTGATTGTTGATGATGTGGTGACTACTGGCGCCAGCATAAATGCTGCGGCTAATGTTTTTAGAAAAGCCGGCTGTACTAAAATTTATGCAGCGTCATTGGCATATGTCCAACCCAGGTAGATTGTTAGAGGCAGTCTTATTTATGGTAATGTATTTTCAAGTTCGGACCGAAGAAATAGGTAGAGGTAAATATGAAGGTAAATGTAAGTGGTAGGCGTACAACAGTTTCTGAGTCTTTGAAATCTCAAGCTGAAGACAAAATTGGCAGATTAGATAAGTACATTGGTGGTTTAGAAAACGCTGAAGTTCATTTTTGGGAAGAAAATGTTTCTTCAAGAGATTCCCGTGAATTTTGTGAGGTAACTTTAAAGGGTCACGGTCACCATATTCGTACCAAGGTGTCAGCTCCAGATGGTTTTACCGCTGTTGATTTAGCTGTAGATAAATTAGAAAGACAGCTTAGAAAGCTAAAATCAAAAATTAACAGCAAATCTAAGTCTCGCGAGAAATTTAATTTAGCGCCGGATCTTGTGCCAGATACTCTTATTGAGCCGCCTCCGGTTGAATATAATATTGTTAAGAACAAAAAATTCGAGCTTGATTCTATGTTGCCTAATGAAGCAGCTTTGCAGATGGACATGTTAAATCACAGTTTTTATATGTTTACTAACGTAGATACTGATGAAACTGCGGTTGTGTACCGTCGTGACGATGGCGATGTTGGCCTAATAGATGTGAACTCATAAGTTTTCTTACAGTTTGGTGTTAGAAGCATCTTGGTTGATGGCATCGAGTAGACTCTTTTTTGCATGAAATATCTGGATAAAATTTTAAAAATCGGTGACGGTAAACGCCTTAAAAAGCTGCAGAGTATTGTTGCTCCCGTAAATGCCTTAGAGCCTGAGATCAAAAAACTTAGTGATTCTGAGTTGCAAGCAAAAACTATTGAGTTTAAAGACAAATTAGCTAATGGTGCTTCTTTGGATGACATCATGTTTGAGGCTTTTGCTGTTGTTCGTGAAGCTTCTAACCGTGTCATTGGTCAGCGTCACTATGATGTGCAGATCACAGGTGGCGCTGCCTTACATTGGGGTTCTGTTGCCGAGATGAAAACTGGTGAAGGTAAGACTTTGGTGTCTACCTTGCCTGTGTATCTAAACGCTCTTGCAGGCAAAGGTGTCCACGTAATTACGGTAAATGATTATCTTGCTTCTCGTGACTCTGAGTGGATGGGTGAAATTCACGGCTGGCTTGGACTTTCTACCGGTCTAGTTGTTCCTGGCAACAAAGATTCTCAGTTTAAAAAAGCTCAATATGCTTCAGACATAACTTATGGAACTAACAACGAGTTCGGTTTTGATTACCTGCGTGACAACATGGCTAAAGATGTAGAGAGTATGAGTCAGCGTGGCTTTGCGTTTGCGATTGTTGACGAGATTGACTCAATCTTGATCGATGAGGCCCGTACTCCTCTAATTATTTCTGGTCGTGTTGAAGGTCAAGCTGACCTCTATTATAGGTTCTCTGAAGTATCACAAAAGCTAAAGCGTGATGTTGACTATGAGGTTGATGAAGAAAAACGCATTGTCACAATGACTGACGACGGAATTTCAACAGTTGAAGAAATTTTAGGCATAGACAATTTATACGATGGGGTAAAAATTGATTTAGTCCATCAACTAAGTGTTGCCCTACGTGCAAAAGAACTCTTTAAAAAAGATAAAGATTATTTAGTGTCTGAAGGTCAAGTTAGGATCGTTGACGAATTCACTGGCCGAGTTCTTGATGGTCGACGTTGGTCAGACGGCTTACATCAAGCGGTTGAAGCCAAAGAGAACGTAAAGATAAAAGAAGAACAACAAACTCTCGCTACTGTAACTTTGCAGAACTATTTCCGTATGTACGATAAGTTAGCCGGGATGACGGGTACAGCGTTAGCTGATGCTGTTGAGCTTGAAACAACTTATGGCTTAGCTGTTGTTCAGATTCCAACTAATAAACCAATAGCTCGTATGGATAAAGAAGATCTTATCTTCAAGACCGAGAACGCAAAATTTAATGCGGTAATAGACGACATAATTAACCGTACTGAAAATAATCAGCCAGTATTGGTTGGTACAGCGTCTGTTGCCAAGTCTGAGTTGTTAAGTTCTTTAATGACTAAGCGGGGCCTCGCTCATGAGGTGTTAAATGCTAAAGCTAACTTCCGTGAAGCTGACATTGTTGCTCAAGCTGGTAAGCCTGGTGCAATCACAGTTGCGACAAATATGGCAGGTCGTGGTGTAGACATTATTTTGGGTGGTAACGCCGAGAAACTAGCTGAATCAGATACTAATGCTGAAGGTTTAGAACTTGAAAGCGAAGAAGGTCAAGCTTATTTCGAGAAGCGTTTGAAATACTGGGAACCTATTTGTTCAAAAGCTAGCCAAACTGTTCTGGATGCTGGTGGTTTGTATGTCCTTGGTACCGAACGCCATGAGAGTCGCCGTATCGATGATCAGCTTCGTGGTCGTTCTGGACGTCAAGGTGATGCTGGCGAAAGTAGATTCTATCTTTCTTTAGAAGATGATCTGATGAGGATCTTTGCAACTGGTGCTATGAACTGGGTTATGGGCCGTTCTTTGGCTGAAGATGTTCCTATCGAAGCAAAGATGGTTTCTAAAGGTGTTGAGCGTGCGCAGACTACAGTTGAGCAACGCAATGCTGAAATTCGTAAAAACGTTTTGAAATACGATGAGGTTTATAACCAGCAGCGTAAAGTTATTTATCAGCGCCGAATGCAAATCCTTGAACAGGGTGATCTAAGCGATGAAGCTCATGAAGCAGTGGGCGATGTTGCAGAAAGTCTAGTTGCTACTTATTGTGTCGAAGAACTTGATGACACTTGGGATACTGAAGGTTTATTAAACAGCTTAAACGGTTTTTGGAAATCTGAAATTGATGAAGCCAAGGTTGAAGACCTTGATAAGACAACTGAGTTAATAAAGTTGATTACTGAAGAAGGTCAGCAACGCTATGTTGAGCGTGAAGAAGAACTTGGCGAAGAAGTTGTTCGTCAGGTTGAGCGACAGATTATGTTGCAGCTGGTTGATCAGCGTTGGCGAGAACATTTAACCGAGATGGCTGATTTGCGTGAAGGTGTGAACTTGCGTGCAATGGGCCAGCGTGATCCATTAACTGAGTGGCAGCACGAAAGTTATGACATGTTCAGCGAACTAATGACGTCATTAAATGTTGACTTTATTAAATATTTGATGAACATTGATGTTATTAAAGAGCCAAATGCTTCAGAATCAGCTGAGGATGAGAATGAGAAATCTTCAGCTATTTTGGCTGAACCTGTTGCAACTGAAGTTGTTGAGTCTCATGGTGATGCTGAACTGACTGAGTCTGAATCTGTGTCAGATAAACCTTATGTCAAAGATGAATGGGCCAAAACTCCTCGTAACGCGGCTTGTCCTTGTAACAGTGGTAAAAAGTACAAAAACTGTCACGGTAAAAACTAGCTAGTTATACAAACTTTATGTCTGAATTACGCGATACTTTAAAACAACTAGAAGTTGAGCTCTCTGAGTCAAAACAGTATTTGCGCATCGATGTTTTAGTTGATAGGTTGCCTCAGTTAGAAACTGAAATGGGCCGAGCCGATCTTTGGGATGATGCTGATAGGGCGCGTGAAGTTCAAAAAGAATTTACTTCAACTAAAGATGATTTAGATACCTTCAATGATTTACAAGTTCAGTTAGAAGATTACGAAGCAATGATTGAGCTTGCTGAAGAAGAAAGTGATGATTCTCTGGTCGCTGAGGCGAACAGCATGGCTGAAACTTTGTCTAAGAAATTCTCTCAGCTAGAGCTTAGAGCTTTGTATATTGGTGAGCACGATGAGGGTGATGCTGTTTGCGAAATCCATTCTGGTGCTGGTGGTACCGAGTCTCAAGACTGGTCACAGATGATGCTTAACATGTATGAGCGTTGGGCTAACTTGCAAGGCTTTAAATTTGAACTCTCTGATCTTCAAAAAGGTCAAGAGGCCGGAATTTCTTCAGCTGAGTTTATTATTCGTGGACGATATGCGTATGGAATGTTGCAAGCTGAACGTGGCGTTCATCGTTTGGTCCGTATCTCGCCGTTTGATTCTCAAGCTAGACGGCATACTTCTTTTGCTTCGTTTGCTGTGATCCCTTTGATTGAAGATGCAGTTTCTAAAGTTGAGATTGATGACAAAGATCTACGAGTTGATACGTTCCGAGCTTCGGGTGCTGGTGGTCAGCATATTAACAAAACAGATTCTGCTGTGCGTATGACTCATATTCCTACAGGTGTTGTTGTAACTTGTCAGAATCAGCGTAGTCAGCATCAGAACCGTGAAGTTTGTATGGAAATGTTGGCTGTCAGGTTACTAGCGCTAGAGCACGAAAAGCGTGAAGCTGAAGTGGCTGCTGAAGCTGGTGAATCTATGAAGGTTGAGTGGGGTAGCCAAATCCGTTCTTATGTTCTGCAGCCTTATCAGCAGATTAAAGATGAACGAACTGGTGAAGTTTCTACTGACCCTGACTCGGTTCTTTCTGGTGGTGTCACACAGTTTATGGAAGCATGGCTACGCTGGCGCAGAGTAAAAACTGAAGAAGCTAACTCTCAGTAGCCCCTTCAGTTTCTATAGTTTCTATTCAGTAGGCGTAGTTGTACTTGTAGTTTCAATTGGTTCGATATTTGCGCAAGTTGGTAGGGTAGTTACCTGATTACATAATTGATCTCTTACCTCATCTGAAAGCGTATTTTCAGTGGTTACTATAAAGTCAGGGACTGTTGTTACGATATAGTTTGGATCACAGTTTGGTAGAGTTGTCACTTGATTACAGCCTGGATCATCTTCTATTGCAAACGTAGGAACTGGAGTTGGAATATCGCTTTCACAGCCTTGGGTTGTTGTAACTCCGCCACAGAGTGAATCTATGTATTCATCTGGGGTGGTTGGGGCTGGAGCTAAGTACCGGCAATCTTGTGTTGTAGTTCTACCTTCACACAGTTCACTGAATTTTTCATTGGGAATTGTTGTATAACAATCGCTTGGTTCGCTAACGATTGTTGTCGTAGGTGAATCTAAATAATCTGAATCTTCAAAATCGAAACAGTTTAATGTCGTTGTAGTTCCAGTGGGTTGTGGTGGGGTTGTAAGTTGCGGTTGCGGTTGCGGCTGCCCTAGTCCTTGACCTGCAGCATCGGACTCGTTTTTTTCACTTGTTCCAGAAGGTAAACCGACCGTTCCGATCAGTGCCACTATTGCTATTGCAGAGAAAGCCATTATTGATGAAAATGCTATTCTGTTTTTATTTATCCCAGCCCAAAAGCTGAAGAAATCATTTTTCTTCGGTTCTTTGATTGATCTGAGTGCTTGTTCTGAGTTCATTATTACCTTTGTTTCTTTTAAGCTTTTTTTCGCCACGCTATTAAGTTGTTCGTCGAAATTAAATTCATCGTTCATTTTGTTCTCCTATAGTTTTTTGTAAAGTTTTTCGAGCTTTGTGTAGATGGGATCTGGTTGTTGATTCGGTGCACTCTAGAATTTTTGCTATGTCTTTTACAGCGAAATCATCTTGATAATGCAATACAACGGCGGCTCGCTGTTTGGCTGGTAGCTGGCTGACGAGGGCCCAAAGTGGGTCTTTGATAGTTGGAGGATCTGTATAAGGCTTTGTGTCTGTAGCAAGTCGGACTAGTTTTATAGCTTCCCTGGCTACTTTCTTTTTCTTAGAAGTAGCCAGGTTAATTGTTACTCTTCTGACCCATGCGCCTGGTCGGTCAAATTCTTGGATTCTGTCCCAGTTTTCGTGGGCCCGTCGGAAAGCATCTTGTGCAAGGTCCTCACCTAAGTTGCTATCTCCAGAGACCATGCGGGCAAGTGAAACCATCGATAGATATTCTTCACGAAAGAATGCATCAAATTTTGCTTCAGAAGTTTTCTCGAGCTGGATTGGGTTCTTTGAAAATGCCATTGATCCCATGATGCCAGAAGCTGTTTGTTGTTTATTAGCAGTAGCCAATATTGTTTCCATACTTAAACACACCCACCAGCACCTTAAAAGGTCTACCAATATGAAAAATATATAAAATTTGTGCTTGTATAGCTTGTAATGTAAGTCTGGATATGGTTTAGAGGCTATTCCAGCCAGGTTATGATTTTAAAAACCTTCTGATGCGTTTAGTGTTACCAAGCTAACATGAGACTATGAAAGAATCTATTTTGTGTATAGGTGATAAAAACAAAGAGCATGTAGTATTTGGCCCCTTGACCGTTGATGAGAAGTTTTGTAATTTTGTTATGGGTCCGATTGAAATAAAGCCTTCAGGTGATTCAAACAAAATTATCGTTGATAACAGTAATGGAATCGAAAGATCTACGATCGCAATGTTTAGGAGCGATCTTTTTAAATTACTTCAGAATCGTTCTGGCCATGTATTCTTTGGTAACCACGATTATGGTCAGATCGTCGAGATGAAAGTTGAAGACGGTTTTGTAAGCGTCTTGTCAGAAGTTGCTAGTCTCGATAAATTTGATATGAACATAGGGAAAATGAGTTTCACAGAAATTGAGATACTTACAGACGAAATCAACAAAATCGAAAAACAAATAGGACCGCTTGTTGGACACTGTGAAGGTTGTGGCGAAGCCATATCACGTTATTACCCTGAATCTTTGCCATGATATTAGCTATTGTCCTGGCTGAATGAAATAATTACTAGATCTGGTGCGGAATCAACAATCGATAGTCCTATTTAGACAAGGTTCTACTAGACTTGGTTATTGTGCCTTTTTCTTTGTCACTTTTTTTACTTCAATGGTCTGTTGGTAGTCTTTTTTTCTTATGGATTACTACTCGCCATAGGGTAGTGGGTATCGGCTACGGCTGGATTTCTAGAGTATTCTTTGGGTTTATAGCTGCCTTAGCGTTCTGGTTTTCAGGCAACACTGACCCAATTTTTAAAGCCACGGCTATTGTCGTGGTCTTGTGCACAATAGCCACCATGATCAGCTCGTACCTGAGGCGTGAAGCTGGTGTATCTGGACAAAATGAATTGGCTGAAGCCCGCTCTGAGCGTGTTGCAGCGATGACTGGAATTGAACTTGAACAAAAATCTAAAAGCGAGTCCGTAGCTGAGTTTGACCCGAATCTAGATCTGTTGGCACCGATTATTGGTTTTATAGGGCTCTTGATAATCGGGGTACGTGATGCATCGCTTTTGGATTTAACCCGTGTTCTGGTTGGTACTCTTTTTATGGGCGCAGTTTCTGATGCAATGTTATTAGGTCACTGGTATTTGGTTCAGCCGGGTCTAAAACGGGCTCCACTAAAAGAGCTTACCTATTGGACTACAGGCCTTTGGCTCCCAATCTCTGTTTTGTATCTGATCCCAACTGGGATGGTCTCGGTCTTCACCGGAACTATCGATGACGGTTATGCTGGGCTGCTCGGCTGGTTCTGGATTGCCTGCGTGGTCACAACTTTAGGATTGTTAGTCATGACAATAGTAGCTTTGCGTGAAAGACAATATTCTGCAGTCATGGCAGCAACCGGGTTATTGTATTTGGCGATACTGACAGCTTTTGGTATTGACCTAGTTGCCCGAGCCTTGCTATTCTAATCTCAACTGTCGTTCATCTAGCTGTCATCCTCAGCTTGATTTACCAGTCATCCCAGCGTCTACCAGTCATCCCAGCGTCTACCAGTCATCCCAGCGTCTACCAGTCATCCTCAGCTTGACTGGGGATCTACATCCTAGGATAGGATGGTTACTGAACTTCAGTTTCTCTAAGTTCTAACCATTTTTCTCTAGCTTTGCGATGTTTCTTAGCCCCAGATCCAATAAAGCCGCCTGTACGGACGTCTTTAAGTTCTTTTTCAACATGTTCTAAAGCAGCGTAGACATCATCTTCGGCGCCTGTGTCTCTTAAGGCTTCGAATGCTACAAATACTTTGCCTAAGTCTTCTTGAACCTTAGCATATGTTTCGTCGAGTTCTTTTCTGGCTTTTTCTAGTTCTTCTGACATATAGGTATTATAGTTCGTTACTTTTAAACTGGCTGTTATCTTGCCGATGTAGCTATTGCAGGTAATATGAACTAAATAGCTTGGAGGTTTATTATGGCTAGAGCAATGTGGAGTGGTGTTATAAGTTTTGGTTTGGTGTCGATACCGGTCAAGCTTTATACAGCTGTCAGTAAACAGAATGTTAAGTTTAACCAGATTGATAGCAAAACTAATAGC